>JADEYI010000219.1_pt1 | contig 102625 bp, 127 predicted proteins | sample 8542331 | NCBI WGS metagenome assembly JADEYI01 (sample SAMN16510988, study PRJNA670497) | mine drainage metagenome | isolation source: biofilm near Copperflume 1 | place: Germany: Marsberg coppermine Kilianstollen | collected 2018-02
GGGTAGGATTGTGGCAGCCTTTAACTGCAGCTTGTCTGCAGGTCGTACCTTGCCTCTTGGCAGGAAAAGCGTGTTGTAATAATAATAATAATAATAATAAAGGCTAGGCTGATCAGGTTGCTTGCCGTGTGCAGGCCAGTACAACGAGGAGGTTTGGAAGGCGATTGATTACATCCTGGACCAGATGAGCCAGAACGGGATCAGGGTAATCGTGGCTCTCATCGACTACTGGAAGAAGACCGACGGTGTTGAGCAGGTCTGTTTCCCTTCCGCTCTTGCAATCTGCATACTGCAATCCTTCTGTGGCAATTCAAACTTTACCAGCGCATGTGGCCTCTTCCAATCTTGCCAGCATTGAGAGCACGTTGGCACGAGTTGAAGAGCCCGCATGGCATATATATTTAGCTGGGACGACCCCCTTCGATTGGGCAGTGCAGCCTCACAGCTGTAGCAGAGCTGCACCCCATACTCTGATGAAATCGTTGTAAATATGCATCTTAGACAAGGACGCACATTGGGCAATATAATATCATTGTTGTATAGCACGCTTCTCCTGCCAAGAGGCAAGGTGCGTCCTGCAGACAAGCTGCAGTTTAAGGCTGCCACAGTCCTACCCCCTGTTGGACTCACCAGATCCAAGCAAGACCCAGTCAACCGCGGGCACGGTGCTCAGTATTTGTACCGCCCCCCGCCAGCCGGGGCCAAGAGATTTATTCAGCCTTTGTGAAAGCACAGAGGGATTGCCTGGCGGCATGGGTGTCACTGCATTATGCACAGAGTGTACTCATGTTGCACTCTTGCAATGAGCGGCTGCATTTGTCAAATGGTGGTCCATGTGAACCCTTGAGTCAGGCAGTGTACATCTGCAGCCGACATGCACGCTTTGCGCTGTGGTTGCAAACTGGGTAAGAGAACAGTGTGGCCGGGAATCGGTGGTTTGGAAAAATGTCTAGAATGATGATGCACATTGGCAATAGCAATTATTGCAGAGCTGAGGCGTTTTGTGGGGGTGGTTACAGTATGCGGACTGGTGTACGGGGGGCGACAAAGACTCCTTCTACACCAACTCCTACTGCCAGCAGATCTACCAGAACCACATCAAAACTTTCGTCAACAGGTTTGTGCACATTTTTCCTGCACGCACCCCTGGTTCATTAATGCTTTGCACCCTCGTGTGAACCGCAACCAATGCTGCGTTTCCAATTAGGGCTCTCCTTTGCTGTAAACGGCAATTCAAACTAGCCCAAATGAGTCCTTGCAAGCCTAGAAGATGCAGGAGCACCTCGATGTGGGCATGGTTTCGTCGCTGTCTCTTTGAATGTCTGCGTAAGGATGCTTACAGACTGCACTTATCCTGAGCCTGAAAGCATCCATGCTGAGCGGCATCATCCAAACAGCAGCCTGGCTCACTATGTTACTTGACATGTTACACAATGCCCCATATATTCATATATTTTTTTGTAGGATTTCGGGTTTCGGGTAATTCTAACCCTAAAAAAAATTAAAAAAACAGTGCCCCATCTGCGCGGCAATCATGCGCAGATCCCATCATGCAGATTCACTTTGCCAATTCAGACTGCAGTCTTATCAGGTACTTGCACTCTCTACAGAAGCCTGCGGGTGCCAATGGTGCTTTGTCCAGCCTCATACTCACCTTATTGCATTGTAAGGCAGGTACTACATTTGGGAATACATCATATGACATCCTGGGACTCTGCATGTCTTCAGGCTGCAGCTCCACAGGCACTGTTGGCAAGTTTTTACTCTTGCTTGTGAGCAGGAGAAACACATACAACGGGCGGCTGTACAAGGAGGATCCCACGATCTTCGCGTGGGACATTTTGAACGAGCCCCGGCAGACGGCGGGCGACTACTCGACTGTGCAGAAGTGGATCGATATGATGGCTTCCTTCGTCAAGTCTGTCGACCCAAATCACATGGTGCGCAGTTGATCCTCATCTAGTCATCAGCGTCTCAGTCATCAGGTCTCAAGTGGCCAGTGCTGGCCGGAAGCATGGAGATTTTGGTTCAAATGCTGAGCACTGTACGCTCTGATCGTGCCAGCGGGAGTATAACAATCATGACATCAAAAAAAATCAAGCCCTGGCTGCACAAGGGGCTGATAATTTCAGCTTCCCAACTTTTCAGGAAAATCCATCTCAGGCAATTGAATCTGCCAGTGCTTATGGGTCAGGAGCGATGAAACACCGGCATGGCCACACTGTGACAGCTTGCACTGGGTGTTTCCATTATGAGCCGGGAGCACACAGGGAACCGTCAATAGAGACTTTCAACTGGAAGCTCAGGGTGCATCCCTCAAAAATCCTTCCGAGAATGACACTCCATTCTTGGTCAGAGGAACGGGAGAAATTGCATTGGCTGCTGCGCAGGTGACGGTGGGCGAGGAGGGATTCTTTGGTCCCAACGACCCGCATGTGAACTGCAACCCATCCTACCCAGATTCTTGGCCGAGCTACGAGGGGCAGGACTTCACCAACAACCACCGCTCCAAGGACATCGACTTCACGGTGCGTAGCTATTGAATCTCAAATTCAAAATGTAGAACTGTCCTCACTTCTTCTGGAACATTTCCTTTCCTGGACAGCCCTTCCTCGTTTTGTCCAGTAGAATATTTGCCCCATAGAAAGGATCTAGCAATTTTTGACTTTTTGACGTTTTTGACTAGCTGCAGTTGAAGGCTGCCACAATCCTGCCCCTTGTTGGACTCGCCAGATCAAAGCAAGACCGAATTGACCATGGGCACGGTGCTCAGTACTTTTACCGCCCCCTGCCAGCCGAGGCTACGCCGGTTTATGCAACAGGGCGTACCTTGCCTTTTGGCGGGAGTAGCGTGTAATGATAATAACAATAACAATCGGTGTACGAAAGATCTCAGCTGCGCAGACATGACTGAGAGATGCTACTGCTCCCTGTAGTTGGATGAGACCGAATCACAGCTGGCCTTGCCTGTTCAGGCTGTGCATGCATGCAACTCATAAATTCTGATTCTGCCTGTCTTGGATTATTTAAAAAAATAAATTCTAATTGCCTGGTGCCAGGCGGTGCACGCGTGGCCTGACAACTGGAAAGTGTATAGTCCGTCGTTCATGACGCAGTGGGTCAATTGCCACATTGAAGCATCCGCCAGCCTCGGCAAACCCATGCTTCTCGAAGAGGTCTGCCCTTTTCCCTCCTGCTGTTTAAGCTCCTAGCTCCTAGCGTGGTCGATGGCACTTGTGACACTGCCAATTGAGCCTTGTGACTCCCTCAGCGTGTGTGTTTTAAATCTCAAGTTTTTCGGTATCTTTGCTTATCGGCAACATTTGGCATGCAAGTTTCTCTGAGTGGGGATCTTCACTGACGTAAAGCAGAAAAGAGTAAAACATAATTGCGCAACCAGGATGACAAACCTGCGTTTTGGCTGCAGCCCTATACGTGTGTTGTGGTGCAACAAACGCCCCCGGTGACTCATCCCTGATGACTAAGCATTCATTCACTATGCTGACCAGTCATGTGCAGTTTGGCAAGGTGGTGACGTCTGACGGCAGCTACCAGCGCATCAACGAGCGCAACCCCTACTACCAGGCAGCCCTAGACGCTGTCAAGGCCAGCATCTCAGCCAGCAAGGTGTGATCTGATTTTCCTTTTGCAATTTGTATATCTATCCTTGTTGAAAAGTGATTTGACGCAGACAAGTGAAGGCAGTGTGAGGGTAGATGGAGCAAAAAGGGCTGCATAGCGATATAGAGCGTTGCGCAAAACTCAAGATGCTTCCTAGATATTTGCGCTCAGACATGGTTGCTCATGATAAATCTCAATTTTGGTGGCGAGATTGATTGGCTATCGGCCCTACACAGTTCGGCGCCATCAGCTAACCAAGCTCTTAGCCCCTGTCACCACTGCACTGCCAGATTGGCAAGTGTCGCATGATCGCTTAGCACTTGTCACCTTTACATAAATCATTTTGTGTCATTCAGTCATAGACCTGCTGCACCAGGCGGCAAAGGGAGCCCTGTTCTGGAAGGTCAATCCTGAACGAGCACAGTGCCTGTCTAGGCAGTGTGACGTAATTGCTTAGTACCAAATTACTCATGCAGATTGTACAAGCGGCCAAGAGGCGCTGTTCTGGAAGTCAGCCCTTGCACCAGGGCAGGGCTGTCTCTGATTATGTCACAACGTCAAAATCGTTCACCAACAATTACTCATGCATGTGTCATGACAGGCGGTGAAGGGGGCGCTGTTCTGGGAGTGGACTGTGCGCAAGTGCAGTCCTGATGCGTTGGTCACATAACCGCTTACTAACAACCAGTCATGCATGTGTCACGACAGGCGGGTAAGGGGGCGCTGTTCTGGGAGTGGACTGTCCGCAAGCAGGGGGAGGGAATCGATGTGTCACTGCCCAACGGACTGCACCCATATGGCGTCTCTCTGTGGGACGAGACATTCACGTGCGCTGCTTCTACCCATGTCTTGCTTAAGGCTGCTGTCTTACACCCTGTTGGGGTTAAAGTGCGGGGGGTATGCGCTAGGTTCGGAGCTTGAGGGATTGTTGAAGGGGTCTGTGAAAGGAACCCCCTAGGAAGCAAATGTGGCAGCTGCATTGGTGGCTTTCACATTTAATTCTGAAGGATGATCCGCAGGAGCACGCTTAGCATTGGATTGCATTTGCTGCATGCGTGGTGTGAGAACATCTGTAGGCCGAGTGCACAAGGGACATTTTTGGCCGGCAAGAATAAAATGCTAGAATCCACCCATTGCTGAATACTCTCACAGTGTGCATGTGGGGGCCACCAGGAAAAAGGACATATGAACAACCAATGCATTGCTTAGGGTTTAGGGTTAGAAGGCTTAGGGTAATATAGGCTTAGGGTGTGTTTTAAGATATGATGTCTGGCAATGCAGGGGCCCCGTGAAGGACATGGCGGGCTTCATTTCTGAGAACACCGGCAAAAAAGTCGACGCCTGCAGCAGCCAGGCCGGCGCAGTCACCGCCTTTGGCTGAAACAGCCGAATCGGCTATAACAGCCGTACTGCTGCAGTAGCAGCCACAAGCAACCACCCCTGCAATCTATCCAGCTTATCTCTCCAGAGAGAGATAATTTGCCAACGCCACCCTACTGCTGCAATTACAGGCCAAGCACAACAGCCCCTGGGACCTACCCAGAAAGATATTTTGCCACAGCCAAAGCCGCAGCCGAAGCACAGCTGAGACTTGTACTAAAGATATGAAGGCGTTCTGTGAGTCACTGCATGCCAAAGCACACGGCAAGGGCAAACGGGATTTGGGGTTTAAATTCATGCAGAGAACCTGCACATAGGTGTGGTTAAGTTTACTGCTGGCTTGGGAATCTCACAAAATTCCATGCGCAGGCACATGGGTGTGAGGAGTCATACGAACAGTCTGAAGAGGCCGGGCCGGTGTAATTGTGAGGCCCCGAGGACTGATATGTACATACAGTTTATGATATCATGTTTTAGCTCTGCAGCTTTCTGGTTCCTCACTCAGTGAAGGGTAGACCTGGTAGTACAGGTGTATATGAGGCAGAGAGCTCAGCATTTTGCTGAGGGTGAGAGATGTTTTGAGCATTTCTGGCAGCTAGCACCCCCCAAGAAATCAATATTGTTGTAGCATGCATAGGACGATCTTTCAAAAGGACTCTTGACTGCTGCATGTCAAGCGCAGAAAACTGCGCTGTCTATCATATGCAGAAAGGCTTGCATGCAAAGTGTCTTGTATTAGCAGAAGCTGCAGATATGTCTTCGGGCACTAACTGTCTTAGTTTTGTTGATCATGTTTGTGATTTCCTCAGACTGTGTCCTGTGGGTGACAGTACAGCTATCCAAAGTGGATTGAGGCAAAAACTGTCATAGCAATATTCAGCAAGTGGTTATTGAAACTGATATTACCAAGGGCCAGTGATTGTATTTTTTAGTTGAATCACATAACCGGGCCCACCAGTGCACAGAAGCAGATAGGACAATGACATGCTCTGGGCCTCTTGATAGGTAGTGTGACTCAGCCAGGTGTACAGTAGGGACTTTTGAGTCACCTCAGATTCCTAATGTGGAAGAGAGCCACATACTCAGTGAAACCTCTAGCTCGTACTGTGAGCCTCATCAGGTGCATGCATGTAAGGACTGAGCAAGGGGTGGAGGATCAACAGATGTTTGGCTGGAGTCTTTCTTTTTTTGTTTGCATTGTTCTGATGTTGGGGAAAAATAAGGAGGTGTAACGGAGCTCGTCATGCTACATTATGCATTTGATCAAGAGCAACTCTATCCTCTGCAGCTGCATCAGGCTGGCACAACTTTGAAAGCGCTGGCCATGGCATTTATGAGCCCTGGCATTGTTGATGTTAGAAGCATGCAGCCAATGGGGCATGCTACTATTTGGAGATCGTATCATCAGCGACAATAACAAATTGACTGGAAGCTCCTGAGCTGAAAGTGTCATTGGACCAGCACCACGTGGGCATACCGTAAACCTTTAGCAAATTGGTGTCGGAACTTCCGAAAGACCTCTTCGCGTTTCGAAACGACCGCAATCGACCCATCTGGGTCCAACTGCATCTTAATAGCAACAATAATCTTTTGTTGGAGCGCGTGTGTAGTTACCTTTGCTACGTCGCCGGGCGTGGGCAAGGTCTCGTCGACGTTACGGGCTCACCATCTCTGGGCATCCCGAACGTGAGTATGCCTCCATCGCTCCCAAATTGTATATGTGATTGTAGATGTGAATGTCTCATAACCATTCAACAAGTTTACATTGAGATATAGAGCAGTTCACCTCAGAATCTTGCACAAATATGCCGACTGCAAGCATTAAGGCGCCCGACGGTGAGAGGGGATGCTCAAAATGTCTGGCAGCGAATTGTGTGCCCACCTGGATGACACGGCTGCTCGACACATGTTCAATCAAAAGTGTTTTTGAGGTCCCATTTCGCAGATTGAATTGCGTACTTCTGTCAGGAACGGTGCCTCTGCTGTTCCCGCATCCGTCCCTGTTGGGCGAGCTCAATGTTCATCAGATGGGTCCAACAGGCAGTCGAAGTAATCTTCTTCATTCACCTAGGCAGAAGCGTCTTGGTACCTGGCTCTTTCTCACTTGCTTCACCCCCTCAAGCACAAGCTGCAACACTTTAATCTGCAGCGTTAATCGGTTAGCTTCGGCTTCACAGACGGGCTGAATCAACTGTGCGTCAAGCACCTTGGCGCAACTCTATGCAGACAGACTACCGGCCTTACAAATCAGTCTCCCAGAAATTGCGATAATACTCCAGGTCCTGTCTCCCGCAGGCAGGCATTGGACGATGGGGGAGGCTCAGAAATATGTGGTGGTGACAGGAGCCAGTTCAGGCATCGGCCTCGGCACTGTACGCGTGCTTATCCAGGTAAGCTTCACTTCTCGTTCACTCCAAGATTCCTCTTGGAGGTATCGTCCTGCCGGACCAGCCGAATCTGAAAGAAGTTCTCAATACTCTGAGTCTTTATGCCATATGGGTCTACTTTTGCGCTGAGCAATACACCCGCTGTGTGCTGCATGAGACACCATTGAGATAAGTAATGAACTGACTAAGCCATGGAATCGCGAGACTAATATTGTCGACTAACACAGGCCGCGCCTGCGGCAGCGCTCAGTACTCAGCTGCCTGCATGCTCCATAAAAAGTGTAATCAGTGACCAATGGACTGGAACACTAACTGTTGACTAACGGATTACTCAGGCAGGGTACCACGTCTGCGGCAGCGTGCGACGGCCGGCTGACGGGGAGCGCCTAGTCACGGAGTTTGGCGAGTCATTCACCCCCCTGCTGTTTGACGTCACCGACCAGGCAGCTGTCAAGAAAGCTGCCGAAAAGGTGCTGCGATCCGCTACTCCTGCAAACAATAAACCTACTGGTGCATGCTCCACAAAAGCTCTGTCAGCACCGAACGTAGTGCGCAGTCAGTGCCGTGTTCATGCTGCCCGCTGAATGGCCGGTCAACAGCTCAACAGATTAGTGGAGTTCTGTCAACTCCCTGTCCCTTCTCAAGCCCGAAACACTTCTGTCTGCCTGAGGAGGGACTGAAGTCTTGAATAGTGCACTGCAATGTTGACAGTTGCACTAGCTGCTGCCTGGAGTGGCCCCTGCAACAAGCTGGCTGCACACGAGTTTTTATCAGAAAACAGAACGCCACATTTTCTGGGCACCTGAGCAGGCAAGCCTCAGGGGGTGCAATTATGGAGCAGCACCCATGGCCGCTGACAGTCATTACCAGCTGATGTACATGGCTACTGCAGACTTATAAGCAATCTTCCATTAGCTGTATTTTGTCAGCTGCGATTCTGCCAGCGCAGTACCTGCCACTGCCTGAGCCAGCCGTTGTTGTCCTTGTTGCAGGCCGCTCGCAGTCACAATTGGATTCAAGCCAAACTAGCGGAGGCAGGATGGCCTCTGACAGCATGTCAATGTAGTGCTGACACAACAGTGTGCTGATGAGCAGGTCAGGGAATTGCTGGGAGGCAAACCGCTGTTTGGACTGGTCAATAACGCGGGAGTGGCATTCCACGGGCCGTTGATGCATCAGCCCATCGCTGAATTTGCGCGCAACGTTGAGATCAACCTCACCGGCACGCTCATACTCACCCAGGCAAGCCTGCAGTTTTCTGCGTTGAATTTGAATCTGGATTTGCTGTGCATGCAGGGGTCATGCCTGTGAATGCCATAGTACCTTATCAAACTTCACAATCTCCCTGTTGATGAAATTTAGCCCGCGCCAAAAATTGCAGGGTGTGTGGATGGTTCCATACCCGTTGCTCACAAAATTGATGTCCCACTCATGCTGTTCAAAGGCAAGGGTGTTAAGAGTAAGAAGAAAATTTGTCAGCCTGTACACAAAAATCTGATCATGGATGTGGGGCCTGTGCTAGCTGCCGACTCCTCTCCATTGAAGCAGACCCCTATGTGTTCTAGTGTGAAGCATTTGACAGTGTCTGATGCTCGATACTCTGGCAAATCATCAGATCAGCCCTAAGTTGGCTGGAAGCGGTGTACTGTGACTGACTGATTCACTGAGTCAGAAGTAATTTCTGTCTCGGCAGGCGTTCCTGCCGCTGCTGGGCGCTGACCGGACGCTGACTGGACCTCCCGGCCGCATCATCATGGTGTCATCTATCGGCGGGAAATTCGCCGCGCCGTTTATTGGCGCGTATGCCGCTTCGAAGCACGGACTTGAGGGATTGTCCGAGAGTCTTCGAAGGGAGCTCATGCTCTTTGGCATCGATGTCATCATTATTGGTGAGTGTTGCCTCTCTTTCTCATGTGCCCTTGGCAGTGCATTGGGGTCTAGCAATGCTTCTGAGGAGGGACCCTGCCCGGCAGAGTGTAGTTGAGAGCTGTGAATGATAGTGATCTTACAAACAGACTGTTTTACTTTTGTACAAGACTAGTTTGATTGGCTCTTGTTGGGTGCACGCAATCATGCCGTTCACCGATGACTCCCCGACCTGACTTCAAAATCCACATGACAAAGATCCGAAGCTTGCTGCATTGTGATATTCTTATGGGCAAACGGTGTGATACACCCTCAGATGCAACCCTTATCAATTCCCCTAATTCTGTCCCAGGCCCAGGGGCGGTGGTGACGCCGATTTGGGACAAGGCAGAGGCGCAAGACGTCAGCGCGTATGATAATACTCCTTACAAAGATGCTCTGGCCAAGTTTGCAAAAATCATGCTGGACGACGGCCGCAGCGGCCACTCGCCTGAACACATCGGCAGGTGACAATCTCACACCAGGACAATCCCCCCTTCTTATTGCCAACTTTGTTGTCCTAGTCCCCCAACTTGTGAAGCACGATAGCCGGGTGCCTTGCCTGGCGGGTGCGAGTCAGAGTGTGAAAGGCCGGTGCTGATTCTTGTCATCTGTGAGCAGCCAAGGAGGCTGTTGCCGCATTACCAATCTGCCTCTCTTTACAGTGGTATTGTCCTAAAGGCCTAAGCCCCTAAAGCTAAGAGCTACACCACTTGCATAATTTTTTCCTAGTTTTTGCATGTTCCAGAGCAGTTTCTGGGGTTTGATTAGGCAGAGCACTTCTGCTCTTCAACCTGTGCGCAGAATTGAAAAGATCTGCACAGCTGCAGAGCGCTGCTTTTCTTCTTAAAAAAGGCACCAGCCATGATGTCATGCACGTGACATCACCATGATGTCATCGCTGTGATGATGTCATGCAGGGGCATCGAAAAGGCGCTCACAGCGCGGCGGCCGGCTGTGCGCTACGCCATCGTGGCAAACAAATTTCAGAGGTGCGCGCAGTTATTGGTGTGGTTGTTACACGCCTTTGCCTTTCCAATTCACAAGGATCAGGTGTCCGCAGCAGCGTTTCTATGACAGCTTCCTAAGCTTCTCTATCTTGGGCTTTCCTCCACCAGATCACAGAAGAACCAAGAGAATTCTCAGGTATTAGTCTGACATAATCATTCCAGGATTTGTGCGCAGTAACCTCATGCAGTGAAGAGAAATGCAAGACATGCAAGGCAGTGCTAGCGCGCCAAGTTAGGGAGAAAGGGCTGCCTCGTGGCCTCAGACTCTGTCCTTTTCAAAACCGGCTCAAGCCACAAAAGTGGCTGAAGATGGACATTCCAAGAGAGCTCTGGCTCAAATTCGTGGACTGCCAAGCTCTGCGGGTGCAGTTGGGATTGTGAGCGCCTAATAGATGACCTGACCAAGCTTGAATTTGAAACTTGAAATCTTGCTTGTGATGTGTCCAGGTGGACTCTGCCACTGCTGCTGCCTGTGAGATGGATTGATTGGCTCATGGCCTCAACTCTGGGGCTGCTGTACAAGAAGCCAGCCAAGAAGCTGGTGCAGACAACCGGCAAAAAGGAGTAAAAATCGTTTGTTTCTATGGTGGGCAATTGGACAGAGTTTACTTGCCTACGGATGATCGTTTGAACCTTGGAGTTGTTTTGTTGCAGACTCCATGGTACATGAGCTGCCTTGAATAAGTGTAGCTGAAGCTGAGTCATTGCACAAGACTTTGAACAGGCCTGTGAGATTGATCCAGAACAACACACATGATCACAAAAAGACACTAGGCAAAAGTGAGCGTGATATTATGGGTCGCCCAACGAGACACTATCCTTCCTTCCACTCCTATAAGAACGGTCAGAAACGGTCAAACGTAACCCTTATGTAACCCGGTGTCGGAGCAGTGTCAGAAATGGCCAAAATCTTGACACGCGTTTGGGAACGTTCCCAACACTCCGACTCCAACACCCCGTGTCAGGTGTCGTGCAACTAAGACTTATGTTTAGCTGGTGTTACTTCCTGTCAGTCATTCATTTTTGCGTTAGCTCCAATCAGGGGTACACCTGTCAATTGAGGGCGCTTCATGAGTGCCCCGGCTTGATATGCCTTTCCTGATACGTTCATGACTGCATACTTACCTCTACATGGACACCCTCTAATTGGCCCTAATTGGCCCAGTGGAAAGAAGGCTTTTCTTTGTGAAATACACAAGTCTGATCCCCACAAAGGGCAATTTGCCCATGCCCCTCGATATTTAAAGTGCGGTGCGCTTGTCGTCAGCTTGATGTCCCTTCCCATCTCCAGCACCAGTCCCCAATGGCACTAATGACCGCCTACTTCAAAGGGCGCTCCTTCAGCTCATTTGTTGCAGTGTAAGCAATGATTGCTATAGCGCCCAAGACTACAACCACCACGTAGAGCTGTCCTAGCAAGCCATAACCCAGCCATATGTAACTGTAGCTGACAGCAGCTTTCTCATCTGTGTAAGCATACACACGTTGCTCCAGCTCTACCAAAGCTTGCGCAAATTCCGCCTTGAGCTCGAAGATAGCTGCATCCTCTGCCAGCTGTCTGCCCCCTGCATGATACCAATAAACCTCAATCCAGATTTGAACTCAGGTGCTGGTGTCCAGAGCGCAAGGGGCGTTGCTCTGACTGGTAAGGCTGAGCTTCAAGGCTGAGTACAATGGGTCGAACTTTTCAAAAAGTCAATGCAGCCTGTGAGGACTACCGGTGGCTAACCTTTTGAGCTGCTGGATCGCGGCATTGGTGGGGGTTCAAGGGTTGTGATCATGCTTGGCGCAGGCAAGACAGCTCCTGACAGTGCCAACCCAGGCGCATCTGCAATCCCAAGCAGCTGATTCGTTGCTACAGTCCCTGTAGCATCTGCCCATATGAATCAACTGTATGGTTCCAAAGTGCTGAGGAAGTGGAAGCAACATCCACCTGAAGTTGGCGCGATCCTATGAGCAAGGAACCTGCTTGCATCTGGAAGGGTGCTCGTATCCCCCATCATCAAAATGCGAGCTGCACTTGTTGCTCCTGCACAAATTCAAAGCGCAGAAATTGGCTCTACGGAAAGGAGCACTTCGCTGCGAACTTCTTCCTCGTTATGATTGGAAGTCGTTCGGTGGGCCTGAAACTATGTGGCTGGGGTGACCCTTCAGTTCAGATGAATTTCTTGCGTATCTTCAAGTTTTATTGCTGTGACGCAGAGTCAGAGGAGGGACGTTAGATCGCACCGATTATCAATTGGCAGGCAACCCCAAAGAAGCTTACTTTCACAGCCATATTGTGCACGAACGGTTTGGGACTTCGAGAGCTCTCCGTTCAGGTTGACGACTTCGCTTTATTTAAATTTACAACCCGAATACCAGCATCGACCTATTCAAGATCAGGTGGACGATGGAGGCGATGTCTAAGACATTTGGAGGTTTGATTTACCACGTGCTGTCCGCTGACTGCGCATGACAAATCTTTCTAGGCTCCTCAGGTGTGTGGCCTCTACTCTGGGGCAACTCTAGAAAAATTAGGAATATCAAGGCAAGAGCTCAGCAATTGTGATCTCATACAGCTGCTGCTCTCACACATGAGAACCACCAAATTCAAACACAAATATGAACCCAGATGTGTAGTGCTCAACTTTCTTTGAAGCGCGCAGATGTCTGAATGCTGGATGTCGGGCAGAGCTCAGCTGCAAGGGTGCACTTGCATGCGTGAGCTCGTTCAAACATGCTTACAGAGGCGATGCAGTCTCTCACAGCCGGCTAGAGGCGCCTCTAGCTATGTGAAAGGCTGGTGTGAATTAAAAACCCCCGAAATGCAGCTGTATGTGCACTCGCACAAGACAGCCTTGCTATGATGATCATAAGATGTGTGCACATCTGTGTCGCAAAAACTTTCAAGTGACAACTTAGCTAAGTACTGCTGCACAATCACTTTTACTAAGGTCCGCATGTGTACAATCCCTCATTGGAGCCACACTTGCCCAGCAACACACACTGATCACAGCTATGATGGTAACAGTAGCAGGCAGCTTCAGGCAGGCACAGTCATCTGTGCTCTGCAATATCTCTGGTCAGTTTCCTAGAGTACAATCACCACCTCAAAGGATGCCCTGCAAAGAATCTGCAGTACTTAAAAGAATGTGCAGCCCTTCAAATGAGTTGCAATTTGAGCGATTGCACAATGCCCTGCGCCAATTCGACAGGGCTGGGTTGAAGGGCATTTACTACAGCCACATAGTTTTATGGCCCCGGCTGGCAGGGGGGCGGTATAAATTCTGAGCACCGTGTCCATGGTTGATTGGCAGCCTTTAACTGCAGCTTGTCTGCAGGACACAACTTGCCTCTCGGCAGGAAAAGCGTGTGATAATAATGATAATGCTGATAGTAATAATAATAATAATAAGATTGTAATAATAATAATAATAATAATAATAATGATAATATTCCCTTCCTACACATGCGTTCTGGGAGTATTTTCAACATTCGCAGGCCCTCCCTCGCTCCCTTGCTTGTTGATATCTCCCCCAACCCTAGGCTGCACAGCGTCCTGATCTGGCGGCGAATAGTGCTCCTCGGAAGCTGCACTCAGATCGAGCATGTCATTCTGGCTCGAGTTGCGCTGTCTGGCAGAACGTTCCAGTTCCTTGCTCGCATCGCGGTCCCGGGGAAATGTGCGGTACAGAAGGGTGTAGAATAGAAACTGCAGACCCCACGGCACCACCAGACACACCTGCAGAAGGCACGCTCAGCTGCTGAACTTTCAGTAAAGATACATAATGGGGTGCTAATGCCAATGCACCTTGCAAAAATATTGGGCTTGCACCTGATAGACAGGCCAAGCAAGACTGGCCAATATAAAGCATCTTTTCAGCCTATGGTCTTCCTCTAGCAGTGCGAATCAGTGTCAGTGACTTAAAGCTGCCCGCTCACTGCACACTCCTCGCCCAGATGCATCACCTTTCCAATGACTGACAATCCCGCGACAAAGCTGGGCTCGCCAGCACACTGTTGCCGCAGCTTAGCATGCCAGCTAAGCTGCGCACAACGACGCATCCCTACATAATGACGACTAACCAGTGACTCATCAGCAGGCCGTTGCCGAGCGCGCACATTGCTGTGTCGGCATACAATTACTGATCACTGCATAGGGACAACCAGATATAGGGATGACTAAGCAGTGACTCACCAGGAGACCGTTGCCGAGAGCGCGCGCGTTGCTGAGCTGGCGGGCCGAGGTCGGGTCATGCCAGTCCGCCACGTACCCAAACCACCTCTCGGCTATCAGCCCGACCAGTGGCGCAGACAGAGCCGATATTGCGCCCTCAAAGCAGCGGTCAAACGCGTAGACTGAGGACCGCAGGCTGTCTGGTACAACCTGCTCGCACACCGAGTTTTGAGATTCTCAGAGCTGCACCGACTGAGCTGCCTCATTTACATGGCAGGCGTGAAGGTCCTCCAAAATGTCGCCACAAATGCAAGTTTTTCTGCAGACGGCAAGCTGACTGGAGTGACAGGGGACGCTCGGCAGGGTGCGGTGATGTTTTGGGGACAGCAAGACGCTTGCTTGAATGACTAACTCATTAGAACATGGCACTGCTGACAGGGCGTGGCGAAGCGCTGGGGTCTGACCAGGGGTGGATTACTAATCGAGCAGAAAGAGGGCACGCCTCTGAGAACATGGCGGAGTTGTGGGTTTGCGGCCAGCTGACGAGAGTTCCCATGATGAACATGAGCGCTGCATACGCCGGTGCCAAGCCGTCCATTGAACCCGCGGTGCCATCCCGGCTCGGCAGCACCTTGATCAGTACCGCGGCCAGCGGGAGTCCTGTTGCGATGCTCATCTGCACAGACAACATCACTTAAAATTACAATCTTTTTATGCTCACGCTCCGGCCACCCAAGACAGGGAAGGGCCCCCTGTCTTGGCATATCCCCCATGCGAACAAGGTGAGACCAGAGGATCACAGAAGAGACACTACTGTGGTAGTGTCTGGCAAGCAGTCTCAGCAGGAATAAGATTCCTGATCGTATGTTCTCTGATTGCATCTGAATAGATATTTACCAGACTACAAGTACACCTTTGCACCAGATTGCTATTGGAAGCCTTGAAAACCCCAAGCACGGCTCAAGGCCGGTGATGACTTCCGCACGAGCGACCTCTGCAAATGCCAGCACTCACAATATTGCTGCGGTTCAACTCTGAATGTCGCCAAAGGAAACACTCTAGCCAAACCCTGAGCCCTCGATCCTCAACTGCCCACCTGGCAGGTAGGTGCTTATGACGCAGGCTGGCAATGCACCTGAAGGCTGCCTGTGTTCTCTTTTCTAATTCTCATGCAAATCCTAGACTTCGTTCACCCCGTGGTAAACCCCGAAACCCTCAAGACCCGGGCTGCCCTCCTGGCAGGTGGGCCACTGTGATGCTAGGGGTAATTAAATTACAACAGTTATATACCGTATCCGTATTGATTACCCCTAGTGACGCATGCCACTGGACACCCATGCAGAACCCATATCTTTCAAAAGCCCCTCCGTAAAACAAATCACCCTTTGACAAATCCCTCAACCCTAATGGAGCGGGCTGCCCACCTGGCAGGTGAGCTGGCGGCCCGAGTCGGGCAGCGGCCGCACAAGCGCGTCTCCGACGGCGCCCCCCACGAAATTCCCCAGAGCCGTGCCGCCCCAAAACAGCGCCGTGAGCGCAGCTGCCGGCACGTTTGAAAATCCCAGCAGCTGCAACCACATGGTGAAATATCCCATCGCCGTCCACGGCATCCCTCCCACCACACCCTGCGCACACAGCGTGCAGCTAAGAAGGCTGCAGATCAGAAATTACAATTAATCAAACGACCTGCCCCTTCTAGGACGAGATAGCACCAAGAAGCTGCCCCTGTGACTCTGTCAATGGGCTAACTTGCGCACAGCTATCAGCGCAGGTCGAAGGTAATCAAGGCAACAATTGAGACACTGGAAGTCAAGTCTGAGGACATGAACATGCCCCAAAGCCGAGCCTGAGCGATGGCGTCCCCTGATGCAGAGGGCTTGTCCCTCTGCAGCCTTCATGCAGAGAGATGCCGGTAGCATGTTTTGGGTTCAAGGAATGATTTTATTCCACGCATATAATCTGTGGCACCTTTATATATGAATATAGATATTATCGCTCTAGATGCCAGGTAACAACGCACCTGCAGCACGAGCACTTGGAAGGTCCGTATTTGCAGCACAGCGCGCAGAGAACGCCCCAGGTCGCGGCACGCATTAGTAATCGTTGCGCCAAAATTTGAAAGGCGGCCGCCAGGCCGGAGGCGGCCTTCGCGGGCTGGCCGCGGCCGCGGGTCGCGGCCCAGTAGCAGATTAGTCACTGCCGCAGCCGCAGCCAACACTGCCACCATGTAGAAGGCGAAACGCCAGCCCTGCGGTGTTGCCACACAGCTTGATTACTAGTGCAAAGGAAGTGAAATCTTAGCACCCAAAGGCGCATGCAGATCTGTACAGGGAAGTGCAACGCAGACCGTGCAGCACAATGTCTGAAATGAATGGCTGCCAGAGGTGCAGCAGCACAATGTGTCTAGCAGCATGGCAGGGACAGGCCAGCTAAGACCCACCTCGATTCCTCCCGGCTGCTTGCCGCTGACACTTGTTGCGAAGAACCCGCCCGCCATGCCGCCTGTTGATCTCGCACACAAGCTCTCATCGCTCTGCTCAATCTATATACAACCAAAATCAGAGCAGCAACAAAAGCAGTACCACAGATATAGAGACAAGATCAGCTGGCAGCCCAAGACAATATCTCATTGCTGCTTTTGAAGTCACCAAGCTGGGAATAATTAGATCTGACATACATTGGTAGGAGGGTTAAATGTATGCGGGTATAAATGCACGCATGCAGCAGCGCACCCAGAGCAGCCATGGTGAAGACAAAGCCGAAGGCACGCCCCCGCACGGCCGGCGCGTAGTAATCTGCGACTAACGATTGCGCGCATGGCAGCACAAACGCCAGGCCCACGCCGTTGAACGCAGACCACGCCATCGCCTGCAGTTGGATTTGAATTTAGATATGTAAGTTCGAAGACAACCTCAAAGGCAATGCTTAGAGTAGGCTGCCTGCTTTCGTTGCCAAAATTGGTGCTGCTCTGACGGAAAGTACTAATTTCCGCATGGGGGTGCAATTTGCTGAATCACGGCTATTGCAGGAGACATCAGGGTTGCCAGACCAATTTCAATGCTGCAGTCCTGGCGGTCTCGAACAGGGGCAGCAAGGGGTGCGCATGCTGGGTTTGAGGGTTGCTTCACCCACACAAGATCTTCTAGAGGGATGAAACAAGGGGTTGAAAGGGAGTAGTCACCTGCTGTAGCGTGGTGGACAGGCCAATGGCTGCAGTCATGGCACCCCACAGGAAAGTGCCGGCCGCTACAATATGGATGCGATTGAAATTATCGCCTAGGAGTCCACTCAGCGGTGAAATCAGCGCCTGATCAGGAGAAGCACGCATGCCTACTAAGCCAACTTGTCCCAATTTTGACAAACATGCGCTCCAGTGCATCTCATAAGCGGCTGCCGCGGCATTGGAGAAATATTGTTAAGCTCCAAGGGCCATTTGTTTGGGTGATTGCAGGAGCTTTGCCCCACACGAATACCAAGGAACTTGCCAGGAAGGCAGCGTAGAGCCTGCAAGAACTGGCTACCAACTGGGCAGAGAAAAATCTTGTTGCTCTAAACAGGTTCTGCTCCACTCAGAGGTTTTCAGTATGCAAATGCGATACTCTCTGCTGCCTGTATTTTGTACTGTGAACTCTAGGCAGCTAGCCTTCCACATTTTGAATCAACATAATTACCTGAACGAGCGCTCGGCAAAGGGTGAGCGCGCCGAGCTGGGAGGGGGTAGCATGCAGAGATTTTCCAATGGGGGTATATACCGCCGTTAGAATCTGTTCGTCTAGGCGCTCCAGGATAAAAGTTATGCTCAGCACAGCTGTTGTGCGTGCCTGCGGCCCCTTGGACACTGACTCAGCCATGGCTGAGGAGCCTGCGTGCACAGCCATGAGGGGAATTCAAAGCACTGATTGGATGTTTCTTGTGTCTGGAAGCGCTCTCTGAGATAATTATAATGTCACCAAATGCTTTATCTTGAGGGATTTGAAACCAACACAATATGAAGTCTTTAAAGGGAGCTGGCAACGGCACGATGGGGCGTGCCACATTGATAGGTGGAACAGGGAGGTTTTGGTGGGTTGAAAGCGAGTGAGAATCTCAAGATATGAAGATACGTATGTCATACTTTTGAGGATCAGTGCACCTGCTGAGGAGGGCGCCTTTGAGGCAATCAGAGCAGCGGTTGCTGTACTACTATCGATCTCCGCTGATGCTGCGAGCTGCTGTCCCTCGTCAATGCTCAAAGAATGAATTGGTAGACCAGCCATCTTCAATGAGACGGTTGACGCGTGTCATGTCCGTAAAAGGATAAGACACCATCAAGGAAGTTGACCTGTGCCGCGCTTTGACCCATGGTATATTCCACTCAGAGTCAGACTTCTTATGACTTGAATATATTCGAAATAATTATTCTCTGTACACTGCTATTCTGCACGGCCTGGAAATATTTTGATCAGACGAGTTGCTACATCCATGAAAGCGATGTCAGCACAGGACCTGGTGTCTCTGTGCTTGTTCCTGCGAGGATTTCCAACTCCCACAATATTGATACCAATCTAGTGTAGAATCTACACTGTAGATCCCTGGTCGCAACTGCAGCAATGCGCGATGACTGCATTGCCATGTCAGAATGCGTCATGAGCCCCGTGCGCCAGGTGGTCAGCTCCCCTGCAGCTGCCACCGGCGAGTGACGAAGCCTTCGGAGCCAGACCTTCAGCAAACATTTAGACTGGCCAAGAGGGAAATATAAAGCAAATCAATTGTGTAGTATTGTCAGCCGGCCAAGATTCCGAATGCTTGAGCGCTTCGCGGTAAGCCTGCCGGATGGGCTACATAACACCAATGTGGGTCACATCGCCGCGGACAGCCTGCCTCTCGTGACGATGTTGTGCTGCCTACCCACTATGAGCTTGTTCTGGAGGCATCGGAGAGTCCTTGACCTGGTGAGCGGCTGGAATGAGTCGGCGGTCAACTGTCGCACCAAAACCACTCGTTTACCCCACGACGTTTCGTGCGCTCTGTGCTGAAGGAGGGGTTTACTTGCCATCGCTAAGCTCTCGTTTGCTGTTTATCACCAACAGGAGCCTTGAAAATCAAGTGTCGTGAACTCTCGATGCATCTCTGCCCGCAGTGCAGGAGGCGCGCCTTTTGTGCTCCTGCACCATAATGGGTACATGCTGCTGCCTGACAGGTGGTCCTCATCGTTGGATTCTTCTTAGCATGTGTGTATCACATCTGCCACATGGCCCCTGAGGGGCTGGTGGCCTCACGAGTACTGGGGATCTCTGGACCAGCATGGAGATCGCTGGATGTGGTCTATGCGCAGTGGCTGCTTGGAAGGACTTTTGGCCATGCTGTGGGTGCATCCCACAGCATCTCAAAAGGTACTGCATCTTGGCTTCCTGTGCATTTATTCATGGCTACCCGATTGTTACACTCTGGGAAGCACCTCTGAGGCAGACCATGCTCAGCCTTTGCCGGACACTTGCAAACACTAGATGGCGTGCTTGCCACACTGCAACTCAATGCATACAAGTAGGGCAGAGTCCTGATGCTGCTGCATGCACCAGGTCACCCACCGTGTGACTGCATGAAATAATTCTAAGATCATCCGAGCGGGGTACGGTTGCATTGGAGTCCTGGAAGTGCGAAGTGACTCTACCACCTGCTGAAGGTGTCAGCTGCGCAGGTGTCATGAATGGGGCGTTCCCTGCGTTGCTGTTGCATCACGTGTTGACTGGGAGTCCACTTAGCGTGGCGGTCTGTGGGCGCGCATTGCTCTGTACGCTAGCGGCTGTCCTGGTGACTAAAGTCATTCTGGAGGGAGCAAAGACGATGCCCGACTACCCAACTGTGAGAGGCTGCAGCACTGCAGGTGAGAGGGTATCTCAACTGAGCAGACTGATGTGGAACTCAAAGAGGAGCTTTAAGCACAAGACGCAGCCCTGATGCCAGTGGTGAGGAGTGCGCGTCAAGAGTATCCATTGCGTGGGGAGTGCGGCTGCTCGGCAGCTGCCCCCAGATACTTTTTTTGCTGCTGTGCATTCAGACCTAGAGAACAGTGATTTTCCCTGTCAGAGCATTGGTGCCTTTGGTGGCTCTGCAAGTTGCCCTGTCAAAGCATCAATCTGTGCCTTCACTTCAAGCAGCCCTTCAAAGTGTGGGATGGTGGCTGTGGTTCTGGTGCGGCTCCTTTGGGGTCACAGCATTTGCACCCACTAGCAGCTGTCTGCAGAGCGGCACTGAGACATTGCTTTCTTTGGTGCAGCTCTCTTTTTGGCGGGCTTCATTGCGTTTCCGATGCCGGAGCTCTTTCCTCGGCACTACTGGCTGTTCCACAGTCTGTGGCACGCTTTCCTGGGGGCAGGTGCGAGCCTTGAATGACCTCAAAGCATCATCAGTGCTGCTGTTTCTCTCAAGTCAAACCTTGTTACTGTGATCAGATCCAGCATGCTTGTGGGCTCCTTGAGTTTTGTGATCCTCAGAGAAGATATTGCCTTCTACCTCGCTGATGCTGCCGACTATCATTGCATGAAGTCTTCCCACTCTCCTGTCTTTGACTAGCACGTTCACTGTATCATGACATGATGCATGCTTGACTGGTTCTTTGTGGCAGGATATTTTGAGCTTTATGCCATACTGGAAGGGGAGAGTTGGAAGGGGACTGCACCGGCACGGCTCAGGAGGGAAGATTCATTTGTGCAGCTGTCTGAGCGCTCAGCAATTGAGGATAAGCAAACAGCAGCCGCTCTGCAGGGAGACAGCTGCAGTGCAAAGGCCTCAGGCAGAGCAGAAGCAGCGCACATTTTGGCCTCTGGGAGTGTCAGCGGTCATTTGTCTAAGAGAGGCTTAGGGTATGGAGATACCCCTGAGGCAAGGGGAATTGAGAGGGTTGGCTCAGGCAGTGTGCCCTGGCCGCGCGCAGAGCGCCTCAGGCTTTACAGGAGATCCCTGCAGAGACTGGCGAGGCTTGTGTGCCTACACTCGTGAGTAGCGCTGTTGTGTCTTCCAGACATGCGCATGTACATGTTGAATGCGGCGGGAGAGCATTATGAGTGTATACATTAATTGGCGTGTCTGCTCTGTTCCTTGCAAATATGGTCCCATTGCTGACTGGATTGGAAAGGCGTGTAATAATAATAATAATAATTGCTGACTTGACAGCAGAACACTCAAATAATGGACTCCGCTTGGGATGCTTTCTTGGGGTGCGGCTGTCTGATTGCTGTTTACGCTAGCTCAAGCCTAGCTGAGCTAGATACACTGTCAAATTTGGTGGTGCTGGAACGCAAGGTGTTTATTGCAGTGTTGGATCTGTCACTGGAGATAAGTGTTTGCTGCCATTGTGCCATCTGCACAGGGACAAAACTTTTTCTCTGCTGCAGCAGCAGTGCTGCTCAAGTTCATCAGGCTTAAAAGTGATGGTTGGACCCTGTAAATCCCCTCTACCTGGGGGACAAAGGGGAGCAAAAAAGGAAGGGTTTTCACTTGTGACTTTCGTCGATCGTGTTGATCGAGAGAATATAGGCTAACCCCCCATCGACGTCCTTCTTCAAAGCTGGTATATTTACATTTTCCTCGAACACTTATAACGAGAGAAGATCCATACAGACGAACAAACGTACCTCAGCGAATATGATTTTGACCGCCAGATTGCTGGTGGTCGCGATCCTGCTTGCAATTGGTGAGGTCCTGTGATCAGCTGAATGCAATCTCTCAATTGCAGCAACACCTACAAAGCGAACATCGTAATAGTAACCCAGCCATTTTGTTGTAGGAAAAACTATATTTCGCAGGGCCGCTTCTCAGCTCTGGCAGAATATTTTTCAGCACACGCTCAACCATATCACGGTGAATGGAAGTCTTTATATGAATTGCAGGAAAAAGGGATGCTGCACGCGCGCTCAGACTTGAGCACTTATCTGAGGTAGTTTCGAGAAGATTTCTCGCAGATGGTGCGATATTGATATCAATACCATCAGCAGGCAAGTGTCGATGTGCTTACGACCGACTATTGAAGTCGGAAAATTATCCTCCAAGGAAACCTGTGAGACTGTACTCACAACCAGACTTGGATCCAGGCTTGAGCGCTGTAATCTACACAGTTTTGCATTGTGAATGTTCCTTATAATATATCATTGTTCGAATTGCATCCAACAGAACCCCTAGTGCTGCTAATTATTTGTTTCTGTGACTCCCTTGTCTTTGGACTTGGCAGTTTTGCATCTTAAGAAGATCCCTTGATAGCTGTGAGCTTCGCCAACCTGACAGGTATTGAATCCCATAGCACATACAGGGAGACACGTGTACACCTGTGTCAGTGCCGCCTGCTCTAGGTTTTGTTCATGTGCACTGAAACCCCCTCACACCCCCGTGATTATAGAACAATCATCATGATGGAAGGAGCGTTCAAAAAAAGCCCGCTGTCACACCCCATTGATTATAGACATGTCAATGGGCGCCACTTCCTCCAACAGAGCCAGCGAGATGTCCATGAGAACCTCTTTCTCTGGCCCTGACTTTGCGCATGAGTAGTGGAATGTCAACCACTGGTCCACCGTGCTCTCTGGACACTCCAAGACACCGCCGCGAATCCCCTCCACAGGATCCTCCTCCTTGGTGAAGCTGACTGGCGCCACCTGCGCGCACATGCCGGCACGTAACGTCTTGGTTGGTTACTACGGAAGCTTGCGCGGCAGAGGCATTGCCTGAGAGGGGTCAGGTGTCAGCAAAAGAGCTCTTGGCCCTTCTGGTGGAGCCCACACCCCGGCAAAAGCATCATCATTCTTGAAAATGACAAGCCTAGCCTGAGAGAATGAAGGCTGGCAGTCATGGTCTCACGTTTATAATGTGCTCGCAGTGGCTTCACAGCATAGTCAAGTCTCAATGGGCCCCTCTTCAACAGTCAGCTACGCCCGCAAGACGTTCTAGACGCTAGTCAGTGGTCCCGTACTTGCACACTGACGATGATGACTAATTGTTGCTAACAATTACGTAAGCACGCACCTTGGAGCTGCCGGCGCAGCCGCAGGGCCCGGAGCACCAGGTGGGGAATCTGTCTTGGGACAGTTTGCGTATCCGCACAAAGGCGTCCCCTCCGCCGCCAGCGTCGCGCAGAAAGTGTGGCGCCAGCATTTCATTGAACAGCACCTGCGCGCCAAATCACCGACTTTAGGAGTGTGCAATTGACTGATGCAATCCTGTAGGATCTGTGACATCTGAAACGCAATGTCCTGGGATGATATATCTTACTGGAAGACCTGTGGTCTGTAGACTACCGGTGTGGCTGGGCAAAATCCCGCACTTCTGCAAAATCAAGCTGCGAGCTGCAGCAGGCCGCCTACGAGGCCATGACTGATAATATATTACTGAGGCACTGCTGCCGATCAAGACTCCATCAGAAGAAACATGACACCAGATTGTCAGGGTCACATATACCTTAGTGGTCATTCTAAAACCCGCACCCTCGGCGGTGCGGGAAAGATTTCAAAGCAACTTTCAAGTGTCTTCCTGACCTTAAACACACCAGGATCATGCTCCATTGGATTAGGCTTGTAATTCCGAATCTGGTCTCAAGATTATCACATGTTTTATATTTTGGGAGAAAGGGTCTCATGTATCCACCTTTTTGGCCAAAATAATTCATTATTGCGGGTTTTAGATGACAACTACAGAAATTTATGACTGCGGCACTGCTGCCGATCAAGATGGGTTGTCGGGGTCGTGTTTAAGTGCTCCAGCAACATGCGCCGACAAATCAGGGGTTTGTGCGGTCAATGACAAGTGTAGATGGCCACATAAACATACATGAACATACATGGAACATGACGCGTACGAAAACATTGCCGCAGATGTTTCGATCAAGCTGCATTGCAGCAGCTGTGTATCGTAGCATACGGTAGCACCTCAGTTCACATGCGCTGTCAAGCAAGACACAATGGCCCAAGAAGGGTAGCTGACGATCTTGTCATAGTTGTGTCATGGCTGAACAAGGATTAGGTGATCACCTGGTCGTGCCTGATCAGGCCGTCCTGGCGATGCACGTCATGCTTATGCTGCGCTATCCAGTCATAGATGAACCTGACGGCGCGTGGCCCCGAGTGCGCAAATATGAGGGAGGAGTCCTGGTCGAACTTTGTGTCCTTTGTGGCTGTGGTGTTGTCATTTGTCAGCTCACAAAGGTTGTCCGGGAGCCCGATGTCTGCCTGTCACACAGTGAGGATGTCAGCCATACTGCATTCCTGCAAGCACTAAATGCTGCGATAATCCTTATAGTATTGTGAGCATTTGTGGCAGAGATTATTCAGCCATGCACCGACTGATAAAGCAAATGATCACCAAGAAATACAGAACCCGCATTGCTTAAATGCTTGAATGCGCACTCAATGGGTGCCGTCCTTGCCCTCTCTGCAGGTTGGTGATTTAAAAGCTTGACCAAGGCAAGGATCCTAAGTCGGTCAAAAGGAGCAGCAAAAGGCCCTGGCTTTCACTTTGCAGTGGGTGTGGCTTGGGGTGAATTGCGGGTGTCACCTGGAGTGAGAGCAGGTGGTGCATGGGATTTCTGTAGAAGACGTGGTCCACGTCAACATAGAGGACGCTGTAGCCAAGAGTCAGGATATTGAGAATAAGCTCCAGCTTGTGCAGCTCTGCTGCCACGTGCCAAGCATCGCCCTGCAAGCAGCCGAAGCAATTTGCTTCTCCGTGCTCATCTGTCCAATCCCAAATTAAAACAGCGAGTGCGTTTGCATAGAGGCCCAAGTAAACACAATTTGCTTATATACTGACCAAGCGAGCTAGTTGTCCAGGCACATACAGCAGCAACCACCTCAACATTAGGTGGTCAGCCTTATACTAGAATGGAACCCAAATAGTCCCAAAAACAACCGTTGGAAGCAGACACTGTATATCAAGTCAGCTGACACATAAGGTATGATGCAGGTGTGCACTCTTGCCCAAAGAAGAACTCACCGTTTCATACTCAGTGTCGTGGCCGGGCCAGTGTGTGCTCTGTACACAGTGGTGGCTGTAGCGCCCATTTAGCCCTTCGCAGATGGACTTTGCCCCTTTCCCCAAGCCCATCACCACGGCATGGTTGGTCAGGTCCCCCGAGAGGCTGTGCTTCAGGCCCGCCAGGAATTTCTGCAGCAGCTTTGCATAGATAAAGCGGTTGCCTGAACACAGCACACGCTGAACACTCAGCTTGACAGATCCCATTTATGCCTTTCAAATGGCTGAGAGTCCAGAAATGCACCCAACGTGGGGTGCACAAGTCAAGCACAGCGCGCCCAATGGATTGATGCTATGTGGTGTGGAGCCTGCAAGAGTCTCAATAAGTTTTTGCACAGCATGAACAGAGCATCCGAGGCATGCTTTCAGCTGCAGTCTGTGTGAAGAAAAATCCCAGAACTCATTTCGTGCATCTGCACAGTGCAAATCATGGCCCTGCAGGGTTCTTACGACCAAAGGGAAATAGTTCTGTCCTCTGACAATGGCAGACTCTGATGGATAGATCAGGTGCTATAGAGCGCACCAGTTGTGGCAATGACCATGCCGGTGGATTCGGCCAGGCTGGCGGGTCCATCGTGGTGTGCCGCATTAAACAGCGCCTCCCTTAGAGCTGCATGTGGCAGGTGCGGCGTCTTGTGCACCCACCTGCGCACGCAATTAAATCACCCAGTGATAGGGTGTATTGCAAAACCGTTTGAGGTCTCAATGGGGATGAGCTAATCAGACTTGTGGCGCCTTTCCTTGTGCCGTGCTGCCCCTGGTCAGTAAGGGAACCATGTCACACGGCTGATGCATCGAGAGCCAACATTCTGCAGCGGTCAAGCCAAAGCTCGGCAAAGCAATGCTGCACTGCCCTGGGTGTGATACTGGCAAGTTGGAAATCGTGGTTCATCACAAGTACCTGTCTCGGGGGCTGTGCTGTGGCTCTCCTGAGGGCACAGCCGCAGCCTGATGCTCCCCCCTGTGATGCACCAATTTCGCCCCCGCACCCTGCAAGTTGACCCACTTGCACATCAGCAGAGAAGCACCCAGCAACATATCCATTCAGGTACTCCCAGCATTTGCTCTTCCCAGCACATTCCCAATATTTTGGCACATTCCCAAAAGGATCTGCAGCACAGCGATGCTGGTTTGGCAGAAGTTGCATCAGGGCGCAAAGATGGTGGGCGTGTAGCCTATGACAGACCTGCGAGGCATGCTGGGATCCGAGTGCTGTGCTGTCAGACGCCCCAAAGAAGCCCATCAATCCCTCCAGAGCTACAGACATGCCGCCCCTTTTCCCATGGTGATGGGGTTGCTTTTCTTGCGTGGCTGGGGACCGAGGTTCCTGTGGCAAACTTGGAGCAGGGGTTGGGCTTTGGAGCAGCGCTCGCCTCGCTGGATGGGCCATCGCTAGCTTGCAGAGGACGCATGCTAGGCAGACCAGCAGAAGAGCTCCTCCTGCTTGCGGCCCTCTCATCCCATATTACAGCTGTGACGGTGTACAAGATTTCTTGTGATGGGTTTCTGACCAGTGAGCGCTATTCGGCGCAATTTGGCTTCCTTGGAAAAGATCGAATGAGAGAAACTCGGTGGAAAGCGTAGTGATTAGCACCCCTCTGATCGATCACCTATTGTCTAGTACTTTCAACCCGTGAACCACCCCTGAGATCGCGGTTAGGTATGTCCCATCAGGCAAGAAAAGGCACTTGCAAAGGTGTCATCACTGGAGATTCACGACGCTCAAGATGCCCAACTCAATCCACGATCATGACAGCCATGACCACAACGCTAGCAACAAATCCGCTCGATATGACTTCAACGTTACCACAAGATGGAGATTGAGGCAGAATCACGACTCGTTCCGAAAGTTGAACTTCCGAAACCGTTCACAGGGGGCGTTCCTGCAGATTCCCATGCACCGGAAGCTGGGTCAATAGCAACATCGACTAGTTCTGATCTTTCCAGAATCCCATAAAAGTCACCTTTGTGTGACATAGGACAAGGATCTGGAGACATCAGGCGGATAGATATACCGACAAGATATCACAAGTTGTGAGTCACAAGAACAATAAAAGGAAGATGCTCAGAGGTGAGCGACGCAGTCTTCAGGATAAGCAGCGCGCTGCAAAAGCCTGTAGAGCTATGACAGCCGCATCTACGGAGATGCTGCTTCTACGGCACGGCGAGACCGATTGGAACCTCCAGTTTAGGTGAAAGCTGCCTGATTGCCAACCTCCAACACTTGCTGATGATGCTTCCAATGCCATATTTAGGCCATTTCATTATCGCACATGAACGTGCATTATGAATTAGAGAACACCAAACCAATCTTGGAATGTCTCACTATCACCAGGCCTCACAGGCTCACTGAGTGGTTGCACCTGTACGCCCAGTACGCGGAGTGCTGGGAGTACTAGAATGCTCTGAGCACCCCATTGCCAGTACGTCAGTACGTCCTCCCAGTACAAGTACTGGAGTACTACTTTCCTGAAAGATGGAGTACTGCTACAACCCTGGGCTCACTCAGTCCTTTCTCTGCACAAGTGGTGCTTCATTCTGGGGCCATGCAGAACGAGTGACAAAACACCTTGGCGCTTCAGATCTGCAAAAATGGTGTTGCGCAGGCTACAGGGGCAGCATGCGGAGGACCCCCAGCTCAACGCCACCGGCGCCGCGCAGTCACGAGCGCTGGCCGCCCGGCTGGCGCGGGGGGGCCCAGCCGCGCCTGATATGGCCCCTCCTATCATGCGGGGGAACCTCAATGCGCCTGATATGGCCGCAGGCGACATGCGGGGGGACCCTTCGGCGCCTGGTCTGGCGGCTCCTTTAGGGGACCTTGACGCGCCAGATCTGGCGAGCGGTGGGAGTAATCTTCCTGATAATGGGACCGGTGATTACCGCATAAGCGCAATTTACTCATCAGACCTGCGCCGCGCGCTGGAGACGGCCGAGATTGCGACTGCGCTGCTCGGCGTTGCCGTGACGCCAGACGCGTCGCTGCGGGAGCGGCACCTGGGCGTGATGGAGGTGAATCACCGAATCATGCAATACACATCCGTTGGTTGTCACAGTCAGCCAACATTTATGTTTGGAACTGCAACCTGGTGTAGAGAAATCTCTTTCAGAGGAGCACGTGGAGCAGTGTGATGGACGTCATGAGGCAAGCTTTATGCAGTGGTAACAGTAATAACAGTAATAATAGTAATAACCATGATTGCAGGGTTGCCGACCACCCACAGAATACATGCCCACTCAAGGGGAAGAGCTGCACTGCTTGCGATTGTATTGGCAAGAACGCGGCTGAGCAAAGGAACCTGTCTTTTGGCATTTTCAGGCCTCCAGGCAGGTCCTAAAGGCGCTGTCCTGCATACATCCTTGCCTCAATGAAGAAGGCATGGGACTCAAATTAAAGGGCCGATGTGCAGGGGTTGACGAGAGAGGAGGCGGCAACGCAGCAGCCGGCGGCGTGGAGGGCGCTGCGCTGCGGCGGAGCCACAGCACGCATAGCAGGCGGCGGCGAAAGCATCGCGGATCTCAGCGCGCGCGTCGTGGCCGGTGCGCCATTACATCACCCGCTTACTCATCCCGCCGTGAAAAGAAACTTTCCTGAGATTCATACATTCAGAGGCAGATCGGGAGCCACCAAACATTCAACCCGAGCCCGCTCGGTCTTGTGGGCGGTAATTCACTGCCCGTCTTCATATACATACTGTTGATGTGAACAATGCAAATGCAAACATACAGGGAGCACTCCATACAGTGTAGGTTCAGGGCCGTTCGAGTTGCTGACAGGAGAGGGGCAGTATGTCGGTATGTGAATTTCTCAGCATAAGTGCAGCGGTCAGCGGTTTGCTTTGTCAGCAGAAAGGCCGATGCAAGCGTGAAAGACAAAAGTAGACACTGTGCGTCGGTGGCAGACTCCCTGATGCGCCCAGAAGAGGCCAGCTCCTGTTCTGAATGAAGCTGTTCTTTGTAAGAACAACCGCTTATTCTGCAGCCTTATATTGTGATGCCTACTTGTGCAGGGATTGAGGCCATAGCAGCTCGCCATCCTGGGAAAACAGTGGCGGTATTCACACATGGCGGCGTGCTGGCTGCATGCTACCACCATGCAGTCGGGCGCCCCTTCCCCGGTAGGAAACTCTGAAGTATCAATTTTCTAGGGCCTAACAAAGCAAGAGTGAGCGCAAGACTCACTACTTCCTACGGCCTATTGAAAAGTGGGCTTATGAATGGACACGCCTCTCTGCTTCCACTGCTAGGTGCCCTCATGAGCAGCAGGTCATCTAGTCTCTAGGTCCCAGGAAAGAAGTGAGACGCCCAATCTTTGCAGTGCAGGATGAGCATTCAAGGAAAAGAGATACGCAGAGACCAAGTATCTTTCAAATCTGCGGCTCTCCACATTGTTGAATTCTCCAGCAAAGCAGCTTTTGTGCAGTTTCCTCCAGATTGCGTGGCCTTGAGACACAGTGTTTATGTGCAGGGAAGTTAGTGAATTGCGCAGTCAATCGGGTGAGAATAGAGGGGAGCAAGTGGGCGGTGGTAGAGTGGGGCGGTACTGAACACTTGCAGGGTACGGGTTATCAGCAGGAAGCGTTCGGGGGCAGCAAGACCACTGGGTGACTCAAGTATGAAGGGAATGCTAAGTTGGATTAGCCAATCATGTTACACTCTTCCTTGAACAGATGAACAGAAGATATTACTCTTGCAAGACCCAGCTTCTAAAATCCTGTTGAACTTTGAAGAAAATAAAAAGAACAGAAGAAAAAAACACTTGCGTGACCCAACTTCTCAAACACCGACATCAAGGGAATTGACAGCTGGCACTTGATTTGATTAAATACTTGATTTCACTTTCATGGCTGCTGCAAATTCGCAAGCATTTTTTAAGCTTTGCAGACAGAGTTTCGCAGCAATAGTATCTGTTATATCATGTGGCAAAGAAAATGTTGAAAACAATATTTGCTTCTCCCATCAAGAGGTATACAGTCCCGCAGTGATACTATGCAAGATGAAACCATCAACTCTTCCTCAACCCTTTATTTTACAGCAGCGTACTGCGAGTAGTTGCATCCCATAGCATCCCATTACATTAAAACCAACTGATTCTCTTTGTCATGCCAGCTGAGCGGCTTCCAAGTCAGCCCCAGGACACCTATCCCCTCTATGCCGCTGCTTGCTGGGACATTGTGAGAAGCAAGGAGTGGCAAATGCCTCGTCAATTGCTGCGGGCTTGGGTGTCAGCCCGAAACTGAACTGGCAGCTGAAGTCCTCATAGTTGGGCGTCATTGTCAGCGGAAGCCCCATGTCTTTGGCAAAGAACTCCTGCGCGTGATGACTGGCTGGCCTTAGTCATTCAGTCATAGCAGCTGCACTGGCAACTCTCAGGTCAAACAAATTGAGCAGACGAGCACTTGGAGACAGACATGATAGAGGTCTCCGTCTTGGCAACAGGGGTGCGCAGATGATCTGACTCAGACCCATGCAATCATCAAGCGCACAGTGAAAAGCTGTGCAACTTCTGTGTCCAGCAGTGACTGATGGCAATAAGCACTGACCTGCGTGGGCATCTTGCAACTGTTGAGACACACTGAAGCGCAGCCGGTTTCCTCAAGATATCTGCACCTGCATGCACCAGTGCCCCCAATGTGTGCAAGGCACAGATCAAACTACTGTCTGCATCATCTCCAAGCCATAATCCCAGGCTACCACATAATAGGTGTGGAATGCAAGGTGATCTAGAAAGCTCGTTGGGAGGCCTTCCAAAGTTCCATAAACAAGGGTCCTGAATATTCAGCGCACCTCTCTACTAGCACCCCTTGCCCTGATCCTATCCGGCCCCCATCCACCTCCACATCATTCACCTGCAGCAAACAAGCACAGCAACCTTTGCTATCCAAGGCCTTCTGGTGCAACAACGTGCAAGCATGCAATGCAACGCATGTCGATGCAGTGACAGAGACTACCACAGACTGCCAGCAGGGAATGCCTGTGGGAGCATGCGCACAAAGCACTTGGGATTTGAGGATGTACCTTGCAGGGCCCCATCAGCCATTGACAGGTGAGCATTGTCACCCACGCATTGAGCTGGCAGGACACTTCGGGTAAAGGCCTTGCGAACATGACCTGCGCAGGACTTGACAGGTAAAGGTCCCCTTCATTTCTTGAAGACTGGAAAAGAGCATACATCGCACAGAAGCAGTGATCACAAGAAGTACACGAAGTGTCATATGAAGTGAAGTGAAGTGACGTATACCATCAGTGGCTCACCTTGAATGCAGGTGGTAGCCAGGATGGAAACAGGGAGAGCAGTATTTGTCGCGTTTTGACCTGCGTGTCCCTAGGATTGCTGCTTTTCGAGTTGAGAAATCTGGTAAGATCGACTATAGCGTCATAGCTGCATACATATAGCCGACTTCAGGTCCAGCCTTCTCTTGTCAAAAGCCCATGGTTACTTAGCTAGGAGCGCAATAGCACACATCGCGCTGTTGAATCTCGGTTGAAAGGGCTTACCCTTCCTTATCGGAATTTTCATCGATCGCAGCCACCATTTTCTGCCTGAACAGTGACATTATAGCCCTGTTCAGTGGTTGAGAGTCGATGCTTTCATATGAGGGAGCAGGGGTCTCTGGCCCTGCCTTTGAGAAAGAGTCAGACATCATCACAGATGTTCTCATAGACGTATAAGGCATGCGTCGCGCTCCATTTGTGCGCAGAGCTCCCGCTGCAAAGGGTGTGCACTGTCTACCACTACAGCTCGGTACACCCTGCCGATCAATCATCCTATGCACTCACGTCCACTAACACACGACTGCTCCCAACAATGCATTTCTAACATCAGTGAACTTCTTTGTTAGTTCCTTCATGAGTTCTGACTTGCATCTTGGTGGTGCTGAGCTGGTGCCAATCTAGGCTGACAAAGCTTGCTCTGCCACCAAGGCTACTGTAACTCTGTACGTAATCTGAATACACTGGATTAGAAGCTTCATTGTTTCTCGCTGAAGGAAAAGCAGACATAGACACCACGCTCACTCCACAATGCGCCCTCGCAGGTACTCCAGCACGGCCTGGGTGCCCCTTTCAAGGATTGGGCGCCGGATGCTTCTGAGCGGATTTCCCTCCAGTGCAAGCACATGCAGCTTCGGTGCAAGCAGCCCCAGCTTAGGTGGCAACCCTGACAGCTCGTTGTTGGACAGACAGAGCTCCTCCAGTGCGCGCAGGGCGCTGATGGCCTCCGGCACCTGCGCGCATGTGCCGCCACATTTTACTTAGGGTAATTGATGTCCAACATTAGGGGTAATTAAATTGTCTACAATATGTTTTTTTGAGAGAAGTTGTATTAGTTAGCCCTACATGTTGCTACCGGCATCATGCAATATGATGGCACCGTGGGACACCGGCAGCAGGCAGGAACTGCCCATACATGCCTCCTATGAAATGCAATGATGCTTGGCTATATCCAACTGCAAAAACACTTCTGATGGTATTGTTGGACCAGGAAACACGCCTCATGTGCACACCTGACACCTCAACATGCTGCACCACTGCATACTATAAAAATTTAGCTTGACCCGGAAACATGCACTCACAACAACAGCTGCTTCACACTCTGTAGACGCCTGGACAATTTGCAGACAACCAGGTTGTGCAACAAAGATCATGTTGCTTGTAAAACTGCTGGCAGCGCGCCTGAGAGATCTGGTTGCTGCTGACATCGATGACTCGCAGCGAGTCACCGCCGGGCGCCGGCGGCAGTGTGGGGAAGCTGCTCAGGCGGCACTGCGCCAGCTTCAGATTCGCCAGTTTTGGCATTGCTGGCAGCAGTGTATTTGCTATACCCCCGGCGGCTGGCACACCTGCATATACAAAGTCAAAGATGACAGCCTGACAGCCTTGTTCTTTGTCCCTCCTTTAAGTCCTTGTAGACCAAAAAAAAGTGGGACTGCATGCTGTCACCGGGTCCAAATCTCTAATATGGTTCATTTGATGCAAACATACTACATATACCGTCCGTGCAACATGCATGTTGGGGCCAGCAATATCAATTGTGAGGTGCATATGAACATGTGATACCTATATATACTGTATTCTCAAAAAAGATTAAGTGAAAGTAAGGATATCTTCCAATTATGTCAATGCTAAGGTCACCTGAGAGGTCCAGGTGCTGCAGGGAAATTGCGCAGCAGTCGAAGGCGCCAGCCGGGATGGCACAGATTCCCGGGTTAGCTGAGAGGTCCAGCTGTGTCAGCAGCGGCAGCGCATTTCTTGGCAGCGGCCAGTCGGTCAGCCGGTTGCGGCTGAGGTTCAACACCTGTCCACACGCCAAGCAAAATGATGAGACTTTTACGTAGACTCGGTTATTAGGGGCCTTTCCAGAGGCTCCTGGTCAGCCTCTGCACCCTGTTCTGGCACACCCTTGCATGCCAAGGCATGTGATGCAAACAGACAATTCCCCCCCCATTTGAACGATTCACAGCCTAACCACATCGAGCGTTTTAAAGAAAAGTGCTTGCCGGGGACTTCAGAGGCATGGAATGTGTTGGAAGTTGGTGCAGCGGTCCGCACCTTGAGCTGCGCGCAGCCGGCAAGCCGCTCAGCCAGAAGATCAGAGAGCTGGTTTTTGGAGAGGTCCAGGTGTGTGAGGCAGGCTGCGCTGTCCCACAGCTCGGCAGGAACACACATGAGTTGCTGTCCTGACAGATTGACAGCGGCGCTGCGTGGTGCGACCCGCGGCGCAGCCGCGCGCGCGCTCGCCGCGGCCGTCTCGGCTTCTTGGGGTTCCTGGATAGAAAAAGGAATAAGTGAGGACCTGTCTATTTTCGACACTGAGCCAGGCTGATCTTTTGCACACCTGTCTTGGTGGCATTCTGCAGATGTGGATGCCAGGATCCAGAGGTATTGGTATCGACATATCTCAGTTAGGCATGCACGCCCCTTCATCCATGCGGAGTGAAATAAGGAGGAAACTAAGATGGCAGAAGGAGGTTTCTCATTCTTTCACTGCTCCAGCTTAAAGTCAAGTCGGAGCTCCATTCCTAGAGAAGGCGAGTTGTCTCGAGCAGTCAGCCAGCTCAGGTTGAAGCAACTGTCTTCACAGAAGTGGCATGCATAGTGTTAAACCAAGTCAGATCTCTGGTGATTCCAGAGGCAGGGTGGCCCAGAGCAATCAGGCACTTCATGCAAAATAAAACATCTCGTGAGAATTGACATGCGTTATTTGGATCAGTTGTGACTCTGGGTGATTTTGGGGAATAGTCGCAGTGGTGCCACTGCAGCGCACCTCTTCAAGTCGGTTATGCAGGGAAGTGAGCAGGGAGGAGAGGGGCTGATTGGTGCGCAGACCCCTGATAGGGTTCCCGGAAAGGGGCAGCGCGCGGAGGGTTGTCATGCGGCCCAGTTCTGGCGGCAGGGTTGATAAATCGTTGTCTGTCAGGTCCAGCAGGGTGAGCGTGAGGGAGCAGGCAGCTGCCGGGAAGCTTTTCAGCCTGCATGCACAGAGCTGATTTCATCTCGGCAGTCAATTCAAATGAAGAACACTACATGCCATGCAAACATGACTCTCGTTCCAACAAAAGTGTGCTTATGAGGCATACAGATTCCTATAAGAACCACGAAGCTGATTCTTTGCCCAGCAATGGCATTGTCTCCGCAGTAACTCACAGACGATTGCCTTGACCCTGCAATTGCTGCCTGAAACAGATGCAACATTTTCCTCTTTGCACACCAGAGACAAGCAGACCAAGTGTGACACACCTGTTGCCCCGCAGTTCCAGGGTGCGCAGAGCAGACAGTTGTGACAAAGTCGGCGGCAGCTGTTCAATGTCATTGTAGCCCAAAAAGAGCTCCACAAGAGCGCTGCAGCCGCCGAGGCCGTCCGGCAGCGCTGTCATTTTGTTGCGGCTGACATCCAGCAGTGACAGCCTGCGAGCGAAACAGACCATGTCTTAGGCCGGGCAGGAAAACAGGAATATGGGTGACGGTGTACATGAGCATGTTTGGCTGTCCTCTGCTAAGAAGTGCTGTGCGCAAGAGGCATGCCACTGTCGACTTCCCAAGGTTGTGTGAGTTGTCTACCATGCCGGTAGCGTAAAGAAGGCCAGCAAGAGCAGCTGGAAAGTGTTGACCTTGAGAATTAAGTCCATGGTCCTCGCTGACTTCAACACGGATCATAGCTAGTGCTCTTCAACATGCAAATGTGCCGGTGGTATCTATTGCTCTTTAGACCAAGATGGAAAGTGAGAGCAGAGCACCTGGAGAGGCAGCTGATGTCCTCTGGCAGGCAGCCGCCGATGAGGTTCTGGGAGAGGTTGAGAGAGGTGAGGCTGCGCAGGCCACACAGCATGCCGACCGGGACCGAGCTCAGGCGGTTGCTGGACACGTTCAGCGTCAGCAGCCCGGCAGCTGCCGCGAAGCCGCCCGGCAGCTGCGTCAGCGCGTTGTCGCTGGCGTCCACCTGGCACATTTCAAAGCTGCCCTATTAGTAATGTTTGTTCACAAGATCCTTGAAGACATTATTGGACTGCTGACTGCAGTCTGTAGCGCTGGGCTGGGCTGGATTGGACTGAGCAGATCACCCACGCGCCATAATTGCTAGCCGCCTATGCTGTTTTTATATTGTTTTGCCCTTATTGACGACCCCAAGCCAGCCCACATGCTCTACTATGTAACTGGTGTAAAGCTCGATTTGTGGCACTGGGAGTTACTTGCATAAATTTCTGCTTGATGCACCATGATAGTTTCTGAGTCATGCAAGATTGTGCATTATGCCAGATCTGCAGATGCACAGGAGCGCACAAAATACTGTGACAAGCAAAGTATTTGGAGAGGTAGAAGCAGATACGGGCACACATGCTGTAGGTGGGGCTGCTGAGAGCCCAGCGCAGCGGGTAGGACGGCCAGGGCATTCCCTGCGCACTCGAGGTGCCGAAGAGAGTGGATCTCAGCAACAGTGTCCGGCAGCTTGCTCAGACGGTTGCCAGAGACAGCTAGGCGCTTCAGGCTGGTCAAGGCTGCAATGTGCGCAGGCAGCTCCTCCAGCTCGTTCTGGCTGCGAACAAAGGAATGGTTCTCCTTATTCAATAGAGCAAAAGGGGACCACGTCAAAATTAGGCTCTCTTTCAGCAGCATTTGAATATGGAACGGCAATATGGAGAGCCAGAAGATACAGCTTGCATTAGTGCAAAATCAATTGGATGAACATCATGTTAAAGAGGTCAGCTGTTATCAAAGGCTTGTGCTTACGTAAGAACGAGAGTCTCCAAGGTCTCCGCCAGCTGACTGAGTCCCTCTGGGATGTGCCTGATTTGATTGGTGGACAGGTCGATGGATACTGGATCCACAGCGTCCCACCATTGATCGCCATCCCCTGCTGGCAAATTTTCACTCCAGATTTCTGGCACCTGTCAGAAAGAAACGCCTGGTAAGTGCTGGTGCCTGTGGCATCATCTTGTAATCTAGCTTGTTTGCACATAGGTCTGCGATCAGCACAAAACCACCAGCAATGTGGGAAACATTGTCGCCAAGTCTTGCCTCTTGAAGGCAACGCCCTTGCAGCTTGAAGTGCCCTGTACTGCGTCCATCAGCAAGCACTTGCTGTAGAGACTTTCCCCGCCCTCGCTCTTTCACCATCATGTCTGGGACATCGTTGCGTTTTAAGCGTCCTACCATATCTGCAAATGTTGTTGGGACGAAAGTTTTGAATACAAATGATGGAGAGCAGGACCGCTGCCAAGCTTAAAATCTTGCTTGCCAGGCTGGATTTTGACGTCAGCACTGGCCGTTCTTTGCATGCACGCATGTGGAAATTCACGCTTTCTTGGAATATCTGAATAGCTGCTCGCTTTGTTGATCGCGCCGAGTGGAAGATCATTCGCATTTTGATTGGGAATTCGAATGAAGCATTGTGGGTGCATAGCTGTGCATGTACACACCCGTTATGCTTGAAGCCTGCGTCCATTGTTGCCTGATTTTTGGCTCCTCAATGAGGATCATTCCGGGGAGTCTTCAGCAAGGCTTCACCCTTGCTGAAGACCATGTCCGCGCATGTGTGTGACAACGGCCCAGTCAACTGTCGAAGTGTCAGCCATTTAAAACGTGCATGGAATGCTTTACAATCCATAACTTGGTTTCATTGCATAGCCAACACTGTTAGACCATGCAAAATCTCCATACACATCGTCATGACAGGTACAAGCCTTTGGAGGTCATCGATGCAATATTCCAAAATTGCAATCTTGTGCAGCTGCGCCAATAGAAACTCCTGCAGGGTGCAAGCATGCGCTGCATGACAAGCTACACAGACAAATGGCGCTCTTGTCCCAACAATATTTATGAGGGCAAACATGGTGCTTCAACACTTGATATCAAACTCAGCGGAGAATCGATCCTGAGATTCTATATGTATATTCTTGCTACACAGGGACTGTGATTGGCTCATGAGTGTCTGACATTTCAAGTTCGACCTTGAATTCAAAATTGGGGGGCCGTTTTGCGGCCCAAAAATTCGCTCCAGAAGCGCACCACGGTATGCTTCACTAGCCTGCTCAACCCATGACAATAGATCAAGCATATTCAAAAGGTCCACCTGCTTGGACTGTAGTTGGGCTGCTCATCTGCCGAGTCCCAAAATGAGCGGCTGGGCTTCTTACCCTGCCAAAACTTGTGCGAAAAACTTGAGTGCACATTGCCCTCTTCGATATATTTCTCCAAACATTCTCTTGTGCAAGGGGGCAAACAACACCAGCAAAAATCCAGTGTCAACCTTCCAAAACGCCTACAACAGAGCCACGATGTGCTATCCTTCGCTCACACGCTCTACAAATACAAATGGCTCCTCCCAGCCATTGCCCATCAATGCTGCTATGTTCCTGGTGTGCAAGAAGGCTCTAGCTATGTACGGCAGGCTGCGCTACCACAGCCGCCGCCGCTGCTACGCCGGTGCTCATCCGAGCGCCGGAGGCAAACAAAGCACCTCAGAATTCACCTCTTAGCACACCACTCCCTACAGCAGGCTCCTGTCAGATACAGCAGACGCCCAAAACTTTTGCTTAAGCTTGAAGCCTTCTGCAGGCTCTGCTGTGCCATAGCATTGCAAACCACAAGAGGGCGTGGAAAATTCAATAATACGCAAGAATACAGCTATAGTCAATCAGCGGGGGACTGCAGACTGAGCAGCAGCGGCCGAAAGAATCCAGCAAAACCAAAATTTGCTGCGCTGCTTGCGCAGCTCTATATCCTCGACACAAATTCCCCCTGGCGGAAGGGCAGCTGAACTCCCCTGAGCCAGGGGCGAAACGCACATGCATACTGCAACCTGCTATGGCCGGTCTGACCTCCTGTGACGTATTATGGATCATGTACGCGAAGACAGGCCTGGCTACGTCTACAAGCCACTCAGTCACTTTTGACTTTTGAATGACCTTTTGAAGCATAACCCAGCAACATAAGTCACCAAGCACTTAGGCTGATCCGATGTCTGGCTCTGACTTGACAGCTGCGGCTCAGAAGAGCACAGCCAGGATGGTGGCAGTCAGTAAGAGGCTGCGGCGCCTGAATAGGCCGAAGCCAGGAATCCTCTTTAGGCCGCCAGGCTGGTGCCTGGTCTGGCGTCGTGCCATGGAACGCCGCCGGCTGGACTCGTTGCTCCTCCTGTTGTGGCCTGCCCGCTGCTTGGTCGCCTGCCCGCTCCTTTGCTGCTCCTGCAGCATTCATGCGCAGGATCCATTATGCAGAGATCACTTTGCCAACTCAGACTGCAATCTTACCAGCTGGTAGCAACTTTCTACAAAAGCCTGCAACATAAGACATGCAGAGTCCCAGGATGTCGCATGATGTGTTCCCAATCCCAAATACAATACATGCCTTGCCATTGCAATAAGGTGAGTAGGAGGCTGGACAAAGCATGCATTGGCACCCGCAACAATGTTCTGGTCTGCAGGCAGCTGCAGACCATGACTTTGCTGGCGAGTGCAAGCGCACGCCCAAGTCAACATACCAGAGAACATTCAAGCGGTCCGCATGCCAGGCACTTGCTTGAGCAATTCCTATTCTCTAATCTATTCATCAACTTTGAATTGCAGTTGCTCCCAAGCCCCTGGTTTTGCTGCTTGATATATTTCTGGGCAGGCCATAACGACGCTGTCCCGCTTTTCTCAGGTGCTCCGCGGACTGATGATACAAATAAAAGTCTGCGCACCGACTGCAGCTGGTATCGCAGGCTGGCGGGGGGCGCGGAGTGGTCGCGAAGAGAGGCGACGTATTTGAGGAGGTATGGCCACAGGCCCTTGCGCACAGCCAGGTTTATAATCCTGGGGCGCACGCAGGGGTCCTCGAAATATATGGCTGTAATCTCCGTCGCGCCTGGACAAAGTGCACACTCACATCATTTTATTCTGCGCAATTTATGCTCTGTCTGCACGATCGCAAGAACTATCGTGGTGAGTCGATGACAACTCTCATCTGAACGAAAATAACCACCAGCAAGAATGGAGACCAGCTCACTTGGCAGCAGGTTTGGCAGATTGCATCAGCGATTACAACAATGTAAAAGCAGACAATGATACAGAGATACACACGGCGACTCACCGGGGCGGCCCGGCGCGGCGCGGATGAGAAGGCAGCTGGCAAAGTCGCGCACGCGCACGGCGCGGCCGGCCGTCGCGGCCGCGCCATCGGCGCTGGCCGACACGCAGTAGCAGCCGCCGTCGGCCGGGCGCGTCCAGACGCGGCGCCCGTACACGTACTCCCGCGGGCTGAAGGGTCGCGGCCACTTTGCCCTGTGAAAATGAAAGGTCCCTCAAGAAAATCAGAAAACAAATCAAAAACGAATGGACAATAACTCGACCATCGGCAGGTAGATGGAACACCTTGGCAGCCAAGAAGAGACACGGTGCATGGACGAGCTGCAATCAAAGCATGTCCTGCTGAATTTCCCTTGACAATCACCCATGAGAGGAGTGCAATGGAAGCCAGCGGCGCTGCGAGTGCCTTGATCAACATTTGCTTTCTTTACTTTGGTGCAAGTGGGGTTGCAAGTAGGGTGGCTGCAGGGAAGGGGGGCTATAGCCTGGCGTGGGCAAGGAAGTCAGGAGTCAGCAACACAGATATACATAGGAGAGGCACCTGTAGGAGACGATGCAGTTCTCGCGCTGACTGCCGCCTGGGAACCGCTCCAATTCAAGCAGCGTTTCATCCCACTCGTGCCTGCGATGTGCATGCCAGACATCAGTGTGGTGCCAAGCTTCAACGCAGCAGCAACACCCGATTTGGGCTCGACACATTTTCATCTAATGGGACCAGCCAAATGCCACACATCATCACTGATGAGTCACCTGTGCTCAAAAGGCGCAGAAAGCTCCAAAAGGCAGCCGAGCAACATGATGCCACTCAGTCATCACTCAGAGCGCTAGCAAGACCTCGGACAGCAAGCTATTTCCCCTTGCAGGGCAAATGAACCTGTATAATGGTGACAGTATGATATTGATGACGAGGATGAGGATGAGGAAGTGGAGGAGGATGTTGATAAGGAAGAGGCTGGAGTCCCCATAAGGTACAATAGCATTGCGAATATTGTGGTCAAGTCCTGGCTTGAAGAGCCAGATCTTTCCTTAAAGTTTCAGCAGGTTAGAATTGAAATTTCAGAGTTTAGCGCAGAAGGGGCACCTGGCTTCGTCGTCAAGGTGGAAGCGGCGCACGTCTGCAGGGGCGACTCCGTCGATGATCGCAGACGTCCTGTATAGGTACAGCCCCGCTCGCAGCGGCCGCCGCCAAGCCGTGTAGCCGACGCCTGACCCACACAACCCATGAAAATTAAAATTTGTACAATCATATTAATGCTTTGGCAGCCAGAAAGGACCCAGAAGATGCGAAGTGTGCTTGATTCAGCGTGCTTCAGAGGAAACCAGATCTGTACACACAAAAAAACTTTCCTGCATGTGCGAGCTGCAAGCTGACAAGCAAACAAGGCACGGTGAGACTGACCTGAGCAGGCTTCCTCGCAGATGGACTCCCATGGGACGCCTCCGGACGCGTGCTCATTGTCTGGCGCGCCAAAACAGGCGCCCTCTCCTCCCCATGCGCCCGGCAGGCCACGTTCCTGCAGCGCCTACAAGCAGCACTCGCGGATTTAGTATCAAAGAGACGCCAAAGTTAGCTGATACTATCAAAAGCTCTCTCATCAGGCAGGGAGCAGTACTCACTTCCAGTGCGCAATTTATACTTGAATGTAATTACGATGTGCGAAATGTGCTTCGCTGTTGCAGGAGTAGTCTATGCCACCTCCATGAACCTTGATGATATGAAGGATTTTGAGTCATGTCCCAGGGCTTAGACTCCTACAAATGAGGCATGGACACCTCCAACAACAGTAGATCTCGCTTGGCAACCTGGTAAGTGCCACAAATAGTAGTTTATAAGTGAACAGCAGCGACTGCCGCACCTCAATGGCGGAGGATTCATTCAGGAGCGCCCCGAACTGCAGCAGGAACGCTTCAGGGCAGGCTGCTCTCACCGGTGCCGGGCAGTCCCCGTCCATTCTTAGACAGCTCACTGCATCGGTCGCCTGAATGGCAGCATTGAATCTCTGTCAGCTTGGCTGCATGCACATGCAATGCACATTGGATCCCATTCTGCTCCACGTCTTGTCGGCAAGCTATCACCTACATCTATATACGGCAGCCCCAATCAGAAATTTCCATTGGTAGCATCCAAAAAAGGATGCGAAGCAGGGCTGAAGTGGCACATGATCAAGTTCTTGGTATTGGATTACATAAAATTTAAGTTCACTGCAGAAAGGAGCTCGAGCTTGGGAGTAGGCTAGGCCTAAAGATGAGCACCTGCGCATCCACCGCGTCGTGGAAGCTGGCATCCTCCACAGAACTCAACGCAGAAGCCGAGCGGGCCAATGAGTCGCTGCCACCTGCCGCCGCCGCTCCAACGGGGCAATCACCCCCGGCGTCTGCCAGCGACGCCAGGTCAGCGAAGCTGCCGTGTTTGGAGCCTGCCTCCAGGCTGATCTGGTGGGATGTCAGCCGGCTCGAGGGAACTCCGTCGCAGAGGTGCCCCGGCAGCTCAAGGGAGTGAGAGCGAAGAGAGGCGGAGGAGGCAACGCCGCCGTGCAGATCCTCCCAGGCCTCGAGGCTGAGAGAGTGCGAGCGCAGCGCGCCGGCAGCCGCTCGGCAGCCGGCGGGCGGCTGCCCGGCAGCTTCCTCCGGGCAAGAAGCCGACCGCCGCAGCGGCGGCCTCGCCGGCCGGACTATGTGCACGTCCCATGCCGTGCTACGCGCGGAGGCCGCGTGCGGCGCAGACTTCTGCACGCTTGCTGCTCTAGATCCGTGCTGCTGTGTGCCTGCTTTAGACTGCCGGGCGCCATGCCTGCTACTATATGTTGCGCGCTGCATGTCACTGCCTGTGCTGACCGGCTGAGCAGGCTCTCCTGAGGCTACGGCACTGCCGCCGCTGCTGCAGTGAATTCTGTTCGCATCCTGGCGACGGCTGGGCTCATCTGGGAACGGGCTAGTTGCAGTTGATGCCTTGGCTGGCTTGCTGACCCAAGTCAGCATGTTTACCAGCACCCAGGAGGCAGATGAGGCCGACATCCCCTGCGCAGGACATTTCATGATTATATGTCGATTTTCATGCCACCAGATTTCCTCGAATGACTCAAATCTGTACCTGTCTTCTCTTGGGCTTAGGGCTATTTCTTATGTTCAGTAGCAAGTCTGGGAAATTGGGTGGAAATTAGGATTTTGAGAGGAAGGCTATAACAGCGGCTGTGTGACAGTTACCCAAAGGGAAGAAGCCATTACCTCCAGGCTGGGCATCTTTGGCCGCTGCAGAAGCTTCCCCAGAAGCAGGCACGCATGGCCTGCACATCACCCAGATACGTAAGGAATAGCAATGAACTCGCTTCTGAATACGGTCCACTTGCTTTGAAGGCTGGGATCCGGGGCAAGATATGAGAGAGATTACTGCCAGGCTGCCTACCTGGCCCAAGGACTCTCATGTACACGCTGAAGTCAGAGCTCTCGCTGCCGCACCGGTTGGCAGCCATGAACAGCAGCACTAGACTGCCACCCGCAATGCACGTGCTGGCTGCCCCATTCTGAGCCTGCAACACAGATATCACACATCGCACCGGACACTAATTGGCACTGCTCGAGATCCATAGTAGTTTGCAGGAAGACGCATGTAATGAGAACGCCACATGAAGCCAGATGCCGTGGAGTCGAAAGAGTGTGGGACACACCAGTAGACCTGGCAGCTGCAGGCAGATGCTCTCCAGGAATGCTAAGACCATGTGCCTAGCGCAACAGCACACACTAATTTAGCCTGGAAGTTTTCATAGCGTGTCCTGATGGTTAGCTTGCGCAGTAACAGTAGTCACTGCACACAGCCGTCCCAGGACCCAAAGACTTTGTCAGACACAATACACTGGGTGATATAGCCAGTACGGCCATCTCAAGCGATTGTCAGATCAGTAGCAACGACGTGTCCCTCAGCTGTAGCCACACCTGTAAGCTACCGCCGACAGGGCTGATACAAGGAACAGCGTTGTCGGAAGGCCTGGGATGCCCTTCAGCTCCAAGGCCGCCATAGCACTAGTCCAAGCCCAAACAATAGAGGGATATATACAAGCACCCTGGAGTTTTTCAAACGCACACAGAACGCCTCGATAGGATGCCAGGACAAAGGACACCGCCACCCCCGCTGACGCCGAGACCTGCTTCTTCAGCAAGCATCGCCTGACGCGCAGCGTCCCCACGGGTGCTAATCTACTCGATAGATTCCTACATTCTCGTTGCCTTCAAATCCTGTTCCTCAAGATCAACTGGCCCGTCTGAGGCTCACAGCTCTGACCTCATCTGCACCTCGATCGAGTCAGCGATTGCGACCGGCTCAGCATGGCGAGTCCTACTTTGGCAACCCCTAGATCTTGCATGCAAATCGTTGGTTTCTCGAAGCGCAAGTTGCTGTGCAGCACAGCCCCTGCTCAACACACCATTTCACAGAGATAAAAAGGAACTAGACTTGTGTACAAAGTTGTTAAGCGCACAAAAGGCTTTCTGTCAAAACGTCCACAACCACGATGTTGAGGATGATGTTTTTGAGGTCCTTCAAGGACACTAGGCAACCTTGTATTATTTCAGTAACCTACTGATAGCCCGAAGAATTCTACATTTGAATCACGTCTGTCTATACTCACGTACAAGGCCTCGGCCTTTCCTATCACAAGATGGGTGAGGGCACCAGGTGGTTGGAGTTGATAAAGTCGTATGCAGCCATCAGTTTGTGGGTCGGCGCACTCTTTGCCACCGTTCTGAGCTTGATCGTGGCAGTATGGAACCTGCCGGACCCCTACGCTGTTGCCTGGCTGGCCCTCATGGTGAGCTTGATCTCCTTGTCTGCTGCGCAAGGACACCTTCATGCATTCTTATCAGACGTATGATCGTTAGAAACACTCTGCTGTCGTGCCGTCCTGCATTGCTCGACCTTAAGAGGGAGGCACACGACTGTTGTGGGAGGGGTCCAGACAGACTAGAGACGAGCCTAGTGCCTGCCTGTGACGAGTTCCTGGTGTTTCCTGCCGTACTTGGTCAATGGGAGCAGATAATTTAACGCTTCAAGCCTGCCATTCGTGATAGCATGAAGTGCAAACGCAGGGCCTGTCACTGGCCATCCCCCTGGATCTGCCCACGCCGCGATGGGCTCGCGCGCTGACGCGCTTCTCGCTGGAGCAGGCCGCGAAATACCACGACCTCTCGCTCATCATCGAAGACCCTGCCGCTTTGCGGCCGGGCCGGCCATATGTGGTTGGTGAGCAGCCGAGCCTTTGTATCATGCTGGGTGTGTGAGAAAGCAGAGAAAGGGGTGCAGGATGAAATTGGGAAAGTTGGGAACAATGCAGGAGTCCTGCAATGAGACTGCATGCTAACAGAGAGCACTCACCACAGGCGGTCTTTCCAGCAGAGCTGGGTATCGTGGGTTGCTGGCTTGGGCATTTGAGCTTCCAGAAAGCAGTGTCATGCCAACATTCCAAGCGCAAGTTGCAGTGGGACACTTGTCTGGTAACCTGCAGAGCCTTGCAGCTCTCAGCTCTGGCAACTGCATCAAGTATATAAGGATAGATGCACTCTCGTGAGAGCTGGGAGGCATCCTTGATCATCATGCCAACTAGCTGATGATCAGGGCAACCTCCACAGGCCAGCGATATCAGGGAAAGAGGGGCCCTTCTGAGATTGGATGAATAGAGTCGAGATACGTTCACCAATCATCAGAATGTCCATTCTGCGCAGGCTACGAGCCGCACTCTGCGCTGCCGACGGCGCTGCCGATGGTGTTCTGCGAGCACAGCCCCATTGTGCCGCCCGCGCTCAAGTCAGTCAAGACACTCGCCACGTCTGCGGTGCGTACCTCCCATCCCTTTTTCTGTCTCACTGGCAATCGCACCTGCCTGTGAACTTTGGAGTCAAGAGCGCGGCTTGAAGGTGACTTGGGTGCGCCAAGCGGCATGTCAAGCCCTACTATCCTGCAACTGCAAGTACCAAGTAGAATTGCAGGGTGACATGCGCAAGCTCCTCGAACTAGGTTTTGGTCTACCAGTGTCTTGCACATGTTGCATGGCTAAAAACCCAGACAACTTTATAAAACTTGCCTGCGTCCTATGGCCAACTCAAACCTCATGCTATCAGAAATTCCCTGATGTCAAGCCGAACATAGAAATTATAACCACTGTGTTTGTGCGTCAGTGTTTCTACTGCCCGGTGGTGCGGCACCTGTGGTGGTGGCTTGGCGGCCGCCCGGCGAGCGCGGCGGTGATGCGGGGGATGCTTAGTAAGGGTGACTCAGCATTAGTATGCCCCGGGGGCGTGCGCGAGTGCCTGCACATGGAGAAGGGGCGCGAAGCCGTTTTCCTCTCCGGCCGCACCGGCTTTGTGCGCATTGCCATGCAGTACGGTGCGCCACGTTCCTTTTTCCTCAGAGGACTCCCACGGTACTTGTGATGTTCCGCTTCCTGCTAGTCCCCGATGCGTAGGGGGTTGGATGCTGTTTGACCTGGAGATGCCTGCATGACGGCTGCGCAAGCGCCCAGAATGATGCTTTGTAGATCCTCACGCGTGCATCAAGCGGCAGCAATGCCTTGCCCCGATCAGGCCGCATATGGGCGCACTTGGATTTGCCCGACGCTCAAACAAACCTCATCCGGTGCAGACTTCATCGATATCGATCCACATGCAAGAGTCAGCGCGCCTCTCACAGAACAATCCTTATCACTGCCCAAGCCAGCTTTTGGTGGCGCCTCTGCTTCACTGCTTGGACGTTTGAAATCTCAGGCTTATCAGATTAAATCTGTGTGCGGGTTGCAGGAGCGCCGCTGGTGCCGGTGTTTGTGTTTGGGCAGACGGACGCGTATGGGTGGGCCAAGCTGGGCCCCCCGGCGGTCCCCCAGGAGCTGGCCGAGCGGCTGGCGCGCGCCATCGGCTTCCTCCCCCTTTTTATGTACGGCGTCTGGGGGACCCCCCTGCCTCGCAAGGTATTCACCTTTCACCTTTCACAAAAGGTGTTGAATATTTCTTTGCTGTTTTCAATGTAGGGATTCCCGCACAATTCACCTTTCATTAGCTTCATGCGCCTTCCTCATGCACTGCGGGGCACCCGCTGACCCGTACCACCCGTAACACATTTTGCTTGCAACTCATCTTGTAGTAATCTTCATCTTTTTGTAATGTAAGGCGTGCGGAAGACCCTACCTGCCTGCGCAACCGTGCAGGGTGCAAGTCGCACACCTGTTCATGCCCTCATCACTGTCTATGCGCTAATGCTCTCGTGCTTGGCTCTCGCGCACAGAGGCCCCACCAGCGCATTGACATGGTTCCACGGTAATCAGCAGCTGATGGGCTGTAGGCTTTCAGAATGGAAATGGGTTTAACGTTGACAACGGGCCCGCATTCAACTGACCTGAAATGTTGGATCACAGGTCAAGATTACCATGGTGATTGGCAAGCCGATCGAGGTGCCAAAGACCGAGCAGCCAAGCAGCGCAGAGGTGGAAAAGTACCTGGACACCTTCAAGCAAGAGCTGTCAGCACTCTTTGAGCGGCACAAGGTGGCGGCCGGGTACCCAAAACTGCAGCTGCTGATTATTTGAGCGCCACTTGATTAGAGAAAGAGGATCGCAGACATCAAAGCAGAGCGAGCGCCAAAAGCAAGGAAAAAGGAAAACGGACTGCTGCGCCGGGTAAATGCAACGCGTCCAACACACACACAATACACCTGTGACCCAGGAGCACAATTGCTGCATGCATGCAGTCAGGTGTGGCTAGGTGAGGCTCGGGGCAAATTCAGGATGCCCAATATTGCAGAGGACTGAATCCCCCTTGCCGGAGCGCTTGACCGCTCTTGCAATGTGAGAAGATTCCCATATCAGTCTTGCAAGGATTCAAAAGTCGCCAATGTGTGCGCACGATTCGTAGCCTGCCAAACAGAAATTGAATTCAATGCGAAAAAAAGCTAATGGATCAGTGAAGGATAGGGGCTTAGATAAAAACTTAACATGACACAAGGTCCACATGCGTTCCACTCAAGTTCAGGCCCCAGCTCAGCCCATGTGCATTGCTGGGCGGCAGCAATTGGGGTTGGTTGGCAGATTCTGTCTGTTTAGGAGCGTTCTGCACTGCTGTTATGTTTGTCCCTTTCAGAGCAGCATTTCAATGTGTCAGCTGCTGACAGGGCAGATGATTTACTGTCCACAGTGCTATATTCTGACATAAGATCTGGAGCTAAATCCAATTCACCTTTCTTAAATAACAAGATAATTTGAATCAGACATTCACCTGCTGGCGCAACTTTGAAGTATATCAAGATCTTTGAGCTCAACTCGAGTGTTAGCCGTCCCTCAAACAGTGCACAAGAGGACTTGTGCTCACTTCATTTGTGAATAAGCTCGCACCATTCTCAGAATGCTGCTTGTAACTTAGTTGGCATCCACTTTGACTGTAGTCTTTCGCATCAGAGGATCTGCAAAGCAGCTGCAGCTGGTCATGTTGTGTAGCCATGAATCAGAATGTGTATGCCATGATGCCAGTGATGCATATGAGTTCCACAGTGTGCATGCAGTGTGCATGCAGGATTGCCGCGTCGTGTGTGCAGACTTGGTCATGAAAATGACATATATCCTTGTGAAAGACTGCACATGAGACAAACAAGCCTCCTGATCGGGTGGCTCCCAACAGGGCTCTAGAGTGTAAAATTTTTAAATAAATAAATAAATTGAGACAAAGATTTATCTCTATTTACTGTACCTCTACAGTAAATATATCAAAGATTATCTTCCTTACATCTGGCTCCAGTGATTCTGGCCAGGCATTTTTGTCTCGTTTCTTTCTTCAGATATCCAATAGCGGAACACATAAACGGCCCTCAAGATGCACACCAGAAACAGTATCTGCACTGCATTAGACAGCTGTATCAGGCAGTACAGCTGCAAGCGTCAATTGTTCGCACTGCATGCCTGCAACAATCAGCGGGCTGCTCTGCCACGTCTGACCTCTCACAAAAAATAGAACACTGTCATCTCACCCGTGAGATGTACGGTGAAATCGATTTCCAAAAAATAAAACAAATACTTAACGCAAAAGCAATGAGACTTCGCACATATCTGGGCGGCCCTCAAAATACAGCCTGGTGCTGTTGCAAACCTGGTACATGCATGCAGCTGGGCATCTTAGGCACCCTACATGTACTGGATGCACCAATACACTGGTACACTACCCGTAATTTGTTGACGCTCGAATGCAAACCAGCGCCCAGCTGAGAATTCCCTTAGGGTCAACAACTGGCGGCAAGAAGCCACGTGAATCTACAATCACAATAAGAATCTGGGTAGCTCTTAATTCCGGCAGCCACTGCTGCCGTGCAAGTCCTCCCACACTGCCCTAGATCAAAGCGTGCTGCTCCGGCTTCTATTCAGGGAGTCCTTTCGTCACACATCGCGCAAAGGAATTTTGACCAAAACCACTGATCAACGCAAGCTGGCACTGATACCACATCTCAATTCAGGCCACCAGGTTTCCCCCAATCCGGCGGCCAACTCGCCAAAATCCCACATCGGCCAAGAAATTGCAGACACTACATCACTACACATCACTGCCTTTCAGGCAGATCACAAATTGGCCCAGGAATATTTTGTCCCTTCTGGAGCTGACAAGCCGGCGTAGCTAAGGGTAGAAGGTCTTACAGAAGACACATGCATCTCCATAAATCCAGAGCCTTGCTCTGATCAGTCAACCCAACTGAAGGAAGCTTCCTTTTGCTGTTTGCACATCTGATAGACCCTCTCAAGGGGGCCCCGCTCTCCACAGCAGCCCGACTATTAGTGGGATCTATCAAGGATCCAGCATGCAATTCAGGCCGTGACAAACACAGCCAAGCACTAGGGACTGCCTCCTCTATGCCTCATCCTCTTCAAACAATGCCTTGCACCGCAGAGCTACCCATCTGCGGCAGGACTTCGTGTGTTTCCCTCTCCGGAAAATTACCAGTCAATACACAGCAGCTCAATAGGAGCGAAGAATGTGTGTCACAAAGGAGTGGGCGTCAGCATGCTGCGGTGGTGGCTTTGTCTCCTAATGCTCTCCTTTCCGATGGTGGCGCCATTGAGGCTTGCAATTGTGACATTCTTGAACCCGCCAGTGCCGAAGTACCGGCGGATTCGCGCGCCCATGTCATCAAATGACACGTCAGCAAACGTCACCTGCGCAACCCATACCTATTTAGAAAATACTCCCAGTGAACGGTGAATGCATGCACAACTCTTCGCGACACCTCTGAAAGACCAATAAGCTTCAGATGGTCCCCAACAAGTCTCAGGAAATGTATTCTACTCAACACCGTGACACATCCCCTCAGCCCAGCAGACTGACTGTCTGGTAATTTTTGGTGAAGCTGCATGACCCAAAAATTTATTATACATTTTCCAAGGACATCCTTCTGTAGAGGGGTACATTGAAATGGCCAATGCCGCAGAGCCTCACTCATGAGCTCTTTACAAATTACCCCCACATGGCCTGAAAAGCGAACTAGATATGCACAGAACAATTGCCCGAAGCAAAGTGTTCTCGACTTCCCAGTATTATGCAGTCCTGCTCACCTGGGACTTCAGGTAGACGGTCATGCGCAGAGTGGCGATGATTGTGGGTATGCCACTTGTTGATGATCCCACAAAGTAGTCTGCATGTGCCATCATCTCCATATCCTTTATCAGCTGCCTAGTCTCCCGGCAGCGGTCCTGTGATGCATACATACTCCATCAAATTTTACGTGGGTGTGAGCTGAGCACAGCACTTCATTGTTGCGCTGTGAACCGGTTCGATCTGTGTCAGGATTATTCTCTATGGGGTGCCCCCCTCTACGCTATTTGCTATCTATTCTCTATGAAAAAGGGGGCTTAGAAACACTCAATGACATGCCTAGAGCCTAGAGGATGCAAATGAGCACGTCAGGAGGCGGCATGCATGCATTCCCCATAAGAGGCAAGAATCAATGCACCCCAAGAATCTACGGAAGCCGGACTACAATCACAAGGTGTAAGAAACCAAATTCCGAAGGGATTGGGAAGTCCCAAGGGAATGCCAATCCCAATACTGCCTAGGAATAAGAGTTGCAATGGTCTTCCGCGGCAGCTCAAAAGCAGGAGTCAGCAAAGAAGCCAGCTGGAGCATGCAACTGGGTCTTAGGTTTAGAAGGGTCGTACATGCAGCGGAAGGGAGTTGTAGGTCGCCTGGTGGTGCCCCTTGGTGCGGTAATATTTTGAGGGGCGCGCAATCTTGCACCCTATGTACTGCGCCGCCAGCTGCTCCGCCTCTGCTATCGCCGCCTGATCATCCCCTATCAGCACGCAGGTGCCCCCCTGTTGCAGAAAACATGGCAGTCAATCTCAAAATAGCTCTCCAAAGACATTCTGTAACGACCACAGAGGACTGCTGACTGGACTGCACAGTTGCCACTTAGCAAGCGGCAGGATACCCAAACTGTGGAGCCCAACTGGTGTTAGTTGAACACAGTCAAGTGCTTGAAATCCCATCTCTTTAGATATCTGCGAATTCTCAGAAATGGCACGCTTCACTGCAGACATGTCGCCTAGCCGCAATTAGGCGGCGACCCCATTTGTCTGAAAACTACCCATTTGCGGCAAAGCTGATGTGGTGCTTTCCCAGCAGGTGCCCTCAAGAGAAACGGCAATCAATCAGTCAGAGTATCTTGAAGGTTTGAGGTCCATCTTGGAGTATTTATTAACGCCATCACTGTACAGGCAAGCTGTGGGCTTGGCAGAAGCAGGTGAGGCAGAAGCAGCTCACCCTGACCCCCACGTAATTGTCCAGGAAAGTGTTTATCAAATCCTCTGGTTTTGTGGTGGTCCTCCCCTGCAGCAACAAAAAGCAAGGAAGTTGGTGACTGCAACATTGAGCAGAACAGTGCCACGTGAACCTTCCATAGAAGCGGTAGCAAAGTACCTCAGCAGAGGAAGTCAAACGCATTCAGGAGGGTTGATTCTCGTAAGAAGCTTTACAGGTGGCAAAGGGACTCACCAGGACCTCATCCTCTGTAGCCTTGTCACCTCCTCGCACTGCACCCACCAATAGCTCAATATCAGTTTCACCAAGTTTTTGAATCCACCAAGTTTCCTGAGATATCTGACCATGCTTCGCCTTTTATAGCTATACTGCCCATGGGGCCACTCTGCAAGCGGGGATGGGATAGTGCCCGAGAAAACTGACACCTGTTCAGGGGATGATCAGGCTGCGGATACTTTGAGGAATGAACGCACCGTGGAAAGCGATGGTCGGCTTGTCGTAGCTATCCAACACCGCAAGTGCAGCATCCACCTCCCTCTGCATGGTGGGCTGCAGCCTCCAAGTCTGTGGGGGCACAAGCGCATCGCATGTTCATTGAGATGCTCTATACAAAATTTTGAGGCTCTTGCCAGAACATGCCCTGGAAATGCAACTTGGAGGAACTGGAGTCGAGTTTATTAACGAGCTTGCCTTTCTGACCACCGCAGGATCGAAGCGAGCCTGAACGTGCGAGATCCCTATTGCATCCGATGCTACAGCCATTTTTCCATACGAATAGTATGCACAGCTCTCATTCTTTGCCAGAGCAGGAGTCCACGGCTGCAGGAAGCCCGACTCGGTCTGGAAGTAGTCGTGCCATCCCCCGCCCTCGGTGCACATGTATGGAAACTCAGTGTTGTCGAGATAGACGCTGCCGTTGGAGCCATAGAGCGCAGGCAGGGCGGACCAGAGACCGTTTATGTGCGCCCCCAAGCCAGACCAATGGAACTGGAGAACGCTGCATGCTTCGGACCCCGTCGCACAGAACACGACGGCCAGCACGACAAGGACAAAATGCTGTCGTTGCATGGTGCCGATCGACAGCCTAACCCGCTAGATCGCACTCCAAAGTGTGACGGGCTCGCTGCGCTAAAAGGGTTACAAGGGATCTGTTGTCACTGATCCGAGAGACTAACCGATCAGTAATATCGATATCGCAACCATGCACGTCCTAAACAGGCAACACCGACGTCAGTGTTACCCACAGCGAGGGAGTAGGCTGCGAACCAGCGAAAAGTGTTCGTCGATGCAACAGGAAAAATTCTTTGGTGCTAGTGGGCGCTCAGAGTGATTGGTCCATCGTGTGTTGTGAATAGGCAGGTCCTGGCGCGTTATAGCCACTGTGGTGCTTATTTCTCTCCGACCTACCCCGGTTCGCTAGCTCTGGAGACGTGAGTTCCAAGGTTTCAGCTGGTGGAGGCGTAGAGAAGCTGTACTGAGAGCCGGTGGTTCGCGATGGCTGTCTACGTGCCTGCAGCCCGCGCTGCGCTGTTCGTCATCGTGGCTGCGCTGATGCTCATGACACCCATAGTCACGTCTGCTGCGCTTGGCGTGGTGTCTCGTCATCTAGAATTGTAAGTGACTCTACTTGTTATTGTGTGGTTGAAAAGTTGCGCTGTTCGCACGCTTGCAGGCACACCTTCCGGATGAAGTTTTTGCGGGTTGTCGTGTTCACGCCTCCACTCTTGTCTTCTTTCTGGCCGTCTGCCTGTGTCTTGACTGGTTTGTGGGCCCTTGATGCATGCGCAGAGATGTCCCAGGAGCCTTATCTGCATCGACGTTATCTGGAACGCGTGCTGCTAGCGTCACTAGCACGCGCCATCTTCTCGCTGAGGCCTCTGCGTCAGGTCCGAAACTCTTTTTGCAGCCCTCGCACCATGAAACGTTCACAAATGGCCTCTGGCCAACCCAAGGGGTTGTGGAAAGAGAGAAGCAATCATTGGGGGACTGTCGATGGACCGCACTGCGCACGGAACCATCATCTTGACATTTTCTCTGTCACTTTACTGCCGTCCATGCTTCACTTTGAGCATTTTATGCTCTTCCGCTGATGAATGCTCGATTCAAAACGTATACGGCAGCCTTTCGGACTCTACTGGTACTGAGACAGTGGAGTTAGCACCGTTTCAGCGACTGCCTAATGTATACAGTCATGTCTGGGGTTAATGCCTCCTGAACTGCTCCTTTGTCACCTTTGGCCCGACCTAGCTTGAACTTGCCTGTACCTTCTTTTACAGAACCTTCTTACAAGCTTGTAAGGTTGTCCTCATGCATCTGGGTGCACATTTTACGGTAGTTCTTTGTCTAGGTGCACACCCTGGAATAGGGAACTTAGCTGCCATCGAGCAGACTGAATTAGGCTCTGCAGATTTGGCTGCAGATGATCCCTATAAGTTTGTCCCTGGGTTTGTCCCTGCTCTGGCTTTGCCGCTGATGAAGTTTGACACAACGGGGGTTTGGCGATCTGGTAATATCAAATTACAGGTGCAGGTGCCTCCTGCTAGATACCCCTCTTCCCTTCGGAAAGTCCTGTCCAAACACCCGTTCTCTGTGATGGAGCAGGAGGCCTCAACCCCAAGGCACACACAAAACCTCCGGACAACATCCTGTTCATGTATGAGGTGCACGGATGGCTCATGTCTATTGCTTGGGGCGTGCTGGCACCTGCCGCCATCGTGCTAGCCTACAATTTCAAGAACGTGCCGCCCACCAACATGTGGTTCCACGCGCACCGCGCTCTCATGGTGAGACTTTCTCTCTATTCCTTCCCTTTTTGGATAGGCTTTCTTAAAGCGGATCCTAGTTCCTTGCAGCAGTGTCCCATTGATTTACAGCTGTGGCAAGCCGGAACACTTACTTGAACATATTTATTTGGAGATTTGAGGTTCAGCGGCAAATGTCGCAGAGCATGTACACTGACAGCTTTTAAAATTCAGAGTCTGAACTCGAATTCTGTTGCTGCTGCGCAGCTGCTGGCGTACCTGATGCAGCTGGCGGGCGTGGGTGTGATTATCGCAGTCATGCCGCAGTACTGGGATTACTACTCCCGCCAGGTCATGATCCACATCAGCGTGGGCATTGCCTGCGAATTCCTGGCTGGCATGCAGGTGAGCGATTCCCTCTGAGGCTTTTCAGTAGAGTTGAAGAAGAGGGAAGGTGTGATATTTCCTCTAGTGAAACAGCCCACAATAAACATGCAGCTGACAGCGTCCCTGGATTTGCTCGGGCAAGCAGTTGGCTGCATTTGGTCTGCGGGCAAGCTTGTTCACACGATACTATACGCACAACATGAATACTATTGTATATGTCCATCAAAGGCTGCCAGATTGGTACCCCAGATGGCTCAAGTTTCAATTCACATTTGCTGCTGCAGGTGTTGTCAGCTATGGTGAAGCGGCCAGGCAAGGCCTCCCCCTACCGCAGGACTTGGAGTGTTGCCCACATCTGGACTGGGCGGCTGCTGCTCATTGTGGGCATCGTGCTCATCTTTGATGGCCTTCTGCTGTACCACAGCGGCAAGCGTGAGTGCTCTTTGCAGCCCTGTAGTGCATTGTTTCTGCTGCGTTCATCAATCAGAATGTGGTGAGGCTGCGCAGTTTCTTTCTGAACATCGGAGCTGAGCACGTTGTTGCAGCGCATTATGGCATACAGATTGTAGCCAGAACTTTTTCCTTTTCGGGTTGAAGAGTAATCATGGGCATACCTTGCCATTGCCCACAACCATAAAATCCACCTTCAACTTTGCCTGTCTGCTCGGTGAGCGGCCTTCATCTCAACCTGTCGAGAGCGTCTCAATGAAAGCTGTGGCCAGAGCGCTCTTGACAAGCCATGAGCAATCCCTTTATAGAGCAGAATCTTCAGAATATGAATGCCAGGTCAGAATATGAATGCCAGGTTGATGGCGCCCAAGCAAGTGATTAACCTGCCAGGAACATGTGCTGCAGGGTAGAAACATAATGTCAGTGAGGATGCTGCCGGCAGACATGCGGGGATTGAGGCAGATGATGAAAGACTGACATGGCTTTCGTGTGTGCTGCAGCGTACCAGCACCTATTTGTCATCCTATCGGCGATCCTGTTCTTCTTCTTCTTGGTGGCTGCCGGGAAGGACGCGTACGATCAGGTGCGGCTACCGCCGCCGGCCGTCACTGAGGCAGCTGCCGCGAAGCTGCACGAATTCGCGCTGCAGCCGCTTGATGGCAATTCCCCCTCACAACTGGACAGCGCCCGCGTCTCGCCCTCTAACAGCACCGGCAAACTTGCCGCTGTCAACTGTTAAGAGGGGTTCCCTCCTCTCGGCGCCTGAGGGCAGCTTGAAATCACACAGTCTTCTCCTTCTGCACAGTGGGTTTAATTGGGTGTTTTAGTAAATTTTATCCAGCATTTTCACAACCAGCTTGAGCTGCTGGCTGCAAAAATACCTGGTGAAACAGGAGGGATGCAAAATCCCTGGTATTACTGGGGTCCACTCTGTACATAGAGGGCTGCCAAGCATCCAGCGAAGTAGGAAAGATGCGTTTTGTCATGGAGCCAGATCTGTGTCTCCTTGTTGAGTCTGCCGCGGCTGGCTGCAGGCAGCTACTAGAGGGTGAATGAGGGATATGGCAGTTCTATGCATAGTCCATTCTTAGAGATGGGCGTGTGAGATCGCTTGTGGGAATTTGGTGGATGCTGATGTGCTTTACTGCAATTCTCTGGGAGGATTCGCACTGCTTTTTGCAGGGGAGATCCCCTATCAGAAGTTCAGGGCCTACGGGTGGCCAGAGTGCCATAGTTTAACATCAATGCTATTGTGGGCAGCCAATGCCAAATGGCAATAGCACAATACTTATCTCGCTCCCATGCAGGGGTTTTTGGGGCTTTTAGTCGGAGCAGCCATCTGATTACTTGCTGAAGGATTTTTGCTAAGGACCTATTCTTTGGGGTGTTATAGTGAGATCTTATGCTAGCTTGATCATTCTTTCTGGGTTCCTCGACCGGTTGGGAAGCTGTTGGGCTTGGTTCATTTCTGGGGCCTGGGCCTATCACCAGGTGCTTTAGCTCTACTAGCCGGATCTACATTAATATCCAATGCAAGTCCTGATGTATTGGATACTAAAGTTGATCTTGTGCCAGCGTTTCTGCAACCGTTCATGACTCAAAGAAGTGTGGCCGTGTTCGCATGGGGTTGAAATTGCCAGGTGAATTGAACACAAGTTGCTGCAAGTCCTGATTCTTTCAAGAAACCTTGAAGTTCTCTATGGGAATTTATATTGGCTTTTGGTTTGACGCTTTTGCTACTGGGTGTTTTCATGGGGGGTGCCTTGAAGTATGCAAGTATGAAATGTCTGTTGGGAATTCGCTGTGCTTTCACCGCTGTGCTTTTACTGGGGTTATAATTTGTATTTTATTGGCGGAGATGCATCAGGTCGAGGCAGTGTTGCTCATCTGATGGAATTAGTCACCATTATTGGTAATGGCGAGGCAACACAACAGTCTAGTGACATTGGAAATTGACTCGCAAGTGGTTGCTAGCGCTTTGACGGCGCTATCTAGATCTGCAACTCCAATTCTTTATCTGGTGTACGGGTTGCAACTGATATGCATATGACTCTTGAATTCGACACTTATATTCCAACAAAAAAAAAATGACGGTCATGTGTGCTGCAGCAGCAGAAAATCTCAGGAGTAAAGGGTTTTGGGATTCTTGCCAGTGTTCTGTGGAAGTTTTATCAATGCCTAGCTAGCTATAGCTGTATCATACTATATCATGTTACCTTTGGTAAAAGCTGGGCAGCGGAAAGGAGACGTCGACTGTGTAATGTAATGTTCTGCAGTAATAAGTAACTTCTTTGACTTTGAATCGGTGGTGCTGTGGCTCTGCAGTGATGACCTGCTTCAGCTGCACAGCTGTGCAAGCAAGACTTATGTCGACGGTCTGAATTCAGGGTCAGCATGAAATCTCTCATTGGCCAGTTCTTGCTGCACCTTGCAAAATGCATTTGCATAGCAGTAGAAGGATAGCCAGCATCCTTGAGGTCAGAGCAACTTCCTGCCAAGCCAATGCACCGCATGCATGTATACGCACTTTCACAAGTTGCAACAATTGCCAATACAGTGAAATGCAATTACCGTACGCCTATAGTAACAAAAGCCGCTAGCGCTAAATTTGAATGTTGAGCACCTGCTGTATTCCATGCGGATTCTGCATGCAGGCATGTGAACGCCTAGTAGGCAGCAACACCAACAGAATATACACACCATTGTCTGATGGGCCTCTTGAAGTCTTGCAATGTGCCACGTGCCACAGTGTGTGACAAAGCCATGGCCAGCTCAGGTCCTTTGTCTCCAAAATGTTGTAGTGTGATGCCGCTGTGCGTCAGAGTTGTGCACTGTTCAATGCTCCTTCACGTTCAGCATGCGTCAGGTGCCATGGTAATGGCCAAGATTGGCAACACCATTCTGTGAGCACTGCAGAGCGCAGAAAGGTTGAATCCACAAATAGCAGTCAGGTCAAAGTGATCGAAAAAAAAAGTGCTTCGAGCTTCACAGCAACATCGCAAAGCCTCCCTTGCAGCGTTAGTTTGTACTGTTCATGTCATTCGCTGATCTGAGGATATGACAAGCTTATTGTTGGTTTCCTGCCGCTCATAGTGAGGAAATCTGATCGTTAACATTTTCTATTAGATATTTTTAATTTTCTTGGTGGAAAACAAGCGATATAATCACGAGAACCTCGACTTGGCAGAGATTGTTTTGTTCACGGTTGTAGCGTGAGGGAAACAGAAGTGCCAGTGGTGCCGCTGGGCCTACAACACCTTGCGAAACCCAAAAGAATTGAAGTAACGCTCATGGCGGCCAATCGGGGGTGCGACGTCCCGTCAGCAGGCATTAGCTACCCCATCACACTGGGAGACACCCTCCTGTCAGACAAAGCCAGTCACTCCTACTGCTCGCTCCGATACGACTTCAAGCCAGCATCTGCAGGCCGCTTCAGGCAGGGATCCGTGACGATGCAAGACAACCAGGCAAGTGCCTTGCCACCGGCCATACTTCTGCCTTGCTTTGTCCTTTTGCCTGAAAGACTCTACATCGTCGAAAATAAGAGGCTATCCTGAGCCTCAGTATCTCTCATCTGTGATCTACCAGTGCCTGCGCTCCTACCCGAACAAAAAACTAGACAAATGCGATGGGGCACCTGAAAGCTGCTTCAAGTCATGGCATCGCATTCATGCTCTTCTTCCTATTGCAAAATTCCAAGTGCACAATGAACCTTGCAGTTGTCACGTCTGCGAGGCATGCAGCCACTGATATGCACTGGCTTCCTGGCTGCTCAGGTGGTCGTGAACCTTCCAGATGCAGCGGCGCAGGGCACAGACATGTCCTTCAGCGGAAGGCATGAGCACAGCAGGGACGGACTGGACTGCGTGGCCATCTTTGATGGTGTCTCATGGCGCCTGGAGCTCGTGCAGGGCCTTGTGAAGGGCCTGAAAGCCACCAGGCGAGTCTCTTTCTTTTCTTTTCTCTTTCTTTTGCTCTACCTGACCACTTGTTCCCGTCTGCAGGTGTGCCTGCAGACAAGCTTCGTGTGGAGGCTGCCACATACTTAATGCCAGAGTATTAAGGGATTTGCATAGCTGCCGGGCGCACATAGCTGAGCGATCATGAGACATGCATGGAGTCTTGCATGCTTCAGATCTGCAGAAGCAGCTTAATAATTTGTTCTTGAAGGCATTTGAGATACACCTGCGGAAGGCTCACCCGAGAAAAATTGGACAATTGACAGTGGAGGACAGTAAGCAGGGTTACTGCAGGGGTGACTGACGAACGTGCATGTTCCAGGCGCGCTGCCCGGGTACCGACGCCGCCGCCTCAGGCTCAGCCTGAGGTTATTGCGGACGCTGATGTGGCGGGTGATGACATGGTGGACGCGCTGGTTGCTGCACTGGAGGTGCGGACAATTTTATTTTTGTCTCTCTAGCTTCAAGTCGTTTGTGCAGCTGCACAGGTATGCAGCACGATCAAGCTCTGAGCGCCAATTACACTTCTGCGTAAAATCACCTGCATTGCTGGGCAGGTCCATGGGGTCTGGGACCAGGCAGGTGCATTCACAGGAAGGGCTTGTTGACTTTAACTTTTTGAAGGCAGCATGTGAGACAACTGGCATAGCTCAGCAGAAGCATTCATGGAGATGCCTGGCTGGAGGGCATGCCATTGGTGTCATGTGATTGAAGGGGCATGGGATCAATTCTGTGTCCTTTACCATGCCCCCATGCTTCATCAGGGCGTCTTTTACACCCCCACCAAACTCTCAAGGCGCGAGCTTGACCTGCTAGACATGAGAGGACCTGGTAGCAAAGACAGGCCTGGCTCGGTAATGGGGGCACTCTGTCTTTTGAGAATTGAGAGACAGGGCATGGGCAGAAAAACCGCATGTTTGACATCAGAAGGTTTGTTCTGCAAGGTGGACGAGCCGACAAGGACGGCGTCTCAGGCAAGAACGGCGCCTTCTGCGCAGTATCGGGCCTCGGAAAAGGAGTGGTTTGGGTCTGACGTGGCAGACGCAATGGAGGAAGAGGGGGCAGATCAGGATGCTCCACAAGAGGAAGAAGCAGAGCCTGATCGGGCAACGTCACAAACAGCTAGCCCATCGCCAAGAGCACAGGTGAGGGACTATATTCTATTGATGGCCATGCGCTTGTTCTCAGTTACATTCGTCATTGACCTGTCTGATTTCTGTGTCTTGCAAGGCATCGGACTTATGTATTGTTCTTACTTTGTGAGCAAGAGATTCCCCTGCTTTGGACTTCCTTGTGATGGCAATTTTTAGTCCTTTCTAAACCGTCGTTCTTGCGTTGCCTCTGAAGCTTGCACTTGAGGGCCACTTTAGATGGCAATCGCGCCAGTGACTGGAATTTCGATGTGCAGATCCTATGTGTGACACATGCGGGTGTTGGTGGAACAGGGTTCTGGGGCGCTGGCAGGGGTGGATATGTCAGAGCTGGAGAGGGAGTTTATGCGTGCGCCGGATGACTCATCTGATGAGTCGGACGATGACGAGGCGCTCAATCACTGCAGTGATGATGACAGCGAACTGGCGCTGGAAGACTTCTGACTGCAGCAAGCGTGGAAGGGGTTACGTTGCTGCAAGTCCAGGAGGGAGACAGTTTACTTTTTGGCTACAATACCTCTGATGCATTGTGTCCTCATATGCTTAGAAAATTTTGGAATTTGAATGTGACATATGTATAACACAACAAGTCTCTACCAAGCTAATTGGTCATGATTGTCATCACAGAACGGCATGTACGTACTTCAAGGCTATAGCTAACCCAATCAAAGCTATCTTGGACTCTACATTGTCACGCACGTCCTCTGAACACCAGCCGTGCTCACGACCATGGAGGTTTACATGCTGCATCTGAGCAGTCAGTACTCCTGAAGGGAGGTTCTTCCAATGCTTTGGCCTCCGGGGCTGAAACCAAAGCTCTTCAGTGGCGACTGCATGCGTGCATCTGGTCCTGTGGCATTCCCTCCCACACCTTGCATGACACATGCATGTCTGATCAGATCTTCATGACACTCCAAGTCTGTACAAGGCCTTGAAGCCGCAACTGCAAGCACCTGGCATGAGAGCATGCGCGCATGCGTGACTCAGATCGTCACGCATCATAAGAAGCACAAGCGATTGGAGCAGCAGGCATTAAATGTCTTCTTGACAGGTCTCCTTCTGGAATGCTGTCGCCTGCAGGAGTGAACAGAAGTATGCCTCTTTGATGCTGCAAGTCTCTACTGTATGGTACGATCTAAAATGGAATCCCGGCGATGTGCAGGGAAGTGATGATGTTCTGCAGGGTTGCATACTTATGCAAAAGTATGCCCCTCCTGGTTTACAGCAAAAGAGCTTTGATCACATACCTCGCCCCTTGGCGGCTGCAGCGGCGGCTGCGCTCGCCTGCACCAGCGAGGAGGGTATCCTCTGCAGTGGAAGCTTCTGCTCGGATGCGCCTGCCCCATTGGGCAGCTCCTCAGGCGAACTGCTGCCCGGCTCGTTGCTGGGATCTGCAGCGGCAGCGCAGCAGCTTGTCAGAATAAAGTTTGAACAAAAACACGGTACCGACAGGAATATGAAAAAGTGAGAACGAATAGCCCTGTACCTGCCAAATCTTTCGTGGAGGCCTCTACAGAGATTCGATCCCCTTATGCCAGAACTTCACACATTCTGAACAAGCAACTCCAGTTCATCTCACTCTAACTATAATCAGGTCCATGCGATGCTGGTTTACGCTTGCAGCACTCCGGCATAGTTTCCGCTGCGGACTCCGGCATAGTTTTCCGCTGCGGATCAAAGCCCCCAGGCTACAGCTCTCCCCAGGGGACCCACCACGGTTAAACCACACCCTAAGCCCACCCTTGCAAACCCCACAATTATATCAACTCACCCCGGCTGTAGTCCAGGTCAATACGCGCGCGGCCGCTGCTGCCGGGTCCTGTCTCCAGGGGCGCATCCTCGAACCGGCCGCGACCGTCCCACAGCCTCGCGCGCTGCGCTGAGTCACCGCCCGGCCGCGCTGAGTCACCTTCCGGGGGCGATGAGTCATCGGCTTCGTCGCTGGGGCCCTCTGTCTCCATGTCCTCGGGCGCCATAGCGTCCGGCGGCCGCTCCCGGAACTCTTGCCCCGTCGCCGACCCAATCCTGCGCGCCGATTTACTTTATCATTATATTCCCAAGAATTCTGGCGCTCATATAGGTGCTCCCTGCCTGAGCACACCTGCCACAAGTGTTTGGCAGAGATCCAAAAGTGCAGGAAAAGTGGACGGAAGGGATCTCTTGCTAAGGGCCAAGAGGCAAGCAATGCAAGTCATGCAGCACCAATGTGCAAATTGCACAGAAGCTGACGCTTGCTGTGCCGCAGCTGTGCATTATTCATCCCTTGCAGCGCCCAGCCACTATCTGGTTTTCATGTTAGTCAGCACCCTCACCAAATTAACAAGTGGTGCCGCTTTGCCCGCCCTCACTTTCATCCGCGAATCAGCCATGAACAGTTGCACCGAGGGTCTGACAGCATGCGTGTTATTTGCATCCAAGCAGCATGCCGCACAAACGCGCACCGGGCGATGTTGACGAAGATTTTGCGCTGCAGATTTTCCAGGTACTGGCGCGTGTTGAGATTTTCCAGGTTCTCCGGCAGCGGCAGGTGCAGCTTTGCGCCCGGCTGGAACAGGCTCTGGTGGTCGTTCTCCGGCAGCTCGTCCTCCAACTCCACGCCTGCCATGCCATTCACACATATTTCACACTAAGGGCAGGATATACATTTGTGGCATCCAGTGATGTGGTCGCCACACCCATTCTTGTTACATTGCCCAAGCCAAAGTGAAGCATGCTGCATGAGCTTGCGGCAGACTGCGAGTATTGCAGAGCCGCAGCCTCTACTGAGCCACCCCCAATTATGCGACACCAAAAGGACGCACAATTCTTGGCAAAACAATCACGCCAGGACAACCTTGTGCTTACAAAATGCTCGGTTCCATGGCTGTATTCTCGTGAGAAGGTCGTCCCCTGGGCTCAAGCTCTGCCACTCAGGACGATACAGGCACGAGCCAAAAATCTTCTGGCCCAAAAGAAACATGCCAGGACAAGCTTCATGCTTGAAAGGCCCAGCAGGCGCTGCTCAGGCCACAGTGCATCGTCTACAGGACATAGGAGCGGGAGAGCGGGAGAATCAGCACCGAGGATGCGGCCTGTCTCGTAGGCCCAGCAGCGCGCCACGCTGGCAATGTTGTAGCCGCCCCCGCCCAGGACCAGCATGGGCAGCCCGAATGACATCATGTACTGCTGACACTCCGCATGACCCTGCAAAGCGTGACGCAGCAAGAGCATCAGCAACCTCGGCGCGGTGTTGTCTTCAACACTATGTCAAACAGGCATCTCAGGATTGTGGCCTGTGATTCATGAGGTGCAGCTCCTCACTGCATGGGTGGCCGGGGCAGTGATCTGGACCATTTTGCATAGATGGTCAAGGAATTGGCTGGCATGGTCACAAAAGGAGTCCTTCGTGAGTCAGTTGGTATCAAACGCGTGGGTTGGGCTTGCCTTCATCGACAGGTTGAAGGCTCCCAGCTTGTCGCCCGCGAGCGAGTCTGCGCCTGCACATACAAGACTAGAACAGTCAGCATGCATTGTGTGGTCCCACAAAGGTGCACACGTGGCTCACAGTAACAATCTAGTCAGTGCCTGCAGTACACCGGGCGACTTCCATGCACTCTCGAGGCTAGCGATTTATCACAGGCAAGCACTGCTCCTCGCTACAAAGAAATCTGAAGCCTGACTTGAGAGCCTGACTGCGACTCACCGCTCTGGAAGACGATGACTTCTGGCTGGTAGACGTCCACGACTCGCCGCATAACCGGTTTGAACAGCATTTTGTAAGCCGTATCCGTCATGCCATCTTTGAGCGGCACATTTATCGAGTGGTGCTTGCCCCTGCGCGCAGCAACATGTCCCCTCATGCAAAGACCCACATCTCCGTTAAAAAACAGGTCCATTACAAGCTCTTAGAGGCAAGGTGAGGGCAAGAAGAGCTGTGTATCCTGGACGACATAAGTGTGGCATGGCACAAGCTCTCTGGAGCTGCATATATGCATGTGCCAAGAGAAGGGCGGCCATATCTCCTTGCGGCAAATATCTGAGCACTCAGCGGAACAAGGTGTACAAAGGGCACGAGACAAGATAGGGAAGATGGAAATGGAAAACGCCACACTGGTCTCGGCCATCACAGATGCAAGGGGAAAATGCAAGGTAGCTCCAGTTGCAAGTCAGAAAGATCACACGATCAAGATCAAGATCACAAGATCCAATGTGACCCATACACGAGCGGCACAGGCAATAAGATTTTTACAAGTGAAGTGGCTGTGGAGATAAACAGGGGCGCACTGGCCGCGGCCGACGCTGCCGAGGTCGCCGGTGCCGGGGAAGAAGCCGCCGCCATATTTGTGGAAGCTGACAGTCATCACTTTGTCGGTCATCATGAAGGCCTCCTCCACGCCGTCGCCATGGTGGATGTCTATGTCGATGTAGAGCACGCGCGCGTTGTACTTCAGCAGCTCCAGAATCGCCAGCACTATGTCGTTCACGTAGCAGAAACCGCTCGCCTGGATGCATGCGCGCAGTCAAAGTTCATGCAAGTGCAAAAATGCACCCAACATGCCCAAAACAGAGCATGTCAAATCATGTGCTTAAGTGGCAATCTATTCTCTGCCAGCAAGCGAGACTTACGCCATGCTGGAATTTGAGAGAATTGCTGTTGGAAGTATATGTCTTTGTGCAGAGAGCACCACAGAATGCGCTTCATAGTGCAATGGCAATTATCTAGTTTGTTCCTGTTCATGCAGCATGTGCTCGCATTCGTACGCTGCTGAAAAAGCGAGACACGGATACTACTAACTTGAAGATGAGGAACAGGCCGGCACCCACCTCGCTCTTTTTGGCGTGGTGCAGTCCCCCCGCCCAGTTTATGACCACATCTGACAGTCCATAGTTGAGCTTCACAGCACCTCCAATGGACCCTCCCGCATATAACTGCACAGACAAGCCACACACAAAGAGTCAACAAGAGAACACATTGGCTGGGCTGCATCATCTCACGCCACTTGAGGGAGCACAATTTTGCGGAAAATTGTGACACATGTGCCGAGCAGATCTACATTTGCATGGATGCATCATGCATGACATGCACATCTTGATGTAAGTGATCAGGGGCCCAGGGCTGGGCAAACTACCTGGCAGAACCTGAACTGGCCGCTGAAGACTGGGCAGTCCTCGCCCACATTGAACATTTGCATCTGCTTTGCATACTGATCCTGTGGCAGCATACGAACTGCACTTCAAGGCTCTGCAGCAATGCAGCTGCTTGCCAGATCATTGTGCACATGTTTAGGGGTCCAACAAGTCCCCAACCAGAGCATGGGGATGGTTGAGTCTCCCACTGCATGCTCAACCTGAGAAATGTGACAAACTCTAATCTGCATGCAATAACCAAAGGGATGCATGGGAGTGCGGCCAGGCCGCACCTTGTTCTGAGGGGTGACGCTCTGCAGGAAGTTGATGTACTCCTCGCTGTGAAAGTCCACCATGTCTTCTCCGGTTGCCTTGCGCGGCTTGTACGACTGCACCACCAATAAGACACCATCACAAATGCCTGTGAAATTGCCTGTCATTCCTCTGCCATTGCCGGTTTTTTCCACTGCACAGGACAGCAAATCTGGCAGTATTTCCGGAGCACAACTCCAGACTCTTCTAAACCACAGACTGCAGAGGGATGTCCAAAGCCATGCCAATGAAAGGTTGCTACAGCTTGCTGAATTCTGTGTTCTGCAATGCAGATGTGCTCTGGCCCTCTGGCATGCATGGAAGTACAGGTGCGCAGCACCGTGGAGTCAACCTCGATCATACTTAAAGCGATGTGATGGCACAAGACTCCCACTACATTGAGCCTACAATGCTGTTAATGAATATCAAGACAAGGATCGAGCCGTACAAACATGCCGTATGTGTTGGAGGTGCTCTGTTTACTGAGCACGCGGCCCAAAGCAGAAATGGACAGCCGTGTGCAGCAGGCAAAGGAACTCTGATGTGGCAATGGAGTGAAATGGCTGCAAACGCACCTCGAGCATGTTGTACAGGCCGTAGTGCAGAATGAGATTGTTGGTGAGAGTGATGCGATGCGGCTTCATGGGATGGTTGGGGCCATAGTAGAAAGTCCCAATGTCTGGGTCATAGAAATATGATACCTGCATGACACAAGAAGTTTAAACATATCCATGGATGCGATCGGTTGCTGCAAGTCCACACCTTCCACATAAATTCTTGCAAATGCCCTGCTCAAGGGGGCTGATTTGTTGCAAGAAGATCCGATGCGCATTACATCCAGAAACAACCATTATCAAGCATTTATTTACAGCAAATATCATTTCGCAGGACAATCGTCACTTGTTATAATAGAAAAGCAGCTCAGGAACTTATGACACAGGTGCCAGCCTTGTCCTTGAGAATGCGTTTTGGGCACGGTGCAATGGTTCCCACTTAATTATGAGCGCAAACAAGAGCTCCAGAGTCGACAAAGACGGATTCAAGAGACATTAAAGTGTCGAACGCTCAAGTGCCGACCTCTCGGGAACTTATAACAAAGAAAGGCCGACTCCCTGGGAAGGGCATCACCTTTCTTTTGACGGCCGACATTGCCACTTGTGGCAATTCGGATCTCCTTCGAGGCGTCTGATGAAGGTTTGAGAAGCTTGCCGGCACTGAAGCTTACTTTGAAGCTGTGTACGGTCCGCGTACTGAAAGGCGCAGCAGCCTCGACCGCTCCTTCCTGGGCAATTGATAACGAGCGTCCCCAATACGATGTCGTCGAAAATTTACCAGGACACCAATTCAGTTGGGGCCGCGATGGGAAAGGTTTTGTTGTTCACTCGGAAGGTCTCCTTGAACAGCGAGGCTGCCCGAAGCGGCGGGCAGCGGCGGTCATTGGCGGAGGCTTCATGCGAAGCTAGGAGACCTTCCCATCCTAAAGTCTGATAGTGAGGAAAATACCACACGTTCCCTCAAATTTACTTGCACGCCTGAAAGTGAGATCTACATAATCAGTGCTCTGAACTTCAAAATTTCTCAGAAACGAAGTAGCGCTGTTGATCTATTGTGCAATTTGCTGAGATATGTTTGCTTGAGCTCAGAAATAGATGCATAGATTATTCTAAGCTTCCTGCATTTGAGGCAAGTGCACATGAATGCCATGAGAGGTGGTGAAAGACACTGGCATCCCAGGTCAGGAAGTTATTAGAACTTGTTGCTCGCCGAAAGGGGTGCAGTTATGGGACCTGATGGGGCACAGACGCCTCTGTCAAATGGGACATCGTCGTTGGATCACCTGCAGCCGACAGATGAGGACCTCTTGTACGAAGAGGAATTGCTTCGCAATCCATATTCGTTGAAGATGTGGTTGAGATATCTGGATGCTCGCAAGGACGCCCCCGCGTTCAAAAGATATGTTTTGTACGAGCGTGCCTTGAAGGCTCTCCCTGTCAGCTACAAGGTGAGAGTGCAGCCTGCAGATCAGTAGCAAAGCTTTGCCTGAACAGAAAGCCAGCATATTTTCGTGTTTTATGATGACACTGCTCGAACAGTGAGACGCACTGGTCAGTAGAATTAAGCTTTGATGGTGCGCATCTGGGAATGCACGTGCCTGGTGAAAGAACACTGCACAGGCATTCCTGGACATCCTCTGACCCAGATGTGACTGCCTGCTGCGCAGCTGTGGCATGCATATCTACGGGAGCGCCAGATGGCAGTGCGAGGACTGGCCATTACAGACCCTGCCGTGTCGTCCTTGAACAACACCTTCGAGCGTGCGCTTGTGTCTATGCACAAGATGCCGCGCATCTGGCTGGAGTACCTGGTGGGGCCCTCATCCTCCAAATTCAGCATTTCTGCATCCCAGACACAGGAGATTTTCCTGCCAATACATGTTCATGGTTCACGAGCTTTGCTTGTACCTTCCTCGTGGCCTCTAACCAATGCGTTGGCCTGTAAGGACAATGCCGATCTTGCTGCCTCCTCAACTGATCTGCGCAGTTGTCAATTTGTTCCGCTGACCCTGTGGCAATGTTTTCTGCGCGCAGGAGTTTGTTGTGGAGCAGGGGTGGTTGACGCGAACGAGGAGGACCTTTGACAAGGCATTGTGCGCGCTGCCCATCACCCAGCATGACCGCATCTGGGTGCTCTACCTGGTGCGCATTCTCCCCTGCCCTCTGTGAGCCCTGCACACCTGCTCGACCCAATTCCTGCGCCGAGCTTGTATGCTGCACATGTCTGGAACATCTTGCTATGGCAGACTGGTGCACAAGTATGTGAGCCCAGCATGTGGGGGCAGCATCGCCTCAAGTGTCGAGTTCCCAACGAAGCAGCTCGCCTGCAGATTTCTGCTTAGCTCAGCCTTCCTGATAGGGGATGAGAGCTTCCCAGGGTGTCACAGGAGTGGAGTACTGCCATCCTATTTTTGGATGCAATGATCTGTGCTACAGAACACACTTCATACCGAGTGCCTCGTATGTGTGCGCGCAGAAGTTTCTGATGCGCCCGGGAACGCCATCTGAGACAGCGGTGCGCGTGTACAAGCGCTACCTGCGCCTGGAGCCTACGCATGCGGAGGAGTACATTGCTTACCTCAAGGCACAGGTGCGGCCTCGCTAGTGTATCATCACCCTGGGCCCAGGGGTGAGTGGCGGGGGAAGCGGTAAGGGACCATGGCTGTCGATGTCCAAGTTGCTTGATCCTGTGTTGCACAAAAATAGGTTCTGCATTGTGCAATACAGGGCTTCATTCTGGACCTCTGCAAGTCTTGCTCCGAGCTGCTTCCCCTGCCAAGAGTTCACCTCGTTGCAATGCCTAGTGCTGCATCCATCATACTGGATGGATGAAACCATGTTCATTGTAATGGCCTGTCTAGACCTCCTCACCTGTTGCAATTGAACAAGCGTGATTGCCCGTTGTGGCAGACACTGTGCAGGGCTGTTCCTATCGTACCTCCCAAGGGCTGTTTGGATTGAAGGAGTCTCTTCACTCTGAAGTTTCCCCTTGCGCAGGGTCTGTGGGGCGAGGCTGCGCGCAAGATGGCGGAGCTGGTGAACGATGACGCATTCCGCTCGCTGGAGGGCAAAAGCAAGCACCAGCTCTGGCTCGAGCTCTGCGACATCATCACCAAGCACCCCAAGGACGTCACCGGCCTCAAGGTCGACGCCGTGCTGCGCTCCGGCATCCGCAAATTCACCGACGAGGTGTGTTCTTCTGTGCATTCCTCACCTGCATGCATGCGCAGAGTGATGTGTCGGTAGCTAACCCAGAGGGGCTGCCCTGAGGCGCTTGCACCACTGTGTCCAATTCATGGTTGTTTGTGCTGCTGATGAGACCAGAAAGGGGCTGCAGTCTGTGCGTTCCCAGAGTATGCCATTGAGGGCATTGCTGTTTTGCCTCTTGCAGAGGGGTAGAGTTGCTTTGCATCTGCTTTGAGGTAGATGAATGCGGCCCTGGTTCTTCTGCAAGTGGCGTGACACCAGTCCTCTGGGAACGGCTGTCTTCTTAGCCTCAGTGCATCATTCTGTAGTAAAGCCTGATTCAGGCTGTACTCTTTTTTGTGAAGTACCTCGCGAATTCTGTTATGGCCCAGAAGCGGATGTGAGGCTTGTATGAGGAAAGCTTTGGGTTGTCCTGATCTGGCAAGCTGCCACCTGATGAGCAGAGGCCTGATTAGTCACCGGCACATGCGCGCAGGTGGGCCGGCTGTGGACGTCGCTGGCGGATTACTACATCCGGCAGGGCATGTACGAGAGCGCACGCGACGTGTACGAAGAGGGACTCACCACGGTCACCACCGTGCGCGATTTCTCGCTCATCTTCGACACGCTCACGCAGTTCGAGGAGACCTTGCTGCACCACAAGGTGATGATCCATACCAATATAATTGCTTGGCATGGACTTCAAGCTGTCTAGGAACCCATGCGAGAAAGGTGCAGATCACGCTCAAGAAATACCAGAGAGAGAACAGCCTGTCACTTTAAGATTGCCGTCCCTTTTAGTAGCCATGAGTAATTTGCTTGGGGTGGCCGTGATCGTACTTCTGCCCACGTCCTCTCCCCAATTTGCTGATCACTTCATTCCCCAGCCAGGCTTCATGCATTGCCTGGAAGGTAGAAGGTCTTACAGAATAGTTTAATTATTTGTTTCAAGGATTCTCAAGGGTCTCTTTTGATGCGATCCTGACGGCTTCTCCTCCTGTTCAGCTTGAGCAAGGCGGCGGTGAAGATGAGCCGGAGCCGGCCATGAATGGGACGGAGGAGAGCGATGGGGAGGACTTCCTGCTGAAAGATGACGAGGACGACACTGATCTCAGGTGCGGCCTACCTGCTCTTTGGCTGATTATGAGATTGGGCCATGGAGCTCACAAATGCCTAGTTCTTCGTTGGAGTATTTGCACGAGTGCATGCTGTTGGCTGGTGTCTCCAGCGTCTCCTGTCTGCTTGCAAAGGCACGCGATGTGATATCAGCTTGGACTGCTGGTGTCAGCAGAAGGCAGCTGTGGCTTCACCATCAGTAAAACCTACTTTGTTTCAATCTTGAGTCCCATGTACCCGACAAGCTGGCGCGGCACAGCGTCCCCGGTGTTGGGCCAGGAGGGCATTCTTGCATTGTGGCGTGGCCTGTTATGGACTACTTAGTCAGCGGCTGACTGGACCGCCCATGTGACGCCAGGCTGGCACGGCTCGAGCACCTGATGGAGCGGCGGCCGGAGCTTCTGTCCAGCGTCATGCTGCGTCAGAACCCGCACAACGTGCACGAGTGGCACAAGCGCGTCAAGCTGTTCAACGGCAACCCCCACAAGCAGATCCTCACCTACACCGAGGCTGTCACCACCGTGGATGTCAACAAGGTGGGCTTCCTTAGCAGCTTTCTTGTACCTACTTTGGGCTGTCCTAAATAAAAACCGTTCCCTATGATGGGCCACATTGTGTCCAGCAGCCTCACTCTGCAATATAACAGAAGTGTGACAACTACCATGCGACTCTGTGTCACCTCTCAACACTAATTGCCTGATTGGTCTGACAGAGGTCCACAGCGCTGTTCTGCAGCGTATTTTCATGGCCATCTCTGTTTAGAATCTATGAAGGCTTTCTAGGTGGCACTGATGAGCTTCTAATAGCGAGAATCGCAATTGGCATATTGGAATCAGGTCCTAAGCTGTCAAAATTGAAAACCTATGCATGCATGCAGGCGATTGGGAAGCTGCAGACGCTTTGGACGGGCTTTGCTCGCTTCTACGAGCGCCACGGAGACCTCGAGAACGCGCGAGTCATCTTCGATAAGGCCACGCAGGTGCGTGCACATGCACCCTCTTGCATGCTTCTTCTTTCTCTTCAGGATTTGCTGCTGGTCTGGAGACCATTGGTTGACTCCTCTTCTTAGCATTGTCGCACTGCAAGAGCACATTCCCGCTGCGGTAAGAGTCTTAGAGGACGTAATAGTCATGACTAATTTTACGAGGGTGAAAAACCATAACAGTTTGGCATGGATGCACATGCGGAATTACAGGGTACACAACATCTGCAGAGACCCGTAGCCTTGAAGGGCACCCCATAGTCGAGATCTGAGGTAGACTCATTTTTTAGAGGCTGGCGGTTGGCTGCCGTGCGGCTGTTGAAATCAAATTCAAACAAATTGCGAAGACTCAGGGGCTGTGGATATTATCGCAGGTAGAGTTCAAGTATGTGGATGACCTGGCGACGGTGTGGTGCGAATGGGCGGAGATGGAACTGCGCCACAAGAACTACAAACGCGCGTTGGATCTCATGCGCCGAGCCACCTACACCCCCGACACCATCAACCGCCGAGCGGTGAGTCACCCCTGTCATTTGCTTATCCAACTGCAAAATCCTCAAGTTGTGCTGCGGTTCCACTCCTGACACGCTCCCTTGACCGCGTGCAAAGATTGTTCGATTGGCCTTGACAACGCAGAACGTCTCTTGGACTGCATATGTGCACGCACTGCCAGCATGGCATGACTAGGCCAAGCTAAAGGACCAACTGAGCCCTGTATCTGCCGCAATGCGCCGCAAACAAACAACCAGGACATGGAATCAAGACCGCGTCTATGGTGCTCCGTTCTTGAGAGAGGGGCTTGTCCAGGTGCAAATATCCAGCCTGGGGGGTATTAGTCGGTTTTGAGTTCGCAATGAATGTTTCTCATGGCTGCGCAGGCGGCTGAGGCGGAGCGGGAGGGACCGGTGCAGGGGCGGCTGTACCGCAGCCTGAAGCTGTGGGCCTTCTACTGCGACCTGGAGGAGAGCCTGGGTACTTTGGAGTCCACGCGCGCAGTCTACGACCGAATCCTCGACCTTCGCATCGCCACGCCCCAGATCATCCTCAACTACGCCCTCTTCCTCCAGGTAATTTGTCTTAGGTGCCCTGTGCCTTCCTTCAAGCGTTTGTCAGAGTGTGGGTTTTGGGGTCTGGAGCATCCTCAATTTGCGCATTGCCTTTTCTCTTGCACGCTGTTTGTGTTCTCATGTGGTGAGGGCGTGATAAGGGAGGGAGTGAAGATCCTCGATCTGCGCCTTACCATGCCCCAGATCAGTATCAACCATGCCTTGTCAGTGGAGATGTGCTGTCCCTGCTGCACCACATGCGCCTCTAGTTTGTGCTGCGTGGGAGAGCGATAGACAAATGAAGCAGAGCAGAGTGTAGCCTGTCTGGATATCTGACAGCAACGGCCGAGGGTGACACATGCCGCAGCAAAGATTGGGAGTATGTCCGGCCCATTAGTTCTTGGTGCCCTGCTTTCTGGAAGTGGCAAGGCTTCAGAGGCAATGCATTGGCTCTCTCGTTGCCCTTGCCTGGCCTTCTAGCCGCATGGTTTTGGAGTTGGATCCACATGCAAACGGCCTGCTGTGCTAGTGCCAATCTCTTGGGCTGCTGTCTCATGCACATCCAAAAGCGCGCAAATTGTGTCGGCAAGTCATGCGGTGCAATCGCTGACCACAAGATTGTGTTTGGCATGCGCGCAGGAGCACAAGTATTGGGAGGAGTCGTTCCGCGTATATGAGCGCGGGGTAGCGCTGTTCAAGTACCCGCATGTGCGCGACATCTGGCTCGCCTACCTGCAGCAGTTCGTCCAGCGCTATGCCGGCTCCAAGCTCGAGCGTGCGCGAGACCTCTTCAAACAAGCCCTCTCCCAGGTGTGACTTGCATCCTTGCAGTGTTAGAGCTTTTTGGCCCTGTAGTCTCACTAGGCCAGCCCCCTTGCACCGCAAGGAAATGCAGCTCCCTGTTGCTTTGCTTGCGCAGCAAGCACAACCTTCCTTTGCATGATCGCGTTGCCGGTGCCTTTCAATATCTTCGATAGACAAGACCTGATAAACACCACTTTGGTGACGCAAGAGCTGTGGAATGTAGAAACCTGGGAAGCAGTCAACCTCAACACCGTTTTAAGACTTTGACAACGCCTTTTCTGTCAGCAGGTTGGTTGCTATTTGCCTCGATTGGCCTGCTTGGTCAACGCCTGTGTGGGCCCACCTGCCCTCCTGGCAGCTTTTAAATTGCCAGGAGGTACTGGGGGGCTTGCTCCAAGTGTTCACCTCGCAAGTATGCTTGGGAGCTCTCTTTGCAGTTTCAGACTTGGGCACTCCATTCTGAATGTCTGGATGACCCGGCACTCATTGCACCATGCTGTGGATTTGCTGCATGGGTGTTGCCGCAAGTACACTGTATACAGTGCACTCAGCAGCGGCCCTCAGCGCCTACAACTGCACATTTCATGTTCTCTTTGTTGATGAAGTGTGTCCGCGCAGGCGCCGTCCGAGGAGAGCAAGGCGCTGTTCCTGCAGTACGCGGCGCTGGAAGAGGCGCACGGCCTCGCGCGCAGCGCCATGGAGGTCTACGACCGCGCCGTCAAAACCGTGCCGTCCGCCGACCGCCTCGCTGTCTACGACCTGTACTTGGCGCGCGCCCACGAGTTCTTCGGTCTTGGCAAGGTGCGTGCGCCTTGAAGTCTCACTTCCTACCTCTGCATCCCCTGAAGAGGAGGGCTATCTTCAGCTATCTTTCTTGCATCAAGGGCGCATCACATTCTGGAATGCATGGTAAAAACTGTGGTTGTTTGTTTTGAAATTCAAGTCGAACGGCTGGGTCAGGCAGGGCTGATGGAAGTATGGAGTGGTCGGAGATATGGGACTCTACTATCAGAGATGTTCCATGCCCCATTTCCTCCCTGTTGAAGCCTTGCTGGTATCAACTTGGTGTCCTTGCGCATTGCCAGTGCATCATCATAGTGCGAGGAGCTTGAAGTTGAAGCCAGCAGGGCGACGAAGGGCTTAAGATGCAGCATGAAACTTCGAAAGAAGGCTGCATCTAACGTGATTTTTGCCTCTTTGCGGGGATTTTGTGCAAGTGGGGTATGTTTCCAAAATAAGGGGAAGGTTCAGTTGTACTGAGATTATGAGCCATGTGTGTAAAAACAGGTGCGGGAGATCTACGAGACGGCGATAGAGGCAACGCCGCCGTACGGCGTGTCGGACGAGGACTGCAAGCGCATGTGCCTGCGCTACTCGGCGCTGGAGCGGAAGCTGGGAGAGGTCGACCGTGCGAGGGCGATCCTTGTCCATGCATCCTCCCTGGCCGACCCGCGGCGCGACCCCGGCTTCTGGAAAGCCTGGAATGACTTCGAGGTCGCCCATGGCAATGAGGACACCTTCAGGTGCGCTGGGGTTGCTCTCTGCTGGCTGAGCAGTGTTCTGGGTACATAGCTGCTCGTTCCCGAGTCTGTTGAAGCTTCTGAGACATCGACCAATGAGGCGGGTACGAATGTACCACTGGCACACATGCGCTGGAGTCCTGGGCTTCACACCTGCTTCCGTGGCCTGGCGTCAGTGGCAGTCAATCGGCGAGGGAAGATGCGATCATGTATACATGCCCCTTGGGATTCCGGGGAACTGTCAGACCTTTTCTGGTAACTTTTTTCAAGCTTGACAGGATAGACACTTCCTCATCACAGATGCGCCACAGTGGAAAGTTTGCAGAACCAAAGTGGGCATGCTTGCTGGTGTGCATAGGGATTTTCCCTGCTGCTGTTGCAGGGAAGATGCCAAGGCTGTCTGATGATTGGGTCTGAGCACACTCGTGTTTCTGCCCCTGTCACAGGGAGATGCTGCGTATCAAGCGCAGTGTGGCGGCGTCTTTCAGCCAGATCCACTACAACACCACCATCGTGGAGGCAGCCACCACCGCCGCACCCACAGGTGCCGCCCCCCCCTGCATCCTGCCACATTTGCATCCTTTTATTGGTCGCGGCAACATGCAGCAGAAAATGGAACATTCCTCACCAATGCAGCATCGTTGTCGGTGTGTTTTCAAGTGAACAAATGTCTGCGAAGCGCTTGCATATGCAGTAGGGTCAGTAACGGCTGCCTTTACAAGCAGAGCTGTGCAGCCATGCAAGAGGAAGTCTCTCAGGAAACGAAAGCGTGCTCTTCTGTCCAGAGTTGCTGGAAGTTTACGTTGCCAGCACATGACCCACCATAACTCATTCACCTGAATTTGAATTTGAATCTAGATTGTGCTGTCAGGCGAGGAGGGTGGCAAGCGCAAGAGGGGAGAGGACGAGATGGCGGCTCTGGAGGCGGAGGTGATGACAGGAACGCGGCTGCCGGGCTTTGTGTCGGGCGGCACTGTGCAGCCAGACCAGCGCGCACTGCAGGAAGGAACCGGCGCAGACGCGCCCGCCGCGCCCGGTGAGTTTTCACGTATTTGTGGGTTGCATCTGCTGAGTCTATGTGAAGGCAATTGAGACGATGGGGGCTGCCTCTCGTGCATGGGCGCTCTGTTTTAGATGGCAGAGTAGCGTGGTAAGAGAGTGGTTCTGGTTCACAGCCCAGCATGTAGATGCTGTATGCTGCCTGTCCTTTGCATCACATGGCAAAGCTCAGTGGAAACAAATTTTAGAATTTGCGTCCTGCTCTTTTTGTATGTTCCTGTGTGGTGCCCAAGTGTGATGCAGCAGAGGCGCTGCAGTGTTGCCGTGGGGTAATGTTCAGTAGACTTGCCAGCTGTTGGGACTGGTAGCAACGCGCAGCTCTTCTCTTGCCACTGCTCTCACTGGCTTCCGCAGCAGCGATCCTGACTTGCTGCTTCCTGATCCCCTATGCAGGCCCCAGCGTGCCGGCTGTGGCAAACCCAGAGGACATTGATCTGGACGAGGGCGATGCAGAGGAGGAGGCAGAGGAAGCTGGGGCCAACATCCAGCTGGAGACCAAGCCCGTGCCGGTAAGAGTGATATTATCAGTAGTTTCCAGAAATTAATTTCCTTAGGACGTTGCCAGTGCTAAGGACTCAGTATGCAAAGTATCTACTCCTTAATGTGCTCTGCCTTGACCAGCATCTTGAGCTCTGCCCCTGTTGAATGGAAATACCACGCAGAAAAAGCAGTCTTTTGACTCAGGGGGATTTTTGGTCTGATGGGTGCTGTTTGCTTGGCGTGAGTGGTTGTGGCTGCTGATGTGACCAGGGATGGCAAAATTGCACATGTAAAACTTCAAAGTTTTGAGGCATGCTAGGGTGATGTGTGCCAATGGGGTGATCTGTGCCAACGATTGGAGGGAATCACTGAGCTCTGTATGCAAGCTTAAGTTCAGCCTCCTTCAGAGGCTGTGCCTTGACCGGCATCTTCAGATCTGCTCCAGTTGATGGCAAAACCATCAGGAAAGCCGTGTTTTGCTCTGTGAAAAGAAGGTCTGATGGGTGTGATCTGTTTATGCTGGTGAGACCGGGGAAGGTCCCTATGCACAATCAGGGTCTGGTGGCAGGGAAGGAATTACCTGTGTATCAGTAGTAGGGAGTTACTGAGAGTTTTGAGATTGCTGTGTGCAGGAAGGAGTGTATGGGGTTGGAGGGGAGCAGCTTGGGGCATTGGATCGCTTCAAAAAGAGGAAGACAGAGGGACAGTAACAAGGGAGCTGCCTGTGCAGCATAGCTTCTCGTCCTAGGTCTTGCTCAAAGGCCCGCTGTGAGAGTTTCATATTTGTCTCTTGTCTGTGAGCTTGCAGAGTGGCTTATGGTGGGGAGGGCTGGTGGGTTGAACTCATACAGCTGAGAGGGAGCAGTATATTGTGGACCTTTTTAACAAATTGGATTGGAGCCCCTTACATACCCTATGCACTCCACATGCAATGCCTGTTGAGAAGCTGCATCATGGCATATTGTCAACCTAGTACCTGTTCACTCATTATCATAGGCGTGCCGTGTCTCTGGTCCTCTGCATTTTGAACAAGCACCACATTGGCAGGGACGCCCATGAGGCCTGTCTGCATGATCCCACGCCTTGCCCCTATCAACACCCCACCAAACCTCTGTATAGTGTTCACACTCGTACACATGGACCTCACTCCCTTGTCCCTCGAGGTATTTGAGTAGACGGGCCAAGTCCTTTTCCTGTAGGCATTGATACCTTATGTAGAAATCTGGACACTCTTTGCAAACATGGCACAGTCCAGAATGCGCAAGGTCAGCGTTCTGGCATATATATCCAAATGCTCCCAACCAATCTCCCCGCCTACAATGACAATGCTGGCATCAACGCCGCAATGCAAGCCCAACTGCCTGTAACGCAACTATTGCCCTTGCAAAACAATTGGCTTCTCCTTTGGTCCCAACTAATAGCAGTCAATGACAACGTCTCCAAGGCGATTCTCCTCTAGTAAGAAACTCGGGACATCATCCGCTGACATACTATACTCAAAACGTGCATGCAGAGCAAAGGTTTGCATTGCACCCAACACACTGTGCCAGACCTGCGAGCGTGCATAACTCAGATTTTTGCAGACCACATGCAAAGCAGTGCCCCTGGGAAGCTTAATCCAGGCGGGGTTCAGATCGTCCAACATCACACTTGTCAGTTGGGTCTGGTTTTGCAGGTCGAGATGTATTGCACACAAGGGCTCGGAGCCACCTGTATGGCATTCACTTTCCCACTCGTGCGCCAGTGCAAGAGTGCGCAGATTGCGCATCGTCTACAGTGCAGGCACCATTTGAGCAAAGGCTCTCGCATTAACTGTCACTTGAAGGTGCTGCAGGTGCTGCAGGTTCTGCAGGTTTGACGGCAGCAATCCCCACACATCAAAGCTTGGGAAAGATAGGTTGCAAACATGGCTGTGGAGCTCGACTAAAAACACACTGGAGCATACATCAGAATGCGAGGAGCTGTTGGAGATGCATATGTCCAGGCTTGAAAGCTTGCTGAAAACGCTTGGGTCCTCAAACACGATTCCCATAAAGTTTTCCATGGCGGCTTCGCTGAGACATGTCATGCGCAGTACCCGCAAATGCTGCATCCTCTTGACGAACCACTCAACGCCTGCAGTACGCCTCACTGAATTTATCGACCAATCAAGCATATATGCGGCTGCGGTTGGTAGAGCGTTACTAATTCCATTCTCACCACTAGAACCCGTTCTCTGGTTTATGGGTCTTTGGTAAGAGAACATCACCTCTGGCGCAAATTCCATTCCAAGTCTCAAAGCACATGGTAGACAGCTGCAGATTCCAGGTGGTTTTGCAGATCCCTCATACTTGGGTCCACTCCTTCTCGCTCGGATGGCGAGCAACATTCTGCCACACTTCGTGTGGAATGTACAGGCCAAATTGCACCTCCACACATCAGGCACAGACCGTTCCGGACTTCCGTTCTCGGTTTAAATGGACAGTAACTCAGCTAGAGCGTCCTGGGAGTATCTGAAGGTGATGGCCGTAATGGCACTGCAAAAGGACATATGCAATGACCATATTAGGTGAATAATAATATTATTAGGTTGTCCCTGTGACGAAGAGGTGGACTTCGTGCCGTGGAGTTGTTGCTGTATTCGAATGACGGGGATGATGCATCGATGCTCAAAGAAGCCGTCAGTAGAGAAGAATCACGAAGTTTTTCTTGCCCACAATTCTCAAAGACGAATAATGGAATTTTCAGATGTCCTTGTCGACAAAAGTAGAAGGTCTGACTGACGACCGACCTCGTCCTGAGCGGCCCTCGCCTTATTAATGAAGACGTCATGCAAAGTTGCTTTGGCCTCCGTTCAAGCTTAAAATTCCTCCAAGTAAAACGACACAAATGGCCACACAAATGGCCATGGGTGCGGATCAATCAAGGACTGCGTTGCAAGGCGACCTGACGCCATACGCCCATCAGGGGTCACGTGACTGCACATGCGCAATTGTAAAGGGATGCGGAACAAGAGACTATTGTGAACCTGATGCGCTGCATTCCTGAAATTGCAAAGAATTCTGAGGTTACAACAAAGAACCACAGTGGAGCCCTCATCATCATCGCCACAGAGCGTAGCGCACTGATCAGTGTCTAGATCTAGGGATCTCATCTTTCAAGCATGCATGCAGGACCAAGCTTGATCACAAGACGACAATCACTGCTCGTTCCTGGTTCATTCTCGCACAATCACATGACCAATTGAAGCCGGCTGTCAGTGCTCCTGCGGGGAGTCCCAAACGCGGCTGCCAAAGTACTGCAGCGCAGGAACGCCCCTGACCTCCAGGTCAAACAGCGGCGCCTCAATTATGTCCAGCTCACTGCACATGCACACAGACACAGCTTGACTTATAGATTTCAGTAAGCTGATTATTTGCAATTCTCGAACATAAATTTGCAGATGCTGCTCAGCCTCAACAAACCATGAATTGTCTTCTTTTTGAAAGCACTGAAAGCAACACCTAGCAGCCTTGTATTGACAGTGCTCAGCTTCAGCACGAGTGCGTCTGTAGAAATGGGAGTCTCAAGCCTGCTCTCGCCAAAGACATGCACCCGCCTAACAAAGACGCAATGGTAGGAGACTTTTTTTATTTTGGAACATGACTCACCCCAGACCCGGATCTTCGCGCAGTTTCTGCAGCGCCCTCTGCTGCTCGCGCCTCCGCGTTGCCATGAACTGCTCCGTCGCGTTCTCATTCAGCACCTGCACACAGTCGACCCTCTCAGTCATGCCAACGTGACAAGGACCCTGCAACAAAAAAATATTTGTGCAAAATTGTAGCAAGCATCACACGCTAAGCTCTCCAAGACTTGCGGGCAGCCAGTGACATGCAATCAGGTGTATTAGGCAGCCTTTTGCCTGGCTGCCGGGAATGTCATCAAGTCAGTTGAGAAGTGCGCAAAATGACGAGTAGATGCTATTGATAAGCTTGTCTGGCCAGTTGGGCCTCTCACTGAAGCAGGAGAGCACCTGGTTGATGAGGATAGATTTGACTGGGACGGACTCTGAGCGCAGCGCTTTGGCAAGGCGGCCGCTCTCCGCAACGGCCATGACTGTCGGAATAGTCACGATGACAAACTCGGTCGTCTCCGGGTTGCGGAACAGCGCGCGCGCGTCCTCCATGCGCGCCTGAAAAGGCACGCCCGCTTTTACTCATCTGCTGGGCTGCATTAATCATGTTATTAATCGATGTCTCGGCCAAGGAAGATGCACTGGTGCGCCCTGATGGCTGGATAGGACTTGCATGAGCCATACACAACAGATTCCTTCTCCTGGTAAGCTTGCTAGATCCTGGAAGGCCGACTCAGAATCAAAAGGCTCCCAATGCAATGTGGTTGGCACACCCTTGCACCACAATTGAAGATACAGGGGCTGCCGGGACAAAGTGTGAAAGCCATGCTTCAGGCAGGCAATTCAAGTACAAAATGGGCTTGTTAAAAGGAAAGCAACAGTGTGCGGCGAGGGTAGTCAAGAAGGAGGCATTGCCTGGAGGCGCTCCATTTTTTCCACGGCGCTGTCCTGTTGTTTTTTGGCGCCAAAAAGGCCCTTGACCGAGTCGGCCATGTCCACCAGCTTCTGCCGCAGCCGCACTATCTTGCCTGCACTCAGGTGTACCCTCGTCATGCATGCAACTCACCTCTCTCAGACAGCGCAGCACATCATGTGCATGCAATTGATGTCGTGTGAACGATGTTGCAACAGCACACGAGGGTTGGCAATAAGGCACACACATCCCCTTCACTAAGCACAGCAATCCATGCAGCTTCCTACCCGCAGCTCACAGAAGTCACCTTTTGAGAGCAAGAATTCCTCTATTGCTGATATTCTTCTTTTGTAAACACCCACTCATCACACTCCCCCAGTGAGCAGCTTCTAGGGGATAAATGGATGGGGAGATGCAAAGAATCCCGCGCACCGAGGGATGCGTCGAGGAAGTCTGGGAGGGTGAGCAGGCGGAGGGTGTGCCCCGTGGGGGCGGTGTCGAAGATGATGCGGCTGAAATGGGCATAGTCGGGGCTCTTGGTGAATGCAACCACCTTGCTGATGGCCACCGCCTCATCCACCCCCGGAGGCAGCGTGTCCAGCAGCTCGCCTGCAGGGAAACAAATATTTATGAAAGCAGTACTTGAATTGAAGTTTGCATGTTAATTTATACATGTAACCCCACGAAATGCCAAACGAATCTCTGACACTAGTTCATTCTCAAGAATGGTGGGCCATCAAGCACAAGACTTGTCTGTCTTCTGCTTGATGGTGTACCTTTGCGGACTGAACATCCATGGCGCGCCCATGCATTCAAACGAGCTGGGGCCATTATTAGATTGTCAGAAAGTGCTCTGCCAGATCTTACATTGGCTTGAAGTAAATCGCTTGCGGGCACCCTGAGATTGGTCAGTCTCTGCTTCATGGGGTGTGTGCGACCACATTACAGAGAGCAATGGCGAAGCCAACTTACGGTGCTCGAAAAATCCACTCCAAGCCACGGAAGTACACCATGATACTTTTGGACAGGATGTTTTTCATCCAGTAATGCAATTGAGCTTTCTGCCCTACCTGCGCTACCTCACCAGTAGTCTGCAACGTGTCAGGCAATTAGGCCACAAAAGGCGGAGTAATATCTGAAGACAAGGAGGCAGGGGCGCACTGAGTCGCAGGTCCCTGAGCTGGTCTGCGACGGCGCCCAGGCCCAGGCCGCTCAGGAAGTCATCCACCTGTCAAGCCATCAAGAGTTGACAAGCCATCAGGAGAGAGGGCGTACGCAGCTATCATTGTGTTGTTTTCAAGCGCTTGGCAGCTGTGGAATGTAAGTGAAGTGAACAGCGCTTACAGCAAGACTCTGGTCTCAAGGAGGTGCCATCTTGTAGAATGTGGTAATTACCATGTAGAATCTTCAGCCCTGCTCTTAGATGAAGCCTTCTCTTCAATGTTTGTATTTAAATGTCTGGTGTTACCTGCTTTGCGCCGTCGCCCTCTTTGCCGATGGCGCGGATTTCCTCGGCAGCAGCCGCCACGTCAATCTCCATGCCCCACAGCGGGAGGTCCGTCCCCTCCACCACCACCGGTCGCCCCCCGCTCACATCCTGCCACATGCACACACTTTTGCTTTGAACTGAAGGCATGCTTAATTCTCATCTGGCATCACACAACACAGTCACGGGGCCTAAGGATGGCCATATTGCATTGCCTCACCAGGCGACATTCTGAATACTTGTCATCCTGATTTTGGCGTGTAAGGGAGCTTACAAACAGTGAGAGAACGGGGCTCCACTGAGTTCGGTGAGGATGGAAGGCCACTCTTGCGCACGCTTTGCCAGACACGTGCTTTTGCAAGCAGGAAAGCATAGCCCCACAACCTCTCTCTTAGAGCCATTCTATATGCTTTCAAATCCTGCATGCACTGTTCAGGGTGTGCGAGAGATGGTCGCACCTGGTCGAGGGAGTCAGAGAGGGAGTGGGCGGGGTCGGTGGAGACTACTAGAGTGGGGTGGCCGGCGGCTGCCAGCTGGACTGCCAGGCTGGCGGCGCTGCTCGTCTTGCCCACGCCACCCTTGCCGCCCAGCATAAAGTACTTGCGCCCCTCCCCTGCATCCAGATTGGAAAAAATTGTTCATTGGAAAATTTTGTTCAAAACACCCGGTAAGTGCGACACACACAAAGAAAATTTACTCACAATTTTTTTCCTGAATTCCAGACCTTCGGAGATAACACTAAAACTAACCCGTGATTGCGACACACACATTGTTGTGACACTGTCCACAGGGAACCACACTGCAACCGGCTCTTGACAAGTGAAATAAAACTCAAACAGGCTTGCAGCAGACCCTTGAAGACCAGCAGTGGAATCCCACTGCCGGTCTTCGAGACGTAAAGTACACACCTGTTTGCTCAGACCGTGCATGTGGGCGATAATCCTCCAGACCAATGCTTGAGAACACTGGCATTATAGAGCCAAATATGGGCAAATACCTTGCATGCAGGGTCAACGCGTATGGTGTGATACAGCAGAAAAAAGACAGCAATGTAATGTTGGCAGTAGGGTCTCAACGCATCATATAATCTTCCAGGCACTGCCGAACACAAGAAAGAGCCGATTCCCAATCCAGAATATAACGCAACAAGCCACATTTCTGGATTAAAAGCGACAGAATGCCGCCAGCAGATCCGACTAAGCACACCTTGGGCATAGTCATCGATGGCGTCGCGCCAAACCATGCCGCCAAAGTAGGTGAGGGCGGGCAGGCCCCGCACTTCATAATCCACCAGCGGCGCCCTGAGCTGGCGCAGGTCGCTAAGCTGGCTGTCATTAGTAATCATGTCCAGTGATTTGGCCTGGTCCTTCAGCCGCAGCCGCACAAACGCATCCCCCATGCCCTCCGACACAATCTGCACAAGGGCAATTGATTCAGTACTAGCATTCCGTTGCACAAACACACAGCCAAGAAGAACATCTGTATGCTTCCTTCCCCAAGCTTAGATTGCGAGGAGAGACTGAAGCAAGGGAATGAAGGAAGCAGCTCAAGAGGAAAACTTGACATTCTCCACAGATCCTGAATGCATGAGAAATGCTGTGAATCGTCATTAATGCCAAGCCTTCCTCAAAAAGTTGTGTTCTTTACCACAAAAGGACTAGGGTCCAGCACAATGTAATTTGGTAGAAGAGACCATTGATAGCTTACCACAGGATACCAACATAGTTATGACAAAAAAGATGCTCATGTGCAATGTAAATCGCATGTGTGGCTGACCTGATTGACAACGATCTTGGAGCAGGGAATGCGCTCCTTCCGCAGCGCTTTTATCAGTCGCGCTGACTCATTAATCCCCAGCATGGTTGGGATGGTGGCGATGACAAACTCTGTCTGGCCCTCGTTCCTGAACAGGTCCCTCACCAGGATCACGCTGTCCTGCACAGAGACACAGGCTTGAAAGTCAGATTAAGGGCCTCGCACCTGCATGCCTGCTGCAGGCCTGTGTGCCTGCAAGTCACAGCAACTCGCCAGGTGCATGCTTATGTTTGGTGATGCCAAATCAGGCAGCTTCCTCCCCCAATATCTGCCTGGAGGTAGCCAGGAGGCTTTGCAGCTTTGAAGCTTTGCAGTGTGCAGACGTCTCTGGTTGCAAAAGGAGTGATCGGAGAATAAAGAAGACTAGATTTAAAAATGGTAAGATTGACAACTCACTCGGAGCGCCTCGAGCTTCTGGATGGCCACGTCCTGGTTGGTCACCCCAAAGATGCCGCGCACGGCGTCACCCGCGGCCGTCAGCTTCTTGCGCAGGCGGATCAGCTTCCCGAGCGCCGCCTCCACAAAATCCGGCACAGTGAGCAGCCGCAGCGTGTGCCCGGTCGGCGCCGTGTCAAAGACAATGCGGCTGAAGCGCGCATACTCCTCACCTCTCACAAACTCCACCACCTAGCCAGGCGGAATGGCAAGCGATGTTTGATCAGTAGCTTGCTAAGAAAAGATTCGCCATTGGGCGATCTTGTCAAGCGCTGCAGGATGTGTGGGTTTTTGTTGGAAGGCCTTGCAATGCCTTGCAATACCTGTGATGGATTTGAGGATCACTGTGCATGTTGTGCCTGCGTGCTGCAGGCCTTGAGCCTGTGAAGAGCCAAGTCAAGAGATGCACATGCACAAGCGGACAGTTCCAGTAGCAGCTGCAAACACATCAGATGCACTTGCACGAGGGTGACTATATAGCCGTGTGAGAGCTCTAGCTGCATGCCATTATATTATGAACAGCGCAGATATTTTGACAGCGCCATTGTTCACCTACACTTCAGTCCTGATGCACAGGTGGAAATATGACCGGAAATTTGTACACCTTGGCGATGGCGACTGCTTCGTCCAGTCCAGGTGGCGGGGTGTCCAGCAGCTCGCCCAGTTTGAGGTCGGCCAGCTGCTCAGACAGCATCCCCAACCCCATGCCGCTCATGAAATCCTTCGTGCCCTGCAAATGCATCCCCACCTCAACGGAGCAAAGATCCAGGCTGTTGTTTGCTACTATTGCAAATGTGGCATCAAAACACTATTCAACAACGTTTTGGGCAAGAAACAATGTGCATATGCACACAAGCTGCAGGTAAAGGTTGCCAAAATCACACCTCTTGACGGACTCACCAGATCCAAGCAAGACCCAATCAACCCTGGGCACGGTGCTTGGTATTTTGACTGGCCTCCCCAGATTGATACAGAGAAAAAGTGTCTTTGCAGGCGGTGCCGCAGACACGGCACCATAAAATGCTTGTTTGAAAAAGTGGGTCCTACCTTCCCATCGTCCCTGGCGTTGAAGGCCTTGAAGTCCTCCTTGGCCCGGTCTGGATCTATTTCTAGCCCCCATAACGGCAGCGCTGTTCCCTCCACAGGCACTGGCTTGCCGCCGCTCACATCCTGCAAACCACAGAGCAGTGGTTCTCCATATCATCAGGTCAAGTCAGGGCAAGCTCTTTGCATGGCTCTTTTCAGCAGCATTGGAGCCCTTGGTAACAGCCACGTCAAGTGCTGCTTTGGGCAGACACATGATGAGGAAGTTAGGGAGTCGTTCTGCGCCTGACAACAGCTAGGGGGCGATGGCGGCCTTATTCTGCCCAAATTCTCCCAGGCACAGAGATATCTGCCCATGTCCTCTCAGCTTGTGAGCACCCAAAGAAGCAGCATGGCCAGCAAAACACATTCCATTGGACGTCGAGCACAGGCTAAGAAAGGCAGGGGATATCAGACCTGCGCAAGGGAGTCTGACAGGGAGTGTGCAGGGTCTGTCGACACAACGAGTGTGTTGTGGCCGTCAGCTGCAAACTGTACTGCCAGCGAGGCGGCCAGACTGGTCTTGCCCACGCCGCCCTTGCCGCTGACCATCACATATTTGCGTTCCCTCCCTGCTGACATCTCCTGGAAGGGCGTCGATGTGGAGGCCTCCTGCGCTGAGGCCACCCTGGCCGCCTGCAGAGAGGAAATGAGTTCATTTTGTCTGTAGCAGCTCTGGTTATGGCCTCGGTGCTGTTCTTCTGCATTATGGTCGTCCCATTGCATTTGAGAGCACAAGCTCACATCGGCTGAGCAGAAATATTCCACGTTGCCTGGAAGTCGACAGGCTCAGCGCATGACAGCACTCAAGCTTTGTGGTAGGTGCTCAGTGCAATCACAGGCCATCGGGTGCCTTGGCAGGGCATTACAGGTACACAAACGTGATGCAGTGATCGAGGTGGCGAAGAGGCATACCATCGCCTGTGGGTCCTGCTGTCCCCATGAAGGTGAGGATGCTGCGCTGCAGCTCGGTTTCTGAGCCCTGAGACGGCTTTGACATCTACCACCCTGCGAATGACGTCGCATTCGTGACCAATTGCTTTATGTATTGTTGAAGTGTCACTGTCAGCGGGACTTTCGCTGAGTTTTCAATGCAGAAATACACTTGTAAAGAGCACATGACGAATTCAATTAATGAAAGCAACAACGATCTTTACCCGAGAGGTATTTGGTGTAGCAATGTCTAGCAAAGGCAGCCTCTGCAGGCGTCTTGGTGTTGATCGTGGGAAGCGATCGGCTTTTCGAGGGAAGCTGCTGCACGATCCTAGCGCATGGAAATGATCCAGCAGCTGAGCTCCGCCATAAGATCTCATATGTGACATGTTACAAAGATCCATCTTCTCAATACTTTCTTTGTCACAGGGGGCGTTTAGTTACAATCTATTTCAGAGTAGTGGCACCAGCACTGGTCGTGGTACTCTACTCGACAATGATTTTGAACGTGACAAGAATGCAGCAATTAAAGATGAGAATTGAATCAGTGGAAGAGTGCACGGATGGAAATGCACGCTGTCTGCCTGAGATGACGAGGATAATGATGACATCATCAGCACGTGTCACTTTCCCAGATTCTTGTTCCACAAAACCTTCATGCCCGCATTCTCATCCATGGGAGGAAAAATCTTATCCTCAACAGGTAGAAAGCTTAGTCCTACTCATTGTATTTCAAGCGGACATGCCACACCCAGCGCATGCACATCACACATATCATAGCATAGCATCATGCATCGTACGATGATGGTATTAGATGAAATTATTCCTGTCCAAAATCAAATATCTGTACATGCACCAGTCCTACAGCTGGTAGCTGGTCACAGGCTGGACCACAAAACGGCTGACGCTGTCCAGAAACCAGGTCAGGGGCAGTTGCTGCACCGCCCTCACTCCACCTGCTGAGCCTTTCTGCGGCCGGTCCTTGTCCCACAGGACGACTGACTTGCATGCTGCGTCGCCAGAATAGGCGCTCGGTAGCTGCCAGGCAGGCGGCCTAGTCAGCAGCTTCGCCCCGGCCGCGCGCAGCAGGGCTGTGACTTCCTCCTTGTTGGAGAAGGTGCCAGACAGGAACACCTGCGCCACGATCCCAGACTGGACAACCCATCCCATGCAAAAAGGAAGCAATGGCATGCTATTACATCTCTCGCATTTTGGCATTGGCCTACAGCATGGCCAGCTGGTGGCAAAGCTTGACGGTTTCAAATACCACCTTGGTTTTACTTCTGTGGAAAGCATTTAGCTCTGGTGCCGGTGGACATCTGATTCAACTGCTGCAAGGCAGATCAGGGGCCCTGTTCATGTTATTGGTAGGTGCTAACAGAGACTTAAATTGCATCGCACAGCAGCTTGAGGGAAAGAAGATCACCTCCCATCCGCGCAGTAGCTTCTCGCTCTTCTGCATGCGGCCCAGGATGGGGCCCTCCTGGTTGCCGTTGGAGTCACCCTTCACTTCATGTGAGTCCTCGGGCACGGGGTTGCCGGCTGCCGCGCAGGCCGCCACCCAGGAGTCGCCCACAATCCAGGTGCCGTGCAGGATGCCCATCATGAACTTGAGCGTGCGCCTGCTCGCATGCACATCGTCCTGTGAGCCTCATTAGGTCAAAGGAGTTCAGGCGGGCTCTGGCATGCACAGTCATGGTCTACAATTGTCTGATTTGCATGCCAATGACTTGAGCAGATAGGTTTGGCAGTACAGCTACGGCACTCACCTCAAAACGCTTCCTACAGTCTGTCAAATACGTAGCTACTCAGGTAAAAGCAGGCGTAAATGTGTGACATGGGGTGCAGCATGTCCAGAGACGCACTTGGCGGTCTTCTTTTCGTCCAGGTGGCAGATGACGTGGGTGACGCCGGGCTGCCAGGTGGCGGCCACGCGCGCGCCGGAGGCGGCCGCGAAGTTGTGCAGCGCCTTTCGCTGCGGCCCCTCCAGCCCCGACGGCAGCAGAACCCAGCTCTGCCGGCCGCCCCGCCACCGCGCCGACTCCTGTGCCGGTGCCGCTTTGCCACCGCCTGCCGAGCCTGCTGTCAGACGATGGTTACTGAAAACGGCATTGAGAATTATTGTCTCTTGCACTGCCATTTACGTACAAATCCACCCTCACGAAATTTCCTTCTGAAGACCCATGCTTGTAAAATACCTTGAACTGAGACCGGCGCTTGTTATTGTTCTTTGCGCTGCTGCGACAAGTAAACCCCTTGGGAGTAATATTTGAGGAAGCACCCTTTACCAGCCTCATTTCCATGCTGCCATCTACAGAAAGACCGCAGGCAGAGGCTTCGGTGCAGATCTGTGAGATCTCTAGGTGGCATAAGCTTTGAGCAATTGTTGAAACCCACGTTCAGCCTCCCAAAACTGTCATGCGTTACTTTTCCATAGCTTACCTGGCTGCTGCCTGCCTACACTGACTGACCGCTGCTGGCCGCTGCCCGGCTTGGCGGGCTCTCTGGCTGCCAGCTCAGCATCGCCCTCAGTAGAACTTCCCGCGCCAGCCTCAGAAGCTGTGCCAGTAGCAGCGGCCAGCCGGGAGGCGCCATGTTTGGCGCGTGCAGAGGAAATGCTGTCACTGCGTGGCCCTGGTGACTCGCTGCGCAGCCTGCTGACTGAGCCGCCAGCTGGCAGGGACCTGCATCAGCACTTTCTTTGGCGTATTCTCTTGTTTGGTGTCAGTATTATTATTGTTTGCCGCTGTTCCTGCCGGGAGGTAGAGTGCGTCTGCAGACAAGCTGCAGGTAGGTTGCCAATTGTCCTTACCGTGTTGGACATGCCAGAATCAAGCATGACCCAACAAGCTTTGGGCACAGTGACGAGAGTCTAAATCACCCCCCGCCAGCCAGGGCTCGTTTTGTGTAGATAAGGACTGGACCAATTATTGCATATGATGTGAGAGAAGCTCGCACCTGCGAGGCGGCGCAGTCTTAAGGTGGGATCTGCGGCTGGGCTTCTGTGGCGGCGCCGATGCCGGAGTGCGCGCAGCAGCCGCTCTTCTGGGCTCTGGTTGCATGTGACCATCTCCAGCAGAGCAAGCTTCTGGCAAGCATAAAGCCTCATATCAGCAGCCATTAGAACTGTACATGTGCATTCCTTCTCATAGATCTTCTCAACATGTGGTGAACGTCATGCCAGAATCTACATGATCAGTATGACAGAAAGCAGAGGCAGCATGCAGGATAGGTGCCAAAAAAGTGATGTCCTCACCAGGAAGAGCGCTGCGATTGCTGCTTTCTCGTGCAGTGGGGGGCGGCCTGGCTTCGTCGCACATCTCACAGTATGGAGCAGCACTGGCGTTTTCAAAGGTGCACGCAGGGCAGGGCCACGGCTGCAGCCTGGAGGGTATCCTCCTGCGCTCGGCCGTGCCTGGCCGTGCAGAGCAGTCCTCCCTCCCAGATGACCTCACCTCTGCTGCCATCCCTGGTCTTCCCTCAATTGGCGTGGGAGTTTCTGCGTGATGTGCTGCACTGTTCTGGCCCTTTGCCTGCCTGCTGTGTGCCGTCCTGGTCTGCTGAGGCGTCTCTGCAGCAGCTGCGCGCTGTGCGGTAGCCGCTCTGCTGCGACCGGGCTTTTCCTCAGGCCGTGAAGCTTCTGCTGTGGCTTTGCCTGAGCGCTCAGCAGCGCCCCGCAGCTTCCTGGAAGCCGGCAGCTTGCTGACACCGGCTATCTTCAATGCTGCCAATGCGGCCCTGTGCGAGGCTGCCCTGCCGGACTGCAGAGCTTTTGCTTCGGCATCCGCTCCATTGGACGCTGTTTCCATGCCGATGTCAGCGTCCTCAGCAGCTGGCGCGGCGACAGGTGGCGCAGCCTCCTGTGGGAGGGAGTCCGCTGCGATCTGCTGCCACGCGTCATCGCTGACACCACCGCTGACGTCAGCCCCGGCGGTCGCCGCTAGCTGCGGGTCGGAGGCCTGCTTCTTGCACCGCTCCGGAGCGGCCGTGCCACCACCGCGCGCTGATTCGGGAGTCTTCCGCTTCTGCCGTGTGAAGGTGTGCATTAGCTTGCCGCTCTCCGGGGTGGCCTCCTTCCTTCTTGCATCCTCCACACCCCCCTCGGAAGCGCTGGTGCTGCGCAGGCCTCGTATTAATGATACTTGAGGGTCTGTAGCACCGGGCTTGGCGCGCAGAGCGTGCACGTGCGCGGCAGCTGCGGTGGAAGGTATCTCAGCGGCGACCCGCTCGGTGTGTTCGGCTGTTTGCGCGCGCATGCGGGAGCTTCTAGGCTGATACAGCTCCTCCGGCTCAGAGCACTGTGTCTCCGCCACAATCATGTCGAGGCTGTCGATGGGCTCCAGCTGCCCTGCATGTCAGCCATGCAACACGATAATGTCACTTTGCTCAGGCTCTCTGCAAGCTTGGGATGGCAAGGTATGCCTCAGGCAAAACCGGAAGCCGCAAGGTCTGACACAGAACAATGAGCAGATCATGTGTGAAAGTCTAGACTTGTATGAATGGAAGAGGATGGGCCCACCTTGAGGGCGATCCACAGCATCATTTCCCGGCGTTTGGTCCTTTTGGTTGTCATCCTCGTCAGCTGCATCATCTGCTGCTGCGTCCTCCTCGTCCAGCATGGCTGCAGGCAATTGGGTGCAGAACAACTGCTCTCCTGTGCAGCACAGTTAACCAATTTTTGAGTGCTTGAACAGCTTTGCAGGAGCAGAATACTGCAGGACGTGATATTTACAGAAGCCAGCGATCAAGTACCAACCTGTGCAAGCCTCCAACTGCCGATACAGCTGCGCCAGTCTATCCATCCGCTCATCCCTGTGGAACAGACAAAAATAAGGGGTGCATTAGGGGCCGAAATATTAGAAGATCCGCTCTTGCTATGCCATGCAGGATCTTCAGAAACTGGCCATCAGTGAGTCGCTGAGCAGCTTGTTGAAATGATGAAGACAGGCATATGTGGATCAACTCACGGGATAATGTCTCTTCGGCGAGCTGTTGTGTTGCAGATGGGGCACTGTGATCGAGTACACAACGTTTCTCGAATACAGCTCCTGCTCCAGCCAAGTAACAGTCAGATTATTATCAATGAAAATTTCCAAGGCAGCCTTGGTTATTCTGTGCAGGCAGCACCATCAGGTATTGCGAAATATTGTCTGTTGCTGAGCGATAATTTGACGTTCGGCAGAATCAGGCACGTACTGGCAGAAGTAGTGGCAGCACTGCAAGCGCGCAGTGGGAGGCTTCAACAAACTCAGGCTGCACCAGAATCATCATCTTATCAGATAATGTTCGTATGCATGAACTCTTGAACAATCAGACGCAAAGAAGGCTGTAGACTTGTGAAGCCACGTGTGTGAATGCCAAGGGATGTTGTTTTCAGCAGGAATTAGCGGCGCACCAGACTGGGCACGTGAGTTCTTTTCCCAACGGAAACAAAATGTCTTTCGTGAGTCCTAGACTCATTGCGGCACACAAAAGGCAGCCTTGCCTGAGACACCACCAGGTCAGACTTCCTAAAAGAAGCTGGTCACCAGCTGCTGGTGTGAAGCCACTCCAAATCATGTGATCTTAAAAGGAGGTAAATAACCCTCATCGCAGATTCAACAGTTAGCTTATGAAATCAAACGGGTGCCAATGCAATCATGCAATTGAATTGTATTCCCAAGAGGAAGCTCTCTGGCTGTGTTTGGACAGTTCGAACGTGAAACGGTCCCCCCGGGGGATCGGGCCCGATCGGGCCCCCCCAGCCAATTCTCTGGTGGGGCTTTGTGGAGCCTGGATAAAGTTGTTGTTTCACGGAGGAGACGCAGTGTGCGATCTGAGGGTGTCCAGGCTGAAGTGATTGGAATATTCCTGGCAGCATGAGCAAAAGTCGTTGAGACAAAGTCTCAGAAGTCAAGCATCGATCTATTCATTGACTAGGCGATCCAAACAGAAGCTAGGCTGTTTACTCTGCGCCACTGATCGCCCGATCGCTGGCATATATTCAGGGTAATTTATTCAAAGGGGTTTCATTTTCATCAGGGGGCAACATGGAAGCAAAGTTGTCCATTCAGCCTCATGGGTCTAGTGGGAGTACTATCTGTCGTCCTTTCAGAGCAAAACTTGTACGCCATAGCTGCTTTGCCAAACGGCAAAAGTATTCTACTATAATCAGCGCTTCATCTTCCGGAAAGTGCGGACCAGCGGCAACCCACAAAGCCTTGGCAACAACGCTGGTGGCCACCTGCCTGGTGAGTTGTGCTTGTTGGTGCTTGCGTAGCCTTGTTCTCCCCCTTTCTGTGATGTACCCTAATACTTGCTTGCACGCGTCTTGGCAACCTTCCTGCGTCCGCATTTACGTTGCATCGACAGCTGCATTCCATGCCCGAGACTCTCTATTCGTCGAGGGTGCCATTTGCGGATTAGCCATGCCAGCAATTCTTCACAAATGATTTAAAAGGAGCATCTTCAGCTGGGGACTAGGCCTGTGCGATACTGGCCGTGCATGTCTTGGCTGCTGCACGCAGGCATGGAACGCTGGGCATGCCTGGGCAGTAACCAGCGTGACAGGGGAGCAGTCGCAGCGCTACCGCGAGGAGCTGGAGCAGCTCATCAAGGCGCGCATGAAGCCTGGCGAGCGAGCTCTGCCATCCCTCACATCCTCGCCCAAGGTATTGCACCCCCATTCCTGCATGCAACCCCACCCAACCCTTCTGTGCCGTGTAGCAAGGGCTTGGTAGAGATTTGGGAAAAACTACTCTTCAACCTGCATGTAGATCATCGCTGGAAAGATTTACTTGCGGTTATTTTTGTTTGATCCTCTGGATCCACAGGTCACCGGGTATTTCACAGCCCACACAGTGAGTCACATTTACAGATTGGATACTGTGATACCAGTGAGTGCCACACCATACCGCATGCACGCGCAGGTGCAGGAGCTGCGGTCAAAGCTGGTGCAGGCTGAGTCAGCTGCGGTGGGAGGGAACGCTCGCAGCGAGGCGGAGGCGGCAGAGATCGCGCAGCTGCGGCGGCAGCTGGAGGAGTCGGTGCGCAGCGAGGAACGCCTGCGCAGACAGCTCCTTGAGGTACATCGTCGTGCCCTGTGCTACTGCCGTGTCTCTTAGCAGTTTAACCAGCTCCTATGATGGGCAAATTTGCATTACCAAAGTGTGATGTGAGCATCATACCTGCCATTTGGAGCCTACTGAAAGTCCGCCTCACAAGTTCCATACCAGAATTTGTTACTCCCCAGAGCAGGTTTGCTGATCTAGTCCCAGGACAGATGCCCGACTTGTTTGTGACCAGAAATTATTTGTGTAATAACATATGCGTGGCTGATGCAGGAAAGCGCGCGGCAGGCCCCAGAGACAGCAACACCGCCGCCAAAGGCAGCTGCAGCAGTGCCCTCGGCCGCGCCAGCGCCCAGCACAACACAAGGCAGCACCGCACCAGTCAACCAGTCAGCTCCAATGACTAAGAAGGCCGAGCCTGCCACGGCAGGACTGTCGACTAAAGTCGCATCGCCTGCTCCCAAAGAGGAGGCATCCGGCTTCTCGCTGCTGGTGCGGCCTTAAGGAAATATGAGCAATGCAAGCCAAAACAGGGGCAAGGGGGGAGGAGGGACCAATTGGCATGAAATTCGGAGGGAGGCCGGTGTTCAGGTCTCACGCATGCCAGCAGATTTGGAGTTTGGCCGGCTAGACACACCGCAGCTCAAGTTGCTAGTGTCTACTGTAACTCCGGAACACTGGAGAAAACTTCCCCTGGCCGTCCCTCCAGTCATACAATACGGGACATTAAGTATACTACACGTATACGTCATGGCAGTACGGTGTGCACCGACGAATACGCTGAGATGTACCATTTTATCTTGTGCGCAGAATGGGGTGGGGATAGTGGCTGCGGGGGGACTGGGAGGACTGCTGTACCTGCAGAAAGGTGAGCAGGGGCGGCTGGAGGCCGAGCAGGAGGCGCAGCGAGCCCAGCAGCGTGCAGAAGTGGACGGCCTCAGCTCCCAGGTACCTCCCTATTTTCCCTTGAAATGGTTGATGTATTTTACTCTTTGAGCTACAAAATCTAGCTCTTAAGCTGCCACGCATCTTCCTTGTTGCTGAGCAACTTTCCAACCACAGGCGGCTCTCTGCCACGGGTTTTTTGTAGCCGCAGCTGGAAAGTGCATGATGTGGTTTGAGGGCCAGCTAAGAAGTGCAACAAATAGTAAAGCAGCTGTTGATTGGCTGGAGCTGGTTCACAGGTGAGCCAGGCGAGGGAGGCGGTGTCGCGTGAGCAGCGGCTGAAGGAGCAGCTGCGGGAGCAACTGGCCGCTGCCGCCATCGACTCCAAGCGCCAGGTGGGACATCACACATCTCTCAAAATTGCAGTGATGTAGTTCCTGCCAATTTTAACAACCCTTACCATTGCCTATGGCATCCCACGTGTTACCATCTTTCATTCAATCCCTGCAGCGGTGCTCTGTGAAGTCCATGTGACAATAGCGGCAATTGTAATGCCTTCAACTCGCCTGCAAGGTGCACTCACCGATACGACTGAAGTGAGTGCGGAATTGTTACCCCAAGCAGACCTAGTCAGGGGTTGAGGGGCTCTTCAACCCATGCAGAAGTAACCTCCAATCTCTGATGACGCTCTGGGTATCCATCCACTGCAGAGGTGGAGGTGTTAGCAGTTGTAATGGCATCGAGAAGAACACAATCTGCAAACGAATGATGTGACGCTGTTGATCGCCCCGAGCAGGTCCAGCTGGAGGCTGAGGCGCGTACAGCGGTGGAGGCGGAGAGGGCGCTGGTGCAGAGGGCGCTAGAGGCCGAGCGGCGAACGGCCGAGGCCGCGCGCGCCGAGGCGGCGGCTGCGGCGGAGGCGGCCGCTGCCGAGCGCGCCGCCAAATTTGCGGCAGACTCCGAGGCGCGCGAGCTGGCCCGGGAACTCGCCGAGCTGGAGACCGCCCTCGAGCGCCAGCGGTGCGCTTCACACCAATCGGTTGATTTTGTGTGTGTAGGGTGCAACATTGGAGACATTCTGTTGTAGAGTGGGTGAATATTCTGTTGTTGTGTGATTCAAAATGCAACCATACAACAACGAGGTGCTTGCTCAGCCTGCAACAATTGCATTCACCATGACGATGTTCAGTGAATCTCAAGAACGTTCAGATAACCGGCCTTACATGTCCAGAGCTTGCGATGGCGCTCTGCTCCTTTTGTCACCTGAGGGAGGCCACTTGCTGCCGTGTGGTTTGAGATGCAACAGTGCAATATCGAGTTGCTTGCTCAGCTGGCAACAGAGCGTGATCACCTGTGGGTTTTGAAATTTAATTCTATGTTGCGTGCACTGTATTTATGCCTCCTCTCTTATGGGTTTGATGACCGGCTTTTGTTGTCCACTCAGAGCAAGCCTTCTGCTGCTGTGTGGTTCACAATGCAACCACGCAGCACGAGTTGCTTGCTCAGCGTGCAACAGACAACGGCCATCAGCGCTATCTCAAGACAAGGTCCTGCGGATATGGTCACATTATGATACCCACTCTGTACTCCCCTGTCGGTTTACTGCTTGTGCTATCCTGCTACGACATTGCCCTCAAAAAGGTACAAAAAGGCTCGCATAGTGGGCGGTGTATGATTAGTGTGTGCTGGGGAATTGCGCACAGGGAATTTGCGGCACGCGTGGGGGCTGACGCGCACAAGGCGCAGGCGGACCTGCAGGCGGCGCAGCAGCAGAAGGGCAAGATGGTCATCACCAACACCAAGCTCTCCCAGGCAAGTTCTTGAAGTGCACAGTCATCTTTACTGCTAGCTTACGAGACGCACAAATACAAACAGCAGATACACTCAAATCCAGCCCTTCGAGCACAGCACCGCCTATGCTGGTTGTGCCCACTATGTTGTCAGCAGGCTGGGCAATGCTGGTCTCAGGAACATGCTGGCAATTCACAATACTTGCACAGGTGTTGCTCAACATACCCAATTTTTCAGACTGGAGAACATGGAGTGATAGTCATGATAATGGTGACTGATTTACGGTCTGCGCAGGCATTGGAGAAGGAGGAGGCTGAGCGCAAGGCAGCACTGGCAGAGGTGGCCCGGCTGGAGGCGCAGGTGGCCGCCGCCAGCAAGGAGAGCGCCGACGCCTCCAGGACCCTCGAATCGGTGGGCACTCATTGTGAATTATAAAACTTCCTAGCAGAATTATTACTAAGCTCCTTTCGAGCGACGAAAAGGCTGTGCATTTATTGATTTCCATTATGGGAAGTTCTCTGAGGATATTTTGTCCTCCTCAGTCTCACGTTTCTCATTCCAGCAAGCACACAAGAATGACGCGGCTTGCCGGGAGTGCACCGACTTGCATGCAGGACGCCTGGTATATAAGCTTGATACTCAAGCCTCTAAATGAAGCAAAATGATTGCAGGTGGGCAAGCAGAACCTGGACATGCGGCGCGCGATGACGATAATGAAGGAGCAGGCGGCCGAGATGGCGCTCAAGGCGCAGGCGGCCGCAACGGCGGCGGCTGCCGTGCGCGCTGAAGCCGACGAGAAGCTGTCGGCGGCCAACGACGCGCTGGCGAACGAGCGCGCCAAGATCGTGGCGCTGCAGGTTTTCAGCAAGTTCCACATCGGCTAGGGCTGCCGCGAGTTGGTGTGTCTTGGCTGTAGGTCGATGTCAACACATGCTGGCACATGTAGGGGCAGGTGTCAGGGTGGCAGATTTTCTGCGTTGTCGTGAGTGTGATTTCCCCAAGATGGATCATGGCCTGACCTTCAGCTGCTTTGCAAAGCAGCTTTGTCCTTTTCTTAGTGTTGGATGCAGAGGCTGCACCCAAAGGAGGTGGCTGCATGCTGAGATCTTTGAGGTTGGTCCTAGAGATCTGGGGCCCCAATGTCACCAACTTTTGCTGAAGTCAGCGATTGTACCGCAGGGCGAGCTGGCGACGACGAGCGCTGAGCTGGCGCGCGCGTCCGGCGAGGCGGAGAAGCTGCGCGGGCAGCTGACCGCCAGCGTGGCGGAGACGCAGCAGCTGCGCTCAAACCTGGCCAAGCTGTCCGAGGAGACCGCCGTCGTCGAACGCAAGCTGGCAGCCGAGGTGCATACTCCCTCAATATAGAGAAGGATCTAGAGACTGCGATACGTAGCGCTATTGACTTCAGCATCGACTGTCCTGCTTCTGGCAGGCGCTGTCATTTGCGAACGGCGGCTTTGCCTGTCCACTTGTACTCTTAAAACCCTTAGGCTACTGACATAAGACATCAATCCACGTCACCTGCCATGCATGGCCGGCAAAAGGTGCCTTTGAGCAAGGTGCCGTGATGTCTGCAGCTGTTCAGTGCTGAGAAAATTTGATTCTGAGTTATGGTAATCAGAAGCTACTTTTCTGGGCTGCAGGTGTCAAGCAACAAGGTGTCCCAGGCTGAGAATGCCAGCCTGCGCAGCGAGCTGGGAGGACTACGCAGCCAGCTCAGCGAAGCATCCAAGCAGCTCGAGGCCGAGCGCAAATCCAGTGCGAGCCTGCACCTCCGTTCCTTCACCTGTGCTGCCATAAGCATTGCTCCTTGCTGGTCCAATTCATGCTGTAGAATATGCAGTAAATTTAGGGTGTTGTGACTTAAGACATGCAGGCAGGCTGGAACTGTATAATGCATCTTCTTCCCTCATACTTAGAGGAGTAACTATGACTTGAGGGGGTACTAGGCATTTGTTGAGAAAATGATTTTACCCTGATAGCATGTGTTTGAAGATATTGTGAATGGCGAAGTGAGGTGTTGGTTGCGCGAGCAGGCGGTGAGCTGGAGGCGCAGGTTGCGCAGCTGAAGCGCGAGTATTCCCTGGTGGGCGACCAGCTGGAAAGCGAGCAGACGCGCATCATGCAGGCACGGCCCCTAACACAGCCCCCTAACTTCCCTGCTCTCCCCAGCTGACTTTATCTAGTATGTATAGAAGACCAAAAGGAAGATCAATTTTGAACAATCACAGGACTGAGGCACATGAGCGTATCACGCTTCAACCTCCTCAAATTGCAATCCATGTGACAGAAATGCATAAGGCTGGCCTGTTCATTTGACGGGACCTGCTCATGCTTTGCCCTCCTGCGTTACTCTTCGGCACCAGCATGCTAGCGCTGCTGTGGGTGCCAGGTTGCTCGGTTCAACACTGGACTGCATACCTGGACCTTGTGCCCCTCGTCCCCGTGTGTGTTCCTGTGTTTAAGTGCATACTTGGAGCCTACAGGTCTGGTGCCGAGGCTACATTTTCTCTGAGCTGTGACCAACATCTTGCTGGGAGATAGCAATTTGGTGGCGATACTCTCTGAGCTGCACCTGTGACGTTGGATTATGGGGTAAACCCCGGCGAGGAAATACCAAGAGGCTGAGAAAGTCGCAATGCTGATTGGCCGCAAGACTCAATTGATGCATGTCGCAGGTGGAGGGAGAGGCGAAAAGCCTGAAAAAGATGACAGAGGCGTTGGAGGGGCGCACCCAGGCGCTGACGGACCAGCTGGCCAAGCAGCGCGCAGAGTACGCGCAGAAGCTGTTCGAGGCGCAGCAAGAGGTCAACCAGGTGCGCTTGAACAACTTGCTATTTGTTGTGCTGTGGTCCCTTAACACCGTGTGTTGAGTGCATTGCTTGATAGGAATGCCAGGCAAATTCCAGGAAAAGCATGCATTTCTTTGGAAATCCATGCCTCGGTCAGTGGGCAGCTGCTCCACTTCCAAGGCACCTTGTTTCCATGTCCGAGAGCTGTGTCCCTCCTTAATCTACCAGACATCTAGCAAAGCTGTAAGTTGTACCACTGAGCCACCGTGCAATGGTGAGCCACCCCAGGTGGCTCAGGGGTGCCATCAGGTGCTTCTGCTGGTGACTGCAGCCCTCACATGCAGGCTTGAAATTGGGCACATGACAAGCATCAAGTGTGATTAATGTGCATTGAGAACTGCCACACACATAATTTCATAAGCCCCTGAAGTCAGGAGTCAGGAGTTGGCATGCGGGAAAGGGGTGAGATGATTGATCATAAATAGAAACTACTGGAACTACGTTGGTTGCGCGTCAATTACAATTGTTCGAAAGCCTCTCAAGTCAGGTGCAACATGGTGAATGGAGGAACAGGATGCACGGATTGATATTTTTTGGGGGTGGCTCTAATGTAGTGGTGATATCCGCAGGTGAAGAATGAGGCGAGTGAGGAGCGTGCGGGGCGTGAGGACGCCACGTCAGCGGTGATGAAGATGCAGACCATCATACAGGCCGTACGCGACGAAATGGTCGAGGCACAGCTGGCCGCCGACGAGTGAGCGCCCTTTTCTTTGTTGTTCAAGTTTGGAAATGTACTCAAATTCAGGGCTGGGATTGCAGGGTTGACTAACACACACTGTGAGCGGCCCCTTGCTTCTAGAGCCACAATAAAAGTCTGGAATTGTGGCACGCTGTGTCTCCCCCAGTGGGCTTTTGGCTGAAGGAATTTGGCTGGGATTGTGAAGTAGCTTTCTTTGTGCTATGCTGGGGAAGTTGGCACCCCTTGTTCCAATGCCTGAGCGTGAGTCCCCAGTGAGATGAGGTTGCTCATCTCCCTGGCGACTTGAATCTAGGCAGTGCGACGAGGAGGCTCGTTTGCCCAGCATATGGACAGCCTTTAGAACATTCTGCAGAGGTGCACAAGTATTACATGTCCAAAACGGTGACCCGTGAGACGGCTAGGAGAAGCGTTTGACTAGAAGCGCACACTGCATTTGTGCGCTTGCTCCTTGCTGCTTGTCTGAAGAAAGCCTTAAACGCTGCAGCTTCTGAGCTCTACATAAAGGGTGTGAGGTTGGAAACATTACCAGGCTTCACAAGGAACACAGCAGACTTGCAGCAGCAATTGCAACACAATCTGTGAAAACTGCTCCTCATGTGTTCTTGTGTCGTGGCGCGCAGGGCGCAGGAAGCGTTAGAAGAGGAGCGGACGGCGCGCGTTGAGGCTGAGGCGTTGGCTGCGCGGCTGCGGTCGCAGCTGAGTGGGCTGCGGGAGGCGCAAAGCTCGCAGCAGGCCTCCGCGCAGCAGCGGCTGGCCACCCTGCAGGCGCACCTGGCTTCCCTTGCCTCCCGCGTGGTGAGCGCTCGTGTTTGAGAATTGAAATCTAGAGCAATTTTTATGGAGGGAATATATACTCTTCTTAGATCCTGCAGGCCTTCCATCTGTTTAGCAGTTACCGTGTTGTCTCGCCATTATTGATTGTCTGCGTTGCACAAGAATCAGTCTCCTGTGTCGGAAGAGCAACGGAGCTGATGGGATCTGGAGGTGGACGTTCTGTAAGGAGCAACATGTTGCTATTGGGATCTACTGCTTGTGACTTGGGAAACTGGCGGCATAGGATGGCGCTTGCCTTGTTCGAGGAAGTGCCTCTCTGTTTTATGTCGTGTCTTTTGCAAGGGAATGAGCGAGCGAGCAACATTTCAACTGTAGCGATGAGTCTACGTAGTGCTGTGGGTCTTGTCCGATCAGCACATGGCTGTTCTGTTGCAGGACCCCACCACGGGAGCAGTGAGGCCGTCAGCCTTGGCAGAGATTGAAAGTCTGGAGGCGGCAGAAGACGATGCTGCAGAGGCGGATGCGGAGAGTGCTGCAGAGGAATTAACCGTTGATGAAGAAGTTCTGCAAGGGACTGTTGTGAACTGAGAGGATTGTCAGATGAGAGTGAGGAGACTTTTGTTATAAGCTGAGGCAAATTGAGATGCTGCATCAATTGCATACATCCTGTGCAAGAATGTACTTTCACAAATTTTGCCCTTGAACGGCGGGATTTCTTTTGCAGGGCAAACAGAAGTGCTGGAAGGTCTACATTGATTCACTTGGCAGTCAGTTGGTCTTGGAATTCAAAAGAATCCTGTGGGTATACCGTATTACATAATCTAGCTGTGCTTGCCCTACTCTTAACAATTCTGTAAACAAGATATTTTGCAGCTCTCTGCAAGTCTCTTAGGGCGATGTCAGGAGCCCAGTCAGTCATGTCATGGATGACCTGGTGAAGTTCAGGGATTGACAAGAGTCAGAAACGAAACTTCTGCATCAAAATTTAAATGAATGCGGTGTGTGGCAACTATTTCTGAACTCCATCAGAAGACCTGTTGTCCCCATCAGCGCGTGTCCGTGTACAGGGCCTTCACAGGAAACTCATAGTACGCCTGCAAACAGCAGAGGGCTCAGTGCAACATTTGCAATCCACAGCACTCTCATCATTCTAGAAATTACATCACAAGCCATCTGCCCATGGTCAATCATGATAGGCTATGCTGCAACAGCAGGACCCTTGCTTGCGCCAGCTGTGTGGCATGCCACACCTGCAGTGAAACACAATAGCAGAAAATTCCAAGGTGGAAAGGCTTTGCCATTTGATTTCAGGACTGCACGCACCCTGACAAACTCGAGCTTGGCCTTGTCGGGCTTGGTGCCCTTGACAGCGGCCCAGGCGTCCCACTTGGCCCGCCCTTCAAAGTCCAATCCACCCTTCTCCGTCCACATGGGCCGCTCCGCTGTGTTCTCCCCATTCACAGCCACCATGTGCAGCCTGCATGTCAATGTATATGTAGTCACGATGGTGTTGCGTTGCTGGCAGGCCAGAGGCCCCGGATATAGATTGGTACTCATCCGGGGCAATGAGTGCATGCATGTGTATGATGAGTGAGTGATGGGCTGCAGACTTATGAAGGTCCCGCGGATGTGGCTGCAGACGCCCTGCGTGTATGCCCTATGGCCTCTGGCTTTGGG
>JADEYI010000220.1_pt1 | contig 102514 bp, 112 predicted proteins | sample 8542331 | NCBI WGS metagenome assembly JADEYI01 (sample SAMN16510988, study PRJNA670497) | mine drainage metagenome | isolation source: biofilm near Copperflume 1 | place: Germany: Marsberg coppermine Kilianstollen | collected 2018-02
CACTTACCGCGGGCAGAAGCAGATCTGGTACCTGCTGCGGCTGTTGGGGCGCGATTGCGACGTGAGACTGCGCGCAAGCGGGCATCCGGAATTCGACGCCTGGCGTTGGCACGAGTTCTGGGTCCCGCTCGACGCGGTGATCGAATTCAAGCGCGATGTCTACAAGCAGGCGCTGGCGGAGCTGCACCGTTTTTTGGGCGGCGATCCCCGCCAGGGCCGACAACGCGTCGAGCCGGTCTCGGGCTGAAGTTGAACTTTGCGGCGCGTAAGCGCTCCCTTTGAGTAACAGGAGACGCTATGGAACGCAATTTCTTGTCATTGCCGAGCCACAGTCTGGGTGGCAACGCGGGGTTCAGGCGTCCGAACCAGTCGAAGGTCGGGCTGGAGTCGCCCGCGCTGACGGTGATGACAGACCTGACGCGGGTCAGTCCCGCGACGATCGGACCGGAAGCGCCGATCGAGGCCGCGAACCGGTTCATGATGATGCGCGGCGTGCGGTTGTTGCTGGTAGTCGACGAGCGGGAAGATGTTCTAGGCGTGATCTCCGCCACCGATATCCTGGGCGAGCGGCCGCTGCGGGTGGCGACGGGTCGGGGATTGCGGCGCGACGAGCTCGTCGTGGCGGACGTTATGACGCCTGCCGAGCGAGTCGAGGTGATCGCGCTGGCGGACATCGACGGCGCGAGGGTAGGTCACGTGGTGGCGACGCTGATGCATGCGGGACGCCAGCATGCTCTGGTGGTAGACAGCGATGCCGCTTCGGGACGCCTCATGGTGCGCGGCATCCTTTCTCTGTCCCAGGTCGCGCGCCAGCTGGGCGAGCCGTTGCAGTTGAGTGAGGTCGCGCGCACCTTCGCCGAGATAGAGGCGGTCCTCGGGCGCTAACCTGCGCGGTGTCGGCATAGTAACTATCAATTGATTGGATTGCGAAAATCGATTTGATCAATCGATTGGGGGCGGTTACCCTCCCTTGGCCACAATCAGTGACGGCAAATCCATTAGGAGGCACGCTATGAAGCTCAAAGGCACCAAGACTCACGAAAACCTCAAGGCCGCGTTTGCCGGCGAAAGCCAGGCCAACCGCAGGTACCTGTACTTTGCCGCCAAGGCCGACGTTGAGGGTCAGAACGACGTATCGGCGCTGTTCCGCTCCACCGCTGAGGGCGAGACCGGCCATGCGCACGGGCATCTGGAGTACCTGGAGCAAGTGGGTGACCCTGCAACCGATCTGCCGATAGGCAAGACGCGCGACAACCTGAAGTCGGCGGTCGCGGGCGAAACGCACGAGTACACCGACATGTACCCGGGCATGGCCAAGGCGGCGCGGGACGAGAAGTTCGAGGAGATTGCGGACTGGTTCGAGACCCTGGCCAAGGCCGAGCGCTCGCACGCCAACCGCTTCCAGAAAGCACTCGACGCGCTGCAAGACTGAGTCGAATCATGTGACGTGGGAAGGCGGTCACAACGACCGCCCGTCCTTCCGCCTGAAGAGATACGCCAATGCCGCAGATTGCAAAAGATAGCTTGATGACGCTGGAGGCCTACGCCAAGCAGCGCAAAGAGTTCCGCGCCAAGGTCATCGAGCACAAGAAGCTTCGCAACGTGCATATCGGCGAGCACGTCACGCTGCAGTTCGAGGACGAGCTGACGGTTCGCTACCAGGTGCAGGAGATGCTGCGCATCGAGCGCATTTTTGAAGAGGAGGGCATCCAGGAAGAGCTGGATGTTTACAATCCACTGATCCCGGACGGCGCCAACCTCAAGGCAACCTTGATGATCGAGTATCCGGATCCGGTGGAGCGCCAGCGAATGCTCGCCAAGCTCAAGGGCATCGAGGACCGGGCTTGGGTTCAGGTCGAGGGCTGTGAACGCGTTTACGCCATCGCCGACGAGGATCTCGAGCGCGAGAACGAGGACAAGACGTCGTCGGTGCATTTCCTGCGCTTCGAGCTGAGCGACGAGATGCGCAAAGCGCTCAAGTACGGCGTAGGCGTCGCCGTCGGCATCGACCATCCGGAGTATCGCGCGAACGTCGACGCTTTGGCGCCGCAGGTGCGCGCGTCCCTGGTCTCGGACCTGCGTTAAGGGCCAGGTGCGCGGGCTCGCCGCGGTTGCGCTTTGCCTCGCGCTTATTGCATGCGCGGGAGACGCTCCGGAGCAGAGTGACTGGGAGCGAGCCCAGGAGGCTCAAAGCTGGCAGGAAAACCGCGTTACGCTCCCGCCCTATCCGAAGAGCGCGAATCTGGTTGAATTCGATGTCGGTGCAGGCCCTGAGTTTCATTTTCTGGTAGATGCCGCGTCGCTTAGCGTGGGCTCGGACGGCGTTGTGCGCTACGTGTTGGTGGCGCGCAGCCTGCAGGGGGCACAGAACGTCAGCTTCGAGGGTCTGCGCTGCAAAGACGGGGAATACAAGATCTACGCCACCGGCAGCGGGGACGGGACCTGGGTCAAGGCGCCTTTGTCGCGCTGGCGGCCGGTGGAGCAGCGCGCCGGTAGCTGGCACCGGACGCTGGCGAACGACTACTTCTGTCCGATGAGAGAGCCGGTTCGCACCGTTGCCGAGGGCGTCGATGCGCTGAAGCGCGGCGGGAACTCCAGGTCGGGCGATTCGCTGCGGGGCCCCTGAGCGGGAATCAAAGAAGCACCAGGTTGTCGCGGTGGATGAGCTCGGGCTCCTCGACGTAGCCGAGAATCCCCTCGATGTCGCTCGACGGACGGCGGATGATGCGCCGCGTTTCCGCCGCCGCATAGTTCACCAGCCCGCGTGCGACTTCGCGTCCGTCAGGGTCGGTACAGGCCACCACCTCGCCTCGCTCGAAGTCTCCGCTGACGTCGACCACGCCGATCGGCAGCAGGCTCTTGCCGTCGCGTACCAGGGCCTTGGTCGCGCCGGCATCAAGGCGCAGCCGCCCGCTCACCGTCAGATGGTCTGCCAGCCATTGCTTGCGCGCGGCGAGCGGCACCGTGCGCGCACTGAGCAGCGTGCCCAGCCGCTCGCCCTGCGCCAGCCTCAGCAGCACGTCATGCTCACGGCCCGACGCGATCACCGTATGCGCACCGCTGCGCGCGGCGCGTTTCGCGGCCAGCACTTTGGTGATCATTCCGCCCTTGCCGAGCGCGGTACCGATTCCGCCGGCGAACGCCTCGAGGCGCGGGTCGTCGGCGTTGGCGTGCTCAATGAGTTTCGCTTCCGGATGGCGGCGCGGGTCGGCGTCGTAGAGGCCGGCCTGATCGGTGAGGATGATGAGCGCATCGGCCTCCACCAGGTTCGTGACCAGCGCGCCCAGAGTGTCGTTGTCACCGAACTTGATCTCGTCGGTAACCACCGTGTCGTTCTCGTTGATGACGGGAATCGCACCCATGTCGAGCAGCGTGCGCAGCGTCGAGCGCGCGTTCAGGTAGCGCCGCCGATCGGCCATGTCGGCGTGCGTGAGCAGCACCTGCGCCGTCGGCAGGCCGTGCTCCCGGAAGCAGGTTTCGTAGCACTGCACCAAGCCCATCTGGCCGACCGCTGCGGCAGCCTGCAGCTGGTTCATCGCATGCGGACGGCGGCTCCAGCCCAGGCGCTGCATGCCCTCGGCGATGGCCCCGCTCGAAACCAGCATCGAGCGCTTGCCCAGCCGATGCAGTCCGGCGATCTGCGACGCCCAGCGCGCGATCGCCTCCACATCGAGTCCGCGCCCGTCGTTGGTCACCAGCGAGCTGCCGACCTTAATGACCAGGGTCCTTGCGGCGGCGATATTCCCGGACATTGGCCAACGCCTCAGGCCGCGCGGCTCGCTCGTGACGCGGGCTTCTTCCCGGCGTTCAGGAAACGGTGCGCGGCGGCGGAAGTCTCGCGGCAACCCGCGCCGGTGAGCGCGGAGACGGCGAACCAAGGGCCTTTCCAGCGCAGCGCGCGCAGGATGCGGCGAATCCGTACTTCCGCATCCGGTGCCAGATCGATCTTGTTGAACAGCAGCCAGCGCGGCTTTCGATACAGGCTTTGGTCGTACTTTCGCAGCTCCCGTGCAATCGCGCGCGCGTCGCGCACCGGGTCTACGCCCTCGTCGAGCGGCGCGACATCGACCAGGTGCAGCAGCAGGCGCGTGCGCGCCAAGTGCCTCAGGAACTGGTGCCCCAGTCCGGCGCCCTCGGCGGCGCCTTCGATCAGTCCGGGAATATCCGCGATGACGAAGCTCGCGTCGTCACCGACGCGCACCACGCCGAGCGAAGGGTTCAACGTCGTGAACGGGTAGTCGGCGACCTTCGGGCGCGCGCTCGATACGGCTCTGATGAAGGTGGACTTGCCCGCGTTGGGCAGCCCCAGCAATCCGACGTCGGCCAGGACGCGCAGCTCGAGGGTCAACTCGCGGCTTTCACCCTGCCCGCCGCGCGTGAACTGCCGCGGCGCGCGGTTGACGCTCGATTTGAAGTGCAGGTTGCCCAGCCCGCCGTCGCCGCCCTTCGCCAGCAGCGTCCGCTCGCCGTTTTTCGACAGGTCGGCCAGCAGTTGGCCCGTTTGCAGGTCGCGGATCATGGTGCCGACGGGCATTCGCAGCACGGTATCCCGCCCGCCCTTGCCGTAGCAGTCGGAGCCGTGGCCCTTTTCGCCGTTCTGCGCCCTGTGTATGCGCGCGAAGCGGTAATCGATCAGCGTGTTGATGTTTCGGTCGGCGACCGCGTAGATACTGCCGCCGCGGCCGCCGTCGCCCCCGTCCGGGCCGCCGCGGGGGATGTACTTTTCGCGCCGAAACGACGCAGCCCCGTCGCCGCCCTTGCCGGCGTGCACTTGTATCCTGGCTTCGTCGATGAATTTCATGCTGGTGGAAACAAAAAAGCCCTACCGCGAACGATAGGGCTTTTCGCGGCGCGGCGCGAGGTCAGGCCGGAACGACGCTAACCGTGGTCTTGCTGCCCGAGCCCTTCACTGCGTACTCGACCTTGCCGGCCACCTTGGCGAACAGGGTGTGGTCGCGTCCCATGCCGACGTTGGCGCCCGGGCTCACCGGGGTGCCGCGCTGGCGGACGATTATGGCGCCGGGGCCGACTTGCTGCCCGCCGTAGATCTTGACGCCGAGCCGCTTGGACTGCGAGTCACGCCCGTTGCGTGAGCTGCCGCCGGCTTTCTTGTGTGCCATGCTGTATGTCCTCCGAAATAATCAGGCGCCGGCGACGATGTCGTCGATGCGCACCTCGGTGTAAGACTGGCGATGCCCCTGCGACTTCTGGAAGTGCTTGCGCCGGCGCAGCTTGTAAATCTTTACCTTGTCGCCGCGTCCGTGCGACACGATCGTCGCCTGGACCTTGGCGCCGGAGACGAACGGCGCGCCGACGCGCACCTGCTCGCCCTCTCCGACCATCAGCACCTCGTCGAAGGACACCGCTGCCCCAACCTCCGCGGACAGCAATTCGACGCGCAGCTGCTCGCCGGAGCTGACCCGGTATTGCTTTCCGCCGGTCTTGATTACCGCGTACATGACGAAGATCCTGTTCGTGGCCTGCAAAGACTTGGAATTATAGGGGATTTCGGCTCCGCGCGTCAAAATCATCTATGCTAAGCTTCGCGCCCCGTCGCTGCCCGAAAGAACGCCGAGGCGGGGCGGGCATCCCGCCATGGCCACCCTAAACGAACTTGCCCCCGTAGCCGAAGAAATGCAGCAGGTCGATGTCCTGGTCCGCCAGCGGCTGGGCTCGGATGTCCCCCTGGTCAGGCAGGTGGCGGAATACATCGTTGCCGGGGGCGGCAAACGCCTGCGACCGGCCCTGTTGCTGCTATGCGCCGGCGCCGCCGGGTATCGCGGCCGGATGCACCTCGAGCTGGCGACGGTGATCGAATTCATCCACACCGCGACCCTGCTGCACGACGACGTGGTCGACGAGTCGCGCCTGCGGCGCGGGCGCGAAACGGCAAACGCGGCGTTCGGCAACGCGGCCTCGGTGTTGGTCGGCGACTTCCTCTATTCGCGCGCGTTCCAGATGATGGTGAGCGTGGACAACATGCGCGTGATGCAGGTCCTCGCCGATGCCACGAATACGATTGCTGAGGGCGAGGTCCTGCAGCTGATGAACTGCCACGATCCCGACGTCGACGAGCAACGCTACCTAGAGGTCATTCGGCGCAAGACCGCCAAGCTGTTCGAAGCGGCGGCGCGGATCGGCGGCGTGCTGGCGGGCGTTGCGCCCGAACTCGAGCAGGGGCTGGCGGGCTACGGAACGCACGTTGGAACGGCGTTCCAGCTGGTCGACGACGTGCTGGACTATTCGGGCGACGCGGCCGCCATCGGCAAGAGCCTCGGCGACGATCTTGCCGAGGGCAAGCCGACGCTGCCCCTGATCCACGCGATGCGCACCGGCACGGCGCAACAGTCGGCGCTGGTACGCAGCGCGATCGTGGACGGCGGGCGGGACAGCTTTCCCGGCGTGCTCGACGCGATCAGGGCGAGCGGCGCGCTGGACTATGCCCGCGGCGTCGCGCAATGCGAGGCGGAGCTCGCACGGCACGCGATCGAGGGTCTGCCGCATTCAAAGTACAAGGATTCTTTGCTAGAATTGGCGGCCTTTTCCGTGACGCGCCGCAGCTGATCTGCGCGTAGCGGCCTCTCCGTCGGGGTGTAGCTCAGCCTGGTAGAGTACTGCGTTCGGGACGCAGGTGTCGGAGGTTCAAATCCTCTCACCCCGACCAATTCCCTCTTCGCGCGGCAAGCGCCGCCCGCGACTTTGATCATAATAGCGGGCCATGGGACGCCTCCTCATTTTCGCGCTCGCGGTTTTCGGCCTGATCTGGCTGCTCAAGCGCGCACTGGAGGGCCACACCGACGGCGACGCCCGGCAGGCGCCCCGCGCGCGCGGCGCCCCGGGAGACCTGGTGCGTTGCGCGCACTGCGGATTGCACCTGCCGCGCGCGGATGCGCACGGCGCGGGCGGACGCCTGTATTGCGGCGAGGAGCACGCCCGGCTCGGTCCTGAGGGGGAGTGATGGCGGCGCAGACGGGATACGCGGGACTGTTCACCGGCGAGGAGCGCACACCGGAGTCGTTCTGGATCTCGCTGCGCTACTTCAACCTGTACCGCATCGTGGTCGCGGCGGTCTTCCTCGCCACCGCGCTGGTCTACGACGAGTCGGTCAACCTCGGCTCGCGCGACCTCGAGCTGTTCCGCTACGTCTGCGCGACATACGTGTTCCTCGGGATCGTGTTCCTGGCGATCCTTCGAAAGCTGCGGGACGGATTCAATCTGCAGCTCTCGATCCAGGTCTGCGTCGACATCACCGCCATTACCCTGCTCATGTACGCGAGTGGCGGCGTTCGCAGTGGGCTCGGGGTGATGCTGCTGATTACGCTGACCGGCGCAGCGCTTGTGGCGCCGCGCCGGCTCACGTACCTCTACGCGGCGCTCGCCTCGATCGCCCTGTTGCTGGAGCAGAGCTACTGGGTGCTGCTCAAGGATGCCTCGACCGCCGATTATCTGCAGTCGGGCCTGCTTGCGATCGGCTGTTTTGCGAGCGCCGGCATTACCGGCTGGCTCGCGCAGCGGGTGACGGCGAACGAAATGCTCGCGCGGCGGCGCGGCCGCGAGCTCGCCACCCAGACGCGCGTAAACCAGCTGGTGATCGAGGACATGCATGACGGCGTTCTGGTGCTCGACCGCGAGGGGCGCGTGGTTCAGCACAACCCGCAGGCGCAGCGCCTGCTCGGGGCCGATCCCTTGCTTGGCATCGAGCTGGTAAGCCTGCTGCCCGGGTTCGCCCCACGCTGGCGCGACTGGCGGGCGGGAGTGGAGGGCACGTCCGCCTCCGGCGCCGATTTCGAAGTGCGCGGCCGCGGCATCCGGCTGCGCTTGCTCGATACCGGGACGGAGGAGGAATTTTCCGTTCTGTTCATCGAGGACATGACCCGCACGCGGGAGCAGGCGCAGCAACTCAAGCTGGCCGCGCTCGGGCGGCTGACGGCCAACATCGCGCATGAGATCAGGAATCCACTGTCTGCCATCAGCCACGCGTCGGAACTGCTCGGCGAGGAAAAGCGCGCACGCGACCGCGAACGCCTGTACCGGATCATCCACGCCAATACCCAGCGCCTGGATCAGCTGGTATCGGACGTCCTTCAGTTGAGCCGCCGCGACCGCACGTCGAGCGAGCGGATTCATCTCAACACCTGGCTGAACGGATTTCTCGAGGAGTTCGTGGCCAACGAGTCGGTCTCGCCGGAGCGCTTCCAGGTTGAGACTGTGCGCGAGGCCTGGGTACGCTTCGACCGCGAGCAGCTGCGCCAGGTAATGTGGAATCTGTTGCGCAACGCGATGCGCCACGCCGGCGACGAGCCGCGCAGCGTGCGCATAGTGCTGGGGGCATACGGCGATCAAGTAGAATTAAGCGTCATCGACAATGGCGCGGGCGTACCGCCCGAGAACCAGGGACAGTTGTTCGAACCCTTTTTCACCACTGAAACCAAGGGGACCGGGCTGGGCCTGTACCTGGCGCGTGAGCTGTGCGCGGCGAATCGCGCCGCGCTGGAGTACGTGGACGACGTGCCGGGTGCGCATTTCAAGATCCTTTGCCAGGAGGCACGGGCGGAATGAAGCGAGCGGAAAGGCGCGGAGCGGCGCGCGACCGCCGGGTCCTGGTGGTCGACGACGAGCCGGATATCCGCGAGCTGCTGGAGCTCACCCTGCTCAAGATGGGCCTCGGCGTGACGGCGGCGGCGACGCTCGCGGAAGCCAAGCAGCATCTCGAGTCCGAGCGATTCGATCTTTGCCTGACCGACATGAGGCTGGGCGACGGGGTGGGGCTCGACCTGGTGCGCCATATATCGAGCATGGGCCTGGATCTGCCCGTGGCAGTTATAACGGCCTACGGCAGCGCGGAAAACGCGGTGGCTGCGCTGAAGGCGGGGGCCTTCGACTACGTGCCCAAGCCGGTCGGCCTCGAGCAACTGCGCGCACTGGTCAAGTCTGCCTTGTCGCTGCCGGATGACTCGCATGCGGCCGCACCCGGTCAGCAGCTGCTCGGGGAAAGCCCGGCGCTGACGGCGGTGCGCGAGGTGATCGCGAAGCTGGCACGGACCCAGGCGCCGGTCTACATCTCGGGTGAGTCCGGCAGCGGCAAGGAACTCGCGGCACGGTTCATCCATGCCAACGGTGCGCGGCGTGACAAACCGTTCGTGCCGGTCAATTGCGGGGCGATCCCCGAAAACCTCATGGAGAGCGAGTTCTTCGGCTACAAGAAGGGCGCATTCACGGGCGCGGATCAGGACCGGGACGGGTTCTTTCAGGCCGCCAACGGCGGAACGCTGTTCCTTGACGAGGTCGCGGACCTTCCGCTCGCGATGCAGGTCAAGCTGCTGCGCGTGATCCAGGAAAAGAAAGTGCGCGAGGTCGGGGCCACGCACGAAGAGCCGGTCGACGTGCGGATCATTTCCGCCACCCACCAGAACCTCGCCTCGTGTGTGGAGGGCGGCCGCTTCAGGCAGGACCTGTTCTACCGGCTGAACGTAATCGAGCTCAAGATGCCGCCGTTGCGTGAATGCCGGGAGGACATACCGGTGATCGCATCGAGCATCCTGGCAAGGATCGCGGTCCAGAACGGCACCGCGCCCGCGCAGCTATCGCCGCAGGCGCTCGAAGAGCTCTCGCGCTACGATTTCCCGGGCAATATCCGCGAGCTGGAAAACGTGCTCGAGCGCGCCACGGCCCTGTCGTCGGCCGAAGTGATCCAGCCCGACGATCTGCGGCTCAAGCCGCTGGTTGACGAGCGGCTGCCCGAGGACGCCGTGCGTGCGGAAGGGTATCCGCCGGTCAGCTCGCTGCCGACGTATCTCGACCAGGTGGAGCGCGAAGCGATCCTCGCCGCACTCGCCAAGACCAACTTCAATCGCACCGCGGCCGCGAAGGCCCTGGGCATCACGTTCCGCCAGCTGCGCTACCGGATGCAACGGCTCGAGATCCGTGAGCCGGGTGCGCAGGGCGAGGGCAGCCGCTGATGCGCTTCGGCGCCGACGGCCTTGCCGCCGGCGCCCGCTACCTTGCCTCGCCGAACTGCGACCTGCGTCCCGAAGGACAGGACGTCACACTGCTCGTCGTTCACTCGATCAGCCTGCCGCCGCAGACCTACGGCGGGGCGGACATCGAGCGCCTGTTCACCAACCGGCTCGATCCGGCCGAGCATCCCTACTATGCGCAGATCGCGCATCTGCGCGTTTCCGCGCACCTGTTGTTGCGGCGCAACGGAGATCCCGTTCAATTCGTCCCTATCCACATGCGCGCCTGGCACGCGGGCGACTCCGCTTGGCGCGGGCGGCGCGGCTGCAACGACTTCTCCGTCGGCATCGAGCTCGAGGGCAGCGACGCGGACAGCTACACCGACGCGCAGTACGCGCGACTGGTTGAAGTGACGCGAGCGCTGCGCCGCGTGTTGCCGCTGCGCGACGTCGCGGCGCACAGCGATATCGCTCCGCTGCGCAAGACCGACCCGGGTGCACTGTTCGATTGGGCGCGATTCCTGCGCGCTCTCGCGCGACGCTAGCTGCTGCGCGACGCCGTCGCAGCACGCGCTGTTCGATCCAGTTGACGTGAAAAATTTCTCGCCGCGCGCCCGTTCGCGCCGATACCACTTGCAATTTCTTGTTGCAATGGTAAATTGCGCGCACTACACTTAGTTCGAGGCAGGTGCCAGAACACTAGATGTAGTAGTCATCGCAGGGAGAAGAGGGAGACCGTATGCAGATTGCTCAGGAGAACGCGACGACTGACTTGGCAGTGAGCGTCAACGTCCCTGAGCCCAGTGCCCCCCCGGCGGCGCATTCCGAGTACAAGGTGATTCGCCGCAACGGCGCCGTGGTCGGCTTCGAGCCGAGCAAGATCGCGGTTGCGATGACCAAGGCTTTCCTGGCGGTAAACGGCAGCCAGGGGGCCGCATCGGCCCGGATTCGCGAGATCGTCGCCGGCCTGACCGAAGGCGTGGTGGCGGCGCTGATGCGGCGCCAGCCCCAGGGCGGCACATTCCATATAGAGGACATCCAGGATCAGGTCGAGCTCGCGCTGATGCGTTCGGGCGAGCACGACGTGGCGCGCGCATACGTGCTCTACCGGGAGGGGCGCGCCAAGGCCCGCTCCCAGGAGAAGGCGGCGCGGGACACTCAGCACGGCGGCGGCGCTGTGCTGCACGTGATCGAACGCGGCGAACGCCGCGTGCTCGACCGAACGGCGCTCGAGCGCCTGGTTGCGGCCGCCTGCGCCGGCCTGGAGGGTTCGGCGAGGCCCGACGCGATCCTCGAAGCGACCCTGCGCGATCTCTACGACGGGGTGCCGATGGAGGAGGTGCGCAAGTCGGCGATCATGGCCGCACGCGCACTGATCGAGAAGGACCCGGCGTACAGCTACGTCACCGCGCGGCTGCTGCTCAACACCATCCGGATGGAAGTGATCGGCGAGGAGGTCGGCCAGGCCGACATGCATACACGCTACGCGGAGGTTTTTCCCCAGCTCATCGAGCGCGGCATCGCCGCGGAACTGCTCGACCCGGAGCTCGCCAAGTTCGACCTGGAGCGCCTGGGCAAGGCGCTCTGGGCGGAGCGCGATCTGCGCTTCGGCTACCTCGGGTTGCAGACCCTGTACGACCGTTATTTCCTGCACGTGCAGGGCCGTCGGATCGAGCTGCCGCAGGCGTTTTTCATGCGCGTGGCGATGGGGCTCGCGCTGAACGAGCGCGAGCGCGAGGCGCGGGCAATCGAGTTCTACAACGTCCTGTCGACGTTCGATTTCATGAGCTCGACCCCGACCCTGTTCAATTCCGGAACGCTGCGCTCCCAGCTTTCGTCCTGCTACCTGACGACGGTCTCGGACGACCTCGAGGGCATCTACGACGCGATCAAGGAAAACGCCCTGCTGGCGAAATTTGCCGGCGGTCTGGGCAACGACTGGACGCCCGTGCGCGCGCTCGGTTCGCACATAAAGGGGACCAACGGAAAGTCCCAGGGCGTGGTCCCGTTCCTGAAAGTCGTGAACGACACCGCGGTTGCCGTGAACCAGGGCGGCAAGCGAAAGGGCGCGGTTTGCTCCTACCTCGAGTCGTGGCACCTGGACGTGGAGGAGTTTCTCGAGCTGCGCAAGAACACCGGCGACGATCGCCGCCGCACGCACGACATGAACACGGCGAACTGGATCCCGGATCTGTTCATGAAGCGCGTGCTCGAGAATGCTGAGTGGACCTTGTTCAGCCCGTCCGACGTCCCGGAACTGCACGACGCCTTCGGCAAGGCGTTCGAGGAGGCCTATCTGCGCTATGAGGATCGCGCCGCAAGGGGAGAGGTCAAGCTTTTCAAGAAGATTCCCGCGGTGCAGCTCTGGCGCAAGATGCTCAGCATGCTGTTCGAGACCGGGCATCCCTGGATCACGTTCAAGGACCCGTGCAACCTGCGCAGCCCGCAGCAGCATGCGGGCGTCGTGCACAGCTCCAATCTGTGCACGGAAATCACCCTTAACACCTCGGGTGACGAGATCGCGGTGTGCAATCTGGGCTCGGTCAATCTGGTCGCGCACCTGACCGAGCGCGGGCTCGACTTCGAAAAGCTGCGGCGCACCATACACACCGCGATGCGCATGCTCGACAACGTCATCGACATCAACTATTACGCGGTCGACAAGGCGAGAAACTCGAACCTGCGCCACCGGCCGGTCGGCCTCGGCATCATGGGCTTCCAGGATTGCCTGCACCGGCTGCGCATCGCCTACGCCTCGCCCGAGGCGGTCGAGTTCGCCGACCGGTCGATGGAGATGGTGGCCTTCTGCGCCTACCATGCCTCGACCGAGCTGGCCGAGGACCGGGGCCGCTACGGCTCGTTTGAGGGATCGCTGTGGGACAGCGGGGTACTGCCGCAGGACACGCTCGATATCCTGGCCGCGGAGCGCGGCGGATACGTCGAGGTCGACCGCTCGGCTACGCTCGACTGGGATGCGCTCAGGGCGCGGATCAAGCAGCACGGGATGCGCAATTCGAACTGCCTCGCGATCGCGCCGACCGCAACCATTGCCAATATCGTCGGGGTTTCAGCCTCGATCGAGCCCACCTATCAGAACCTGTACGTGAAATCCAATCTGTCGGGCGAGTTCACCGTGGTGAACGAGTACCTAGTGTCCGACCTGAAGAGCGCCGGCCTGTGGGACGAAGTGATGATCGCCGACCTCAAGTACTTCGACGGCAACCTGGCGCGCATCGACCGGGTCCCGGCCGAGCTGCGCAGGCTGTATGCGACCGCCTTCGAGACGGAGCCGAAATGGCTGGTCGAGGCCGCGGCGCGGCGGCAGAAGTGGATCGACCAGTCGCAGTCGCTCAATATCTATATGGCGGGCGCCTCGGGGCGCAAGCTGGACGAAACCTACAAGCTGGCCTGGATCCGTGGCCTCAAGACCACTTACTACCTGCGGGCCATGGGCGCCACCCACGCCGAGAAGTCGACCGTCAAGTCGGGACAGCTGAACGCGGTGCCGACCGACAGCGCGACGGCGGTGGCGTCGGGCCCGACCGAGCCGGCGTTCTGCTCGGTCGACAATCCGGAGTGCGAGGCGTGCCAATGAGAAGAAGAGGGAATGAAGCGAGGACGCCATGCTGAGCTTTGAGGATGAAGGAAAGTTGAACTCGATTCCGGGACTTTCGCTCCAGACGAAGAAGGGGTTCGTACCCGCTTCCGGCGGCGTGCCGGAAAGCGACGCCCGGTTCTCGGCCGGCAACGAGTTTCGCCGCATCTCGGTCGAAGACAAGTCCATCATCAACTCCAAGGCGGACGTCAACCAGCTCGTACCGTTCAAGTACAAGTGGGCCTGGGAGAAGTACATCTCCGCCTGCGCCAACCACTGGATGCCGCAGGAGGTCAACATGAGCCGCGACATCGCGCTCTGGAAAGACCCCGGCGGCCTGACCGAGGACGAGCGACGCCTCGTGAAGCGCAATCTGGGCTTTTTCGTCACCGCCGACTCGCTGGCGGCGAACAACATCGTGCTCGGAACCTACCGCCACATCACCGCGCCGGAGTGCCGCCAGTACCTGCTGCGGCAGGCATTCGAAGAGGCCATCCATACCCACGCCTACCAGTACATCGTCGAATCGCTCGACCTGGAGGAGGGCGAGGTATTCAATGCCTATCACGAGATACCGTCGATCCGGGAAAAGGACGAGTTCCTGATTCCATTCATCGACATCCTGACCGACCCGGGCTTCAAGACCGGGACGCCGGAAAACGATCAAAGGCTGCTCAAGAGCCTGATCGTGTTCTCGTGCCTGATGGAGGGGCTGTTCTTCTACGTCGGCTTCACCCAGATCCTGTCGCTCGGCAGACAGAACAAGATGACGGGCGCGGCCGAACAGTACATGTACATCCTGCGCGACGAGTCGATGCACTGCAATTTCGGCATCGACATGGTCAATCAGATCAAACTCGAAAATCCGCACCTGTGGACGCCCCAGTTCCGCGAGGAGCTGCACCAGCTGTTCCGCAAGGCCGTCGACCTCGAGTACCGCTACGCCGAGGACACCATGCCGCGCGGCGTGCTCGGGCTGAACGCCCCGATGTTCAAGGAATACCTGCGCTATATCTGCAACCGGCGTTGCCAGCAGATCGGCCTCGATACGCTCTACCCCGGGGCGAGCAATCCCTTCCCCTGGATGAGCGAAATGATCGATTTGAAGAAAGAGCGAAATTTCTTCGAGACCAGGGTGATCGAGTATCAGACTGGCGGGGCACTGAGCTGGGACTGACGCCGGCTCTTTTTTATCGCACACCGGATCGCGACAGGAGATGAGGAAGATGCACCGAGTGACCGACTGCAAGGCCGAAGAAGATTACCGGCTCTGGCTTCGCTTCGAGGACGGCCTGGAAGGAAGCGTGTTTCTCGGCAACCTGCTCGAAATCGGCGCTTTCAGGCTCTGGCGCGACGTGCGCGAGTTCGAGAAGGTGAGCGTAGACCCGGAATCTGCGACGGTGACGTGGGAAGGCGGCATCCGGCTCGACCCGGACATCCTCTATCACGACCTCGCCGCGAGGGTCGAGCGATGACGCGCAGGCATCAAGAATTCAGTCCGTCCGGGGAAATGGTTTCCCCGGCGGTTGAATAGTCCGGGCCAGCATGGCCGGGCTTCCTTTGTAACTACTATCAAGGAGATAGTTATGGCAACGAAGAAAAAAGCGAAGAAAGCGAAGAAGCCCGCTAAGAAAAAGAAGGCTGCGAAAAAGAAGAAGAAGAAGGCGTCTAAGAAACCTGCCAAGAAGAAGAAGGCAGCGGGTAAGAAGAAAGCCAAAAAAAAGAAAAAGGCAGCCAAGAAAAAGCCTAAAAAAGCTGCCAAGAAGAAGAAAGCGGCGAAGAAACCCGCGAAACCTAAGGCCAAGCCTGCGGCCAAAATGACGTCGGTCGAAGTATCGCCGCCGTCAACCGCTGCGACCCCCGGCGCGAGAACCGCGCTGAATCCAGCAGCCGCATGGCCGTTTCCAACCGGCTCCCGGCCGTAACCGGGAACCGATCGGGAACGCGGTGAAGGGCGAGAGCCCTTCACCTGGCCCTTGAAGCTCAGCGGACCGCCTTGGTTGTTTGGCCTTGACGGAAAGACTAAGGTCGGTCCGCGAAGCTTCCCTTGAACCCGGCCGAGGAATCGGCTGGGCTCAACCTCGCAGCGCTATTTTACCGGCGCGCTGATCCCTCCGACAAACAAAAAGCGGTTCCGGAACAGGCGGTTCGCACCGGGTCCTGAAGGGATTCCCAGGTCAACGCGAAGTTGTTGACTCCACACAGATTTTTACGTTAGTATGCGTTTCGCTGCACTGCAGCAAGAGCCGCTGGAAGTATCCTTCCACCCATAGGCTAAGCCGGGTGTACCCCGGAGTCTGAAATTGCTCCCGCGTGAACTATTGCCTTCCAACAAGGCGCAATCACGGGCACGGGCGGCGGGTCTGGCAGGCGGCACGATGAGCAAGGAGGTGCAGGATGGAACTAGCTAGCAATATGGTGGGGGGCGGCGCAGCGATGCGCGTTCCCGGGCTTTCGGGCGTAATCCGGCTGCTTTCCCTCGCGCGCGGGGCATTCGCGCTGATCGGCCTGAGCGCAGTGCTGGTGGTGGCCGTACCGGCCTCGCGCGACGTGCTGATGCGGCAGGCCGATGCCATCGCACGTGCCAACCAGTCGGTTACCGAAAGCGCGAACTTGGCCGCCGGGACGATCCAGGTCACCGCCGCGCCGGTGTACTCGAAGCAGGAGCAGGAAGCGGTCACTGCGTTTATCGCCAAGCGCTACCGCGTGGCAGATGAGGCCGTGGCGGGTTTCGTTTCGGCGGCCTACCGGGCCGGGCGTCAGTTCGCGGTGGATCCGCTGCTGATCCTGGCCGTGATGGCGGTCGAGTCGCGTTACAACCCCGTGGCCGAGAGCGGAGTCGGCGCGAAGGGGCTGATGCAGGTGCTCCCGCGGTTCCACCTGGACAAGCTCGAGGCGCACGGGGGCGAAGAGGCGTTGCTGGATCCCGACGTCAACATCGAGGTCGGGACCCAGATCCTGCGCGAGTACCTGCGCCGCTTTGGCGAGACCGTTACCGCGCTGCAGATGTACGCCGGGGCGATGGACGAGCCGCACTCGGAGTACGCCAACAAGGTGCTCACGGAGCGCTCGCGCCTGCAGGCGGCGCTGCGTCGCCTGCACCACAAATCCTAGACGCGCGCCCGGGCGGCGCGGATCAGGCGCCGGCGCAGAAGCGTGCGATGCGCTGCGCGCCTTCGCGCAAGTCCTGCATGCTGCGCGTATAGGCAAAGCGCAGGTAATGCCGGGTCTGGTTGAGCCCGAAGTCGATCCCCGGGGTCGCCGCAACCCCGCCGCGCTCCAGCAGACCGAGCGCGAAGCGCTTGGCGTCCAGGTCCAGAGCCGAGCAATCCGCATAGACGTAGAAGGCGCCGTTCGGCGTGCAGGGGACCGCAAGCCCGGCGCGCCGCAGCTCGGGAACTAGAAAATCGCGCCGCCGCTCGAATTCCCTGCGGCGGCCTTCCAGGACTTCCAGCGCAGGCGGCTCGAACGCCGCCAGGGCGGCGTATTGCGCGGCGGCCGACGGGCAGATGAAGAGGTGCTGCGCGATATTCTCGAATGCGCGCGTGTCCGGTTGCGGAAGCACTGCCCAGCCGAGCCGCCAGCCCGTCATGCAGAAGTACTTCGAGAAGCTGTTCACCAGAACGACCTCGCCCGGCAGGCCGAGCGCCGTTGACGGCGCTTCGCCGTAGACCAGCCCCTGGTAGATCTCGTCGACGATGAGCACGCCGTCGTGCTCGGCGATGAACTGCGCGATGCGGCGCAGCTCTTCGCGTGCAAGCAAGGTACCGCTCGGATTGGACGGCGAGCCGACCAGCAGCGCGCGGGTCTTCGGGCCCCACGCTTGTCGCACCGAGTCGAGCGTCGGCTGGAAGGCGGACTCGGCCCCGACATCGATCGCCCTGGGCACGCCTTCGAAGGCGCGCACGAACTGCCGGTAGCCCGGGTAGCCCGGATCGGGAACGAGGATCTCATCGCCGGGGTCGACGTACAGAGCGAGCACGAGCAGCAGCGCGCCGGAGGCGCCGGCGGTCACCGCGATGCGCGAAGCGGGGACCGTGACACCGTAGCGGTTTGCGTAATGCGCGGCGATCGCCTCGCGCAGCGCGGACAGCCCAAGCGCGGGGGTGTAGGCGGTCAAGCCCTCGCGCAGGGCGCGCACCGCGGCTTCGACCACCGGCTCGGGGGCGGTGAAATCGGGCTCGCCGATCTCCATGTGAATCACCCGCTGCCCCGCGTCCTCGAGCGCGCGCGCACGCGACTGCACCTCCATGACCTCGAACGGGTGGATTTCCGCGGCGCGGCGTGAGGTGTGGGTGCGGGGTCGAATAGCGCCATAGATTATACGGACAATCGGGTCGCTGCCTCCCTGGCGAAGGAGGAACCCGACAACGGGTGAGCTATAATTTACCTCCCACCTGGAGCCGAACGTGGACGAGCAACTGAAGAAGAGCGCGCTCGAGTATCACCGTCTGCCGCGCCCGGGCAAGATATCGATCCTGCCGACCAAGCAGCTCACCAACCAGCGCGATCTGGCGCTGGCCTATACGCCCGGCGTGGCCGCAGCATGCCTCGAGATCGTGCGCGACCCCGCTGAGGCGGTCAACCTGACCTCGCGCGCCAACCTCATCGGTGTGATCACCAACGGGACCGCCGTGCTCGGCCTTGGTGCCATCGGCCCGCTCGCCGCCAAGCCCGTCATGGAGGGCAAGGCGGTGCTGTTCAAGAAGTTCGCGGGAATCGACTGCTTCGACATAGAGCTGAACGAGCGCGATCCCGACAAGCTCGTCGAGATCATCGCCGCGCTCGAGCCGACCTTCGGCGGAATCAATCTCGAGGACATCAAGTCGCCGGAATGCTTCCTGATCGAGCGCAAGCTGCGCGAGCGGCTCAAGATCCCCGTTTTCCACGACGACCAGCACGGCACCGCGATCATCGTCGGCGCCGCGATCCTGAACGGCCTGCGGGTCGTCGGCAAGGAGCTGGCCAAGGTGAAGCTCGTCACCTCGGGCGCGGGAGCGGCCGCGCTCGCCTGTCTCGACCTGCTGGTGAGGATGGGAATGCCGATCGAGAACATCACGGTGACCGATATCAAGGGCGTGGTCTACCGCGGGCGCAAGGAGGAGATGGACCCGGACAAGGCGCACTACGCGAAAGACACGGGTGCGCGCACGCTTACCGAGGTGCTCGCGGGCGCGGACGTCCTTCTCGGCCTCTCGGCCGGGGGTGTGGTGAAGCCGGAGATGGTCGAGAAGATGGCCGAGCGGCCGCTGATCCTCGCGCTTGCCAATCCCGAGCCGGAGATACGGCCCGAGCTGGCCAAGCAGGTGCGGCCGGATGCGGTCATCGCAACGGGGCGCTCGGACTATCCGAATCAGGTGAACAACGTGCTGTGCTTTCCGTTCATCTTCCGCGGCGCGCTGGACGTGGGTGCGACCGGCATCACGACGGAAATGGAGCTCTCGGCGGTGCACGCGATCGCGGATCTGGCGCAGGCCGAAACCTCCGAGCAGGTCGCGCAAGCCTACGGCATCGAGTCGATAAGCTTCGGCCCCGAATACCTGATTCCGAAGCCGTTCGACCCGCGCCTGATCGCGCGCATCGCGCCCGCTGTCGCCAAGGCGGCGATGGATTCGGGCGTCGCGACCCGTCCGCTCGCCGACCTGGAAGCCTATCGGGAATCGTTGACGCAGTTCGTGTACCACTCCGGGCTGATCATGAAGCCGCTGTTCTCGGCGGCCAAGGCGGCGCCAAGGCGGGTCGTGTACGCCGAAGGCGAGGATGAGCGGGTGCTGCGCGCGGTCCAGATCGTGGTCGACGAGGGCATCGCCAAGCCGGTGCTGATCGGGCGCCCGGGCGTGATCGAGCAGCGGGTCGAGCGTCTGGGGCTTCGCATGCGCCCCGGGCGCGAGTTCGATCTGGTCAACCCGGAGTACGATCCGCGCTACCGCGACTACTGGAGCACCTACCACCAGCTTACCGAGCGCAAGGGCGTTTCGCCGGAGTACGCGAAGATCGAGATGCGGCGCCGCAACACCCTGATCGGCGCCATGCTCATTCTCAAGGGCGAAGCGGACGCCATGCTGTGCGGCACCTTCGGCACGCACGCCCTGCACCTGCGCTACGTGGATCAGGTCATCGGACTGCGCCCCGGCGTCACGCACTACGCGGCGATGAACGCGCTGATGCTGCCCAAGCGCATGGTCTTCATCTGCGATACCTACGTCACGGCCGACCCGGACGCGGAGCACGTCGCCGAAATGACGATCCTCGCCGCGGAGGAGGTGCGCCGCTTCGGCCTGACGCCCAAAGTGGCGTTGCTTTCGGCCTCCAACTTCGGCTCGGTCAGGCTGCCTTCGGCAGTGAAGATGCAGAAAGCCCTCGTAATCCTGCAGGAACGCGCGCCCGAGCTCGAGGTCGAAGGCGAAATGCACGGCGACGCGGCACTGTCGGAGGAGATCCGTCTCAAGGTCTTCCCGCGCTCGCGCCTGAAGGGCGAGGCGAACCTGCTGATCATGCCGACGCTCGATGCGTCGAACATCGCTTTCAACCTGCTCAAGACCGCATCCGGCGACGGCGTCACCATCGGCCCGATTCTGCTCGGTGCCGCGCGCACGGTGCATATCCTCACGCCGTCGGCGACCGTGCGCCGCATCGTCAACATGACCGCGCTGACCGTGGTGGACGTGAACGCGCCGCGCGGCCAGGACCAGAGCCTGTTCTAGCGCACAGACCCGGACCCGGCATGGCGAGCGCAGACTCCGCGGCAAACGTCGCTCCGTTTCCGGGGCATGCGCGCCCGCGCGCGGGCTTGGTGCTCACCGGAGGCGGTGCGCGCGCGGCCTACCAGGTCGGCGTGATCAAGGCGGTGCGTGACGTCCTCGGCGGCCCCGCGAAGAACCCGTTCCCGATCGTTTGTGGCACGTCCGCGGGCGCAATCAACGCCGCCATGCTCGCCGCGCAGGCCGACGATTTCAATGCCGCGGTCGCGACGCTGCTCGAGCAATGGGAGAACATGCGCTGCAGCAAGATCTACCGCACCGACAGCTGGAGCATCGTCAAGAGCGGCGCGCGCTGGCTGTCGTCGATGATGCTGGTTTCGCACCGCAATCCCGTCTCGCTGCTCGACAACACGCCGCTCAGGAAAATGCTGGAGAACGGCCTGTCGTTCGAGCGCATCCAGCAAAACATCGACTCGGGCGCGCTCTACGCGGTGTGCGTTACCGCATCCGGCTACACATCCGGCCAGAGCGTTTCCTTCTTTCAGGGCGGCTCGGGCCTCGAGGGATGGGAGCGCAACCAGAGGATCGGGGCCGCGGTATCGATGAAGCTGGAGTACCTGCTCGCCTCTTCGGCACTGCCGTTCATCTTTCCCGCGGTCAAGGTGCATCGCGAGTACTTCGGCGACGGCTCGATGCGCCAGATCGCGCCCGTCAGCCCCGCGCTGCACCTCGGCGCGGACCGCGTGCTGGTGGTAGGCACAGGGCGCCAGTCGCGCGCGCAGACGCGCGCGCGCTCCAACATCTACCCGTCGCTGGCGCAGATCGCCGGCCATGCCCTGAACAGCATCTTTCTCGACAGTCTGATGGTCGATATCGAGCGGCTGCAGCGCATCAACCGCACGCTGGAGGCGGTTCCGCCCGAAGCGCGCACGAGCGGGAACGTGCCGCTGCGGCCGGTCAAGGTCCTGTTCATCGCGCCTTCGCAGCCGATCGAGCGCGTCGCGGCGCGCTTCCTGCACGAGCTTCCCCGCTCGGTGCGATTTCTGCTGCGTCCGACCGGGGCGCTCAGCCGCTCCGGGTCGAACCTGGCGAGCTACCTGCTGTTCGAGGCGCCGTTTTGCAGGGCGCTGATCGACCTCGGCTACCAGGACACGCTCGAGCGCGAAGCGGACGTGCGCACATTCTTCGAGGGCGCCTAGGCGCGCGGCCCGACGGCGCGCGAACCGAATTCAGGAGAACCCATGTCAGACAGCAATCCGTCCCAGGATCCATTCGAAATGTTCCGCCGGCTGTTGAGCCCGCTCGGGCTGCCGGTTCCCGGCATGGCGATGCCCACGCTCGACCCGCAGGAAGTCGAAAAACGCATCGCCGAGCTGCGCTCGGTCGAGGGCTGGCTGACGCTGAATCTGAACATGGTGCGCTTCTCGATCCAGGGCCTCGAGCTGCAGAAATCGGCCCTGAACGCGATGCACGGCGGAGCGCAGGGAGCGGCGCAGGTGTCCGCCGGCGCCGACGGGCAGGGCGGCGCCAACCCTATGCTCTGGCCATGGGCACTGATGCCGCAGGCGATGACAGAACCGGAAGCCGCATCCAAGGACGAGCCCAAGGAGCGGCCGAAGGACACGCCGAAGGAATGAAACGCTTCGCCTACGCGCACGCCGCCGGCGCGGACTGGGAGCGCTGCGTCGACGCCTGCGCCGAGCAAATCGGCCGCGAGCAGCGCGGGCTCGGCTTCGTGTATTTCACCGACGCGCTTGCGCCGCAGGCCGAGCGCATCGTCGCCACTCTGCGCCAGCGCACCGGGGTCCAGGACTGGGTCGGCACGGTCGGCGTGGGCGTGCTCGCGACCGGCGTCGAGTACCAGGACGAGCCCGCGCTGGTGGCGATGGTCGCCGCGCTCGCGCCGCAGGACTACCGCGTGTTCTCGGGCCGCACGCGGCTGCCGCCGCCGGGCGAGCAGGCGGCGCACTTCGCTGTGGTGCACGCCGACCCGCACACGCCGGACGTCGCCGGCCTGGTCGCCGACATGGCGTCCAAGGTGGACAGCGGTTATCTGGTCGGCGGGCTCTCCAGTTCGCGCGCGCAGACGGTCCAGGTGGCGAACGACGTCGTCTCGGGCGGACTGTCCGGGGTCGTGCTCGCGCCCGCGGTCAAGGTCTCCACCCGCCTTACGCAGGGCTGCGCGCCGCTGCCCGCACCCGGCAGCGCTTCGGGCGTCGGCCGCTACCGCGTCACCGCCTGCGAGGAGAACGTCATCGCCGAGCTGGACGGGCGGCCCGCGCTCGATGTCTTTCGCGACGCGGTGGGCGAGCTGCTCGCGCGCGACTTGCGGCGCGCGGCGACGTACGTGCTCGTGGGCCTGCCGGTGCGCGGTTCCGACACCGGTGACTACCTGGTGCGCAATCTGGTGGGCATCGACCCGCGCAACAAGCTGATCGCGATCGGAGACGTCGTCGGCCAGGGCGACGAGATCATCTTCTGCAAGCGCGATGCCGCGAGCGCCGACGAGGATCTGCGGCGTATCCTGGGCGAATTGCGCGCCAGCGGCCCCGCGCCGCGCGGCGCGCTGTACTACTCCTGCCTCGGGCGCGGCGAGCACATGTTCGGCCGGCGCGGCGCGGAGATGGAGCTCGTGCGCGAGGCGCTGGGCGACGTTCCGCTGGTAGGATTCTTCTGCAGCGGCGAGATTTCCCACGACCGGCTCTACGGCTATACCGGCGTTCTTACGATATTTCACTGAAGGAGGCATGAATGGCAAAGGCAATTCGATTTCACAAGGCCGGAGGGCCCGAGGTTCTGCAGCTCGACGATGTGCAGGTCGGCGACCCGGGGCAGGGACAGGTGCGTATCCGGCACATCGCGATCGGAGTCAACTTCGTCGATACCTACCAGCGCTCCGGGCTCTACCCGATGCCGCTGCCGCAGGTGGCGGGCAACGAGGGTGCGGGCGTGGTCGAGGCGGTCGGTCCGGGCGTCACCGACCTCAAGGCGGGCGATCGCGTCACCTACACCGGCCTGATCGGCTCGTACTGCGAATCGCGCGTCGTGCCGGCCGACCGCATGGTGAAACTGCCGCAGGGCATCAGCGAAGAGCAGGCCGCCTCGATGCTGCTCAAGGGCCTGACCGTCCATTACCTCATCTTCTCGACCTATGCCGTGAAGAAGGGCGACACGGTGCTCTGGCACGCTGCGGCCGGCGGCGTCGGCCTGATCGCCTGCCAGTGGCTCAAGGCGCTGGGTGTCACCACCATCGCCACCGCGGGCTCGGATGAGAAGACGGCGCTCGCCAAGGCGCACGGCGCCGATCACGTCATCAACTACTCGAAGGAAAACTTCGTCGAGAAGGTCAAGGCGATTACGGGCGGCAAGGGCGTGCCGGTGGTCTACGACGGGGTCGGCAAGGCGACCTGGGAAGGCTCGCTCGATTGCCTGCGCCCGCGCGGGCTGATGGTGACTTTCGGCAACGCCTCGGGCCCGGTGGCGCCGGTCAATCTGGGCATTCTGTCCGCGAAGGGCTCGCTCTACGTCACGCGCCCGACACTCGCCACGTACATCGCCGCGCGCGCCGATCTGGTCGAGCGCTCGAACGCGCTGTTCGACGTGGTGAAGTCCGGCAAGGTCAAGATCGAGACGACGGGGCGCTACAAGCTGGCCGACGCGGCGCAGGCGCACCGCGACCTCGAGTCGCGCAAGACGACGGGGTCGGTCGTGCTTGTTCCGTAGCGGGAGAGTAGATGCGCCGCGCACCGCGCGGCGCATCTATTCGGGCCAGGCTACTTTATCCCGAGAATATTCATTGCCTTGGCAAGCGTATCGATGGACTCCTGGTGCTTGCCGGCCTGGTGCAGTACCTCGCCTTCGGCCCGATATTTCTTCACATCGGACAACTGCGCCGCCGACAGATTCGGATGCTTCGCCAGCGCGGCGTCGATTTTCTTCATGTCCACCGGGCAGTGGAAGGCGAACGCGGCCGTGCTCGCGAACGCCAGGGCTACAAACAGTGCAGAGCGTTTCATGCTTACCCCCGTTGCGGTTGTGGCGCCGGGCCGCCGAAATAGGTATGCCATCCCGGCCTGCAGAGAACACGCGAAGCGTAGGCTTTATTCCGCATGCGCACGAGATTGATACATGGCCGGGCGGTCGAGCTCGACGTGGAGGAGCTGCGCCGGCGCCTTGCGGCTCCGGGCCCCGGCGCCGCGGCGCTGCTGGGGGACCCGGGCGCGGAGGGTGGCGGCGCCGGGCTCACGCGCGCATCGGTGCTGATGCCGATCGTCGAGCGCGAGGAGCAGCTGATGATGCTGTTCACGCGCCGCACCGCGCACCTGCGCAGCCATTCCGGGCAGATCAGCTTTCCCGGCGGGCGGGCCGAGCCCGCGGATCCGACGCCCGAGTCCACGGCGCTGCGCGAGACGCAGGAGGAGATCGGTCTTGCCCCGGACAAGGTGCGGCTGCTCGGCCGCTTGGGCGACTACAGCACCCGCACCGGCTACCGCATCACGCCGGTGGTCGGCGCGGTGGCGGTGCCGTTCGAGCTGCGGCCCGACGCGGGCGAGGTCGACGAGGTGTTCGAGGTGCCGCTGTCGTTTCTGCTCGACCCGCAGAATCACCAGCGGCATTCGCGCGTGTTCGAGGGCCAGACGCGCTGGTTCTACGCCATTCCCTACCGGGACTACTACATCTGGGGCGCCACCGCCGGCATGCTGGTAAACCTCTACCGCCATCTATGCTATCTTGAGGCGTCTCCGAGACCATCGGTGTCATGAGCGTTATCGCGATCATCGCTGCACTGGTCCTCGAGCAGTGGCGCCCGCTCGGTGACCGCAAGGTTTACTTCGCCGTCCTGAGCGGCGCGGCCGACCGCCTGGAGCGCGCGTTCAACGCGGAGCAGGGCGGGCACGGCCTGATCGCCTGGCTGGTCGCAGTGCTGCCCGCGGTCGTGGCGGCGTTCGCGCTCCATGCGCTGCTGCGCGCGGCGAGCCCGCTGCTCGCGCTGCTGTTCGACGTCGCGGTGCTCTACCTGACACTCGGCTTCCGGCAGTTCAGCCACTCGTTCAGCGCGATCCAGAGCGCGCTCAAGGCGGGCGAGCTCGACCGCGCGCGCGAGCTGATCGCCGACTGGCGCGGCGAACCGGTCGCGCCGCGTACGCGCGAGGAGATCGTGCGCCTGTCGGTCGAGGAAGCGCTGCTCGCCTCGCACCGGCACGTGTTCGGCGTGCTGCTGTGGTACGTGCTGCTGCCGGGCCCGAGCGGGGCGATCCTGTACCGGCTGGCCGTGTTCCTTGGCCGGCGCTGGGGCGGCCTGGGCGCGTTCGGCGAATTCGCGCAACGCGCGCTGTTCGTCCTCGAGTGGCCCGCCGTGCGCCTGACCGCCGCGGCGTTCGCGGTGGTGGGAGACTTCGAAGACGCGGTCTACTGCTGGCGCTCCCAGGCCCGCACCTGGCCCGACCCGAGCGCGGGCGTGGTGCTCGCCGCCGGCGCCGGCGCGATGGGCGTGCGGCTCGGCATGCCGCTCGCGGCCGACGACGGGCAAGCGCGCCCCGAGCTGGGCGTGGGCGAGGACGCGGACGTGCCCGCGCTGGACGCCACGGTCGGGCTGCTGTGGCGCGCGCTCGTGGTCTGGGTGTTCGTCCTGATCCTGCTCTCGGCCGGGCGCCTGCTCGGCTAGCGCCGCCGCGGCGCTCAGTCGCTGCGAAACGCGCCGCAGCGCCAGCACTGCGTGAACTGGGCTTCCGAGACCTCGCCGCAGCCGGCGCAGCGCCAGAGGCGGCCGCGCTCTTCCGGCCGCAGGGTACCCAGGCGCAGGATGCGCTCGGCGCGCTCGGCGTTCGCGTCGTCGACCACCCAGAGCTCGATCTGGCACTCGATCGGCGGCAATTGACCGATCCCGGAGGAGATCAGCTCGTTGCGCACCCGCGCGCGGATGCCCTCCACCTCGAGCAGATTCTTGGCGTGGTGCACCGCGGCGAGGTTCCACGAGCTGAAGATGCGCTTCATCGCGCCTCCGCGCCGCCGAACTCCTGCTGCAGGATGCGCTGGTAAAGGGCGAGGCGGCGCGGGTGCACCGCGCCGGAGAGCGTTGCCTCGCGCACCGCGCAGTCCGGCTCGGACAGGTGGCGGCAGTCCTGGAAGCGGCAGCGCGCGGCGTGCGCTCCGAACTCGCGAAAGCACTGCGCGATCGCGCGCGCGCCCAAGCCCGCGAGGCCGAACTCGGACACGCCCGGCGTGTCCACGATCTCGCTTGCGGCGTCGACCAGATACAGTCGCGACGCCGTGGTCGACTGGCGTCCGCTGTCCAGAAAGCGCGAGATCTCGCCGATGCGCACTTCGGCCTCGGGCACGAGCGTCTTGACCAGGGTGGATTTACCCATGCCGGATTGCCCGGCCAGCAGGCTGCGATGATGGTGCAGGTAGGGCAGCAGTGGCTGCGCATCGCGCTTTCCGACCAGCTCCACCACGGGATAGCCCAGGCCGCGGAACGGCTCGAGCGCGCGCAGGGCGTCATCGCGCCGCTCGGCGAGGTCAGTCTTGTTGAGCGCGATCAGCGCAGGCAGCCCGGCGAGTTCGGCCGCGCCGAGCAAGCGGCACATCAGCTCGTCGGAAAACGACGGCTCGCAGGCGACCAGCACCACCACCTGGGTGACGTTTGCGGCCAGGACCTTGGTGCGGTGCCGGCTCGCGCGCGAAAAGACGTTGCGGCGCGGATCGATCGCCTCGATCACCGCGCGCCCGCCTGCGACTCCCGAAAGCATGACGCGGTCGCCGCAGACCGGCTGCACGTCGCGGCTGCGCGCGGCGGCGCTCAGCAGCTCGCCGCCGTCGGCGCGCACCAGGCTCTCGCGGCCGAAGCCCGCGACGACAGTGCCCGCGGGCGCCGGCGCGCTCACTCCGCTAGAGCCCGAACAGCGCGTCGCACTTCGCAGCGCAGATGAAGTCGTTCTCGGACAGCCCGCCGATCGCGTGCGTCGAGTACTCGACGCGGCACTTGTTGTAGCCCACCGTCAGGTCGGGGTGATGATCCTCGCGGTGCGAGACCCAGGCGAGCGCATTCACGAACGCCATGGTCTGGTAGTAGTTCGAGAACGGGTAGAGCTTGACCAGCTTGCCGTTCTCGATGATCCAGCCCTTGAGCCGTGCGAGCATCTGCGCCGCCTGCTGCGGCGTGTAGGGCGGCACGCCACCCTCGCAGGGTTTGCATTTGCGCTGCGCGAGATCTTCCATGGTCAGCTCCCGGAATGTTGCAGCCGCGCGATGCGGGTGGCCGCCGGCGGATGCGAGTCGTAGAACGCGGAATGCAGCGGGTCCGGGGTCAGCGTGGCCGCGTTGTCCTGGTACAGCTTGACCAGCGCCTTGACCAGCTCGGCCGCGCTGGCGTGCGCCGCGGCGTAGGCATCGGCCTCGTACTCGTGCCTGCGCGAGTACAGGCTGGTGAGCGGATGCAGCAGGAACGTAAACACCGGCATCACCAGCACGAACAGCAGCAGTCCGGTCGCGGGGGTCCGGGTGGCGACGTTCATCCCCTGGTAGAACCAGGCCTGGTCGATCAGCCCGCCGAGCAGCCAGAGCAGCGCGAACGAGAACACGAACAGCAGCAGCACCCGCTTCCAGACGTGGTGCCGCTTGTAGTGCCCGAGCTCGTGCGCCAGCACCGCCTCGATCTCCGGCGGCGCGAGCCGCGCCAGCAGCGTATCGAACAGCACGATGCGCTTGGAGGCGCCGAAGCCGGTGAAGTAGGCGTTGCCGTGGCTCGAGCGCTTCGAGCCGTCCATCACGAACAGGCCCTTGGAGCGGAAGCCGCAGCGCGCGAGCAGCGCCTCGATCCGGCCCGCGAGCGAGGGGTCGGCGAGCGGCGTGAACTTGTTGAACAGCGGCGCGATGAAGGTCGGATAGATCAGCAGCACGAGCAGGTTGAAGCCGGTCCAGGCGAGCCAGACATAGAGCCACCAGTACGCGCCCATCTCGCCCATCAGCCAAAGCACCAGCACCAGCAGCGGGATGCCGAGCAGCGCCCCGAGCAGCGCCTGCTTCAGCAGGTCGGCAATGAAAAGCGCCGGCGTCATGCGGTTGAACCCGTAGCGCGCCTCGACCACGAAGGTGCGGTACACGGTCACAGGCAGCTCGAGCGCCGAGAACAGCACCGCCACCGAGACCAGCAGCGTGGTGCCGTGCGCGACGCCGCCGGGCTCGAACGCGCGCGCCCACGCGCCCGAGATGAGCTCGGCCAGCCCGCCGAGGGTAAGCGCGAGCAGCGCCGCGGCGCCGATCAGGATGTCGAGCGTGCCCAGGTGCGCCTTGGCGACCGTGTAGTCGGCCGCCTTCTGGTGCGCGGCGAGCGGGATCGTGGTCGCGAAGCTCTGCGGCACTTCGGCGCGATGCGATCGCACGTGGTGGATCTGGCGCCGCGTGAGCCACAGGCGCACGCCGGTGGCCGCGGCGAGCGCGGCGAGGAAGATCCATGTGAAGGTGTTCGGCATGCAGCCAGAGAATAGCGCGAGTTCCGCCATTGTCCACCCCATCGCCGGGGAGCGACAATAAACGCATGCGAGCAGCCAATGGAGTGTCAGCGGTCGTGCTGGCGATGTTGCTGGCGCTCGCGGCACTCGCCTCGTGCTCCGTCTTCAGGCCGATGACGCCCGAGGAGGTGAACTATTTCGAATTCGGCGGATATCCCGACAGTCGGGATCGCAGAGACTGCGTGCGCCAGGCCGACGAGGCACTCGAACGGACCGGGCCGAGCGGCGACATGTACGATGAGACGCGCGAACGGATGCGGCTGGACCTCATCGGTCGGTGCATGAAACAGCGGGAACGATCGGACTCGACGCGCTAACGCATTGATATACTGGCCGGCCTCTCAATAGGAACAATTCAGGAATGGCCCAGGACCAGAACAACCTGATCTGGATCGACATGGAGATGACCGGGCTGCAGCCGGACTCGGACCGCATCATCGAGATCGCGCTGCTCATCACCGCGTCCGATCTGAGCCCGGTGGCGCAGGGGCCAGTGCTGGTGATCCACCAGCCCGACGAGGTGCTCGAGGCGATGGACGCCTGGAACAAGAGCACCCACGCCCGCTCGGGGCTGATCGACAAGGTCAAGGCCTCCACCATGGACGAGGCGCAAGCCGAGCGCGCGGCGCTGGATTTTCTCGCGCAGCACGTGCCGGCGAGCGCCTCGCCGATGTGCGGCAGCTCGATCTGCCAGGACCGGCGCTTCCTCGCGCGCTGGATGCCGAAGCTCGAGGCGCACTTCCACTACCGCAACCTCGACGTCTCGACGCTCAAGGAGCTCGCCAAGCGCTGGAAGCCGGAAGTGATCAAGGGATTCGTCAAGCAGAGCAAGCACGAGGCGCTGGCCGACATCCTCGAGTCGATCGAGGAGCTCAGGTACTACCGCCGTACGATCATGTCGATCTAGCGACGCCGTTTGGCGGCGCGTTTCTTTCCTGGCGCGGGTTCCACTTCGATGACGGCCTCGATCTCGACCGGGATCCCGTTGGGCAGCGATCCCATGCCGACCGCCGAGCGCGCGTGCCGGCCGCGCTCGCCGAACACCTCGACCATCAGGTCCGAGCAGCCGTTGATCACCTTGGGCTGGTCGGTGAACTCGGGCACCGCGTTCACCATGCCGAGCAGCTTCACCACCCGCTTGACGCGGTCCAGGCTGCCGAGCTCGGCGCGCATCACCGCCAGCAGCGCGAGCCCGGTCGAGCGCGCGAACTTGTAGCCCTGCTCGAGGTTGAACTCGCGCCCCAGCTTGCCCGCGGGGCGCAGGCCGTCGACTGTCGAGGGCCCCTTGCCCGAGAGGAAGAGCAGATTCCCGCTGCGCACCGCGTTGACGTAGTTCGCCACCGGAGGCGGCGTCTGCGGCAGCTCGATGCCCAGCTCCCTGAGCCGCTTCTCGGCGCTTACGGCGGTGCGCTTTTGCGCGCTCATCAGAGCGTGACCACCTTGCCCGGGTTCATCAGGTTGTCAGGGTCGAACAGGCGCTTGATGCCGCGCATCACGTCCACCGCCTCGCCCAGCTCCTCCTGCATCGAGCCCTGCTTGCCCATGCCCACGCCGTGCTCGCCGGTGCAGGTGCCTTCCATGGCGAGGGCGCGCTTGACCAGTCGGCGGTTGATCGCCTTGGCCTCTTCAAGGTCCTTGTCGCTCGCCGGGTCGACCAGGATCACGAGGTGGAAGTTGCCGTCGCCGACGTGCCCGAACAGCGGCACCGGCATCGAGGCCTGCTCGATGTCCCCGGTGGTCTCGACGATGCATTCCGCGAGGCGTGAGATCGGCACGCAGACGTCGGTCGAGACCGCGCGCGCGCCGGGCTTGAGCTGCAGACAGGCGAAATAGGCGTTGTGCCGCGCCTCCCACAGCCGGCTGCGCTCCTCGGGCTTCGTCGCCCACTGGAAGTCCAGGCCGCCGTGCTCCTTGGCGATCTCCTGCACCATTTCGGCCTGCTCGACCACGCCCGCCTCGGTGCCGTGGAATTCGAGCAGCAGGGTCGGCATCTCGCGGTGGCTGGTCTTGTTGTGGCGGTTGAGCGCCGCCATGGTGGTGGCGCACAGCAGCTCGCTGCGCGCGATCGGGATGCCCGATTGCAGCGTCTGGATCACGGTATCGGCCGCGCCTTTGACGCTCGCGAAGCTGCACACCGCCGCCGACATCGCCTGCTGCACCGGGTGCAGCTTGACGGTCACCTCGGTGATGATGCCGAGCGTTCCCTCGGAGCCGACGAAAAGCCGCGTCAGGTCGTAGCCTGCGGCGGATTTCTTCGCGCGGCGCGAGGTCTGGATGACGCGGCCGTCGGCGAGCACCACTTTGAGCGACATCACGTTCTCGCGCATCGTTCCGTAGCGCACCGCGTTGGTGCCCGAGGCGCGCGTCGCGCTCATGCCGCCGAGCGTCGCGTCGGCGCCCGGGTCGATCGGGAAGAACAGCCCCGTATGCTTGATGTGATCGTTCAGCTGCTTGCGCGTGACGCCGGCCTGCACCACCGCGTCCAGATCCTCCTCGTGCACCGCGAGCACCGCGTTCATCTGCGACAGGTCGATCGTCACCCCGCCCTCGATCGCGAGCACGTGCCCCTCGAGCGAGGTGCCGACGCCGAACGGGATCATCGGCACGCGGTGGCGGCGGCAGATGTTGACCACGTCGCGCACTTCCTCGGTGCTGTGGGGGAAGACCACCGCGTCGGGCAGCGCGTACGGAAAGTACGATTCGTCCTTGCCGTGGTGCTCGCGCACGCTGGCCGCGGTGCTGACGCGCTCGCCGAGCAGGGCCTTCAGCTCGGTCACCACGGACTGGTCGAATTCTCTCGCCTTGTTCATCGGATTTCCCCTCCTGCAGGTAAGGGATCAGCGAAGATTCATTTTAGCTTGATGTCCCCGTCGAAGGGCACCTTGACTCCGAGCGAGGGGATCTCGAGCGTGACGCGCGCGGCGACGTTCTCTTCTGCTTTGAGCTTGCCGCTCTCGATCGCCTTGCCGATCGCCTGCTCGATTTCGCGCTGCGAGTTCACGCCCACCATCTTGAGGAACTTGCGGATGCTGAGGTTGAAGGTTTCCTGGTCCATGCTGCCTCCGTCGAAAGGGTCGGTTATGGCGGCCGCCGGTTATGGCTGCCGCCGGTAGAGCCTGATGCGCTCGTCGCGGTCGCCGGGGCGGCCGACGTCGGCGAGCTTGGTCCAGCCGGGCCCGGGCGCGGCCGCCTCGCGCCCCGGCGAGCCCTGGGTCAGCAGTAGCGGGCAGGGCTCGAGCGGGTCGCGCTCGCGCGTGACGATGTCCGCATGGTAGCTCAGCGCGGCGCGCTGCGCGTCGCCGAGCTTCGCGCGCGAGATGCAGGTCGCGCCCGGCGGCAGCAGCGACTTGATCTGCAGCGCGACCGGACGATAGCTGCTCAGGTAGTCCGCCCAGGGCAGCCACAGCGTGGCGAAGCTGGCCCACAGCAGCGCCACGCCCGCGGCCCAGCGCGTCACGCCGCGGGTGGCGGCGGGCGGGCTGAACAGCACGAGATACAGCCAACCGAGCGTCGCCGCGAGCGCGACGGCGAACGGCAGCAGGTGGAAATGCGCGCTGAAGCCCGGCGCGAGCTTGGCGAAGTTGTGCGCGATGCGCGGCGGCACGCCGGTGAGCATCGCCACGTAGCCGAGCCAGACCAGGCCGGCGAAGAAGCCGAAGGTCATGACGCCGAACCAGTCCAGCGCGGCCGCCGCGCCGCGGCGCAGCTGCGTGATGACGGGCGCCGCGAGCAGCGCCAGCGGCGCGAGCAGCGCGATCGCATTCACGTCCTGGTCCGGGCCGGCGAGCGAGATGCCGAGGAGCGCGAACACTACCGCCGCCAGCGGCACGAACTGGCGCGGCTCGCGCCAGCGCTGGCGCCGCGCCCACGCCGCCCAGGCCGCGAGCGGCCAGGCTGGCCAGGCGAACCAGCTCGCGAGCACCACGAAATAGCCCAGGTTGTGCAGGAAGCCGCCCCGCAGGCGAGCGGTCAGCGCCCACCAATCCCCGAACAGCTGCGGCGAGCGCAGCCACAGCGCGAGCGGCCAGCTGGCGCCGATCGCGAGCGCGACCAGGGCCGCGACGGCGAGGAATGCGGCGCCGCGCCGGGTGCGCCACGGGTCGCACACCAGGTGCGCCAGCAGCACCGCGGCGGCGAGCGCGAGCGGCACCACGAAGCCGGTGGACAGGAACGCCGCGCCCAGCGCCGCGCCGAAGGCGGCGCCCGCCGCGCGCGGCCTGCGCGCGGCAAGCGGCAGCGCGGCGAACGCGCCGCATGCCGCGGTCAGGCTGGCGAGGTCGTCGACCGCCTCGTGCGCGTGCACCATCAGTCCGACCGAGCCGATCAGCAGCAGCACCGCGGAGGCGCCCGCGGCGCGGCGCTCCTGCTTTTCTCCCTCCTGTGCGGTCCACTGGCGCGCGGCGAGGTAGAGCAGGCCGAGCGCGCCGAGCAGGAACGCGCCGCTCGCGAGCCGTACCGCTTCGTGAAACGCCACTGCCCAGCCGAGCGCATTGGCGAAGCCGAGCGCGACCCAGGGGTAGAGCGGCGGGTCCACGAGCCAGGGCTCGCGCGCCACCTGCGGCACCAGCCAGTCGCCGCTAAGCTGCATCTGGTGCGTGATCTCGATCGTGATCACGTCGAAGGTCTTCCACGGATCGTGCCCCGCGAGCCCCGGCACGACGAACACCAGCGCAATCAGCGCCAGTACCGCGAACGAGGGCGGCAGCGCGAGCCTACGGATCATGCGGCTATTCTAGGCAACAGGGGTGCGGCGCGGAAAACAAAAGGGCGGCCCGCGGCCGCCCTTCTTGAAGCGCCGAAAGCCTCTAGGCGCTCGGCTCGGTCTTGTCGGTCTTCTTGGTCCGCGTGTAGCGGCGCTTGAATTTCTCGACCCGGCCCGCGGTGTCCATGATCTTGTGCTTGCCGGTGTAGAACGAATGCGACTCCGAGGACACCTCGACCTTGATCACGGGGTACTCGTTGCCGTCCTCCCACTTCATCTTGTCGCGGCCCTTGGTGTCGATCGTCGAGCGCGTCAGAAAGGGGTGGTTGGAGGCGGTGTCGAGGAAGATCACGGTATGGTATTCGGGGTGGATTGCGGTCTTCATGGCTGGCCTGCGGCGGAAAGGCGCGAATTATACGTAAAACAACGGCTTATGGCAATGCGGCTCAGCCGCGGCGCATCGAGTCGAAGAACTCGGCGTTGTTCTTGGTGGCGCGGATCTTGTCGATCAGGAATTCGGCCGCCTCGAGCTCGTCCATCGGGTAGAGCAGCTTCCTCAGCACCCAGACCTTCTGCAGGATCTCGGGCTTGATCAGCAGTTCCTCGCGCCGCGTTCCGGAGCGGTTGACGTTGATCGCGGGATAGATGCGCTTCTCGTGCATGCGCCGGTCGAGGTGGATCTCCATGTTGCCGGTGCCCTTGAACTCCTCGTAGATCACGTCGTCCATGCGGCTGCCGGTGTCGATCAGCGCGGTGGCGATGATGGTCAGCGAGCCACCTTCCTCGATGTTGCGCGCGGCGCCGAAGAAGCGCTTCGGCCGCTGCAGCGCGTTGGCGTCGACCCCGCCGGTGAGCACCTTGCCCGAGGCCGGCACCACCGTGTTGTAGGCGCGCGCGAGGCGCGTGATCGAGTCGAGCAGGATCACGACGTCCTTCTTGTGCTCGACCAGGCGCTTGGCCTTCTCGATCACCATCTCGGCCACCTGCACGTGGCGGCTGGCCGGCTCGTCGAAGGTCGAAGCCACCACCTCGCCGCGCACCGTGCGCGTCATCTCGGTCACTTCCTCCGGGCGCTCGTCGATCAGCATCACGATCAGCGTCGCCTCGGGCTGGTTGGCGATCAGCGCGTGCGCCAGGTGCTGCAGCATTACCGTCTTGCCGGCCTTGGGCGGCGACACGATCAGGCCGCGCTGGCCTTTGCCGACCGGGGCGATGATGTCGATGATGCGCCCGGTGATGTTCTCCTCGGCCTTGATCTCGCGCTCGAGCTTGAACTGCTCGTTCGGGTGCAGCGGGGTAAGGTTCTCGAACAGGATCTTCGACTTGGCGGCCTCCGGCAGCTCGCCGTTGACCTTGTCGACCTTGACCAGGGCGAAGTAGCGCTCGCCGTCCTTGGGCGTGCGGATCTCGCCCTCGATCGTGTCGCCGGTGTGCAGGTTGAAGCGGCGGATCTGCGACGGGCTGACGTAAATGTCGTCGGTGCTCGCCAGGTAGGAGGTGTCGGGCGAGCGCAGGAAGCCGAAGCCGTCGGGCAGCACTTCGAGCGTGCCGTCGCCGAAGATCGACTCGCCCTTCTTCGCCTGGTGCTTGAGCATGGCGAAGATGAGGTCCTGCTTGCGCAGGCGGTTGGCGCCGTCGATCTGGTCGGCGACGGCCATGTCCACCAGCTCCGTGACGTGGAGGGACTTGAGTTCCGATAGGTGCATAGACCGCAGTAAGAGAGAGAAAGACGAGAAGAAGCCGGGATCAACCCGTGGCCTGCCTGGCCTGCCAACAACTAAAACGGGGAAGAAGGCGCGCCTGAGGCTGCCGGCGCTGGAATCTGACTGCACCGGTCCTTAGCCGGCGCATGATTCGGTCAGAGCGTAAGGCGTTTAAATATTGCTGTCAAGGAACGCGGTCAACTGCGACTTGGAAAGCGCGCCGATGCGGGTCGCTTCCACGTTGCCGTTCTTGAACAGCATCAGGGTGGGGATGCCGCGGATGCCGAACTTGGCCGGCACCAGCTGATTCTCGTCGACGTTGATCTTCGCGATCTTGAGCCGGCCGTTGTATTCCTTCGCCACGTCCTCCAGGATCGGGGCGATCGACTTGCACGGCCCGCACCACTCGGCCCAGTAGTCGACCAGCACGGGGATGTCGGATTTGAGGACCTCGGGGTCGAAGCTGTCGTCGGTAACGTGATTGATGGCAGAACTGCTCATGGCACCTCGAAGCGGGTAGACAGGGGGGATGGCTCAATTATGGGGCCGGCGTCGCGGAACGCAAGCCGGCGTCCGCGCGGAGGTGCTAAACTACGGATTCGTTTAACCTTTTTCCCATCCCGGATTTATCCAAGAATGGCTTACGTCGTCACCGAATCTTGCATCAAGTGTAAGTACACCGACTGCGTGGACGTCTGTCCGGTGGACTGCTTCCGCGAAGGCCCCAACATGCTGGTGATCGACCCGGACGAATGCATCGACTGCACCCTGTGCGTGCCCGAGTGCCCGGTCGAGGCCATCTTCGCCGAGGACGACGTGCCCGACGAACAGCGCGAATTCATCGCTCTCAACCGCGAGCTGGCCGCCGGCTGGCAGCCCATCATCGAGCGCAAGCCCGCGCCGGCCGACGCCGACGAGTGGGCGAAGACGAAGGAAAAGAAGGGACTGCTGGAGAGATAGGGCCGGCGCTAGAGGGCCAGCGCGCCAATCAGGAGCACGGTCCCGACCGCGAACAGCAGGATGCCGTCGCCGAGCGGGCCGATGAGCTGCGTGCCCAGTTGCAGCAGCCAGTTCAGGTAGGCGGTATGCAGGCCGCCCGGGTCGAGAAAGGCGATGAAGCTCTCCAGATAGAAAGCGAGCGCGATGCCGCCCATGAACAGGCGCACCCGGTTCATGGACCGCTGCCTGGCGCGCACCGGATCGAGCGCCTCTTCCTTGCGCAGAATCGAGAAGCGGGGCGGCCAGGAATTCATGGTTTGAGCTTGGAGTAGGTCTCGCTCGCGGCGATGATGACATGCTTCTCCAGCCCGCGCTCGCGGTGCGCGTTGGCGCGCGCGTACTCGGGCGATGCCATCATGTCGAGGAAAGCGGCGCGCGAGGGGTAGCGCACCAGGACCACGTAGTCCCAGGGGTTCTCGTGCGGCTCGCCGAAGGCGACGCCCTCGGCGTTGCCCGCCCACAGCACCGTGCCGCCGCGCTGCTTGATGAGCGGCATGGTGAGCTCGCTGTAGCGCTTGTACTCGGCGCGGTCGCGGTAGCGCACCAGGTTGACCATCACCACCGGGCCCTCGTCCGGCAGCGCGCCGATCAGTTCGGCGTTGATTTCCCTTGGGCCGCCCATGCTCACGCCCAGACCGGGTAGCCCTTGGCTTCCCGGGCGTAGCCGCCGAAGAGGTCCATCACCCGCTCGCGCCAGGCGTAGACCGGGTCGTCGGGCTCGAGCAGGCGGATCGGCGACACCGCGCGCGCCCACTGGAAGGCGCCGAACAGGAGGTAGTCGGCCAGGCCCGGGGCGCGCCCGGCGACGAAGGGCTGCTCGATGAGCACCGGGCGCAGCGGCTCGAGCGCGCCGCGCAGCGCCGCGAGCGCGCCGTTGCGGTCGGCGCCGAACTGCTCCAGCGTCTTGCCGAAGCGCTTCTCGCGCGACTCGCGGAAGTAGGCGCGGTCCTTCTCGTGCAGCTGGTTGAACAGGTCGACGATGATCACCTTGACCACGCCGGCGTGGATGCTGCGCTCGACCCAATGCTTGAAGAAGTAGCTCAGCGTCCGCGCCTCGTCGCCGCTCACCAGCAGCGGCCGGTCCGGGTAGGCCTCGTCCAGGTAGGCGGCGATCGACCAGCTGTCGTGCACCTCGCGCCCGCCGTCGACGATCACCGGCACCAGCTTCTGGCCGGAGAACGCGATCGCGTCCTTCTCGGTGAAGCGCCACGGGATCTCCTCCGCCTCGAGCCCCTTGTGCCTGAGCGCCATCTTGACGCGCCAGCAGTTGGGCGAGAAACGCCGGTCGTCCTCGGCCCCCGCCAGGTCCCACAGCTTGATCGTCACGTCCGATCTCCCTTTAGTGTTCGTACATGCCCGCGCGCGCCTTGCCACGGAACACCCGGTACGAGAACGCGGTATAGGCGGCGATCAGCGGCACCACCACCACTGCGCCGTAGAGCACGAACCTGAGCGCCGAGGGGTCCGCCGCCGCCTGCCAGATCGTGATGCGGTCGATCACCAGGTAGGGAAACAGGCTGTAGGCAAGGCCCGCGAAGGCGAGCACGAAGATCGCCACCGTGCCGGCGAAGGGCTTCCAGTCGGAGCGCCCGAGGCGCCTCCAGACCCATACGCCGCAGGCGACGGTGGCGAGCGGCAGCAGCATCAGCCCGAGCGTGTGGGGAAAATCGAACCACTTCATGCGCACCGTCTCGCTCGCCAGGGGCGTGGCGAGGCTCACCAGCGCGACCCCGAGCGCGACCCAGCCGAGGCCCCAGCGAGCCCAGCCGATCGCCTTCGCCTGCAGCGCGCCCTCGGTGCGCAGGATGAGCCAGGTCGCGCCGAGCAGCATGTAGCCGCCGCACAGCCCGCCCGCGACCACGAGCGAGAAAAGCCAGTATCCGAACCCGCTCGCGTAGCCGGTGATGGTGCGCCCGAGCATGAAGCCTTGCGCCAGCGAAGCGAGGAAGGAGCCGAACCAGAACAGCCAGTTCCACAGTTCGCGGTGCCAGCCGAGCGCCTTGACGCGGAACTCGAACGCCACCCCGCGCAGCATCAGCCCGATCAGCATCGCGGCCACCGGCAGGTAGAGCGCGCCGAGGATCACGCCGTGCGCGAGCGGGAACGCCACCAGCAGCAGCCCGATGCCGAGCACCAGCCAGGTCTCGTTCGCGTCCCAGAACGGGCCGATCGAGGCCACCATCAGCGCCTGCTCTTCGTCGCTCGCGGCCGGCATCAGCATGCCCACGCCGAGGTCGTAGCCGTCGAGCACCACGTAGGCGAGGATCGCCATGCCCATCAGCGCGGTGAACACCAGCGGCAGGTCGACGCTCATTTGGATCCTCCGTCGCCTTCGCCCGCGAGGTGCGTGAGCACCACGATGTAGGCCAGCAGCATCATCGCGTAGGTGATGACGTAGCCGGTGAGACTCGCGCCGAGCTGCGCGCCCGAGATCGCGCCCACCGCGTCCTCGGTGCGCAGCAGCCCAGTGACGAGCCAGGGCTGGCGCCCCATCTCGGTCACGATCCAGCCCGCGAGCGTCGCGCCCCAGCCGATGAAGGTCGCGCTCGCGAACGTCCACAGCAGCCAGCGCGGCGCCCCCGCGCCGCGGCGCGTCACCCAGGCCCCGAGCCACGCAAGCGCGAGCATCGCGAAGCCCAGGCCCACCATGATGCGAAAGGCGAAGAACACCGGCGCCACCGGCGGGATGTCGTCGCCGAAGGCGTCCAGCCCCTCGATGCCGCCGTTCGGGTCGTGGGTCAGGATCAGGCTCGCGCCCTTAGGGATGCTGATCGCCCAGTCGTTGTGCTTCGTGGCCGGGTTCGGGATCGCGAACAGCTCGAGCGGGATGCCGCGCCCGCCCTTCCAGATCGCCTCGATCGCGGCGATCTTGGCCGGCTGGTTCTCGAGCGTGTTCAGGCCGTGCGCATCGCCGGCCGCGATCTGCAGCGGCGCGAGCACCGCCGCGATCGCGATTCCGGTGCGCAGCGTGCGCGCCGCCGCGCCGTCCGCCGGCGCCTTGAGCAGGCGCCAGGCCGACAGCCCCGCGACTAGGAACGACGCGGTCAGTCCCGAGGCGAGCGTCATGTGCACGAAGCGGTACGGGAACGAGGGATTGAAGATCACCGCCAGCCAGTCGCCGGCGATCAGCTTGCCCGCCGGCGTCCAGGCCCAGCCCGCGGGGGTCTGCATCCACGAGTTGAGCGCCAGGATCCAGAACGCCGACAGCGTGGTGCCGAACGCGACCAGCACGGTGGAGGTCATGTGCACCCAGCCCGGCACGCGGTTCATGCCGAACAGCATCACGCCGAGGAAGGTCGCCTCGAGGAAGAACGCGGTCAGCACCTCGTAGGCGAGCAAGGGGCCGGCGACGTTGCCGACGTTGTTCATGTAGCCCGGCCAGTTGGTGCCGAACTGGAACGACATCACGATCCCGGTCACCACCCCCATGGCGAAGGTGAGCGCGAACACCCGGGTCCAGCGCTTGTAGCTCGCGAGCCAGGCCGCATCGCCCGTGCGCGCGTAGCGCGCGCGGAAGTACACCAGCAGCCACGCCAACCCTATGGTGATGCTGGGGAAAAGGATGTGAAAGCCGATGTTGAGCCCGAACTGGGCTCGCGCGAGTTGCAGCGCGTCGCTCGCGTCCATGACTTATTATCGTGCGACATGGCCCCGGCCGCAATCGCCGCATTTGCCGCAATCGACAGGTCGACGCTGTTCGCCCTGCTCGCGCAGGGCCTCGCGGCGAAGCTGACCGTGGTGACGCCGAACCGGCGCCTGGCGCAGGCGCTGGCGCGCGAGTTCGACGCCGGCCAGGCGGACAAGGGCTTGGCGGTGTGGGAGAGCGCCGACATCCTGCCGCTGCCGGCCTGGATCGGGCGGCTGTACGAGGACGCGCTGTATTCCGGGCTCGCGCCCGCGCTGCCGCTGCTGCTGTCGGAGGCGCAGGAAATCGAGCTCTGGGAACAGGTCATTCGCGCGTCCCCCTGGGGCAGCGAACTGCTCGATCCCTCGCGCGCGGCCACGCAGGCGATGCACGCCTGGGCGCTCGCGCACGGCTGGCGCATCGCGGGCGCGCTCGGGTCCTTCCCGGGCAACGAGGACGCGCAGGCCTTCGCGCGCTGGGCCGCCGCCTACGCGAAGCACGACTCGACCGACGCCGCGCGCCTGCCCGACCTGGTCGCGCCGCTGCTCGCGGACGCGGCGCTGCGCAAGCCCGCGCGGCTGGTGGCCTACGGCTTCGACCTGATCGCGCCGCAGGCGCGCGAATTCCTCGACGCCTGCGCGGCGCAGGGCGTCGAAGTGAAGGTTTGCAGTCAGGAAGAAATCAGCTCCACTCCAAAACGCCTTGTGTTCCCGTCCGCCCGCCGCGAGCTCGAGGCGGCGGCCGAGTGGGCGCGCGCGAAGCTCGAATGCGGAGCGCAGCGGATCGGCGTCGTGGTGCCCGAGCTCGCGGCGCGGCGCAGGGAAGTGCTGCGGGTGTTCGCGCGCACGATGAACCCGGCGCACGGGCTGCCCGGCGACGCATCGCGCGCGCTGCCGTTCAACACGCCTTTCAACCTTTCTCTCGGCGAGCCGCTCGCGGACACGCCGCTCGCGCACGCCGCGCTCGCGATCTTCGCGCTCGCCGCGGGCGAGCTAAGCTTCGAGCAGGCGAGCAGGCTCGTTCGCTCGCCCTTTCTCGGCGGCGGCGAGGCCGAGATGGCGCCGCGCACGCGCCTCGACGCCGCGCTGCGCAAGAGCGCGCCGGCGCGCCTCACGCTCGGCAAGCTGGTGGGGCTGGTCGAGGGCTGTCCGATCCTGCGCCAACACCTGGAAAAAATCTTTTCAATCCCGAAATTGGAGACGGGTTCGCCGCACCAGTGGGGTGAGCACTTCACGCGCCTGCTCGACGCGGCGGGCTTTCCGGGCCGCAGCCTCGACTCGGCCGAGTTCCAGACGCGCGCCAAGCTGAACGAGACGCTGGCCGAGTTCGCGCGCCTGGAGCGCGTTGCGCCGAAGATGGGCGCGCAGCGGGCGCTGGCGCGCCTCGAGCGCCTGTGCCGCGACACCCTGTTCCAGCCCGAGTCGCCCGCGGCGCCGGTGCAGGTGCTCGGCGTGCTCGAGTCGGCCGGCCTTTCGTTCGAGTGCCTGTGGCTCACCGGGCTGACCGACGAGGCCTGGCCGCTCGCCGCGCGCCCGAACCCGTTCCTGCCGCCCGCGCTGCAGAAGAAGGCCGGCATCCCCGAGGCCTCGGCGGAAGAAACGCTCGCGCGCGGCAAGCGCATCACCGAGGGCTGGCTCGGCGCCGCGCCCGAGGTGGTGCTCTCGCACCCCGCGTGGGAGAAAGACCGCAAGCTCGTGGTCTCCCCGCTTGTTTCTCAACTGGATGTTTCGCCGCTCCCCGAGGCGCAGGCGCCGCGTTGGCGCGACCTGATCTTCGCTGCGCGCGCGAGCGAGTCGGCGCCCGACGGGCAGGCGCCCGCGCTCGCGACCAGGACGCCGCGCGGCGGCACGCGCATCCTGGCCGACCAGGCCGCCTGTCCGTTTCGCGCCTTCGCGCGCCACCGGCTCGCGGCCGAGGCGCTGGAAGAGCCGCTCGCGGGGCCGGACGCGCGCGCGCGGGGGCTGCTCTTGCACGCGCTGATGCGCGAGCTGTGGGGCGAGCTGGGCAATAGCGCCGCGCTCGCCTCCGACTGCGCGCCCGCGATCGCCAAGGCCGCCGCCGCCGCGGTGGCCGAAGCGAAGCTGGAAGAGCCCTTTGCGAACCTGGAACGGCAAAGACTGGCGAAACTGGCCAACGAATGGCTCGACATCGAGCGCAAGCGCGCGCCGTTCGAAGTCGCCGCGCGCGAGGACAAGCGCAAGCTCAAAGTCGCCGGCCTCGAGATTTCCGGGCGCATCGACCGCCTGGACAAGCTCGCCTCGGGCGGGTACGCGCTGATCGACTACAAGAGCGGGCGCCCGACGCCGAACGCCTGGCTCGGCGAGCGCCCCGACGACCCGCAGCTGCCGCTCTACGCGCTCTCGGCGCCGGAGGAGATCGCCGCGCTCGCCTACGCCAAGCTGCAGACCGGCGGCATGAAGTACATGGGCTTCGCGCGCGAAAAGGAGTTGGTCGCGATGGCGAAGGACTGGAACGGTCTGCTCGCGGGATGGAAGCGCTCGCTCGAAGCGCTCGGCGCCGGCTTCGCCGCGGGCGAGGCGAAGGTCGACCCCAAGAACGGCCTCGCCACTTGCCGCTATTGCGACCTGCAGCCGCTGTGCCGGGTGCACGAGCGGCTCGCCGCGCTCGAGGAAGAAGGCGCGGAGGAAGACGATGGCTGAGCCCGCCGACAAGGCCGCGCGCGACCGGGCGCTCGATGCGGCGCGCTCGTTCATCGTCCAGGCGCCGGCGGGCTCGGGCAAGACCACGCTGCTGGTCGAGCGCTTCCTCGCGCTGCTCGCGACCGTGCAGCAGCCGGAGGAGATCGTCGCCATCACCTTCACCCGCAAGGCCGCGGCCGAGATGCGCGAGCGGGTGCTGGAGAAGATTTCGCCCGAGCTCGCGCCGCGCCTGCGGATCCAGACCATCGACGCGCTGTCGACTGCGCTCACCGCGCAGATGCCGGTGCTGGCGAAGTTCGGCGCCCAGCCGGGCGTGGCCGAGGCCCCGGCCGAGCTCTACCGCGAGGCCGTCGCGCGCGCGCTGGCGACGATGACGCCGCCGGTCGCAAGCCTGCTCGCGCACCTGGACAACAACGTGGCCGACGCCACCGCGCTGCTCGCGGGCATGCTCGAGCGGCGCGACCAGTGGCTGCGCAGCACCGGCGCCGCGCCTACCCGCGCCGAGCTGGAAGAGGCTTTGCGGTTGGAAAGAAATCGCCTCATCGCCAGGGCGCGCGCGATATATCCGCAGGCCACGCCCGAGCTCGCGCGCGAAGTCCTGACCCAGAAGGGCGAGTGGCGCAAGCGCCCCGCCGCGCCGGCCGAGCTGGTCGCGATTGCCGGCCTCGAGCAGGCGCTCGCGTCGCTTTTGAGCGCGCCGCCCGAGAAGTACTCCGCGCAGCAGTGGGAGGCGCTGGAGGCGATCCTCGCGCTCCTGAAACCCGCGCTGGCCGAGCTGCGCCTCTTGTTCGCCGAGCGCGGCGAAGTCGACTTCACCGAGATCGCGCACGGCGCGCTCGCGGCGCTCGGCACTCCCGAAGCGCCGACCGACTTGCTGCTCGCGCTCGACGTGCGGGTTAAGCACCTGCTGGTGGACGAGTTCCAGGACACCTCCAACTCGCAGTGGGAGCTGCTCGAGCGCCTCACCGCCGGGTGGGAGCCGGGCGACGGCAGGACGGTGTTCGTGGTCGGCGACCCGATGCAGTCGATCTATCGCTTTCGCGACGCGCAGGTGGGCCTGTTCCTGCACGCGCGCCGCCAGGGCCTGCCGAACGTGACGCTCGAGCCGTTGGGGCTTTCGACCAACTTCCGCTCGCAAGGGGCGCTGGTCGAGTGGGTCAACCGCGTGTTTCCCACTGTTCTGCCGGCGGGCGAGGACGAGGCCTCGGGCGCGGTGCCGTACTCGCCTTCGAGCGCCTTCGAGGAGGCCGACCTCGAAGGCGCACCGACCCTGGATCTGCTTTCCGGCCGCGCCGCCGAGGCGCGGCGCGTGGTCGAGCTGATCCAGCACGCGCGCGGCAAGACCGCGATCCTGGTGCGCAACCGCAGCCACCTCGATCACATCGTGCCGCTGCTGAAAGAAGCCGGCATCGCGTTCCGCGCGGTCGAGATCGAGCAGCTGGGCGAAAAGCAGGTGGTGCAGGACCTCTATGCGCTGACGCGCGCGCTCACGCACCTGGCCGACCGCGTCGCCTGGCTCGCCATCCTGCGCGCGCCGTGGTGCGGCCTGGATTTGAACGAATTGAGCGGTTACTTCGAAGGCAGGAACGACCAGACGATCTGGGAGCTGATCCAGAACATTCCCCGGCTCTCGAAGATCGTCGCCGTCCTCGAACCCGCGCTCGAGCAGCGCCTGCGCGGGACCCTGCGCGACCGCGTCGAAGGCGTCTGGCTCGCCCTCGGCGGCCCGGCCTGCCTCGCCGACCGCACCGACCTGGCCGACGCCGAGATCTATTTCGACGAGCTCGAGCGGCTCGAAGTCGCGGGCGAGCTGGAAGACTTCGGCGCCCTCGCCGACAGCCTCGCCAAGCTCTACGCCGAGCCCGACGTCGAGGCCGGCCCCGAAGCGGTCGAAATCATGACCGTCCACAAGGCCAAGGGCCTCGAGTTCGACACCGTCATCGTCCCCGGCCTCGACCGCGCCCCGCGCGGCGCAAGAAAACCCCTGTTCGCCTGGCGCGCCTTACCGGGCGGTCAGCTCCTGCTCGCGCCCATCGACGAAACCGGCGGCGACAAGGAGCCGCTTTATCACTATGTCCGAATGCTTGACCGCGAGGCCGAAGACATCGAGGCTGGACGCCTGTTCTACGTCGCCGCCACCCGCGCCGAGTCGCACCTGCACCTGCTCGGTTGCGTCAAAGTCGACCAGCACGGCGTGCTGAAAATGCCCTCGCGCCGCAGCCTGCTCGGCCTCGCATGGGACGCGCTCGCAGACCAGATCGCACTCCCCGCCGCGACCACGGCGGAAAAAGAACAAAGGGAACCGCTACCCGCCGAACTGAAACGCCTGCCGGCCGACTTCAAACTTCCCGACCCGCCCGAGCCGGTGAAGTGGACCGCGCCGGACGAGGGGAGAGAAGAAGTGGAAATAGAATTCTCATGGGCCAAGGAAACCGTCCGCCACGCCGGCATCGTCGCGCACGCCTGGCTGCAGCGAATCGCCGAGGACGAGCTCAAAGGCTGGGACGCTGAGCGCGTTGACTCCCTACGCCCCCACCTCACCCGCGATCTCCAGCGCCGCGGTGTTGCGCCGGCGGAGCTCGAGCGCGCCACCACCCTCGTCGTCACCACCCTCAAGAACACCCTCGCCGACGAGCGCGGCCGCTGGCTGCTCGGCCCGCACCCGGTTGCGCGTAACGAATACCGCCTGCGCGACCGCGAGCGAAGCTTCCGCATCGACCGTTACATCGAGGACGCGCAGGGCACGAAGTGGGTTGCGGACTACAAGCTGAGTAAGCACGAAGGCGCCGACATCGAGGGCTTCCTCGACGACCAGCGCGGGCGCTACGCCGCGCAGTTAGACGGCTACGCGAAAGCGGTCGGCGGCGCGAGTCCCGCGCTGTATTTTCCGCTGCACAAGGGCTGGCGGAATTGGTGAGCCAGACTATTCCCCGGAAATGAACCCGATGCTGCGACGCTTAGGCGCAGATGCCGGGGGTGACATCAGCCCACGGATTGCGTCGAACACCACCTTGAACTGGCGATCGTATTTCGATTCCAGCTCGTCGAGCCGCCGCGCCAGCTCCCGGTTGTGCCCGACCAGCTCGCGCAGGCGCACAAAGGCGCGCATGATCTCCACGTTCACCTGAACGGCCCGTTCGCTCTTGAGTACTGAGGAGAGCATAGCCACCCCCTGCTCGGTGAAGGCGTACGGACGGAATTTCGAGTGCCGGCCCTGCCGGGACGACGCCGAGTCTACGGTCACAATTTGTGACCTTAAAGTATCGACCTCCTGCCATTCGAGCCGGAGCATGAAGTCTGCCGGGAACCGGCCGGTGTTGCGCTTTACGGCCTGATTCAGCGCTTTGACCTCGACACCGTAGAGCTTGGCGAGATCCGCGTCGAGCATGACCCGCTGAGTAACGGAAGTCATCGCTGGACGGACGGCTACATCTTCGAAAACGAGTGGCAGAGCTTCCGCACGCGCCGGGACAGGAAGCTGGAACTCACCACCGCGCCGCATACCTGCACGATACCCTGCCGCGCCGGTGACGATTGGGTAGCAGACGAAGTTTCCAGTGGCTATCGGCGGTAATTATCGGGAACTGAACGATAGTTCCCAAATAGGGAACTTTGTGGTAGTCTGCGCCATGGTCAACTTCAGGACACGGGATGCGAATCGTCGGGCGCGACAAGCTCGATGAGTTCGCCGGGGCTCATGCAGACGCCCGCACCTGGATCGAGAACTGGATCGCCGATTGCGAGGCGGCCCGATGGCTCACGCCCCAGCAGATCAAGGATCGATATGTGTCGGCGAGCTTTCTCGCGGCTAGGGTAGTGATTTTCAATATGAAGGGGAATAGGTACAGGCTGGAGACGCAGATGGCATACAACACGGGTGTGGTCGTGGTCCGATGGATCGGGACGCACGCGGAATATTCGAAACGGCAAATCTGAGGCTGGAGAATGGAACCGAGGATCATCAAGACTGGGGCGCAGTACCGCGCCGCGCTCGCGGCGGTCGAGCGCCTTGCCGCCGAGGACCCGGTGGCGGGCTCGGCGGACGGTGATCGCCTCGAACTCCTCGCCAAGCTCGTCGAGGACTACGAAAAGGAGCGCTACCGGTTCGCGCGTCCGGACCCGATCGAGGCGATTGTCTTTCGCATGGAGGAACAGGGTCTGCGGCAAAAGGACATCGCCGACCTGCTCGGCGGCAAGAATCGCGCTTCCGAAATCCTGTCGCGCAAGCGCCCCCTGACGCTGTCGATGGTGCGCGCGCTGAGCGAGTCCCTCCGCATTCCGGCCGATCTGCTGATTCGCCAGCCGGAGCCTTCAGATTTTGGCGCGGAGGACGAGGAGAACGGGGAGAACGAGGAGAGCCAGATTCCCATGCCATACCTGCTGAAGTCGGGATGGTTCGAAGACGACGACGCGCGGCGGCTTACGACGGCGGCGGTGGTCGCGCGCTACCTGAGGCCGCGGGCGGGCGGACCGCTCTACCTACGTCGCACGATCACCTACGGCGCCACGCCCGACACCAACAAGACGCGGTTGCGCCTGTGGGTTTCAAAGGTACGCGAGCTCGCGGCGGCCTCGCGCCGGCAGCGGGGGCCTTGGCGCGCCGATACGCTGAATGATGAGTTTCTCTCCTTTGTCGCGCGACTAAGCGGGGCGGACGAGGGGCCGCGGCTGGCGCAGAAGCTGCTCGCGGAGAAAGGCATCGCCTTGATCGTCTGGCCAGCCTTGCCGCAGACGAAGCTCGACGGCGCTGCAATGCTCGACGCGGAGGGCGCCCCGATCATCGGTATCACGCTGCGCCACGACCGGCTCGACAGCTTCTGGTTCACGCTGCTGCATGAGCTTGTGCATGCGTGGAAACATCTACCGGAAAAAGATGTCGCCATCACGGATGAAAGCGTCGAGGATGGGCACGACGATGACTCCAAAGAAGCGGAAGCAAACCGCTTGGCGCGAAACGCTTTCATTCCAAGATCACTCTGGAAGCGTACAGACGCGTTCCTGCGGCCCTCGGTCGAGTCCATTCTCGCCCTCGCGCGCAGGCTACATATCAGCCCGGCCATTGTCGCGGGCCGGCTGCGCCGCGAGAAGACCGGCTACGCCGCCTTCAGCGGTCTGGTCGGAAACCGGCAGGTGAGAAAGCTCTTTCCCGACGTGAAGTGGAGCTGAGCCGATGCGCGCATCATATTGCTACCTGCCGACTCTTCCAGCGCGAAGCGGAGCCTTCCGCGCGGTCGCGGCTCTGTCGCCTGATGCGGCATCGCACGTCACGCCGATGTTCGATGTGCCCGCTCCGGCGCCGAAAAGCGGAAAGACCATTGACGCCTATTTGACCGAACGCGCCGAAGGAATTCATGGATGCTGGGAGCGGGACCGGCCCGCATATGTTGACGTTCACGACCTGGAAAGACGCTCCTAGCCCGTTTTCCCGACGGTGTGTGCCTCAGGCTCGACCGGGACGAGCTTTCGGACCCCGGCCAACTGCCGCACAGCCTGAATGCGCTGCTCGCTGCAATCTCGGCGGAACCTGCGAATACCAATTCGCTTTTCGACTATCGATTTGTCGGGCGTGAGACACCTGAAGCGATTCGCGCGTCGGCTCTGGAAGCGCTGTATGCAATTTCAGGGATTGGGCAATTCCGCAATATCTTGCTGGCCGGAGCCAGCATCCCCGACCGGCTCGGCAAGCAGGATGTCGGCAAAGTTCGGCGTGAAACGAGGGTGGAACTGGAGGCGTGGAGCCAGTTGCTTTCGGCGCTCATGAGCCGGATACCCGTTGTGCTAAGCGACTACGGCATCGTCGGCGCACACTACGTGACGCCGTCCGGTGTCGTCACGGTCCCTTCGCGCAGCCGGTACACGACGGAGCGGGGGCACGTGTTCCGACGTGCGAAGCGAGGCGGGCATGTGGAAACGTGCAAGCAGGTTGCCGCATCAAGCGACTTTCTCGGCGAGACGTTCAGCGCGGGGGATCGCCGCGTAGGTCTGGTCGCGCGAGGCCAAGCGAAGCCGGGTGCGCCGGTGAGTTGGGGTACGGACGACACGACCCATCATCTTGAACTCGTATCGGCCCAGACTTGGCGTGTTCTTCAGGCCCAGGGCTTGGACGGACGGTTCAATCTGGCCGCACCGAGCCGTCGGCCGTGGCTTCAGCCCGAGCTGCTTCGCAATGCGTAACTTGGCGGTAGTTGTGTATCGGAAAGGCCGAAATTCATCTGACACAACTGGTGAGATTTGGGTTGACCTTGGCAGCGCAGCAGCGTCGACTCGGTGCGCTCGATGGCGTGCACGCGCGGCTCGCCGTTGACGGTCTCGCGCGCGACGTCGAAGCGCGTACGCTCGTAGGGGATCGCGAGGGTGGGGCCGGAGAGGGTCTGGCGCGCCCCCAGCCGTGCGCGATGCCGGCCACCGCCTCGTCGCGGCGCGCCGCGCGCTCGGCGATCAGGCCCTGGATCATGTTGACCGGTATGTAGAGCGCGAGCGCGAGCAGCGCGATGACGACGGGCTTCGCGGCAAGCAAAGACTTCATGGCGTTCCCCTGTGGCAGGCGGGAAAAGCATGCCGCGACAAACTAGCAATCCCGGGGCGGATCGAGCCCGGGCACGGGCGAAGTCAGCCGCCCGCGAGCGCCTGCAAGCTTCAATCGCGAATCGGACCGCGGTGCATACTGCGCTCTGACGGGACTTCAAGGTAAGCGAGGAGGATCGCATCGATGGATATCACGCACCGCTTCATCCAGACCAACGGGCTGCGCATGCACCTGGCCGAGGCCGGGCAGGGGCCGCTGGTCGTGCTCTGCCATGGCTTTCCGGAGTCCTGGTATTCCTGGCGCCACCAGCTCCGCGCGCTCGCCGAGGCGGGCTATCGCGCGGTCGCGCCCGACATGCGCGGCTACGGCCAGACCGACCGCCCCGAGGCGATCGACCAGTACACGCTGCTGCACCTGGTCGGCGACATGGTGGGACTGCTCGACGCGCTCGAGGCGCCGAGCGCGGTCATCGCGGGCCACGACTGGGGCGCGGCCGTCGCCTGGCACTCGGCGCTCCTGCGCCCCGACCGCTTCCGCGCGGTGATCGGGCTCAGTGTGCCGTTCCGCCCGCGCGGCCCGGCGCGGCCGACGAGCGTCATGCCGCAAACCGCCGATGCGCACTTCTATCAGCTCTACTTCCAGCAGCCCGGCGTCGCCGAAGCCGAATTCGAGAGCGATCCGCGCGCGAGCGTGCGCAAGATGCTCTACGCAGGATCGGGCGACGCGAAGCCGGGCCCGAGCGCGGCCGGTCAGGCCGGCCCGGGCATGGTGCCGCGCAACGGTGGCTTTCTCAGCAGCAGCGAGAACCCGGCCGCGCTGCCTCCCTGGCTCGCCGAATCGGACGTCGATTTCTACGCCAGTGAATTTGCGCGCACCGGCTTTCGCGGCGGCCTGAACTGGTACCGCAACATCGATCGCAGCTGGGAGCTGCTGGCGCCGTGGGCGGGCGCGAAAGTGACCGTGCCGGCGCTCTACATAGCGGGCGAGCGCGATCTCGTGGTCGCCTTCTCCGGCAAGGACAAGCTGGTGCCGGCGCTGAGACAGTGGGTGCCCGGGCTGCGCGAGGCCGTCATGCTGCCCGGCTGCGGACACTGGACCGAGCAGGAGCGGCCCGCCGAGGTAAACACGGCGATGCTTGGCTTCCTGAAGGCGCTGCCGTAGCCGGGCGCGACCGGGACCGCCGCGCTCGCGCCCGCGATGTACCGCGCACCGCACGCCGCCGCGCATCCGGACCGCGCCGCCGTGATTATGGCCGGCACCGGCGCGGTCGTGACCTACGCCGAGCTCGAGGCGCGCACCAATCGGCTGGCGCATTTCTTTCGCGCGCAGGGGCTGTCGCGCCTCGACCACTACGCGATCTTCATGGAGAACAACGATCGCTACGTGGAGTGCTGCGCAGCCGGCGGGCGCGCGGGGCTTTACTACACCTGCGTCAACTCGTACCTCAAGGCGGACGAGCTCGCCTTTATCCTGAATAACAGCGAATCGAGGGTGGTGATCACGTCGCGCGCAAAGCGCGAGTTGGTGCGCGAGGCGCTCGCGCAGTGCCCGAAGATCAGCAAGTGCCTCGTGGTCGGCGGCGGAGCGGACCCGGACCCGCGCTTCGACGATTTCGAGGCGGCCGTGGCCGGATTTCCGGATGTGCCGATCGCGGATGAATGGCTCGGGACCGCGATGCTGTATTCGTCCGGGACAACCGGCCGGCCGAAGGGAGTCCTGCGGCCGCTGCCCGAGGAACCACCGTCGTACCAGATGCCGCTGTTCGCGTTCCTGTACAAGCTCTGGCATTGCCGCGAGGGGATGATCTATCTGTCGCCGGCGCCGCTTTACCACTCGGCGCCCCAGGCCGCGGTGTCGCTTGCGCTCCAGGCCGGCGGCACGGTGATCGTGATGGAGCATTTCGATCCGGAGCAATACCTCGAGCTCGTCGAGCGCTACCGCGTCACGCATAGCCAGCTGGTGCCGACGATGTTCAGCCGCATGCTGAAGTTGCCGGACGAGGTGCGCGCCCGCTACGACCTGTCGTCGCTCGAGGTCGCGGTGCACGCCGCCGCGCCCTGCCCGGTGCAGGTCAAGGAGCGGATGATCGAGTGGTGGGGACCCATCGTCGAGGAGTACTACGGCACCACCGAAGGCCTCGGCTTCACCGCGTGCACCAGCGCGGAGTGGCTCGCCCATCGCGGGACGGTGGGCCGGGTGCTGTTCGGCGACCTTCATATTCTGGACGCGAACATGAAGCCGCTGCCGAAGGGCACGCCGGGGGAAATCTGGTTCCGCACCGCGACGCCGTTCGAATACTTCAACGACCCGCAGCGCACGCGCGCCGCGCGTTCGCCCGACGGCACCATGAGCACGGTGGGGGACGTGGGCTTTGTCGACGACGACGGCTTTCTCTACCTGACCGACCGCTCAACGTTCATGATCATTTCGGGCGGCGTGAACATCTACCCGCAGGAATGCGAGAATCTGCTGATCAGCCATCCGAAGGTCGCCGACGCCGCGGTGTTCGGGGTGCCGAACGAAGATCTCGGGGAAGAGGTCAAGGCGGTGGTGCAGGTGATGCCGGGAGCGAAGGCGGGCCCCGCGCTGGAGGCCGAGCTCATCGATTACTGCCGCGAGCACCTTTCGCACCTCAAGTGCCCGCGCAGCGTGGACTTCATCGACCTCATGCCGCGCCTGCCGACCGGCAAGCTGTACAAGAAGCCCCTGCGCGACAAGTACTGGGCGGAGCACAAGAGCCGCATCGTCTGAGCACCGCCGGGCGCGCGGCGCGTCAGCGCGGCGGCCTGATCACCACGAAGCAGCCGAGCGCCACCGCCGCGAAGGCGGCGGCGAGCCCGAGCGCCGCGCCGTCGGACAGGCGCTCCACCACGAAAGCCATCACCAATGGCGCCGCGGCCTGCATCAGCATCCAGGGGCTGGCCAGCCGGCCCATCAGCCGGCCATAGCCGGAAGGGCCGAACAGCGCCAGCGGCACCGCGCCGCGCGTGATGGTGATCAGGCCGTTGGCGCCGCCGAACATCAGCGCGAACGCCGCCGCCGACGCGGTGGACACGCCGAGCACCGCGAGCAGCGCGAAGGCGCCTAGCAGCGCCGCCAGCGCGAAGCGCACCACCCACAGCGGATGCACGTCGCGGCCGAAGGCGAACTCGATCAGGCGCGCGCCGACCTGCGCCGGACCGTAGAGCGCGCCGATCCACACCACCGTCCCGGCATCGATGCCGGAGCGCGCGAAGATCTCCAGCAGGTTTGCCGACATGCCCGAGGGCACGAAGGCGTAGAACGCGAACGCGGAGGCCACCAGCACGAAGGGCAGGCCGTGCGGCGGCAGCACCCCGGCCGACGCCTCGGCGTGCGCGCGCGCGCCCGTGGCCGCGTCGGCGCGGCTGCGCGGCAGCGCGAGCGCATGCAGCGGCGCCGCGACCGCGGCGAGCAGCGCGGCATAGATGAGGTAGGTGCCGCGCCAGCCCACGCCCTCCAGCAGGAAATGGGTCGCCGGCCAGCTCACCGCGGAGGCAAAGCCGGCGATCAATGTGAGCGCGGTGATCGGCCGCCGCGCCGCCGCGCCGAAGATGCGCCCGAGGCTCGCGAAAGCGGGATCGTAGAGGGTTGCCGCCATGGCGACGCCGAGCACCGTCCATACCGCGAAATAGGCGAGCGGGTCGGCGGCGCGCACGATCAGAGCGAGGCCGAGCGCGCCGGTCAGCGATCCCGCGGTCATGACGACGTGGCCGCCGTAGCGGTCCACCGAGCGGCCGATGTAGGGCGAGATCAACCCGGCCACCAGCAGGCCGTGCGAAAAACCGCCCATGGTGAAGGCGATCGACCAGCCGCGTTCGGCGGCGATCAGCGGCACGATCAGCACCGGCGTGTAGAAGATGCTTCCCCAGGCGAGGATCTGGGTGACGCCGAGCACCGGGACGGCGCGCCAGGGTCCGCGCGCGAGCTCGCGAACGGCGATCATGCCCTCGCCGGTTGGCCGTCAACCACCCGAGAGCGCCTGCACGATGACGACTTCGTCCGCCGCGGCGAGCGGCTGCGACAGCTCGCGCGCCTGCTCGCCGTTGACGAAGATGCGGATATGGCGCCGGATGCGGTCCTGCTCGTCGATGATGCGAAAGCGGATGCCGGTGTACTGGTGATCGAGGTCGGCGAGCAGCGCGGCAAGGGTTGCGCCGCTGGCCTCGGCCTCGCCGCGCTCGGTGTAGGAGCGCAGCGCGCTCGGGATCAGGACCTTCATCGCGCTCAGCGAAGCTCGGCGGTCTCGACAGCGTAGATTTCCGGCAGGTGACGCGCGATCAAGGACCAGCGCCGGCCCTCGTCGCGCCCGATCCACAGTTCGCCGCCGCTGTTGCCGAGGTAGAGCGCAACCGAATCGCAGGCGTCGGCCACCATGCACTGGCGCTTGACCGTCCACCACGCCTGGCTCTTCGGCAGGCCGGCGTCGAGGCGCTGCCAGGTCTTGCCGCCGTTGCGCGTGACGTAGGCCGCCGGCTTGCCGCCGGGGCTGGTGCGCGGCCAGACCTGGGTGCCGTCCATCGGGAACACCCAGGCGACGTTGTCGTTGCGCGGGTGCAGCACGAGCGGAAAGCCGATGTCGCCCACGGTCTTGGGCATGCTGCGGCCGATGCGCGCCCAGGTGTCGGAGGGCCGGTCCAGGCGATAAATGCCGCAGTGGTTCTGCTGGTAGAGCCGGTCCGGATTGGTCGCGCACATGCGCATGCAGTGCGGGTCGTGGAAAGTCGGCTTGGCCGGATCGAAGCCGAAGCCCTCGACCACGTCCATGCCCTTGATGAGCGTTTGCCAGCTGCGGCCGCCGTCCGTCGTCTCGTGCACGCCGCCGCCGGACATGCCGAGGTAGAGATGCTCGCCGTCGCGCGGATCGACGATGATCGAATGCAGCTTCGGCCCGTCCGGCGTGCCGTCCTGCACGGTGCCCATCCATTCGCGGAACTGCGGGTCGTCGTTGACGATCGAAAACGGCTCCCACGTCACTCCGCCGTCGGCCGAACGGAACAGGCCCTGCGGCGAGGTGCCCGCGTACCAGAGGTCCTTGTCCGCGGCACGGCCCGGCGCGAGCCAGAACGTGTGATCGACCGAGCGCCCGGCCTGCCCATCCGGCGCTTTGGCGAACGCGGGCGGCTTGGCCGCTTCCTTCCAGGTCTTGCCGAGGTCGGTAGAGCGGAACACCGTCGGCCCGAGATGGCCGGTCTTCGCCGCGGCGAGCAGCGTGCGGCCGTCGCGCGGGTCGAGCACCAGGTGGCTCACGTTATGGCCGAGGAAATGCGGCCCGTCCGCGCGCCATTGTCTGCGCGCCGCGTCGGCGTGAAAGATCCACGCGCCCTTGCGCGTCGCCACCAGCACGATCGTGCGCGGCGCGGCGCGCGCCCGGGTGGGCCCATTCGCTGAAACCGCTTTCCCGCTCTTGCTGCGCGTGGCTGCCATGGCCGGCTCCTTTCCGCGTCGATCAGGCCAGTCGAATGGGCACAATATACCGGCTCCCGGCGACGAAGTGACGTTCAGGGGACGCCCGGTGCCTGGCGCGTTGCGTTAGCATTGGCAATCCATGGCGCGCAAGGATTTCGCCGTTCTCGGGGCGGGCATCGTCGGCCTGTGCGTCGCGCTGCACCTGCAGAAGCGCGGCCGCTCGGTGGCTCTGGTCGACCGGCGCGGCGCCTCCGAGGAGACTTCATTCGGCAACGCGGGGCTGATCCAGCGCGAGGGGGTTTTCCCCTACGGCTTCCCGCACGATTTCGGCGCGCTCGCCCGCTACGCGGTCAATCGCACGGTCGACGCGCACTACCACCCGAGCGCGCTGCCCGGGCTGGCGCCGTTCCTGTGGCAGTACTGGCGCCATTCGCGTCCCGCCCGCCACGCCGAGGTCGCGCACGTGTACGCAAAGCTGATCGAGCACTGCGTGAGCGAGCACGAGGCCCTCGTCGCCGAGTCGGGCGCCGAGGACCTCGTCGTGCGCGGCGGCTGGATGAAGGTCTACCGCAGCGCGCGCGAGCGAGACCTGCGCTTCGCCGAGGCCGAACGCTGGAAGACGGAATTCGGCATCGAGCACCGCAAGCTCGACGCCAGGGCACTGCAGGAAGAGGAGCCGTTCCTTGCGCCCGTGCTCGCCGGCGCACTGCACTGGACGCAGCCGATCCGCGTGCTCGACCCGCACGCCCTTGGCCAGGCGTACCTGAAGCGCTTCGAGGCGCTAGGAGGCGAATTCCTCCAGGGCAACGCCGCGACGCTCGACGCGGCGGGCGACGGCTGGAAGCTTCGTACCGCGAGCGGCGCGCTCGAGGCGGGCGCCGTGGTCGTCGCGCTCGGGCCATGGTCGGACGTGCTCACGCGCGGGCTCGGCTACCGCCTGCCGCTGGCGGTGAAGCGCGGCTACCACATGCACTACCGGCCCGCCGGCGAGGCGAAGCTGAACCACCCGATCCTCGACACCGAGCGCGGCTACTTCCTCGGGCCGATGCGCCGCGGCATCCGGCTCACGACCGGCGCGGAGTTCGCGCTGCGCGACGCGATCCGCACGCCGGTACAGCTCGGGCGCGCGGAGCCGATCGCACGCGAGCTTTTTCCGCTCGCCGAGCGCCTGGACGTCGAGCCGTGGATGGGGGCGCGCCCCTGCACGCCGGACATGCTGCCGGTCATCGGGCGCGCGCCGCAGCACGCGAACCTCTGGTTCGCCTTCGGGCACGCGCACCATGGGCTGACGCTCGCCGCGGTCACCGGGCGGCTGGTCGCCGAGATGGCGACGGGCGAGCCGCCCTTCGTCGACCCCCTGCCGTACGCGGCGGAGCGGTTCGGCCCGTGAGCCGGTAGTTCGTCGCGCGCAGGTGCGGAATTGTTCCCCGCTTTTTGGGCGGCGGTTCCGTATGCTGGCCTTGACACTCCGACAGCAGGGAGGCGCGGCGATGTGGGAGATACCGGATCAGGCGCAACTGCAGCAGCAGGTCGACCGGCAGTTGCTCGGTCCGCTCGAGGAGGCGCTATCGCTCGCGCGCCGCTACCGCGAGGTCTACGCGTTCAAGGACTACGTCGGCGAGCGCGCGCGCCTGGTGGTCCCGATGCTGGTGCTGATCGGGGTCACGGCCCTCGCCTGCGGGATGGCCCCGATCATGGCGCTGGTGGGCACCAGTGCCTTCTCGGCGCTGGCGGGGATACTGCTCACGCCCGTGCTGCTGCTCGGCAGCCTGTTCGTGCTCGGGTTGGTGTTCTTCTCCTGGCTGGAGGAGCGATCGATCGCGCGCATGCTGGGGCGCCGCAGGGCGCGCGAGCCCAAGGCGATGCGCTGGATGCGCAAGAAGCTCGGCGCCGATCTCGGCCCGCGGGCCCGCGTGCCCTGGCTGTACGCGGCCGTGTTCCTGGCCTTGCCGTTCGCGATGCTGCTGAGCCTCGTGCCGGTGTTCGGCGCGATTCTGCTCGCGCTGCTCGTCGCCGCGCCGGTCGCGTTCGCGCGGTTGGACCGCTAGGCGCGCGGCCAGCCGGGAGCAAGCTGGTCGTCAGAGCGCCTGCTCCAGCGTCGGCGCGCAATCCTCGAGCGTCACGCGCCGCATGTCCCGCGGGTACGCCGTGTCGTCGTACGCCCGGCCGCGATGCATGGTGCAGCGGTTGTCCCACACCACCAGGTCGCCTACCTGCCAGCGATGCTGGTAGACGAACTCGCGCTGCGTGGCGTGCTCCACCAGATCGCGCACCAGCGCCAGCGCCTCGGGCACCTCGAAGCCGTCGATGCGCCCGATGTGGGCCGACAGATACAGGCTCAGCCGCCCCGAGCCGGCGTGCCGGCGCACCATGCGCTGCGGCACCGGCGCGAACTGCTTCTGCTCCTCCTCGGTGAAGCCGTGGAAACCGAGCTGCGCCCGGCTGTAGAGCAGGGAGTGCCAGCACACCAGGTCCTTGAGCTTCCCGCGCATCTTCTGCCCCAGCGCATCCCAGGCCGCGCGCATGTCGGCGAACTCCGTCTCGCCGCCCTCGGGCGGGATCGAGCGCGCGTGCAGCAGCGAATACTTGGCCGGCGTGCGCTTGAAGCTGCTGTCCGAGTGCCACAGGCGGTTGCCCAGGTTGAACATGCGCCGCCGGTCGTCCGCCTTGAGGATCTCCCCGTTCAGGTCCAGGTTGGAGATGTCGTTCATCTGCGCATGCTTGAGGCGGTGCCTTTGCGCATCCACCGTGGCGCGCGTATGTTCGACCGGTCCGAAGGCGCCGCCGAAGGCCATGTGCTGGTCGTCGTCCAGGTCCTGGCCGGGAAACACCAGCACCGCGTGGCGGTCCATCGCCGCCTCGATGGCCGTGCGCAACTCCGCCGTCAGGGGCGAGCGCAGGTCTATCCCGTCGGCTCTCGCGCCGATGTGCGGATGCAGGGGCGTAACGCGCATGGGTCATGTTGCAACGTCGGCGCTCGCGCTGTCAATTTTGCGCCGCCCGCGCTCAGAGGTGCCGCTGCAGGAACTCGGCTTGCACCCGGCTCGCCTCGTCGAACAGCGCGCTCGGGTAGTAGAGCAGGCCGAAATGGCCGCCGGCGATGTCGTGCCATTGCTTGCGGGCGGGCATCAGCTCGTAGGCTTGCCGCGCGACGGAATAGTTGGCGTGCACCATTTCGTCCTTGGGCGCGACCATCAGCAGGGTCGGGGCCTTCACGAACGGCGCCGCGAGCCCCGGGTGCCACGGCACCGGCGTCTTCGGCAGCACGCGCGTGGCGCTGTTCATCCAGCCGGTGCCGTGGCGGCCGCCGTAGTCGATGAACCAGCGGTAGGCCTGGATCGGCTTGAGCAGCGAGGGCGTGCCGGCCTGGTCGCAGGAGACGACCGGGATCGGGCCGGTGGTGGTTTCGGGCGAGCCGCGCACGTCGCCGCGATGGAGGATGTCTTTCATGGTTTCGAACGCAGCCGGGCCCGGCTCGATCGGCGGCGGCTCGGCGCCGAACACGGGGCATTGGGCGACCACGGCCTTGACGCGCGGGTCGGCCGCGGCGGCGACGACGACCTCGCCGCCGGAGTAGCTGTCGCCCCACAGCGCGATGCGTTCGCGGTCGACCTGCGCGAGCGTTTCGACGAAGCCGATCGCGTCGCGGTAGCCGCGGCACTGGATCCAGGGGTTGATCTCCTGCCGCGGCTCGCCGCCGCTCGCGCCGAAGTTGCGGTGGTCGTAGAGTAGCGCCGCAACGCCCGCGCGGCAGAAGGCTTGCGCGTAGCGGTCGGCCACCATGCGGATCGTGGCCGAGGTGCCGTGCGTCATGACGACGACCGGCGGCTTTGCCGCCTTTGCTTGCGGCAGGTAGAGCAGGCCCCGCAGGGCCGCGCCCTCGGAGGCGAATTCGATTTCGATTTCTTGCATGGAGTTCTCCGCCCGAATATCCGGCTCGAGTAGAGCATGCGCGCGGCGCGCGCTCACGAGGCGGCTGTCCCGGTTGCGGCGCCGGGCGACGAAAAAGCGGGAATCGGGCCGGGACAGGCGTCCCGGCGCGTGGAAACTAGGCGCCGAGGCCCGCGTTGCGCGCCTTGACGATCGCCTGGCCGCGGTTCTCGACCGCGATCTTGTCGAATACGGCGACGACGTTGTTGCGCACCGTCTTTTCGGCCAGGCCGAGGCGCGCCGCGATCTGCGCGTTGTCGAGCCCGCGCGCGATCAGCTCGAGCACTTCGAGCTCGCGCCGCGTGAGATGGTCGAACTGGCCGTTCGCGGCGCGGCCCGGCAGGAAGCCCGCGACCATCTCGACGCAGCGCGCGAACGCCGGCTCGCCCTCGAGCGGCAGGTGGTTGGCGCTGTCGAGCGGCTCGAAGCGCGCGCCCGCAATGGCGGCGGCGATGTAGCGCCCCTCCTCGAACGGCGCGCGCTGGTCGTCGCGGCTGTGGAACACCAGCGTAGGCGCCTTCACCGCAGCGAGATGGCTCGAGGCGTCAATCCGCGCGAACGCGTCCACGATCCGCGCCGCCGCTTGCGGCGGCGCCGCCTGGCGCTGGATCTCGTTGAACGACCGCATCTGCGCGAGCGTTGCACCGGGGAAGAACTGCGAGGTGAAAAGCTGCAGGAAGGCCGGGTTCTGCTGCCCCCACCCGACCTCGACCAGCTTGATCATCGCCGCGGTCGCCTCGGCCTGCTCCGGGCTCGGGTCGCGGCGCAGCGCGCCGCGCGCGAAGGCGCCGCACAGCACCAGATGGCTGACGCGCCCGGGATGGCGCGCGGCGTAGGCGATCGACACTGCCCCGCCCTGCGACATGCCTAGCAGCGCGAAGCGCTCCAGGCCCTCGGCGTCGACCACCGCCTCGAGATCGCTGACCAGGCGCTCGAGGCCGAAGTCGTCGACCGGGCGGTCCGACAGCCCGCAGCCGCGCCCGTCGTAGCGCACCAGGCGGTAGCGCGCGCTCAGAGCCTCGATCCACGGCCGCCAGACCGGCGTCTGCCAGTCGTAGTCGAGGTGGCCGAGCCAGTGCGCGGCGCGCACCAGCGGGTAGCCGGCGCCGGTCGCCGCATAGGCGATGCGCACCCCGTCCGCCGCGCGGGCGAAGTGAATCTCCTGCTTCAGGCCGGCCATGCGCGCATCATAAAGTCTTAACATAGCGCCGACCATGACACTGAAACGACCCAAAGGCCCCGCCGGCACGCTGGTCGTGCTCGAGCACGACTCGAAGATCCTCAAGGGCAACCCGCTCGGCGACCCGCACCGGCGCAAGCTCGGGGTGTGGCTGCCGCCGCAGTACGACCTGGGCCGAAGCGGCGGCAAGGGCGGGCGCTTTCCGGTGCTGTACGACCTGGTGGGGTTCACCGGCTCGGGGCTCGCGCACGCGAACTGGAAGCCGTTCAGCGACAACGTGCCCGAGCGCGCGGCGCGCCTCATTCACGAGCAGAAGATGGGGCCGGCGATCATCGTCTTTGCGGACTGCTTCACCGCGCTCGGGGGCAACCAGTACGTGAATTCGCCGGCGATCGGCAACTACGCCGACTACCTAACGCGCGAGATCATTCCGTTCGTCGACCGCGAGTTCCGCACGCTCGCCTCGCGCGCGCACCGCGGCTGCTTCGGCAAGTCATCCGGCGGCTACGGCGCGATCATCCACGGCATGAAGTATTCGAAATACTGGGGCGCGGTCGCCGACCACTCGGGCGACGCCTATTTCGACTTCGTCTACTGGCACGACTGGCCGAACACCCTGAACGAGCTCGCCAAGCATCGCCTGCCCAGGCGCAAGCCCGGCCCGCAGAAGATTTCCCGCAACCGGAAACTGGAAGCCGGGCTCGACGACGGGCGCATCAGGCGCTTCCTCGCGCAGGTGTGGAAGAAGGAGAAGGTCGCGGGCAGGGAAGGGCTCGCGCTCATGAACCTGTGCATGGCCGCGACTTACGACCCCGACCCGCGGGCGCCGAACGGCTTTCGCATCCCGTTCAACGCCGAGACGGGCGAGGTCATCGAGGCGCGCTGGCGCAACTGGCAGCGCCACGACCCGATCAACCTCGTTGCGCGCTACCGCGCCGGCCTCAAGTCGCTGCGCGGGATCTACATCGACTGCGGCTGGCGCGACCAGTACCACATCCACTACGGCTCGCGCATCCTCTCGCGCCGGCTCGCCGAGGCCGGCGTGCGCCACCGCTACGAGGAATTCGACGACGACCACTCCGACATCGACTACCGGATGGATGTCAGCCTGCCGTTCCTCTACCGGGCGCTGATGCGCTGACCCGCGCTGTCGTGCTACATTTGAGGCCGCAGGATCTCAAGCAGTGAACGCCCTCCCTTTCACCGCCCAAGGCGGTTCCCTAGTGGCAGTCGGTGCCCTCCCTTGATCATCGTGCCCGATGCGAGGCTCGGACAGCCTCGCGCAATCGCAGTAATTTGAAGAAGTGAGAGTGAAATGGCTACTGGTACCGTTAAGTGGTTCAACGACGCAAAGGGCTTCGGGTTCATCACGCCGGATGACGGCGGCAAGGATCTGTTCGCCCATCACAGCTCGATCCAGGGCTCCGGCTTCAAGTCGCTGAAGGAGGGGCAGAAAGTCTCCTTCGACGTGACCGAGGGTCAGAAGGGTCCGGCGGCGTCGAACATCAAGCCGATGTAGAGGTCCGCAAAAGCGGGGCTGCTATAATGCAGCCTCGCAGTTGGACCCCATTCAAAGCTGGCCGCGGCCGGCTTTTTTGTTTCTGGAAACCGTCAAGTGATCGTCGCCTCCGGCATTGCCATGCAGTTCGGGGCCAAGCCCCTGTTTTCCGACGTCTCGGTCAAGTTCGGCGGCGGCAACCGCTACGGCCTGATCGGGGCCAACGGCTGCGGCAAGTCGACCTTGATGAAGATCCTGGGCGGGGAGCTCGAGCCGAGCGCGGGCACGGTGGCGATCGACTCGAACGAGCGGGTGGGAAGGCTGCGCCAGGACCAGTTCGCCTACGAGAACGAGCGCGTGCTGGACGTGGTGCTGATGGGCCACGCCGAGATGTGGGCCGCGATGCGCGAGCGCGACGCGATCTACGCCGATCCGGAGGCGGGCGAGGCGGAGTTCCTGCACGCAGCCGAGCTCGAGGCGAAGTACGCCGAGTACGGCGGCTACACCGCCGAGGCGCGCGCGGGCGAGCTGCTGCTCGGGCTCGGCGTGCCGCTCGCGCAGCACGACGGGCCGATGAGCGCGGTGGCGCCGGGCTGGAAGCTGCGCGTGCTGCTGGCGCAGGCGCTGTTCGGCGACCCGGACATCCTGCTGCTGGACGAGCCGACCAACAACCTGGATATCAACAGCATCCGCTGGCTGGAGGACGTGCTCAACCGGCGCAGCAGCACGATGGTGATCATCTCGCACGACCGGCACTTCCTGTCCAGCGTGTGCACCCACATGGCCGACGTGGACTACGGCGTGATCCGCGTGTATCCGGGCAACTACGACGACTACATGGAAGCCTCGGCGATGGCGAAGCAGCAGCTGGAGAAGGACAACAGCAAAGCCAAGGACCGCATCGCGGATCTCGAGGAGTTCGTGCGGCGCTTCCGCGCCCACAAGGCCAAGGCGCGCCAGGCGACCTCGCGCATGAAGCAGATCGAGAAACTGAAGGTCGAGGACGTGAAGCCCTCCAGCCGGCAGTACCCGTATATCCGCTTCCTGGTCGACCCGAAGGACAAGCTGCACCGGCTGGCGGTGGAGGCGAAGGGGTTGACCAAGGGTTACCAGGATGGAAAATTTCTCATTGAAAAACTGAATCTTTCCATCGAGGCCGGCGAGAAGGTGGCGATCATCGGGCCGAACGGGATCGGCAAGACCACGCTGCTGCGCTGCCTGGCGGGCAACCTGAATCCCGACGCCGGCAGCGTGAAGTGGGCCGAGAAGGCGCGCCGGGGCTACTGGCCGCAGGATCCGGCGGACGAGTTCAAGACCGACGAGTCGCTTTCCGACTGGATGGGGCGCTGGCGCCTGAAGGAGCGCGCGCAGGACGAGCAGATCGTGCGCGCGACGCTCGGGCAGCTCCTGTTCTCGGGCGACGAGCAGAAGAAATCCCTCAAGGTGATTTCGGGCGGCGAAGGGCAGCGCATGCTGATCGGCCGCCTGGTGCTGCAGATGCCGAACGTGATGCTGCTCGACGAGCCGACCAACCACCTCGACATGGAGTCGATCGAGTCGCTCAACGGCGGGCTCGACAGGTACCCCGGCACCCTGATCTTCGTCTCGCACGACCGCGAATTCGTCTCCTCGCTCGCGACGCGCATCATCGAGCTCAAGCCCGACCACGAAGTGGTCGACTTCCGCGGCAGCTACGAGGACTACCTTGCCGGTGCGGGCGCGGCGCTCGCGGCCGCTTAGGGGCCGCCGCCGTAGGCGAGCAGGCGGTCTGTCTCGCGCTTGACCACGGCGTAGCATTCGCACACGCGCTGCTCCAGCGTCGGCCGGTCGAGCACGGTGATCCGGCCGCGCCGGTAGTGGATCAGCCCCGTTTCCTGCAGGCGCCGCGCCGCTTCGGTGACGCCCGTGCGGCTCATGCCGAGCATGTTCGCGATCAGCTCCTGCGTCATCTGGATCCGGTTGGAGGGCAGCCGGTCCAGGCTCAGCAGCAGCCAGCGGCAAAGCTGCTGCTCGACGCTGTGGTGCCGGTTGCACGCCGCGGTCTGCGCCATCTGGGTGATCAATGCCTGGGTGTAGCGCAGCAGCAGGTGCTGCAATTCGCCGCCGCGCTTGAACTCGCGTTTCAGGATCGCCGCCCCCAGGCGGTAGGCATGGCCCGCGCCCTGCACCAGCGCGTCGCTCGGCGTGCTCTCCCCGCCCATGAACAGGGAAACGCCGACCAGGCCTTCATTGCCGATGACCGCGATCTCCGCCGAGGCACCGCTCTCCATCACGGACAGCAGCGAGACGATGCCTTCGGTCGGGAAGTAGCCGTGAGTCATGCGGCTGCCGGATTCGTACAGCGTCTGGCCGAGCGGCAGCGGGCAGGGCTCCAGGTGCGGCAGCAGGCGCGCGAGGTTCGCGGCGGGGAGCGCCGCGAGAAGACGATTGCGCGCGGGGGAATGGGGCACGGCAGTGGCTTGCATTCCGCTCAGGGGTCACCTCCGACGGAAGATATTAGCCGCTATGTGCGCTGTCGCACAGAGCCGCAGGAAGTCCGGAGAGATAGTTGGCGCAACGAGCGCGCGGTGCAGGCGCCGGATTGGATTGTTGATCTTTTTGTCCCGGCCATACGTGCTTTCTCCTCCCCTGGTGCCGTATGCCGGATAAGCTCCCGCTCCCCCAGCGGGGCTTTTCTTTCGATCGGCCGGAGGCGCGCGCCGTGGTAGACCTTCGCCGGGAATGCGAGCACGTCGAGGAGATCTGGACCCGCAGCCAGGAGTCCTGGGTGCCGCTTTCGGTCGCCGCGGCCTTTACGTTTCACCAGACGCGCCGCAAGGTCGCGAATATCCTCTTCCCGGAAGAATACGCAAACGCGCTTGATATCGCGGCCGCGGCGCTGTCGCGCCTCATTCCCATCTACACGCCGGACGGGCGCGGGGTGCCGGTTGCGGTGCCGATCAATCTCGCCGCCCAGAAATTCTGCGGCGGGGCGACCAAGGTGCGATGCGCCGACGGGACGGTACTCTCGCCGCTGGACATCGTTCGTCAAGACCTGCTCCCCGCGCTCGTCGCCATCGAGCGCGTGAGCATCGACTACGTCGCGCCCGCGCGCGCGAAATGACCCGCAACCGCTGTCGTCCCGCGCCGCGCCGGGTGTAGGCTAGGCGCCGCAGCCGGCCCCAGAGCCGGGGAGGAGGACGGGATGACGGCCTTTTTCATCGTGCGCGCACAGGTTCTGGATCCGATGGTCGAGGACGCCTTCGACCGCTGGTACGGCGAGGAGCACCTGCCGGACGCGGTCAAGGCCTTCGGCGCGCGGCGGGCGTGGCGCGGCTGGAGCGACACCGACCAGTCGGTGCACTACGCCTTCTACGAGTTCGACGACGTCGAGCGCGCGCGGGCGATCACCGGCTCGGAGGCGCTCGCGCGCCTGGTGGCGGATTTCGACCGCGCCTGGGGCGACAAGGTCAGGCGCAGCCGCGACATCGTGGAAGCGGTGCAGACGCTCGAGCGCGGATGAAAACGATCCTGATCACCGGCGCCGCGGGCGACGTCGGCACGCACCTGCGGCGCGAGCTGGCGGGCAAGTACGCGCTGCGGGTGTCGGATCTGCGCCCGCTGAAGAAATTCCACGCCTCGGAGCGCTACATGCGCGCCGACATCTCGAATTTCGCCGACGCATTGCGCATCACCAAGGGGGTGGACGCGGTGGTGCACCTGGGCGGCTACTCGGTCGAGGGGCCGTGGGAGGGGATCCTCTCGGCCAACATCGTCGGCTGCTACAACATGTTCGAGGCGGCGCGGCGCAACGGGGTGAGGCGGATCGTCTTTCCGACCTCGAACCACGCGGCCGGGTTCTACCGCCGCGACCAGACGATCGACCACCGCGCCTATCCGAAGCCGGACAGCCGCTACGGCGTGTCGAAGGTGTTCGGCGAGGCGCTGGGCAGCCTGTACGCCGACAAGTACGGCATGCAGGTGCTGTGCATCCGCATCGGCAACGTCAATCCGGCGCCGATCGACAAGCGGCGGCTTTCGATCTGGCTCTCGCCGCGCGACCTGGCGCAGCTGGTGACGATCGGCATCGAGCACCCCGAGATCCGGTTCGAGATCGTCTACGGCGTGTCGGGCAACACGCGCAGCTGGTACGACAATTCGAACGCCCATCGCCTCGAGTACCGCCCGCGCGACGATTCGGAGGCTTACGCGGCCGAAGTGCTCGCGCGCGAGAAGCCGGGCGACGCGACCGCCGAGCGCTACCAGGGCGGCGCGTTCACGGTCGAGGAGGAAATTCCCAACCCCGCGCCCCTGCCTCGAACGGCGCGCAAGAAACGCCGCTGATCAGCGCTTGGCGAGGACCTTGCGCCAAGGCTTCCAGTAGTACTGCGGCCAGCCCTTGCTGACGCCCTTGTAGTCCTGGGTCGGCACGTTGACGTGCGTGAGCTCGATCCGGCCGCGGTTTCTGCCGGCAGGGGTGAAGCGCAGGATCAGGGTCGAGTCGGCATCGCGCTTGTGGAACTTGGTCGAGCGCCAGGCCTGCACGATCAGCCTGCCCGGCACCGTCTGCAGCGTGTGGCCGCTGAGCGCGCCGCCGAAGGCGCTGAACTTCGCGCCCGGGCGAGCGCCGACCGTGACCTTGCCGCCGGCGATCGCGCCGTGGGCCCGCGGGCTCAGGTACTGGGCGTAGAGCTTCGCGGGCGAAGCGGGCAGCACCACCGATTGCCGGATCACCTTCGTCATGGGCGCCTCCTCGACAGGATCTCGATCGGCACGATACGCCCCTCGGACACGCCGCGCGAGGTGTTGGCCATCGCCGCGCGCGCGCCTTCGGCGTGGATCAGGATCACCGCGCGGTGCGGGGGCTTGCCGCCGCGGGCGACGATCTCGCGCGAGCGCGCCCCGAACTCCAGCGCTTCCTTCTCGGTCGTGCGAAAGCGCAGCACCTCGAAGCCGGCGCTTTCCAGCCCGCGCCGCGTTTCCTCGGGCGTGGAAAGAAAGCTCGCCTCGGCGCTCGCGGCCCAGGGCACGGGGTAGTCGATCTCGGGGCCGGAGCCCCTGGCGATCTCGGACAGCACGAGCCAGGCGCCAGCCTTCAGCACGCGGCGGATTTCGCGGTAGAATGCGCCCTTGTCGGCGATGTTCATCGACACGTTCATCGAGTAGGCGCCGTCGAAGCTCGCCTCGGCGAAGGGCATGGCGAGCGCGTCGCCGTGCTCGAAGCGCAGCGCGTCGCCCATGCCGACGCGGCCGGAGAGGTGGCGTGCGACGTCGCAGAATTCGGCCGTGAGGTCGATGCCCGTCACGCGGCAGCCGAAGCGGTGGTGCATCCAGCGCGCCGGGCCGCCGATGCCGCTGCCGATGTCGAGCAGGTGGTGGTGCGGCGCGACCTCCAGCGTGTCGGCGATCTCGCTGGTCGCCTCGAGGCCCCGGCCGTGGAAATGGTCGTAGGGCGCGAGCGCCTCGAGGCTCGGGCGCGCCGAGTCGGCGCCGTCCTCGGCCAGCGCCGCCTCGAGCCGCTCGAGCAGCTTGCCCCGGCCGTAGTGGCCAGTCACTTTGTCGTCGCCGCTCACGGCTCGAATCTAGGCCGCGCGCCTGACGCGGGTCAAGCGCTGGGCGGGCGCATTGACGGCTAGAATCCACGCAAATGCCAAAACTTACCGAAGCGAAACTCGGCTGGATCGGCACCGGGCGCATGGGCTACGCCATGGCCGAGCGCCTGGCCAAGGCCGGCTGCGACCTGACGGTCTGGAACCGCACCCGCACGAAGGCCGAGCCGCTCGCCGCGCACGGGGCGAAGATCGCCGCGCGGCCGGCCGAGCTGGCCGGCTGCGACATCGTGTTCGTCACCGTCGCCGCGGGCAAGGAGCTGCTCGAGTCGGTCGAGGCGCTGCTCGCGGACGGGCGCGCGCCGAAGATCGTGGTCGACATCACCTCGGTCTCGGTCGAGGACTCGGCGCGCGCGCGCGAGCGTCTGGCGCAGGCGGGCGCGCAGCTGCTCGCCGCGCCGGTGTCGGGCAACGCCAGGGTGATCCAGGCCGGGAAACTGAGCTTCGTCGTCTCGGGCCCGCAGGACGCCTACCAGCGCGCGCAGCCGTTCCTCGCCCTGATGGGCAAGGGCGCCTCCTGGGTCGGCGAGGGCGAGCTCGCGCGGGTGGCCAAGATCTGCCACAACGTGTTCCTCGGCGTGGTGATCGAGTCGCTCGCCGAGATCACCGTGCTCGCGAACAAGGCCGGCATGCCGCGCCACGCCTTCCTCGAGTTCCTCAACCAAAGCGTGATGGGATCGACCTTCTCGCGCTACAAGTCGCCGGCGCTGGTCAATCTCGATTTCTCGGTCACCTTCACCCCCGAACTGCTGCGCAAGGACCTCGACCTCGGGCTGGAGGCCGGGCGCACGCTCGGCGTGCCGCTGCCGCTCGCCTCGCTGACGCGCGACGCGCTCCAGACCCTGATCGGCAACGGCTACGGCGCGAGCGACTTCGCCGCCCTGATCATGATGCAGGCCAGGGCCGCCGGGATGTCGCTTTCGCCCGAGAACGTCGCGCTCGACGACGGGCTTCACTGAGCCCTGACCGCCGAGGTCTGCGAAGGGGACTAAATTGATTCATTGCCCTTGCCGCCCGGGACCTGTATAACGAACGTGCAGGAGTCTCAAGCAGTGAAGTAGCTGGTCCGTCTTGGCGTTCGCGCTGTGCCCATCAGGTAGTTCCCTTCCTTGAAGAGTTCCCGCGGGGCCGATCAGGCCCCCTTTTCAACTTTCGAGGAAACGCAAATGAGCACAGGTACCGTGAAATGGTTCAACGACGCCAAAGGCTTCGGCTTCATCACGCCGGAAGACGGCGGCAAGGATCTGTTCGCGCACTTCTCGGCGATCCAGGGCGACGGCCACAAGTCGCTGACCGAGAATCAGAAGGTGCAGTTCGATACCGCCGACGGCGCCAAAGGGCCGCAAGCGATCAACATCCGTGCGGCGGAGTGAGCGCGCCGGCGACAACAAACGAAGCCCGGGAAACCGGGCTTTTTTGTTCCTCCTTCTCGTAAGGCGGCGGACATGGCAATGGACACGCTGAAATTCAAGCGCCCCCGGGCCGATTCGTGGACCCGGGACAAGATCGAATCCCTGAGCACGCTCGAAGTGCGTCAACTGGAGGCGAACGCGGTTCGCCTTGAGGAGACCGAGGTCGCGGCGCTGTGCGAGCAAGTGCTCGATGCGCGTCCGCGCGGGCGCCCGCCGGTGCGCCGGGCAGGGCGCATAGGCGCGACGCGGCACCTGGTGCCGCGCGCCCAGGCGCTCGGCCTGCGCGGCGTCACGCTGGGCAACCGGGTCTGGAGCCGCGGCGGGGTGAGGCAAAGCGACGGGGCGGTGGTGCTCGCGCTCTGGGCCGACGACGTGCAGAGCGCCGATGGCGCCAGCCAATACCTGCTGTGGGCGCCGAACGTGGCAGGCTCGCGTCCCTGGTCGGATACGCCCGGGGGCCAGGAACGGCTGGAACATTGCCGGCTCGCCGCGGAGAGCGGCAACGCCGAGGGGCTGCTGGTCTACGGCGAGCGCATCGAAGGCACGCTGCCCGACGACAAGGCGCTCAAGGTGCTTGGCGCGGACCCGCACACCGTGCTCACGCTGCGCGTGCAAAAGCGCGCCGAAGAGTACTGGGCGAGCTGGGGCGGCGGCACCCGGCCCGCAAACTGAGCGCACGACGAGCTTGCGCTGACGGCCCGGTCCGCTCGAGCGCGCCAGTAAGCTTCCGCGCCCAAAACGATTTAAGCTAGCCACGTATTTCCGTGACCGCCGCGGAGTGGACATGGCTGAATTCGCCGCCGTAGACCGACTCGACGTCCTGGTGCTGGTGGACAACGTCAGCGACAGCCTGTCGAGCACGCCGCACAACGTGATTCCCGAGTGGACCGGGCTGATCACGGGCGGGCGGATGCACATCCTCTCGGGCGGGGCGATCTGCTGCGCGCACCACGGGCTGTCGCTGCTGGTCACGGCGCACGTGAACGGGCAGGCGCGCACGCTGCTTTTCGACGCGGGGCCGGAAGGGGCCACGTTCCAGCGCAACGCGGGGATCCTGGGGGTCGATTTCGGCGCGATCGACGCGGTGGTCCTGTCGCACGGGCACTGGGATCATGCCGGCGGGCTGCTGGCGGCGATCGAGTCGATTGCCAGCCACCGCGGCAAAGGCGAGGTGCCGTGCTACGTGCATCCGGGGATGTTCGCGCAGCGCGCCACGCGGCGCCCCACCGGCGAGATGGCGGTGCACGAGCCGGTGCCGGACCCGGCGCTGCTGGCCGAAGCGGGGGCAAAGGTGGTGAACACGCGCGAGCCGCAGGTGCTGTGCGGCGGGGCGTTCTACGTGAGCGGCGAGATTCCGCGCCGCACGCGCTATGAGCGCGGGCTTCCCGGGCACATGCGGCGCGCGGCCGACGGCAAGTCCTGGGAGCCTGACCCGCTGCTGATCGACGAGCGCTTCGTCTCGGTGCGGGTAAGGGACAAGGGCCAGTTCGTGTTCTCGGCCTGCTCGCACGCGGGGGTGATCAACGTGCTCAGGCACGCGAAGGAAGTGTTTCCCAAGGTGCCGCTGTACGGCGTGATGGGCGGCATGCACCTGTCCGGGATTACCGAGAAGGCGATTCCGAAAACGGTCGCCGACCTGAAGAAGTTCCGCCTCAAGCTGCTCGCGCCCTCGGCGGTGGGCAAGCGCTACCTGATCTGAGCGCGCATGCACAACCTCGAGCAGGCCGCGATCTTTCTCCTCACCGCGGTTGTCCTGGTGCCGCTGTTCCGCCGCGCGCGGCTGGGCGCGGTGGTGGGCTACCTGGTGGCCGGGATGCTGATCGGGCCCTCGGGCCTGGCGCTGATTGCCGACCCGGCGGCGACGCTGCAGTTCGCCGAGTTCGGCGTGGTGCTGCTGCTGTTCATCATCGGCCTCGAGCTCGAGCCGCGCCGGCTGTGGGTGATGCGGCGCGCGGTGTTCGGCCTCGGCGGCGCGCAGCTCGCGCTCACCGCGCTCGCGCTCGGCGGCATCGCGCTTGCGCTGGGGCTGGACTGGCGCGCGGCGACGGTCGCCGGGCTGGGCCTGGCGCTGTCCTCGACCGCGCTGGTGCTGACCGCGCTCGCCGAGCGCGGCCAGCTCGCGGCGCGCCACGGGCGCGAGGCGTTCGCGGTGCTGCTGTTCCAGGACATGGCGGTGATCCCGATGATCGCGCTGCTGCCGCTGCTCGCCGGCGGCGCCTCGGGCATGCAGCTCGCGCCGGCGCTCAAAGGCCTGGCGGCGATCCTGCTGGTCGTTACGGCGAGCCGCGCGGTGGTGCGCCCGGTGCTGCAGGCGGTGGCGCGCTGGGGCGGGCGCGAGGTATTCACCGCCGCGGCGCTGCTACTGGTGGTCGGCGCCGCGCTCGGCATGGAGCTGATCGGGCTGTCGCCGTCCCTGGGCGCCTTCCTCGCCGGGGTGCTGGTGGCGGACTCGGAGTTCCGCCATGAGCTGGAAGCCGATATCGAGCCGTTCAAGGGCCTGCTGCTGGGGCTGTTCTTCATCGCGGTCGGCATGAGCGCGAACCTCGGCCTGCTCGGGCGCGAGCCGCTGGTGGTGTTCGCGCTCGCGCTCGGCCTGATGGCGCTCAAGTTCGCGCTCATGGCGCTGGTGTCGCGCGCGATGGGGGCGCCCTGGGCGAGCGCGCTCGCGGTGGGCGACGCTCTCTCGCAGGGTGGCGAGTTCGCTTTCGTGCTGTTCGGCGCGGCGGCCGGCTTCGGCGTGCTCACCGGCCCGGCCGCCGAGCGGCTGGTGCTCGCGGTGACGCTGTCGCTGGTGATCTCGCCGCTCGTGTTCGCGCTGCACGACCGGCTGCTCGAGCGCTGGCGCGCGCGCACAGCGCCGCCCGAGTTCGACGCGATCGACGACCCGGGCAAGCCGGTGATCATCGCCGGCTACGGGCGCGTCGGCCAGATCGTCTCGCGCGTGCTCAACATGTGCGGCATCGCGTTCACCGCGCTCGAGCAGTCCTACCAGCAGGTCGATTTCGTGCGTCGCTTCGGCGGCAAGGTCTACTACGGCGACGCCTCGCGCCTGGAGCTGCTGCAGGCGGCCAAGGCGGGCGAGGCGAAGCTGTTCGTGCTCGCGATCGACGACGTCGAGGGCTCGCTGCGCACCGCGGCGGTGGTGCGGCGCCATTTCCCCGAGCTGCCGATCATCGCTCGCGCGCGCAACCGCAACCACGTCTACCGCCTGCGCGACCTCGGCGTGCGCAATATCATGCGCGACACCTTTCCCTCCAGCCTCGCGATGGCCGAGCAGGCGCTGCTGCGGCTCGGGATGTCGGCCTCCGCGACCGCTGGCGCGCTGTCGCTGTTCCGCCGCCACGACGAGGAACGGCTCGAGTCGCAGTACGCGCTGCGCAACGACGAGGCGAAGCTGATCCAGACCACGCGCGAGGCGGCCGAGCAGCTCAAGGAGTTGTTCGAGTCCGACCCCGCGGCGCGCCGGCGGGGCTAGAATCCGCTTCCCCATCATCCCAGGAGACACCCATGGCCATCTCGATGTACCAGGCGAGCGCGCCGCGCTTCGCCAATACGCTCGGCAACCTGGCCGGGATCCTCGACAAGGCGCAGGCGCACGCCGAGGCGAAGGGCCTCGACCCGCTGGTGCTGACCGCCTGCCGCATTTTCCCCGACATGTTCCCGCTCGCGCGCCAGGTGCAGATCGCGACCGACACCGCGAAGGGAGCGCTCGCGCGCCTGGCCGGGGTCGAGGTGCCGAAGTACGAGGACACCGAGCAGAGCGTTGCCGAGCTCAAGGCGCGCATCGCGAAGACGGTCGCTTTCCTGCAGGGCTTCAAGCCGGCCCAGATCGACGGCAGCGAGGACAAGGAGCTGACCATCAAGCTCGGCAAGAACGAGGTGAACTGGAAAGGGATGCAGTACCTGCTCGGCTTCGCGCTGCCGAACTTCTACTTCCACGTCACCACCGCGTACTGCATCCTGCGCCACAACGGCGTCGAGCTCGGCAAGCGCGACTACATCGGCAACCCCTGAGTAGAATCGGGCGATCCGATCGATACGGAACGATTCCATGCCGGCCAAGCCTTCCGTCGCGCCCAGGGACTGGGCGAGCCAGCCGCCCTACGTCTATCCGGGCTACAAATCGACCGTCAAGCGCGGCCCGACCCGGCCCCTGCTGCCGCTGAAGAGCGCGCTCGTGCAGCGCAATGCCCCGGTCTACGGCCATGAGGACATCGGCCCGCTGGATCACGACCTGACCCGCAACGCGGCCCGCAACGGCGCCCCCCTGGGCGAGCGCATCGTGGTCACCGGGCGGGTGCTCGACGAGGACGGCCGGCCGGCGGCGCACACCCTGGTCGAGATCTGGCAGGCCAACGCCGCCGGGCGCTACGTGCACAAGGCCGACCAGCACAACGCGCCGCTCGACCCGAATTTCCTCGGCGCCGGGCGCTGCCTGACCGACCGGGAAGGCCGCTACCGCTTCCTGACCATCAAGCCCGGGGCCTATCCGTGGCAGAACCACCCCAACGGCTGGCGCCCCAACCACATCCACTTCTCGCTCTTCGGGCAGCATTTCGCCAGCCGGCTGGTGACCCAGATGTACTTCTCGGGCGACCCGCTGCTCGCGCTCGACCCGATCTATCTGAGCGCCCCCGAGCGCGGGCGCGGGCGGCTGCTGTCGCGCCTGAACCTCGACGTGGTGGGCGAGGCCGGGTTCGCGCTCGGGTTCGAGTTCGACATCGTCTTGCGCGGGCCGCACGAGACCCCGGCCGAGGCCTGAGCGCATGAAACTGACCCAGACCCCCTCTCAGACAGTAGGTCCTTACTTCTCATATGCGCTAACATCTGAGCAGTACGGTTACGATTTCAGGAGCCTTTTCGGGCCGGTGCTGGCCGAGCCGCAGGTCGCCGGCGAGCACATCCGGCTGACCGGCCGGGTGATCGACGGCGACGGCGTGCCGGTGCCCGACGCGATGCTCGAGATCTGCCAGGCCAATGCCGACGGGCGCTTCGTCGCCTCGCGCGCAGAAGGCCTGGCGAGCGGTTTCAGGGGCTTTGGCCGCTGCGGCACCGGCACCCACCCCGCGCGGCACTACTGGTTCGACACGGTCAAGCCCGGCGCGGCCGCCCCGGGCGAGGCACCCTGCATCGACGTGATCGTGACCATGCGCGGCATGCTGCTGCACGCTTTCACCCGGGTCTACTTCGACGACGAGCGGGAGGCGAACGCGCGCGACCCGGTACTCGCGGCGCTGCCGGCCGAGCGCCGCGCGACGCTGATCGCGACGCGCGAGGCGCAGCCCGGCGGCGTCGCCTATCGCTTCGACATCCGCATGCAGGGCTCGAAAGAGACGGTGTTCCTCGATCTCTAGCGGGCCGTGGCGTACAGCTTCTCGCGCCGTCCCTGGCACGCGGCGCAGCGCAGCGCGGTCGGGTTCGCCTGCAGGCGGCCGAACGGGATCGGGTCGCCGCAGTCCCCGCACAGTCCGTAGCTGCCCTCGGCCGCCTTGGCGCGCGCGGCATCGATCCGCGCCAGCTCATTCAGGTGCAGGTCGAGCAGGTCGTTCTCGATCGTGCTGCGCACGCGGCCAAAGGCGCGGTCCGCCTCGTCCCCGGCGGGGTCGGCGGCCAGGCCCTGTTCCTCGAGCGCGCTGCGACGCTCGGCGACCAGCGCATGCAGTTCCCGCTCGCGCGCGTCGAGCGCGGCAAGCAGCCCGTTCAGCCGCTTTGGCGTAAGTTCCTGGGAGGTCTGGCTCATTCCGATGCGACAAGCCGCAGCGGGCGAAGTTTCCCGCCCGCCCTCAGGCGCTCAGGCCTGCTGCTGCCATTCCGCGCGGCGAAAGCGCTTGCGCCGCGACGGTGCCGGCTCGCCCTGTGCCGCGTACTCGCGCAGCCGCTCGCCCACCGCGCGCGCGACCTCGCCCGGCAGCTGATGCGCGACCGCCGAGAAGCGGCGCACGATCGTCTCGGGCTTGAGCGGGTTGGCGCCGTCGTGGAAATAGCCGCGCTCGCGCTCCCACACCACCGCGCGCTCGCCCGCATTCAGGCCGTAACAAAGCTGGAAGTCCTGCAGCGCGCCGCCGTTCGCCTGCGACACGAACAGGTCGAAATAATCGTCGTGAAACCAGCGCCGCCGGGTCAGCGGCGAGTCCTGCGTCAGGCCCAGAATCTCACGCATGCGCCAAGTTTACCCCCGTGCCGCGGCCGTGGAGCGATGTTGACCCCCGGGGCCGCCGCGCGTAGCTTGGGCGGCGCCTTTCCACGCAAAAGGAGGAATGCGATGAAACCCGAGCTTACGATGCTGGTATGGGCGGTGGCGCTCGCTTTCGTGCAGGTTCTGATCGCGCTGCAAGGTGCGATGATGCAGGTCGGCCTGACGACGCTGGTGGGAAACCGCGACGGGTTTCCCGAGCTGACCGGCTGGGCCGGGCGCGCCGACCGCGCGCAGCGCAACATGTTCGCGAACCTGGTGCTGTTCGCCGCGCTGGTGCTGGCGGCGGTGGTCGCCGGGCGCACCAACAACATGACGCTGGTCGGCGCCGAGCTGTTCCTGTGGGCGCGGGTGGCCTACGCGATCGTGTACCTGATCGGCCTGCCGTGGCTGCGCACCGGCGTGTGGACGGTCTCGGTCATCGGCCTGATCCTGATCTTCGCCCAGCTTCTCTAGTCGTCGTCGCGGTCGCGGTAGCGGTAGTAGTAGCGCGGCGGCGGGCCGTACATCGGCGGCGGCGGGGCGTACATGTATACGCGCCGCCGCGGACGCTGCGTCTCGGCCTGGCTCGGGACCTTGTTGCCCTTGGCGTACATGCACTGGGTGTAGGCGATGTCGTAGCGCTGCTGCAGGGTGTAGGACGACTGCTGGGCGGCGCCCGCGCCGGCGACCGAGCCGACCAGCAGCCCGGCGCCCGCGCCGGCCCCGGCGCCCTGGTGGCCGCCGAGCAGCGCGCCGGCGACCGCGCCGACCGCGGTGCCGATCGCCGCGCTCTTCACGCCGCTGTCGACCGAGGCCTGCTGCGCGGTGGTGCCGGCCTGATTGCCGGCGAACTGGCGGCACTCGAAGTCGTCGCCGCGGAACTGCTCGAAGGTCTTGCCGCTGCCGGGCAGGACCATCACGCTCGGGCCGCTCGGCGGAACCGTCGCGCAGGCGCCCAGCAAGAGCGTCGCGGCGGCCACGGCGGCGAGTGAGGTCGGTTTCATTTTTCGCGTCCTTCCAGTGTTATTTCGGCGGCTGCGGCGCGACCCGCTGCCAGCCGCCGGGGCAGTGCTTGACGTAGGGGTAGTAGGCCTTCGAGTCGGTGCAGTAGTACCACCAGTCGCTGCTCGCCGGGGCTTGCGCGCGCTCGGCGTTGCCGCGCTCGATGTAGGTCGGCGGCGAGGAGGGCACCACCACGACCTGCGGCGGGTAGTTGTAGTAAGGGTCGGCATAGTACGGGGAGTAGTACGGGGAGTAGTACGGCATGCCGATCGAGACGCCGAAGTGCACGTCCCTGTCGGCCAGCGCAGGCGTCGCGTACGCGGCACCGAGTGTCAGCATGGCCAGCAGGGCAAGGAGTCTTTTCATCGTGAGCGCATCGATTGCTGCAGACGCATACAAGATAGCCCAGGCGCGCGCCGCGGGTGTTCGAATTGGTAACAATTCGTTACCGCTTCGCCGCCCTTCAATTCATCCTGACGACAATCTTGCCCACCTGCGCGTCGGATTCCATGTAGTCCTTGGCCGCCGGCAGCTGCGCGAAGTCGAACACCCGGTCAATCAGCGGCTCGATGCGTCCGTCGGCGATCGCCGGCAGCAGGTCGGCGACGAAGCCGCGCACGGTCGCCGAGCGCTGCTCGGCGCTGCGCAGCCGGTTCGAGACCCCGAACAGGGTCAGGCGCTTCGAGTGCAGCGCCTCGAGGTCGATTTCGCTCCTCAGTACGCCGTCGACGTGACCGACCGTCGCCAGCCGGCCCTCGAACGCCATTGTGCGCACGCATTCCGGGAAAACGCTGCCGCCCACCGTGTTGACCACCACGTTCGCACCCTTGGCGCCGGTGGCGGCCATCACCGCGTCGTAAAAGTCGCCCTTGCGCGTCCTGAGCGCGAGGTCGAGGCCGAGCGGCGCGAGGCGCTCGAGCTTCGCCGCCGAGCCCGAGGTGCCGGCGACTCTGGCGCCGAGCGCCTTGCCCGCCTGCAGCGCGCCGACCCCGACCCCCGAGGACACGCCTGTGACCAGCAGCCATTCGCCCGCGCGCAGCCACCCCTGCCCGATAAGCATGTCGTGCACCACCATGAACACCAGCGGCACCGCGGCCGCCTGCTCCCACGACAGCCGGGCCGGCACCGGGATCGCCTCGCGCGCGTCGATCAGCGCGTACTCGGCGAAGGCGCCGGCCGCGCGCCCCATCACGCGCTCGCCCGGCGCGAAGCCGGTCACGCCCGCGCCGAGCGCGGCGATCTCGCCCGCGGCCTCGCCGCCGGCCGGCTTGGGCGCGCTAGCGGGCTTGGCGCCGATGCCGCGCGCGGCGAGCAGCTCGCCGCGATTGAGGCCCGCGGCGCGTACCCGCACCAGGATCTGGCCCGCGCCGGCTGCGGGCTGCGGCGCCTCGCGCCGCTCGAGCAGCGCACGGCCGGCGTCGCTGCGCAGGGTATAGGCGATCATAGGTCGCGCAGTGTATTACATTGCATGCAGGAGGCAGAACTCATGGGCACACGAGACTGGCCGAATCTCGCCGCGGAGCTTGAGCGCCTGCTCAGGCTGCGCGCGCTGCCGTTCGGCATGAAGCTCTACGCGGCGCGCGAGGAGATGGAGGCGGTGCCGAAGATCCGCCGCCCCAAGTCGGTCCACACCCTGGACCAGGTGGTGGCGCAGGCCGCGCGCCTGGGCTGGACCGTCGGGGTCACCGCCGAAGACCTCGCGGGCGACCAGTGCCGCTCGGTGGTCGGGCTGGGCGGGCAGGACCAGAAGTGGCGCTCGGGGCAGCACATGGTCGGGGTCTGGTTCGCCACGCTCGAGGACGCCGGCCGGCACCAGGCGGCGATGCACCTGGTGGCGAAAGGCAAGTACGCCGCGCTCGCGGTTTCGCCGCTGGCGGGCGGGCGGCTCGACCCGCCCGACATCGCGCTGTTCTACGCCACGCCCGGGGCGATGATCTATTTCATCAACGGCCTGCAGTGGGCGGGCTACAAGCGCTTCGACTGGAGCGTGGTGGGCGAGTCCTCGTGCGCGGACTCGTGGGGCCGCGCGCTCGCCACGCGCGAGCCGAGCCTGTCGATCCCTTGCTTCGCCGAGCGGCGCTACGGCGGGGTGCTCGACGACGAGCTGCTGATGGCGCTGCCGCCCGAGAAGCTCGAGCAGGCCATCGAAGGCATGCAGGCGCTGGCGAAGAACGGTTTTCGCTACCCGTTCGCGCAGTACGGGATCCAGCAGGACGTCCGGGCCGGGATGGCGGTCAGCTATCCCGGCCGGACCTAGCGCGCAGCGCCTAGCGGCGGGCCTGGCGAATGTCGTGCCGGTGGTCGCGGCGGTCGGCGCGCAGGTCGCGCCTGTCGCCGCGGCGCTCGGCGCGGTCGTGGCGCACGTCGCGCCGTTGCGCGCGAGCGCCCGCGCGATCGCCATGCCGCATGTCGTGCCTTGCCTCGCGCCGGTCATGACGCATGTCGCGCGCGTCGTGGCGTACGTCGCGCCGGTCCTGGCGCATATCGTGCCTGTCCGGCGATTGCGCGAACGACGCGCTGCTCACCGCCAGCAGCGTCGCGGCGCCCGCGGCGTAGATCATTTTCTTCAGCATGCTGATTCTCCCGTTGGTTGAAGTTGAAGCGGCAGGGCGCGACTGCGCCCTGCACACGCCCATTGAACGCGTATCGCGCGCGGGCGACTGCAACCGAGTGTTACGGGATGTACGCGTGAACTAGTGCGCGTCAGCCGCCGAAGCCGTCGGCGACCATCACTTCGATCAGGCGCGGGCCGCCGCTTGCGACCGCTTCGCGCAGCGCGGGTGCGAAGTCCTGCGGCTCGACGATGCGCTTCGCGGGCACCCCCATCGACTGCGCGAGCGCGCAGTAGTCGATCGCCGGGTCGCGGATGTCCATGCCGATGAACTTGTCGCTGTGGCGCATCGAGATCAATCTTTCCTTCAGGATGCGGTAGCTGCGGTTGTTGGTGATGACGTAGGTCACCGGCAGCTTCTCGTGCGCCGCGGTCCACAGCGCCTGTATGCCGTACATCGCGCTGCCGTCGCCGACTACCGCGACCACCGGCCGGCCGGGCAGCGCGAGGCTGACGCCGATCGCGCCGGGCAGGGCGAAGCCCAGGCCGCCGCTCGCCAGCCCGTAGTAGCTCTTCGGGTCGCGCAGCGCGAGGAAGGCCGGCAGCGAGAGCGAAGACGTGAGCGCCTCCTCGACCACCACCGCGTCTTTCGGCAGGCCCTCGGCCAGGCGCAGCATCAGGTAGCGCGGGTCGATCGGCTTTTCCTCCGCGGCCTCGAGCGCGGCGACGCGCGCCTGGTCGCGCTGCGCCGACCAGTTGCGCGGCGCGAGCGCGGCGAGGCGCTTCTCGGCGGCGGCGGGGCGCGCGGCGCGCAGCAGCGGCAGCAGCGCGCGCAGCGTCTCCTTCACGTTCGCCTGCACGGCGAACTCGGTCGGATGGTTCTTGCCCAGCTCCCAGTCGCGCTCGCTGACGTGCACTACCGGCATGCCCTCGGGCAGCGGTTCGACCGGGCTGTAGACCGACATGCGAAGCAGATCCGCGCCGAGGCAGATCGCGAGGTCGAACGGCTCGAGCGCGGCGCGCACCAGCTTCTGGTTGCGCGTCAGCGCGCCGAGATAGGCGCGGTGCTCGGTGGGGAACTGGGCGCTGTAGGGGATGGTCTGCTGGTAAACGCCGGCGCCGAGCAGTTCCGCGAGCTCGGCGGCCTCGGCGAAGGCGTCGTGGACCGAGAGCTCCTGGCCGGCGAGGATCACCGGGTTGTTCGCCGCGAGCAGCTTGGTCGCGATGCGCGCCAGCGCTTCGTCGGAGGGCCGGCTGCGCGCATCGACCCGCGTCGGGGGCGCGGGCGCGAATTCCACTTCCTGCTCGAGCACGTCGCCCGGCAGGGAGATGAACACCGGCCCGGTGGGCGGGGTGAGCGCGATCTTCGCCGCGCGCCGCACGACGAGCGGCAGGTCCGCGGCGCGCGTCACCTCGACCGCCCATTTGACGAACGGCTGCGCGACCGGCACCAGCGGCGCGTACAGCAGCGGCTCGAGCAGGCCGTGGCCCTGCTCCTGCTGGCCGGCGGTAAGGATCAGCGGCGAGCCGGAGAACTTGGCGTTGTAGAGCGCGCCCATCGCGTTGCCCAGGCCCGGCGCGACGTGCACGTTGCACGCGGCGAGCTTGTTCGAGGCGCGCGCGTAGCCGTCGGCCATGCCGACCACCACCGACTCGTACAGGCCGAGGACGTACTTGAGCTGCGGGTAATCCGGCATCACCTCCATGATCGGCAGCTCGGTGGTGCCGGGGTTGCCGAACATGTGGCTCACGCCTTCGTCGAGCAGCAGCCGCAGGAAGGCGCTGCGGCCGGTGAGAGTGGTCTTGGTCATGGTGGCCGGATTCTAGCGTGAGCGCCGGCGCGGTATCATCCGGACGAGGAGATAATTTCGTGCAGACTTCGATGCAGGCACAGCGGGTGCTGGTCACCGCCGGCGCGGCGGGGATCGGGCGCGCGATCGCGCAGACTTTTCTCGAGCACGGCGCGCGCGTGCACATTTGCGACGTGGACGAGAAGGCGCTCGCGCAGGCGAAGAAGGACCTGCCGCATGTGAGCCAGACCCGGGCGGACGTCGCCAGCCTCGGCGACGTCGAGCGCCTGTTCGGCGACGTCGCGCGCGAGCTCGGCGGGCTGGATGTGCTGGTCAACAACGCCGGCATCGCCGGGCCGACCGCGAAGGTCGAGGATATCGAGCCTGCGGACTGGGAGCGCTGCATCGCGGTCGATCTGAACGGCATGTTCTACTGCACCCGGCGCGCGATGCCGCTGCTCAAGGCCGCCGGCGGCGGCAGCATCATCAACCTGTCCTCGATCGCCGGGCGGCTTGGCTTTGCGCTGCGCACGCCCTACGCCGCGGCGAAGTGGGCCGTGGTCGGTTTCAGCGAGAGCCTCGCGGCCGAGGCCGGCCCCGACGGCGTGCGGGTGAACTGCATCCAGCCCGGGGTGGTCGAGGGCGAGCGCGTCGAGCGCGTGATCGAGGCCAAGGCGAAGGGGCTGGGCATCTCGAACGACCAGATGCGGCGCCGGCTGCTGGAAAGCGTGAGCCTGCGCACCACGGTCAGCGCGCAGGACGTGGCGAACACCGCGCTGTTTCTCGCCAGCGACGCCGGCCGGCACATCAGCGGCCAGGCGATTTCGGTCTGTGGCGGCGTGCGTTACATGGTATAGGCGCAACAAACGAGAGGAGGCTTGCATGGCTGCTGCCCAGGGCAAGGTCATCATCACCTGTGCCGTCACCGGCGCGATCCACACCCCGACGATGTCGCCGCACCTGCCGATCTCGCCCGACGAGATCGCGGAAGCCGCGGTCGGCGCGGCGCAGGCGGGCGCGGCCATCGTGCACCTGCACGCGCGCATGCCCGAGGACGGCCGCCCGACGCAGGACCCGGAGATGTTCCGCCGCTTCCTGCCGCTGATCAAGGGAAGCTGCGACGTGGTGATCAATCTGACCACCGGCGGCGCGCCAACCATGTCGGTCGAGGAGCGGCTCGAGCCGGCGGCGATGCTCAGGCCCGAGGTGGCCTCGCTCAATATGGGGTCGATGAACTTCGGCCTGTACGAGATGCTGGGCCGCTACAAGGAGTTCAAGTACGCCTGGGAGAAGCCCTACCTGGCCGAGAGCGACGACCGGATCTTCAAGAACACCTTCAAGGACATCGCCCACATCCTGCGCTCGTGCAGCGACAACGCGACGCGCTTCGAGATCGAGTGCTACGACATCGGCCACCTTTACAGCGCGGCGCACTTCCTCGATCGCGGACTGCTCAAGCCGCCGCTTTTCATCCAGTCGGTGTTCGGCATCCGCGGCGGCATCGGCGCGCACGCCGAGGACGTGCTGCACATGAAGCGCACCGCCGACCGCCTGTTCGGCGACGCCTACCTGTGGTCGGTGCTCGGCGCCGGGCGCAACCAGATGCAGGTCGCGGCGCTGTCGGCGGTGATGGGCGGCAACGTTCGCGTCGGGCTGGAGGACAGCCTGTGGATCGGCAGGGGCCAGCTCGCGCGCTCGAACGCCGAGCAGGTGTTGAAGGTGCGCCGCATCCTGGAGGAGCTGGGCCTGACGGTCGCCACGCCGGCCGACGCGCGCCAGATGCTCAAGCTCAAGGGCGGCAACAACGTCAATTTCTGAGCGCACGGCGCGCTGGTTCGCGCGCAACGTCCTCGAGCTCGGGCGCGAGCTGCGGCTGTCCTATCTGCCGCCGCTCATGGTCTACCTCGCGGCGGGCATCTCCGGCCTGACCGGGATCGTCGGCACCTTCTTCGTCAAGGAGTACCTCGGCCTGTCGGCCGCGTTTCTTGCCGCGCTCGGCTTCTGGGCCGGGATTCCGTGGGCGCTCAAGATGCCCGTCGGGCACCTGGTCGACCTGATCTGGCGCTGGAAGGCCTGGCTGGTGTTTTTCGGCGCCGCGCTGATCGCGGCCAGCCTCGCGATCATGATCGGGCTGATCGAGCACACCGCGGCGATGCGCGCACTGATGCCGGTCGCGCACTGGTTCGTGCTCGCCGCGCTGCTCGGCCCCACCGGCTACATGGTGCAGGACGCGGTGGCCGACGCGATGACGGTCGAGGCGGTGCCGCGCGTCGACGCGCAAGGGCGCCCCTACGACGCAGCGCAGCGCAAGCTGATGCACACCACGATGCAGACGCTGGGGCGGGTGGCGATCATCGGCGGCAGTGTGCTGGTGGCGCTCGCCAACGTGATCTTGTTCCAGGGCGCGAGCGCGCTGCCGCAGGCGCAAAAGGCGGTCCTGTACGCCGAGATCTACAAGCTGGCGCTGATCATTCCCGCGGTTTCGCTCCTCGGCGTCGCGCTCGCCGGCGTGCTGCGGCGCAGGCAGTGGGCGCGCCTGCGCCGCCAGGGCCACGCCGAGGCCGAGATCGAACGGATGCTCGCGGTGCACGGCGAGCAGCGCACCACGCCCAACTGGTGGGTGCTCGGCGGCAGCCTGGTCTTCGCGGTGATCACGGTGAGCGTTGGTCTTTCCGAATTGCGCTTTGCGAAGGAAATCATTTTTTCAGGCTCGCTCGGTGTCCTGCTCTTTCTGCTCTGGCGCCTGGCGCGCGAGCTCGAGCCCGCCGCGCGCGAGGTGCTGGTCGCGACGGCCCTGGTGCTGTTCGTGTACCGCGCCGTGCCCGGGCCCGGCGCGGGCTCGACCTGGTGGATGATCGACCAGCTCAGGTTCGACCAGGCCTTCCTCGCCGAGCTGTCGCTGATCGCCTCGACGCTGACGCTCGCGGGGATGTTCATCTTCCGCCGCTACATGGCGGAGAAGTCGATCGCGCAGATCATCGTCATGCTGACCTTCGTCGGCACCGCGCTCGGGCTGCCGATCATCGGCATGTTCTACGGCCTGCACCAGTGGACCGCGGCGCACACCGGCGGCGTGGTCGGCGCGCGCTTCATCGCCCTGGTGGACACCGCGCTCGAGTCGCCGCTGGGGCAGATCGCGATGATCCCGATGCTGGCCTGGATCGCGAACTCCGCGCCGGCGCACCTCAAGGCGACCTACTTCGCGGTCATGGCCTCGTTCTCCAATCTCGCGCTGTCGGGGGCGCAGCTCGGCACCGAGTACCTGAACCGGATTTTCGTCGTCACGCGCGAGGTGCGCGACCACGCCACCGGCGCGATCCTGGTGCGCGCCGATTACAGCGAGATGGGCGTGCTGCTGATCGGCGCCACGCTGATCGGGCTCGCGCTGCCCCTGATCGCCGTCGGAATCGTTAGAATTGCCGGACTTCGCACCGCCTGACCGCCCCGTGAACCTCGTCATCCTCGACGATTACCAGCACCTCGCCCTGCAATCCGCCGACTGGGACCGTCTACGCCGGCGCGGGGTCGAGATCAGCGTGTTCCACGACGCCTTCGCTTCCGAGGCGGACGCGGCCGCGCGGCTGGCGCCGTTCGAGATCGTGTGCCTGATGCGCGAGCGCACCCCATTTGCGCGTCCCCTGATCGAGCGCCTGCCCAGGCTGAAGCTGGTGACGCTCACCGGCGTGCGCGCGCCGAGCCTGGACGCGAACGCCTGCGCCGAGCGCGGCGTTCCGGTCTGCCATACGCGCGGCGGCGACACCGGCGCCTCGACCAGCGAGCTCGCCTGGGGGCTGATCATCGCGGCCGCGCGCGACCTCGCCAGGGCCGAGCGCGGCATGCGCGCCGGACAGTGGCACCAGGGCGTCGCCGGCGGCATGGTGCTCGAGGGCCGGCGCCTGGGGCTGCTCGGGCTGGGCAAGCTGGGCGCGCGCATGGCGCGCATCGGCGCCGCGTTCGGCATGCAGGTCGCGGCCTGGAGCCCGAACCTGACCCGCGAGCGGGCCGCCGCGGCCGGCGCGGCGCTGCTCGGCAAGGAGCAGCTGTTCGAGACCGCGGACGTATTGAGCATCCACCTGGTGCTGGGCGAGCGCACGCGCGGCCTGGTCGGCGCGGCGGAGCTCGCACGCATGAAGCCGGGCGCGATCCTGGTCAACACCTCGCGCGGGCCGATCGTGGACGAGCCGGCGCTGCTCGCGGCGCTCGAGAGCGGCCGCCCCGGACACGCCGCGCTCGACGTCTACGACCGCGAGCCGCTGCCCGGCGACCATCCCTTGCGCCGGCTGGACAACGTCACGCTTGCGCCGCACCTGGGCTATGTCAGCATGGACGTGATGCGCGCTTTCTACGCCGATACGGTGCAAAACGTCGAGGCCTGGCTCGACGGCAGGCCGCTGCGCGTGCTCAACCCGGAAGCGCTGGCGTGAGCGCGACCCGCCTGTGCCTGGTGCGCCACGGCGAAACGGCGTGGAACGCGGAAGGCCGCGTGCAGGGCCAGCTCGACGTGCCGCTGAGCGAGGTCGGACACGCGCAGGCGCGCGCGGTCGCGGCGGCGCTCGCCGGCGAGCGCTTCGACGCGATCTACGCGAGCGACCTGACGCGGGTGCGCCAGACCGCCGCGCCCACGGCTGAGCGCCTGGACGCGCCGGTGGCGCTCGACGCCGCGCTGCGCGAGCGCCACTACGGCATGTTCGAGCGCCACACCTACGTCGAGGTGCGCGAGCGCTACCCCGCGGAGTACGCGCGCTTTCGCGACAAGGACCCCGATTTCGATTTCGGCAGCGGGGAGAGCCTCAAGGCGTTCGCCGCGCGCGCGCTCGAATGCGTCGAGCGCCTCGCCGCGCGCCACGCGGGCGAGAGCATCCTCGTTTTCACGCACGGCGGCGTGCTCGAGATGGTCTACCGCCGCGCGGCCGGCATGACGCTGTCGTCGCCGCGCGACTTCGAGATCCCGAACGCGGCGCTCAACCGCGTCGAGGCGACCCCCGGCGAGTGGCGCGTCGCCGCCTGGGCCGAGGTCGCGCACCTCGAGCGCGCGCTGGACGACCTGCCGGGATGAGCATGCGCCGCGCGACCCTGCTCGCCGCCGCGGGCCTCTGGCTCGCCGCGCCGCTCGCCTGCGCGACGAGCGACCCGCTGGTGGGCATGATCGAGGCCGACGGCGGCGCCGGCGTGGGCATCGCCGCGACCTTGACGCGCTCGCCTTACGTCGACGGCGGAGTGCGCAACGACCTGGTGCCGCTGTACCTGTACGAGAACCAGCATTTCTACCTGCACGCCTACCGCGTCGGCTTCAAGTTCGATCGCGGGCAGGGCGACGGCTTCGATCTATTCCTCACCCACCGCTTCGAAGGCTTTCCCTCCGACCGGATTCCCTCGAGCCTGGCCGGGATGGCCAACCGCGGCCCGGGGCTGGACGCCGGGGTGGGCTACGAGCGGCGCTTTCGCTGGGGCACGGTGTTCGGCGAGGCGCTGCGCGACGTGAGCCACAGCTCGGGCGGTAACGAGCTGCGCCTGGGCTACAACTACGACTGGCAGCGCGGGCGGCTGCGGCTGCGGCCCTACGTTATGGCCTCGCTGCGCAGCGCGCGGCTGAACAACTACTACTACGGCGTGCGCCCGGACGAAGCGACGCCCACCCGCCCCGCCTACGAGGCCGGCGCCGGCTTCAACAACGAGGCCGGGCTGTACGGCTCGTACCGCCTGACCGAGCGCTGGCGCCTGCTGGCCGGCATCTCGGCGACGCGCTGGTCGGGCGCGGTGCGCGACAGCCCGATCGTGAAGGACCGGATGGAGATCTCGGGCATGGTGGGCGCGGCCTACGACTTCTCCCCGCAGCATGAGGACTTCGCGCCCGGCGGCAAGCCGCTGATCGTGAAGCTGCTGGTCGGCAAGTCGAGTGGCTGCAACCTGCTGCCTATCATGGAGCTGCGCTGCACCTCGACCGACACGCCCGACAAGACCCGCGTCGCCGGGATCGAGATCGGGCGCACCTTGGTGCAGCGGCTGAACGGTTGGCCGGTCGATATCGTCGGCTATGTCGGGCTGCTGCACCATGACGAGCGCGGCCTGCAGCCCGACTCCTGGCAGTTCAACGCCTACGTCAAGGGCTATTGGTACGGTTTTCCCTGGAGCGACCGGGTGCGCACGCGCGTGGGCTTCGGCACCGGCCTGTCGTACGCGCAGCGCATACCGTACGTCGAGGCGCGCGACCAGGCGCGGCGCGGCCGCGGCACCTCGTACCTGCTCAACTATCTCGATCCGAGCATCGACGTCAGCATCGGCGACCTGCTGGGCAGGCGTTCGCTGCACGACGCCTACTTCGGCTTCGGCGTGACCCACCGCTCCGGGATTTTCGGCAGCTCGCAGCTGTTCGGCGACGTCAACGGCGGCTCGAACTACATCTATACCTACGTGGAGTGGACGCTCTAGTGACGCAGGGGTGAGAATCGCCTTACCCCCGCACCCCCTCACCGGGCGGCGTCGCGGCGACGATGCGGTTCTTGCCTTCCTGCTTCGCCAGGTACATCGCCCGGTCGGCCTGCGCGACGATGGAGTCGAGGTTGCGCCCGTCGGCGGGGAACCCGGCCACGCCGATGCTGACGGTCGATTCCACGCGCGTGCCGCCCAGGCTCAGGGGCGTTTCAGCGACCGTCCGGCGGATGCGCTCGGCGACGTCCAGCGCGCCCTTGAGCGGGGTTTCGGGCAGCAGCACGATGAACTCGTCGCCGCCGTAGCGCGCCGAGATGTCGGTGTAGCGCAGTTCGCCCTGGATGCACTGCGCGAGCTGGCGCAGCAACTCGTTGCCGGCCTCGTGCCCGAGCGTGTCGTTGACCGTCTTCAGGTTGTCCGAGTCGATCATCAGCACCGTGGCGGGGCGCTCGTAGCGCAGCGCCTGGCCGAAGCTGCGGTCGGCCACGATGGCGAAGCCGCGCATGTTGTACAGCCCCGTGAGCTCGTCGGTCTCCGACAGCAGCTTCGCCTTGTTCAGTCCGTAGCGGATATCGGCCGAGAACATGGTGGTCACGTAGGCGACCAGCACCACCGGCGCGAATCCAGCCGCGAGGGCACCGACGTCGGCCAGTGCGGGCAGCGCACCTGCCGCCCATCGGTCGCTTAGTGCCACGTAGCAGAGCGCGATCACCACCGTCTCGATCATGGTCGCGGTCTTGCCCAGCGTCAGCGCGCTGGTGATCACAACCAGCAGGTAGGTGTTGAGCAGGGGGCTCGCGATGCGGCCGGTGAAAAGCAGCACCCAGGTGATGAACACCAGCATCGCCACGGTCTCGATCCCGATCTTCCAGCGCGTCTCGGCGCGGTAGAAGTTCGTGTAGCGGAAGCTCATCACGAACGCGGCGAAGAAGAACAGCGCCGAGGAGATCGCGGGCTCGCTGGCGGCGGGCGGGCCGCCGAAGGTCAGGTACAGCAGCACCAGGATCAGCAGCAGCCACTCGATCTCGGCCACGGTGCGCGAGATGCCGCGCAGCTCCTCCTGCTCGATGCTGAGGATCGGCTGCTTCTTCTGGCTCAGCGGCTGGGTAGGCGCCACTTTTCTCGTTCTTGTGGACGTTGACCCGAACAGTAGCGGAGCGCGCCCCGCCCCGCAAGCGCGCTAGGCGTACGAGGTGTAGAGCAGCAGCGCGACCGCGAGCGCCATGGTCGCCGTGGCGGCCCAGCCGAGCCGCTTCAGACGCTTGCTGACGACGAACGGGCCCATCGCCTCCGGGCGCGAAGCGAGCAGCATCATCACCGCCATGATCGGCACCGCGACCACGCCGTTGATCACCGCGCTCCAGAACAGCGCCTTGATCGGGTCGATCGGAGCGAAATCGATCCCGGCGCCGATCACCGTCGCGGCCACGATGATGGCGTAGAAGCCGCGCGCTTCGAGCGGCTTGAGCGCCAGTCCCGAGCGCCACTCGAGGGTCTCGGCCACTGCGTAGGCCGCCGAGCCCGCGAGCACTGGGATCGCGAGCATGCCGGTGCCGATGATGCCGGCGGCGAACAGCGCGAAGGCGAACTCGCCCGCGATCGGGCGTAGGGCCTGCGCCGCCTGGGCCGAGTTCTGGATGTCGGTCAGCCCGACGCGGTGCAGCGTCACCGCGGTGGTGAGCATGATGAAGAAGGCGACCACGTTGGAGAATCCCATGCCGAGGTAGGTGTCGACCTTGACCCGGTGCAGCTGCTCGCGCGCGCGCTCGAGCGCGAGCGGGCCGCCGAAGCCGGCCGCGCGCTGCTCCTCGACTTCGTGCGAGGCCTGCCAGAAGAACAGGTAGGGACTGATCGTGGTGCCGAACACCGCGACCAGCACCAGCACGTACTCGCGCTTCAGGCTGATGGTCGGAACGAGCGTGCCGATGAGGACCTCGCGCCACGGCACGTCGATCACGAACACCGTGCCGACGTAGGCGAACAGCGCGCACACGAGCCATTTCAGCAGCGGCGCGTAGCGCGGGTAGGGCATCACCACCTGCAGCAGCACCGAGATCGCGCCGAACAGCGGCACGTAGACGAGCGCCGGCCCGCCGACCAGCAGGCGCAGCGCCTCGCTCATGGCGCCGAGGTCGGCGGCGATATTGATCGTGTTTGCGATCAGCAGCAGGATGATCATCGGCTGCAGCACCCAGCGCGGGTACAGGCGCCGGATGTTGGCGGCGACGCCTTGCCCGGTCACCAGGCCGATGCGGGCGCTGATCAGCTGGATCGCCACCATCAGCGGATAGGTGACGATCAGGGTCCACAGCGTGGCGAAGCCGAACTGGGCGCCGGCCTGCGAGTAGGTGCCGATCCCGCTCGGGTCGTCGTCGGCCGCGCCGGTGATCAGCCCCGGGCCGAGCTTGCGCAGCCAGATCCGCAGCCCGGCGAGTCCGCGCAAAGGGCTCATACGCGGAGCGGCGGCTCGTCCATCAGCGCGACCTGCTCGCGCAGCTCGAGGATGCGGTCCTGCCAGTAGCGCTGGGTGTTGAACCAGGAAAACGCCGCCGGAAACGCGGGGTCGTCCCAGCGCCGCGCGATCCAGGCCGAGTAATGCAGCAGGCGCAGCGTGCGCAGGGCCTCGATCAGGTGCAGCTCGCGCCGGTCGAACTCGCGGAAGCTCTCGTAGCCGGCAAGCACGTCGCAAAGGCTCGCGGTCATCTCCGCGCGCTCACCCGGGAGCAGCATCCAAAGATCCTGCGTCGCGGGACCCATGCGGCTATCGTCGAAGTCGACGAAGTGCGGGCCGTCGTCGGTCCACAGCATGTTGCCGGCGTGGCAGTCGCCGTGCAGCCGCAGCGCGGCGACGCTGCCGGCGCGCTCGTAGCAGCGCCGCACGCCCTCGAGCGCGAGCGCGGCGACGCTTGCCCAGGCATCGAGCAGGTCCGGCGGAACGAAGCCGTGCGCGAGCAGCCAGTCGCGCGGCTCGAGGCCGAAGCTCTCGATGTCGAGCGCCGGGCGCGCGGCGAACGGGCGCAGCGCGCCCAGCGCGTGGATGCGCCCGATGAAGCGGCCAATCCACTCCAGGGTCTTGCGGTCCTCGAGCTCGGGCGCGCGCCCGCCACGCCGCGGGTAGAGCGCGAATCGATAGCCGCCGAACCCGTGCAGCGTGTTCGCTGCGATCTCGAGCGGCGCGACCACCGGGATCTCGCGCTCGGCCAGCTCGCGCACGAACGCGTGCTCCTCGATGATCTGCGCATCGCTCCAGCGCCCCGGGCGGTAGAACTTGGCCACCACCGGCGCGCCGTCCTCGACGCCGATCTGGTAGACACGATTCTCGTAGCTGTTGAGCGCGAGCTGACGCCCGTCGCAGCGCAGGCCCGTGCTCTCGATCGCGTCGAGCACCACGTCGGGCGTGAGGCCTGCGTAGGGGTGCGGATCATGGCTCGGCATGCGCGCATTCTACGGGGCGCGCGGCGTCGCAAGGCTGGAGCAAGTATTGCAACAGTTGGTAAATGTTCTTGAGCCGCGGCGCGGCGGAGGATATCAATCTTCTGCATGGGGTTCACTGCGGGGGTTTGCGGATGAGCGGCGGCATGGATCTGCTCGAACTCGGCGTCATCGCGGCGGTGATCGCGGTCGTGCTGTACTGGGTGGTCGTGCTGCCAGCGCGCGAGAAGAGAAAGCGCGAGCGCGAACGCAAGCGCATGAACCAGACGCACTCGGGTTCCGGCCAGCCCTGGGACCCGGACCTCACCAAGGGCAGGCGCAACCGCTAGCGCCGGCTCAAGCCTCCTTCGGCAGGAACGAGAGCGCCACCCCGTTGTTGCACCAGCGCTTGCCGGTCGGCGGCGGGCCGTCGTCGAACACGTGGCCCTGGTGGCCGCCGCAGCGTGCGCAGTGGTACTCGGTGCGCGGCCAGACCAGCCTGAAATCGCGCTTGGTTTGAAACGCGCCCGCAAGGTGCGTAAAGAAGCTCGGCCAGCCGGTGCCGCTTTCGTACTTCATGTCCGAGCTGAAAAGCGGCAGCGCGCAGCCGGCGCAGGCGAACACGCCCGGGCGCTTCTCGTGGTTCAGCGGGCTGCTGCCCGCGGCCTCGGTGCCCTCGTGGCGCAGCACCTTGTACTGCGCGGGCGTCAAGCGCTTCCTCCACTCGGCGTCGGTGAGAGCTTTCCAGTCCTTGTCCGGGGTTTCGGCGAACGCGTGCGGGCCCGCGCCGAGCAGGGGCGCGGCCGCCAGGATGCGTAGGATGGTGCGTCGTTGCATGCTTTCCTCCTTTGGCGATGGGTCGGCCTTGCAGGCCGTTCCTTACATGGATGGATATACGTGCCAAGCCCGGTTCCGGATTGCCCCGCGCGAACTGCGGCGCCCGACAGGGTTAAACTGCGCCCCATGGCCGCGGACAACATCGTCGAAATCGAAGACCTGCACTTCGCCTACAACGAGCACGAGATCTTCAAGGGCCTGAGCCTGAAGATCCCGCGCGGCAAGGTGGTCGCCATCCTGGGCGCGAGCGGCTGCGGCAAGACGACGCTGCTGAAGCTGATCGGCGGGCAGCTGCGGCCTTCGCGCGGCCGGATCACGGTCGACGGCAAGGTGGTGCACGAGCTCGGCACGGACGCGTTGTATGCGCTGCGGCGCGAGATGGGGATGATGTTCCAGACCAGCGGGCTGTTCAGCGACCTGTCGGTGTACGAGAACATCGCGTTTCCGATCCGCGAGCACCACGCGCTGCCCGAAGAGCTGATCCGCAAGCTGGTGCTGATGAAGCTGCAGGCGGTTGGGCTGCGCGGCGCGCAGGGCCTGATGCCGGCCGACCTGTCGGGCGGGATGGCGCGCCGCATCGCGCTCGCGCGCGCGATCGCCGCCGACCCCATGCTGACGATGTACGACGAGCCCTTCGCCGGCCTCGATCCGATCACGCTCAACGTCATCGCCGAGCTGGTGCGCAAGCTGAACGACGCCATCGGCACCACCTCGATCGTCGTCACCTACGACGTGAGCGAGTCGCTCAAGGTGGTGGACTACCTCTACGTTATCTCGGAGGGCGTGGTGGTCGGGGAAGGGACCCCCGAGGCGGTCGCGTCCTCGGAGGATCCCTATCTGAAGCAGTTCATGAACGCGCTCCCCGACGGCCCGGTGCGGTTCCACTTCCCCGCCAAGCCGATCGACGAGGAGCTGCGCATCGCCTAGTAGCGGCCGTAGTCGAGCTGGCTGCCGATCACCGCGCCCAGCACGCTGCCGAACGCCGCGCCCGCGACCCGGTCGGGACCGTGACCCAGCTGGCTGCCGATCATTGCGCCGGCGAGTGCGCCGGCGACCGTGCCCGCGCCCGCGGGGCTCGCGTAGCCGTAATACACCGGGGCGGGCGCCGGGCGTGCGTAGTAGACCGGCGCGGGCGGAGCGTAATAGACGCGCGCCGGCTCGCGGTAAACGACCATCGGCTGGCGTACGATCACGCGGCGCTCGATGAAGTAGCGCCGGTCGTCGCGGTCGTAGCGGCGGTAATGGTCGCGGTCGCGGCGCTCGAAGCGGTCCCCGCGCTGCCAATTGCCCGGGTCGGCGAACGCCGGCGCGGCTGCGATCAGCGAACCGCCGATGAGCGCTGCGGTGAGGAGTTGGATCGGTTTCATGTCTGGCTCCTTTTTCTGTTTGCGCGCCCCAGCACTGCGGGCACGGGAGCATTGTCGACGCCGTTCAGGTGAGCGTCTGAAACCGAGTGTTACCGGTCGTAACAGGCGCCAAGCGCCTGAGCCGGAACAGGTTTTTAGCGGCTGTTGGCCGTCCAGTTGTACGCCCGGACCACGCCGGAGGAATCGAACTTGATCTGCAGCATCTTGACCCGCGTGTTGGACGTGTCGGACAGGCTGCCGCTGCCGTAGTAGTAGGTCCACTGCGTGTAGCGCTCGCCGCCGGTCTCGACCGACACCCCGGTGCCGTCGGGCGCGCCGAGCATGCGCTGCACCTCGGCCTGCGTGGTCTCGCCACGCCGTACCTTGGACTGGAAGGCGGCGAGGTCGAAGTTGCCGCCGACCTGGAAGGTGCCGCAGGCGGACAGCAGCAGCGTCAGGGAGAAGATAATCGCGGCTCGGCGCATGGTAATTTCCTCCTCTGCAGGAAAGTATATCGCCCCGGGGGTGAGCGATGAGCGAGACAACGGATAGCGCGATCGATCAGCGAGTCTACGATCTCTACGACGAGTACTGCCACGGCGGGATCGACCGGCGCGAGTTTCTCAAGCGCGCCGCGCTGCTGACCGCCGGGGGCCTGGCGATGGCGCAGGCGCTGCTGCCGCGCTACGCGCGCGCGCAGACGGTGTCGTTCACCGATCCGCGCATCAAGGCGCGTTATGTGGACTATCCGTCGCCGGGCGGGAATTCGGGGACGATGCGCGGCTACCTCGTGCAGCCGGCCGGGCAGGGGCCGTTCCCCGCGGTGCTGGTGATCCACGAGAACCGGGGGCTCAACCCCTACGTCGAGGACGTCGCGCGGCGCCTGGCGCTGGAGGGCTTCCTCGCGCTCGCGCCGGACGGCCTCGCGCCGGCCGGCGGCTATCCGGGCAACGACGACGACGGGCGCGAGCTGCAGGCGAAACTCGACCAGGCGAAGCTGCGCACCGACATGCTCAACAGCGCGCGCTTCCTGAAAGCGCACGCGCTGTCGAACGGCAAGCTGGGCGCGGTGGGGTTCTGCTGGGGCGGCGGCATGGTAAACCAGCTCGCGGTCGCGCTCGGCCCGGAGCTGCAGGCGGGGGTGGCGTTCTACGGCGCGGCCCCGCCCTCGGAAGCGGTGGCACAGATCCGTGCGCCGCTGCTGCTGCAGTTCGCGGAAAACGACCCCCGCATCAACGCGATGTGGCCGGGCTACGAGGCGGCGCTGAAGGCCGCCGGCGTGCGCTACGAGATGCACCGCTATCCCGGCACGCAGCACGGCTTTCACAACAACTCGACCCCGCGCTACCGCGAGCAAGCGGCGCAGCTCGCCTGGCAGCGCACGATCGCTTTTTTCAAGAAGAACCTTTCCTGAGCTTCTTGTTCGGCTTGCGGTACTGAAGCAGCGCGCCGACCATGCGCTCGAAGGGGTCGCGGCGAGTAAGCTTGCGCGCCTGCGCGTGCGTCACCAGACGGAAATGGCGCACGTCTTCCAGCATCTCGGCGACCTGCCAGGCGTCCTTTTCGCCCGCGGCCCAGATCGCCGGGTCGACCCGGCGCAGGTCGAACGGCAGCGAGTACTCGCGCAGCGACTTGTACTCGCGCTTGTTGGAGTACTCGTGCATATACGAAATCGCCAACTCGCGCAGGCTGCGGTACACCGGGTCGCGCCAGCGCAGGTAGGCGCCGTTGGTTTTGGAGATCGCGCCCCAGAAGCCTTTGCGCCGGAACAGCGCGACCACGTGGTCGAAGTCGTGCACCGCGCGCAGGTCCATCAGCAGCGGCGGCTCGCCGTGGACCCACAGCGCCGCCGCGGCGAGCATCGCGCCTTCGATGCAGTGCGCGTTGCGCTCGCGCAGCACCACCCGCACCGGCCGGCAGCTGTCGCCGTTCGGCTCGAAATTCTGCTTCAGCCCGAACAGGAAATCCTGGATCTTCTCCGGCGTGCGCAGGCGCCGCAGGAGCGCGAACTCGGCCTTGGTGAGACCGAGCTCCTCGCGGCGGGCGCGACGCCGGCGCTTCACTGCCTGGCGCCGGAGGCCGCGCTCGTGCCCGCGATCCTGCCGAACACCGAGCCGTTGGTCAGCCCGGTGCCGCCGGGGTAGTTGAAGTAGAAGATGCCGCCCACCAGCTCGCCCGCGGCATACAGACCGGGTATCGGCTCGCCGTCGGTGCTGATCACCCTGGCCCTGGTGTCGATGCGCAGCCCGCCGAACGTGAAGGTGATGCCGCAGGTCACCGCGTAGGCCTCGAACGGAGGCGTGTCGAGCACGTTGGCCCAGTTCGATTTGTCGATCGCCAGGCCCGTGGTGCGGCGCCCGTCCTTGAGGTTGGGATTGAACGGTATCCCGGTGCCGACCGCGGCGTTGTAGGCCTCGATCTCGGCCAGCGCCGCTTTCGGGTCGACGTCGTCGAGCTTGAGCACGAGCTCTTGCAGCGTGTTGGCGGTCGCCTTGGTCACCTGCTTGATCTTGTATTCGTCGCGCAGCAGGTGCTTGACCTTCGCATCGAACACCTGCCAGGCGAACTGCCCGGGCTGATTGAGGATCACGCGGCCGTACTTGGCGTAGGTGTAGTTGCGGAAGTCCGCCCCTTCGTCGACGAAGCGCCTGCCTTCGGCGTTGAGCATGATGCCGAAGGGATAGGAGTGCTTCTGGAACTGGTCGCCCACCGCGAGGTCGCCGAACTCGGGCGCGTTGCGCTCCCAGCCCACCGCGTGGCAGCCCGACCAGTTGCCCACCGGCGCTGCGCCCACGTCGAGCGCCATGCGGATCACGTCGCCGGTGTTGAAGCGCGTGCCGCGCACCTTGGCGAGCTCCCAGCCCGGACCGAGGTAGCGCGCGCGCCACTCGGGGTTGGACTGGAAGCCGCCGCCGGCGAGCACCACGCTCCTGGCGCGAACCTCCACCGTCTTGCCGTCCTTCTTCAGCCGCACGCCGTGCACGCCAGCGTCGTCTACCATCAGCCCGGTCGCGCGCGCGCGGTACCAGATCTCCACCCCGTGCTTGGTCGCCGACTGGGTCCAGGCTTCGACCAGCCCCTCGCCGCCGCCCACGGCCTCGACCGTGAGCCCGCCCCAGAACTTGAATTTGCCGTCGACCTTGAACGCCTGCCGGCCGTAGATCGGCGCGAAGCGGATGCCCTTGCCGCGCATCCACAGCAGCGTTTCGAGGCTCTGCTTGACCAGCCTCTCGGTCAGGTCGGGGTCGCAGCGGTACTGCGTCACGCGCCCCATGTCGTCCAGGAACTGCTCCTCGGTGTAGGTGCCGAAGTCGGTGCGCGCGACCTCTTCGTCGGTCAGGTCGGGCATCAGGCGGCGCAGGTCGTCCACCCCGCCGTAGGCCACGCGCATCGCGCCGGCGGTGAAGCGGCTGTTGCCGCCGGCCTCGTCCTCGGGCGCGCGTTCGAGCACCAGCACGCTCGCGCCCTGCTCGCGCGCCGCGAGCGCAGCGCAGAATGCGGCATTGCCGCCGCCGACCACCACCAGATCCCAGGACTGCATTCAGGCATGCTCCTATCAGTACAATCGTCGACAACCGCCAGGGAGGGAAGGCCATGAGCGTAAAGCCCGAAGCCGTCGTGCGCAACATCGCCGAAGTCATGTGGGAGACGCCGCCCGAGCACTACGACGCGCACTCCAAGATGCTGATGACGCCGCAGAACTGCGCCACGCGGCACCTGGATTTCCGCATCTCGAGCTACCAGCCCAAGGGCTACGTCGCGCCGCACCGGCACAAGGTGCAGGAACAGATATACCACGTGCTGAGCGGCGAGGGGCTGATGGAGCTCGACGGCGCGCGCAGGGTGGTGCGCGCGCACGACTGCATCTTCATCCCGCCGGGCGTCGAGCACGCGATCTACAACACCGGCCTCGTCGACCTGGTCTTCTTCGTCGTCACCACGCCGCCGAGCGATGGCTAGCGCCCCGCCGGGCGGCGATGTCGACGTGATCGTCGTCGGCGCGGGCGCCGCGGGGCTGGCCGCGGCCTGCGTCGCGGCGGCCGAAGGGCTCGCGACGCTGCTGCTGGAGAAATCTCCGCTGGTGGGCGGCACCACCGCCGTCTCCGGCGGCATGGTGTGGATTCCGGCCAACCCGAAGATGGCTGCGGCCGGGATTGCCGACAGCGTCGACGACGCCAGGCGCTACCTCGAGCAGTGCGCGCCGCCCAGGCGCGATTCGGCCGCGCGCGAGGCCTTCCTCGCGCGCGGGCCCGAGGCGATCGAGTATCTCGAGGCGCGCACCTCGCTGCGGCTGCGGCCGGTGACGAACTACCCGGACTACTACCCCGCGCTGACCGGCGCGACGCTCGGCGGGCGCGTGCTCGAGCCGGTCGAATTCGACGCCGGGCTGCTGGGGCGCGATTTCGCGTTGATGCGCTGGCCGCTGCGCGAATTCATGCTGTTCGACGGCATGATGGTGGCGCGCGCGGATCTGCCGCACTTTCGCGCCGTGCTGCGCTCGCCGCGCTCCGCGGCGCGCGTTGCGCGCCTGGTCGCGCAATACGCCTGGCAGCGGCTGTTCGCGGCGCGCGGCACGCGGCTGGTGCTCGGCAACGCGCTGGTCGGCCGGCTGCTCAAGTCCGCCCTCGATCTGAAGGTCTGGCTGCGCCTCAACGCGCGCGTGGTCGGCGTCGCGATGCGCGACGGCCGCGCGGCCGGGGTCGAGATCGAAGCGCACGGGCAGCGCGCGACGCTCGGCGCGCGTGCCGGGGTGGTGCTCGCGGGCGGCGGCTTCTCGCACGACCCGGAGCTGCGCGCGAAGCTCCTGCCCGCGGCGATTTCGTCGCGCTCGCCGGTCTGCGCGCAGGACAGCGGCGACGGCATCCGGCTCGGCCTCGCCGCGGGCGGAAAGCTCGGCGAGTCCAATTCGCACAACGCCTACTGGGCCCCGGTGTCCCATTTCCGGCGCGCCGACGGCAGCGAAGGCGTGTTCCCGCACACCGTGGCCGATCGCGGCAAGCCGGGCATCATCGCGGTGACGCGCGACGGCGCGCGCTTCACCAGCGAGGCGGTGTCCTACCACGAGTTCGTGCTGGCGATGCTGCGCGCCGGCGAGGCGGCGAACCCGGCCTTCCTGCTGTGCGACCGCCGCAGCCTGTGGCAGTACGGACTGGGCGCCGTGCGGCCGTTCGCGCTCTCGCTCGGGGCGCACCTGGCGAGCGGCTACCTGGTGCGTGCGGAGACGCTCGAGGCGCTCGCGGCGCGGCTGGGGATCGTCCCGGTGGGCCTCGTGGGCGCGGTCGAGCGCTACAACGAAGACGCGCGCCGCGGCGTCGATTCGACCTTCGGGCTCGGCGGCGATCCGTACCAGCGCTTCCTCGGCGATGCGCGCAACGCGCCCAACCCCTGCATGCGCCCGATCGAGGCGGCGCCGTTTTTCGCGATCCGCATCACCCCGAGCGACCTCGGCACCTCGGCCGGCCTGCTCACCGACGGCGAGGCGCGCGTGCTGGACGCCGACGGCCGGCCGCTGCCGGGCCTTTACGCCTGCGGCAACGACATGAACTCGATCATGGATGGCGCCTATCCCGGCCCCGGCATCACGCTCGGACCGGCGCTGGTATTCGGCTACCTCGCGGCGCGCGCCCTGGCTAGAGCTTGAAGCGCGCATCGCGCCAGGCGAGCGCGGCCTTCAGGCCCTGCTCGCGCGCCACGTCCATGAAGCGGCGCTTGTCGGGCGAGCCGTGCGATTCGATCGCGTGGTCGATGTCGAGCGCAGTGTCGAGCGCGGCGCGCATGCCCTGGATCTCGTAGCTGCGGTTGAGCGCCTTCTTGGTGTCGCGCACCAGGTCCGGGTCGATGACCGCCATCCGGCGCGCGACGCGCAGCGCAGCGCTTAGGTGCTCGCCCTCGGGCACCACGCGGCTCACGATGCCCAGCGCGAGCGCGCGCTCGGCGCCGATCGCGTCGTCGCCGGTGAGGATGATGTCCTTGGCGGCCTTGGGCCCCACCACCCAGGGCAGGAGCAGGGTCACGATGCCGGCGCCGAATTTCAGCTCGGGCTCGCCGAACACCGCCTCGCGCGAGCACAACGCGAGGTCGCAGGCGAGCGCCATCTCGAAGGCGCCCGCCATGCAGGCGCCGTGGATCGCGGCGATGGTCGGCTTGGGCGAGTCCCAGAAGCGCAGGGTGGTCGAGAAATCGAGCTCGAGCACCTCGCGCCAGACTGCGGCGCCCTCGGGGCGGCGCTCCATCTGCTCCTTCAAATCGAAGCCCGAGGAGAAGGCGCGCCCGGCGCCCGAGAGCACGATCACGCGCACCGCGGGGTCGGCCTCGAAGGCGTCGAGTGCCGCGTTGATCTCGAGCAGGGTCGCCTTGTTGAGGGCGTTTAGCCGCTCCGGGCGGTGCAGCTCGAGCTGCGCCACGCCGTCGCCGGCGCTGACGCGGATGTTCTGGAACTCGCTCATGAGAAGAGCCTCCTTTTCGATCCTGGTCTAGGCCGGCGCGAGCTCGCCCGCCTCGAGCATCGCTGCGAAGCGCCCGCGGTCCGCCTTGCCGGTGCGCCCGGCCGGCAGCTCGCGCGCGAAGTAGAACGCGTCGGGCTGCTTGAATTTGTCGAGCCGGGCGCGAAGGAAGGCGCGCAGCTCCTCGACCGTGAGGCTCGCGTCGCGCGGCACCACCAGCGCGTGAATGCGCTGGCCGAGGCGCTCGTCCGGCCGGCCCACGGCGAGCGCCGCCGCCACCTTGGGGTGCGCGCTGCAGGCGAACTCGATTTCCTGCGGCGCGATCTTGTTGCCGCCGCGCACGATCAGCTCCTTCCTGCGCCCGGCGATCTCGACCACGCCGGGGTCGCGCTCGCGCGCGAGATCCCCCGTGCCGAGCCAGCCCTCGGCGTCGACCGGATCGAGCTCGGGCTGGCCGAGGTAGCCGTTCATCAGATAGGGGCTCGCGATGCAGAGCTCGCCCACGGCGCCCGGCGCCGCGTCGCCGCCGTCTTCGCCGCGGATGCGAAAGCGCACCCCCGGCGAGGGCCGCCCGATGCAGCCGGCATAACGCGCGGCGTCGCGCGGCACGAGGAAGAAGTCGCAGGTCGAGGTTTCGGTCAGCCCGTAGATGTCGATCAGGTCGGCCGGCGCGACCAGCTCGCGCAAGCTGTCGCCTAGCCCCTTGCCGAGCGACTCGCCGCCGATCAGCACGCTCTTCAGACTGCCGGCCACCGCGAGCGCGCGCCCCTCGCGCGCGAGCGCCTCGGCCGGACGGTCGAGGATCAGCGCGCGCATCATGGTCGGCACCACCCCGACGCGCGTGATCGCCTCGACCCGCAGCCGCTCGAGAAAAGTCCCCGGGGCGAACTTCTCCAGCGGCAGCAGGCGCCCGCCGTGCAGCAGCGTGAGCAGCGCCACCCAGATGCCGAAGCTGAAAGTGATGTTGAGCACGAGCAGGGTGCGCTCGTTCTCGCCGAAGCCGAGCAGCGACTGGATCGCGCCGAGCTTGCCGGCGAAGGCGCGATGCGACAGCACCGCCCCCTTGGGTGCGCCCGAGGACCCCGAGGTGAATACCACCAGCGCGCTGCCCTCCAGGATTGCGCGCCGCGGCGGGGGCTCGCTCGCCAGGCACCCGAGCGGGGAGGCGGCGAGCGCGTCCCACTCGAAGCGCGCCAGGGTGCGGTGCGCGATCTGCGCGGCCGCAAGCGCGGGCGAGCTGCGATGCACCGGCACCACCACGCCGCCCGCGAGCCAGGCGCCGAAGAATGCCACCAGGTCGAGCGGATGGTTGGACACCCTCAGGTGCAGCGGCTCGTCGCGCGCGAGGCCGGCCTGGCGCAGCGTGCCGGCCACTTTGCGCGCCTCGGCCAGCAGCTCGGCGTAGCGCAGCACCCGCTCGCCGGCGATCGCTTCGCGCGCGGCGTGGCGCTCGGCGGCCGCGGCGAGCAGCGCTTCAAGCCGCGGCGCGTCGTCGCTCATGGGATTCGGGGGTGCTCATGCTCAGCGCGATCATAACCGTGTCGATGGCGCGCGTGGCGCCGATGCGTTACCTTAGCCGGCAGGGAGGAAATGCCATGACGACCCCGCTCAGCGGAAGCTGCCTGTGCGGCGCGGTCCGCTACACCGTCGAGGTGCCGATCACCGAGCTGCGCGCCTGCCACTGCACGCACTGCCAGAAAGCCTCCGGCGCAGCCGGCAGCGTCAACGCGGTCATCCCGAGCGCCGCTTTCCACATCACCCAGGGCAGGCCGAAGCGCTACGACTCCGCCGCCGACAGCGGGCGCACGCTGTACCGCTTCTTCTGCGGCAATTGCGGCTCGCCGATCTACAGCCAGCGCGCAACGGCGCCCGAAACGGTGGTGCTCAGGGCCGGAACGCTCGACAGCGCGCAAGGCATGAGGATCACCGCCAACATCTGGACCCGCAGCGCGCGCCCCTGGGCCCATATCGATCCCGCGAGCAATCAGTTTGCCGGGCAGCCGGACGCCCCCGCCGCCAAGACCTAGGGAGCGACCGATGACGAAGAAAAAGGGTGCGCAGCTCATCGCCGAGTTCCTGGTGCAGGAGAAGATTCCCTACGTGTTCGGCGTCTGCGGCCACGGCAACGTCGGCCTGCTCGACGCGCTGTACGACGTGGCCGACAAGGTGAAGCTCGTTTCGCCGCGCCACGAGCAGGTCGCGGGCCACATGGCCGACGGCTACTTCCGGGTCAAGCACAAGCCGGTGGCGACGCTGACCTCGACCGGGCCGGGCTCGGCCAACCTCATCATGGCGCTCGCGGTGGCGCAGACCGACTCGTCGGCCCTGCTCGCGATCACCGCCAACGTGCCGACCTCGCAGTTCAACCGCGGCCCGTTCCAGGAGCTCAACCGGCACAACCAGGCCGATTACCCGAACGTGGTGCGCCCGGTGGTGAAGAGGAGCTTCCAGCCCACGCGCGCCGAGATGCTGCCGCTCGCGCTGCGCCAGGCCGCGACCACCATGACCAGCGGCCGCCCGGGGCCGGTCAACGTCGACATCCCGTTCAACCTGTTCCGCGAGGAGACCGAGGCCGAGCTCGAAGCGCCGTGGGACGGCTACCTGTCGCGCCGCAGCGGGGCCTCGAACGAGGCGGTGAAGAAGGCGCTCGACATGCTGCTCGCGGCGAAGCGCCCGGTGATGTTCATCGGCCACGGCGTGACGCTGTCGGAAGCATCGAGCGAGCTGACCGCGCTGGCGAAGAAACTCTCGATCCCGGTCATCAGCTCGCCCAACGGCATGGGCTGCCTCGACATGGAGGATCCGCTCTCGCTCGGCTTTATCGGCCGCAACGGCGCCTACCCGGCGAACCAGGCCGGGCGCTACGCCGACCTCGTGCTCGCGCTCGGGGCGAGGTTCGACGACCGCTCCTCGTCGTCGTGGACGCCGGGCTACTCGTGGAACTTCCCCCACACCAAGCTGATTCACGTCGACGTCGACGACGCCGAGCTGGGGCGCAACTACCCGCCCGACCTGGCGATCCTGGCCGACGTCAAGGCCTTGCTCGAGCAGCTGCTCGGCGCGCTCGCCTCGAAGAAACTCGCGGGCGGCCCGCGCCTGGCCGAGTGGCACGCGCAGATCGCCGGCTGGAGAAAGGAGTGGGAGGCGTTCGTGCGGCCGAACTTCGACATCCACGCCAACCCGATGCGCCCCGAGCGCGTGGTGGCCGACTGCCGCGCGGTGCTGCCCGAGGACGCGATCATCTCGCTCGACTCGGGCGTGCACCACAACTGGTACATGCAGTTCTGGAACGCGCGCCGGCCGCAGGCGATGCTCAACACCTGGGGCTACTCGGGCATGGGCTTCGGCCCGAGCGCGATCCTCGGCGCCAAGCTCGCCGCGCCGGACAAGGTGTGCGTGTCGATCTGCGGCGACGGCGGCTTCACCATGGTGCCGCACGTGCTGTGCACCGCGGTCGAGTACAACATTCCGGCGGTGTGGGTGGTGTGGAACAACTTCGCCTGGGCCGCGATCCGCGACATCCAGTACGGCCTGTTCGACGGGCGCGAGATCGGCACCGGCTTCTACGAAGGCCCCGAGGGCAAGCCCTACAACCCCGACTTCGCCGCCTGGGCGCGCGCCGCCGGCGTCGAGGGCGTGACGGTCAAGAAATCGCAGGACTTCGCCGGCGCCTTGGAGCACGCGATCAAGCTCGGCGAGCCCTGCCTGGTGGACGTACACGTCGACGCCAACATCCGCCCGCCCGCGACCGGCACCTGGGCCCTGCCGCCGATCCCGCACAAGGAACCGGTATTCGGCGCGAAGTTCGTGCCCGGCGCCTAGCCGACCGGCCCTACGGGCAGCAGCGCCGAGAGCAGGGTCGCGGTACCGAGGAAGGAAAAGAAGCCGGTGACGTCGGTCACCGTGGTGAGGATGATCGACGAGGCGGTCGCCGGGTCCTGGCCGAAGCGCTCGAGCAGCATCGGCACCAGCGCGCCCGCGACGCTTGCAATGATCATCGATGCCACCATCGCGATGGCGAGAATGAGCGCTAGCCCGGGCGAGCGGCTCCAGACCCACACCCCGAGCGCGGTGGTCGCGGCCACCGCGAGGCCGTTCATCGTTCCCGCGGCCATTTCCTTGACCAGCACCCGCGGCAGGTGGCGCAGCGTGACCTCGCGCAGGAACAGCCCGCGCATGGTGACCGCGAGCGCCTGCGCGCCGGCGTTGCCCGACTGTCCGGCGACCACCGGCAGCAGCACCGCGAGCGCGGTGAACTTGGCGATCAGGCCCTCGAACATGCCGACCACCGAAGCCGCGAGGAACGCGGTCAGCAGGTTGATCTGCAGCCAGGCGAGGCGCTTGCGCACCGCGAACAGCGGGCCGGACAGGGCGCGCTCGTCGCGGCTCGCGCCCACCATGGTCAGCAGGTCGGCGCTCGCTTCCTCCTCGATCGCCGACACCAGCGCCGCCTGGCGGATGACGCCGACCGGGCGGCCGGCGTGGTTCACCACCGGCAGGGTCGAGATCGGGCTATGC
>JADEYI010000221.1_pt1 | contig 102313 bp, 93 predicted proteins | sample 8542331 | NCBI WGS metagenome assembly JADEYI01 (sample SAMN16510988, study PRJNA670497) | mine drainage metagenome | isolation source: biofilm near Copperflume 1 | place: Germany: Marsberg coppermine Kilianstollen | collected 2018-02
AATATTTTGAAAAATTTAAAGTGTAGTGTATAAAATAGGGGCTAAATTTGGGTAAATAGGCTTTGTTGAAACCATTAAAAAAATTACTGACCCTTCATTCGCTTTGCCGCTTTGTGGTGGGGTAATTGATCGGGAATTTTTTTCTTCCCCTCTTTTTCCCTCGTCTTTTGCTCCAACCGAACATTGTAGCGGATTACCTGCCAGTATTCAGCGCCATAGCCAACAAAAATCTCACCGCCAGCCGGAATGTCTTTGACGGCTTCGATGAAGCATCGCTTCTTTTCCGTAACGTACTCGGTATTATTTTTTATCCCATCAATTCGAGTAATCCCTCTGGCATCATTGGCAAATTGCGCTATCGATTTTTTTGTCTTCCAGGCATCGAGGCAGTATTTGCTGTTGAAGTAAAAGACATAACCGTTGCGATCTTCGGCCATCTTTTCAACTTCCTTCCAGGTAAGCACTTCGCCTTTGTATTCAATTATTCTGGTTCCCTTTGGAATGAATACTTTCGTGAACAACCCTTTGCCTGCCCCAGGCAAGATGGATTTTTTCACAAACAATTTTTTTTCGAGTAATGCCATACAGTTTTTACGGGATGTGAATGAATTAGTCTGACCACTTTTACCGGCTGAAGCAATAAGTCTCGGGCAACTTCTGGACTCCAGACAATATAAAACAAAAGAAAAGCATCCTGGCGAAACCGGGATGCTTCGAATTTAACTTTAACTAAAACTATACCTTGATTTCTACATCCACTCCACTAGGAAGTTCGAGCTTCATTAGGGCATCTACCGTCTTGGGGCTTCCGGAGTAAATATCTACCAACCGCTTGTACGTGCAAAGCTGAAACTGCTCGCGCGACTTTTTGTTTACGTGTGGAGATCGTAACACCGTGAACTTTTCTTTCTCAGTAGGTAAGGGGATTGGGCCGCTTACAACGGCACCGGTGGCTTTCACAGCGCGAACGATCTTCTCAGAAGATTTATCTACGAGATTGTGATCGTACGATTTCAATTTAATCCTGATTTTTTGGTTCATCTTTTTTTAATTTTACTCCCCGCCTGGGAATGTTTATGCTTATCCTATTAATCTAAAAATATTTCGTCCTATTTTGCCAAAGCGGCACCTTTTACTTGTTCAATCACTTTTTCGGCCAAGTTACGTGGCACCGGTGCATAATGAGCGAAGGTAAGTGAAGCCGATGCGCGTCCTGATGTGATCGTACGCAGGTCAGTTACATAACCAAACAATTCCGACAGCGGAACATCTGCTTTAATCACTTGCGCTCCACCACGGGTATCCATACCTTTCATCACGCCACGTCTGCGATTAAGGTCGCCCGTTACTGAACCCGTATATTCATCCGGTGAAATTACTTCCACCGCCATAATCGGTTCTAATAATTGCGGAGCACATTTACGTGCGGCCTCTCTAAAACCGATCCGCGCAGCCAATTCAAAAGACAAGGAATCAGAGTCTACATCATGGAATGAACCATGGTACAAACGCACTTTCATTGAATCTATTGGATAGCCGGCCAAAGGACCATTCACCATCGATTGCTCAAAACCTTTCTGTACAGAAGGAATGAATTCGCGGGGGATAACACCGCCTACGATATCATTTTCAAATTCAAGACCAGGCTTATCTTCAGGCCCCATTTCGCGCGGCCCGATTTCAAATACAATATCGGCAAACTTACCACGACCACCCGTCTGCTTCTTGTAAACTTCCTTGTGCTCAATTGATTTCGTCAACGCTTCTTTATAAGCCACCTGCGGTGCACCTTGGTTGATTTCAACTTTAAATTCACGTCTCAGGCGATCAATAATGATCTCCAAGTGCAACTCACCCATTCCGCGGAGAATAACTTGCCCTGTTTCATGATCAGTGTTTACACGTAATGTCGGATCCTCTTCTACCAATTTAGAAATGGCCATACCCAACTTATCGGAATCCACTTGTTTTTTAGGTTCGATCGCATAACCAATAACCGGCTCCGGAAAGACCATAGACTCCAACACCACTTTGCGTTTTTCATCGCATAACGTGTCACCTGTCTTAATATCTTTAAACCCAACTACTGCACCAATATCTCCGACCGGAAGCCGTTCGATTTGGTTTTGCTTGTTGGCGTGCATTTGAAATACCCGTGAAATCCGTTCCTTTGATTGCGTGCGCGTGTTGTAAACGTAAGAGCCCGATTCCAATACACCGGAATAAGCACGAATAAAACACAGGCGTCCCACAAATGGGTCAGTTGCAATTTTGAAAGCCAATGCCACAAACGGTTCCTTCTCGTCAGGTTTGATGGTTACCGGCAAATCGGTATCGGGATCTGTTCCTATGATGATGTCCTTATCCATCGGAGACGGCAACAATTCCATCACATAATCCAGCATCGTTTGAACACCCTTATTCTTAAAGGAAGAGCCACAAACCATAGGCACGATTTTCATATCGATCGTTGCCTTGCGAAGTGCCGTTAAAATCTCGGTTTCGGTTATGGAGTTAGGATCATCAAAGAATTTTTCGATGAGCGTTTCGTCATACTCCGCAACGGCCTCAAGTAATTTTTCACGATATTCGTGAGCCTCATCGACCATGTCAGCTGGAATAGGGATTTCCTGAAAAGTCATTCCCTTATCATCTTCATTCCAGATGATACCCCGGTTATTCACTAAATCAACAACTCCTTTGAATTGATCTTCTGCTCCTATGGGCAATTGAAGCGCTACCGCTTTACTTCCTAATTTTTCTTTTACTTGTTTGCAAACGCCAAGGAAATCAGCTCCTGAGCGATCCATTTTATTGACGAAACCAATACGCGCTACTTTATAGTTATCTGCAAGACGCCAGTTGGTTTCGGATTGAGGTTCAACACCATCAACCGCACTAAACAAAAATACAAGGCCGTCCAGCACACGCAATGAACGGTTCACCTCAACGGTGAAGTCAACGTGGCCGGGGGTATCAATGATATTTACGTGATAGTCATTCTTTCTGTATTTCCAATAGACGGTAGTGGCGGCCGAGGTGATTGTTATACCCCGTTCTTGCTCTTGAGCCATCCAGTCCATGGTCGCTGCACCATCGTGTACTTCACCAATTTTGTGGTTTACCCCTGCGTAATAAAGAATACGTTCGGTGGTAGTTGTTTTCCCTGCATCAATGTGAGCAGCGATACCGATGTTTCTCGTGTACTTTAAATCCCTTGCCATTTTTTATAGTCTACAGTATTGAGTCCTTAGTATTTAGTACTGCCCGAATCATTTTTTTTATTTTGAAATTCTTGGCTTTCGTCTCAATACTCAGGACTACTAACTCAAGACTAGTTTTAAAATCTGAAATGAGAAAATGCCTTGTTTGCCTCGGCCATGCGGTGCGTATCGTCTTTCTTTTTGATGGCAGCACCTTCGCCTTTAGAAGCCGCTAAAATTTCAGCGGCCAATTTGTCCATCATGGTTTTTTCACCACGGGCACGGGCATAGTCGATCAACCATTTGATACTAAGATTGATTTTGCGCTCTGGCCTGATTTCTATGGGCACTTGAAAAGTGGCGCCTCCTACCCTGCGGCTCTTCACCTCTACAGCAGGCATCACGTTGTTCATTGCCCTTTTCCAAACTTCCAAGCCTGGCTCACCACCCACTTTCTTCTCCACTTGAGCAATGGCATCGTAGAAGATCGTATAGGCTGTACTTTTCTTGCCTTCTTCCATCATGTAGTTTACGAACTTGGTTACCAAGGTATCGTTAAACTTAGGATCGGGTAACAGATATCTTTTTTTAGGTTTTGATTTTCTCATAATCAGCTCTTTTTATTTTTTTCCTTTAGCGGGTGCGCCCTTCGCAGCGGCTGCAGCACCTGCTTTAGGCCGTTTTGCGCCATATTTAGATCTAGACTGAAGCCTTCCAGTCACTCCGGCCGTATCTAACGCGCCACGAATAATATGGTAGCGAACACCCGGCAAGTCTTTCACCCGACCACCGCGGATTAGCACGATGGAGTGCTCTTGAAGATTATGACCCTCACCTGGTATATAGGCGTTTACCTCTCTGCCGTTTGTCAGGCGGACACGCGCCACTTTTCGCATGGCAGAATTAGGTTTTTTTGGTGTGGTCGTGTACACACGCGTGCATACACCTCTACGCTGAGGAGACGAATCAAGGGCCGGGGACTTTGACTTAAAGGTCAATTTTGTCCTTCCTTTCCTTACAAGTTGTTGAATGGTAGGCATTTAAATATATTTTTTATACCCCTTAAAAATAAGGACTGCAAAGGTATTCAAATTAAGGAAGGAAGCAATAGCGCTTTGTATGGATTTTTTTAAAGGGTGTTATCTGCCTTGGAATAAGGACTGCAAATTTAAGCATTTTATGTTGGGCAGTTAACGTTTTAGGCTATTCCAATTAGAGCCAAAGATTCCCATTAAAAAATCCGAACTTGCGTAATCAACCAAAATTAACTGTACCATGAGAAACCTTATAAAAATCCTTTTAGTAAATCTTTTATTGTTAGCGGCTTGTGGAAAATCGGGCCATGAACACCAAGACCAGGAAGAGGCCTCCACTAATAACCCTAATCAGGCTCTTTATGATCAAGTAATGGAGGTGCATGATGAGGTGATGCCGAAAACCAGCGATATCTACGAATTGAAAAAAGAGATTCAGGATAAAATCGCCAGTGCACCGAATATAATGGCCGATAAAAAGCAACAACTTAATCAAATCATTGCCGAGCTTGACTCTGCCGACCACTCTATGATGGACTGGATGCATAAATTCAATCCGCTCCCCGATTCTGCGAACCAAGAGCTGGCCAGGGAATACCTCGAAAATGAAATGGAGAAGATCAAAAAAATCAGGGAACAGATAAATGGATCGCTGCAAAAAGCACATGAAGAACTGAAAAAAAATAACTAAGTCATCTCATCATTTTTGCCCGATGCTCAAAATCCTTTCTTCCACACAGGTAAGGAATCTTGATCAATTCACAATTGATCATGAACCGATTGCCCCGATCGATTTAATGGAAAGGGCCTGCCAGAGTTTCACGGATTGGTTTGCTGCACGGTTCAGTCAAGATAAAAAAATTGGAATTGTTTGTGGGCCTGGCAATAATGGGGGCGATGGCCTTGGCATCGCACGGATGCTTCTACAACTCGGCTACCCCATAAAGGTTTGGATTGTAAAAGGTGGGCTCAAAGAATCAGATAGTTTCAAAAAAAACCTTGAAAAAATACGGGGTAAGGCTGACCTTTTCGAAATCACAAAATCCTCCGACAAGGGATTGTTTTCAGAATGTGACATTTTAATAGATGCCCTCTTTGGCTCCGGGCTTTCACGGGCAGTAGACGGGACTTTTCTTCAGGCCATTACTTGTGTTAATCAATCCGGTGCAATTCGGATTTCAGTCGACATCCCTTCCGGTCTATTCATGGATTCGCACACAGAAGGGGCGACCGTTCAGGCGCAGCATACTGTTTCCTTCCAACTGCCGAAGCTCGCTTTTTTTCTTCCTGAAAATCAGGATAAGGTTGGTCAGTGGCATTTGGTCGACATTGGTTTGAGCGAAGCGTTCATCGACTCCATTGAAACGCAAAACACATTTGTCACGGCCAGAAGCATTAAAAAAATCGTTCGCCCACGCAAAACATTTTCTCATAAAGGAGTCTTTGGCCACGCCTTGCTTATTGCAGGATCTTTTGGCCAAATGGGTGCTTGTGTGTTGGCCGCTAAGGCTGCCCTTCGTTCAGGGGTAGGATTACTCACGGTGCATGTTCCCAACTCGGGTAATTTTATCGTGCAGACTTCGGTGCCAGAGGCGATGACTTCTGTAGATGTCAATGACAATTATTTTTCGGGTATAAAAGAAGTTTTGAACTACTCAGCAATTGGCATCGGTCCAGGTTTGGGTATTGAATCAAGTACCGTCAACGCATTCGCGAAAACCTTAGAAGATTTTAAAAAACCGATGATAATTGATGCCGATGGCCTGAATATTCTATCAGCGAATCCGGCATTGTTAAAGCTTATTCCTGAAAGAAGTATACTTACACCCCACCCTAAAGAATTTGAGCGACTGGCTGGCGGATGGAAGGATGATTTCGAAAGACTTGAACTTCTTAGGGCGTTTGCTCATCGAACGAAATCAATTATTGTCCTAAAAGGAGCCTTTTCCTCCATTGCCTTTCCCGATGGACAGGTCTATTTCAATTCCACCGGCAACCCCGGCATGGCCACTGGGGGTAGTGGCGATGTGCTTACAGGAATCCTTACCGGACTATTAGCGCAGGGCTATTCCTCGCAAGAGACCGCTTTACTTGGGGTATATCTTCACGGGCTTGCAGGTGACCTTGCATCCGTTGAGTTGGGAGTCAATTCTATGATTGCCAGTGATATAGTCCATAAAATCCCGCACGCCTTCATAAAATTAAATCGCGTTTAACGTCAAATTTTATATTAAATTGCATTTAGTTTAAACTTTTGGCTTACGTTTTGCATCTAAAGGTGAATAAATAACGTAAAAGGACATTGTATCTAAGTTCCTGAATGAGAATACTTTTACTTTCAATCCTAATCGTGATCGCTGGCCAGGTGTGCTATGGACAAGTTCATGAGGAAAGTTTCCCATCGGGTGACCCTGTTAAATCTATTCAGATATACCCCAATCCTGCTTTTGAATTCCTTACTGTAAAATTCGAAAGCCCAGTTTCTAAAACATCAAGGTTGACCTTTCATTCAATCATTGGCAATGCCTTAGAACTAGAACAGGAAGTTATTGATGACTATGAAATTCGGGTAAAAGTGAAAGATTTACCTATTGGGTACTACCTTATCGTAGTAAGTGAACCTAATAATAGTTCGCGCGGAATATATAAGTTTCTTAAAAAGTAAATTCTACTTAAACCAATTGATTCGAGACTTTAGCTCTTAGCTATTTGGTCGACTTCTGCTAACACCAATTCAATTTCTGCCATCGTGTTGTACACCGAAATCCCCATCCGGGTAACTCCCCTTCGCTCTAAAAGACCGAGGGCCTCAACTGCCCGAATAGCATAAAAGTGGCCGTCCCAAGCAAATATATTTTTTCTGGCGAGTCGCGCACATACCTGAGTTGGGGTTTTTCCTTCAATTGTGAATGAAAGGGTTGGCGTTCGGCTGGTGTTGGAAAAATCCTGCCCGATCATCGCTACCCCCGGAATTTGTTTCAAGCCATTGTATAACGTGCTGGCCAACCCAAACTCGTGGGCACTAATTTGTTTATACGCTGTTATCAATTTTTCTCGAGTAGAAGCTCCGGTGCCCAAACCGGCTATGAATTCAACTGCAGCAGATACCCCAGCGATAGCAGCGTGATTGAGTGTTCCAGTTTCAATTGATTCGGGGGCTATTTGACCGGCCGTGCGAAGGCGATCCGTAGGTAGCCGATCTAATATACCAGGCTTGCTGTAAAGGATACCAACATGCGGGCCATAAAATTTGTAGGCAGAGCATAATAGGAAATCACAGCCAATATGTTGCACATCAATTGAAAAGTGAGGTGCATAATGAACGGCATCCAACAATAGCCAAGCATTGTAGCGGTAGGTGAGTTCACGGGCGAATTTAAAATCATTGACCGTGCCAATACAGTTTGAAGACATGCCCAAGCACACCATCCTAGTGTTTTCGTTCACCTTGTTGGCAAAGTCATCATAATCTAAAACACCATTCGGCTGCAGCCTTACTTCACGGACCTTGATTCCAAAATCACGCAACGAAAGCCAAGGCCCACGATTTGCTTCGTGATCCAATTGAGTGATCACCACTTCGTCTCCCGGCTTGAAAACGCGAGATAACGCGCGGGCTAATCCGAAGTTGAGTGTCGTCATATTTTGGCCTATGGAAATTGAACTTTCACTTTCTGCCCCCAAAAGTTCGGCCATCGATTTTCTCATCTGCAAAATCACTTGATCCGTTTCTTGGGTAGTAATGAAGGCTCCATGAGAATTCGCGTTTGAATTCTTATAATACTGAGTAATGGCCTCAATTACGCCCAGGGGCACTTGTGTTCCTGCTGGGCCATCAAGAAAGACTAAAGAAAGCCCATTATGCTTTCGTTGAAGCGAAGGGAATTGATCACGTATTGAAGAAGATTGAATTTGAGGATTGCTCATAGTTTTTATTTTGATTTGGCGATCTTACCGCGCCTGGTTAAATCGGTTCTCCAGTTCTTGTACTAGCCATGCAAATTTATCGTTCGCATTATTGCAAAGTATGATAATCGTCTTGTGTTTATCAATATATCGAATGATTTCGGTCTTGTATCCCGGGTTATCACCTGTATGAAAAACAACATTGCCTAGTGTTGAATCCTTCTTCAGCATCCAGCCAAATCCATAATTGCTTTCGGCACCGCTGGTAAGTTTGGCTGGAGAAAACAGTTCATGCAAGGTTTCTTTCTTTACTAATTTTTCTGTGTACAATGCCTGATCCCATTTTAACAAATCGGAGGTAGTGGAACTAATACGTCCCGGACCTTTGCGTGCACCCAACCATATCGTATAATTTGAAGAAGGAAATGAATCCGCTCGAATGTATCGTCCTTTGCTGGAATCAAAAATATACCCTTGTGCAAAGTTTGAGATTAAATCTTTCTCTTGTTTTGATCTGAGGGCTGTAGAACCCATCATCAGCGGCTTAAAAATCTGTTCTTGGCAAAGAAAAGCAAAATCTTTCCCGGAGACTTTTTCTACGATACTTCCAAGCAACACATAACCTGTGTTGCTGTATTCATATTTTTCGCCCGGCTTAAAATTGATAGGCGGATGGAATTTCTTTAGGTAGTCCAGAATATCTTCATTGCCGGCCACTTTACTTTTATCCCACTTTTCGTCCATTAATTTTTGATAATCAGGCAACCCGGAAGTGTGATTGAGCAGATTACGAACGGTAATTCCGTGATAAGGAAGCTCTGGTAAATATTTCTCTACAGCGTCATCATAGTTTAGTTTACCCTCTTCGCGCAACATCGCAATGAGTATGGCCGTAAATTGTTTTGAAACGGAGGCCAATTCAAAAATATAGGTAGTATCCAATTTTTGACTTTTCTCAACATTGGCATAACCAAATGCCTTGTGGTAGACCAACTTTCCCTTTTCCGCAAGTAAAACCACACCACTGAAATCAGGAACCGAAGCAAGTAAGGAATCTATCCTTTCCGACAAGGTGGCTTCAATCTTTTGTTCCTTTTGGCCGCAGGCGGTTAGAAAAATTGAAATCGTTAAACAACTTATTATTGCTTTCATTTACTTTTGGTTTTGGTAACCGGAATATTAAAGTACCATATAAGGAAAAAAACATCACGCATACAGTTTTAAACTTTGAACCATTAACTGATGTTACGCAAAACTAATAAATTGACGTCATCGCGAGTTCCAGCGGGGGGAGCGGGAGGGCGAAGCGATCCCTCCGAACAGGAGATTGCTTCGCGCAAACACACAAATCCATCGCAGGTGCTCGCAATGACGTTCATAACTTTGCGTAAGTCCAGCCATTAAATAACCTCTAATTTTATCCAATTGCAAGACGCCACTATTGTATTTCAGTATTTCAATGGCCTTACTCCTTCTCAGCAAGATCAATTTGCCAGGTTGGGGGCACTCTACAAGGATTGGAATGAAAAGATCAACGTGATTTCCAGAAAAGACATTGAAAATATTTACATCAATCATGTACTGCACTCGTTGGGAATTGCGAAAGTAATGTCTTTCAATAAAGGAGCGCGCGTGATGGACGTGGGCACGGGTGGTGGTTTCCCAGGAATCCCGTTGGCCATACTTTTCCCTGAAACAGAATTCTACCTGGTGGATTCTATCGGAAAAAAAATCACCGTAGTAAAAGAAGTAGCTCAATCGTTAGGCTTGAAAAATGTAATGGCTGAACAAATCAGGGCAGAAGAAGTAAAAAATAAATATGACTTTGTCGTAAGCCGGGCTGTTACACGGATGAAAGAATTTCACGGCTGGGTAAGAAACCGGATTAAGCCTACGTCAGCGCACCAATTAGACAACGGAATACTTTACTTGAAAGGTGGGGATTTGGATGAAGAAATGAACGATTTAAAAAATCCTTACAGCCTCTACAATCTTTCTGATTATTTCAAGGAAGAATATTTTGACACCAAGAAAGTGGTTTATGTGCCCGTTCATTAACCATACTTCTCCGTGGGTTACGATCAGCTCAACGATCTTTGACCACAGTGACCTAATACTGATACGCAATCATCAATCAATATTTAAAGTGTCATCGATATTTTCTTTGCCCTGAACTGTTCCTCTGAACCTCGGCCAGGATTCCAACTGGTTTATCTTAGGGATATACCAAATAAAAGCGAGAGAGTCACATTATTGATCTTAGTTGGATAAATAGTTGTTATGTTCATAAGACCAATTGAATTCAATAATTGAAAAGATAACGCAGTCCTTTTTCGAAACGGGGTTGTATACCTTACACTTAAATCGAGGCCATAATCATTGTTTTTGACATAGCGATCAGGGGAGATCCTTTGACTAAATTCAATCTTATCATTTTGGATAATCTTGTAATCGAAGATGCTTCTTTTCAAAACACCATAATAGAAACCTGCCCCTATCTTGAAATGGTTCTTTTTCCCTACTGCAATCCTTGGCATCAAGCCAAACGACAAATAGTAATCGTCCAAGACCGTCAACGCGGTAGTTTCTACAAATGGAGGCGAGTTGGTCGGTTGATTATAACCGGAGTAGGTTCCCGTTACAAAAGTATTCGACCATTTTGACCCCTTTTTTTCATACCTAACATTTGCAGTTAATTCTAATTTTCGCAGCAGTTTGTGATTTAGGTTAGCGGAAATACAAAATCCGGTTTTAGGTTGAGGGCTGCCGTGAATGGTCCCATATCCATTCTGGGACACGATGCTTGGCCCGGCATATAGTTCAAAGCCCGAAATACTCTGGCAATGACATATTTTTGTAACTAGCAAAACAATAAAAAGTGCAATTCTATTCATGATTACATTGCTGGGCTTTCATATCCAATTCACTTGCCAAAGAAGAATCAAGTTTATTCAACAGAAAAGCTCTGTTTCTAGGCTTCAAAAACCAATTTATCACACAAAGGTTCTGCCCCTACCTTGTCAGATTCCCCAATAAAAATGCGAAGAAGTTTTACGTTTATTTTCCATTATTTTCCATATTAAATAAGTTTGAGAATTGCGTAGCCGAGAAAAGTTGCAATGAGCCCGAGTAAGACGCTGGCGAGGATATAGGCAAAGGCATACAAGAACTGCCCATCGCGCAGCATGCCAAAAGTCTCATTGGAAAAAGCTGAAAACGTAGTAAAACCGCCCAAGACTCCAGTGGCCAAAATCAGGCGCCATTCTTGGTTGACATTTCCTCTTTCGCTTAACCCAAACACCAAGCCAATCAGAAAGCAGCCGATGATGTTAACCCCCAATGTGCCAAAGGGGAAAGTTGAATAAAATTTTTCCTGAAAATATTGAGCGAGCAGATACCGGCACGATCCGCCAATAAAACTCCCAGCGCCTATGGCCAAAATTAGCTTCATTCTTAGTTTGTCATTTAAGGATGCGGGTATTATGAATGATTAAAGATTCGTATGCATTGGGGTTAGCGATTTTTCTCGATCGTTGCTTTCATCACCTCAAAAGTACGTTGTTTTAATTCTGCTATATCCGTCTTGCTGTCTATTGCGATTTCAGGAGCAACAATAATTTTTATTTTCCCGGGCCTTACTTTGCCCGTTCCTGGCGGCATCAAAGGGCCAGCACCAATCACCACCATCGGCAACACCGGCATCTGGGTATCAATGGCCAGGCGAAAAGCCCCATCTTTAAAAGGCTGTAGCACTTCTTTGCTTCGGTTCTGTGTTCCTTCTGCAAACAGCAATATGGAAATTCCCTCCGCCAAAATTTGCTTTAATTTATCCATGCTTTTTTTTCTGCTCTCCGGACTAGACCGATCAACAATTACCGTAGCGCCACGGGCGATTAATCCAAAAACAGGAATTTTTAACAACTCTTTCTTTGCCAGCGGACGAAATTCTCCGGGAATCATCATGCGAATACCTGGCAAGTCGAGAAAAGAAGTATGGTTGCTTACATAAATATAAGATTGTCCTTTGCGAAAATTCTCTCTGCCGTGAAATTCGTAACGGATAAAAGTCAACTTACTGAATATCCAAGACCAGATCCACAGAAACGCATAGCCAAGCCAACTCAGGCGGCTGCCAAACAAAAACGGTAGTGTCAAGCCGGGCAGAAAAATCAGCATAAACACAGAGAACACGGTGAGCACCCATGAGGCGTAAAGAAAATAAACTACTTTTCGAAAAAATTTCAAAGGGTAATTTTATTTGCTAATGAGGAAAGCTTCGATCTCATAAAGAAAACGTGGGTATTACAGGATTCGAACCTGTGACCCCTACCCTGTCAAGGTAGTGCTCTAAACCAGCTGAGCTAAATACCCAAAAACATTTTAATTATTTTTGTTCCGCTAAGAAACGACAAAAAAAATAAATAGTCCATCTTTTCTTGACAGACTAAGTGTATTTCAAAAATACACGAGCACATTCAAACTATTGCACTAATAAGACCGCTCCTAGGAAGCTATGTTCACTGTTTGAATTAATTTGTGCTACCATAAGTTCGTCCCGATGGGGCTTTTAGTCCGCATCGCGGGCAATCTAATGGTAAGAATGCCAAGATAGGGCAAGATAAGTCTTATCGGGACGGCCTTATTTATTTCAATAAAATTCAATTTGTATCGATGTATTTTTGAATACACCCGTTACTTACTGCTCTCAAAAAAACTATCCCACAAATCCAACTTTCTTGTGGCTTCCATCACAGAACGGTTTGTTAGCGGAAGCACCACAGCGGCAAAAGGCGGTAACATTATTCTTTTTGGTGATTACGCCTTCTAAATTTTTTACGCTTACATTGCCATAAATCAATAAAGGCCCATTAGGTGAAGGTTCTACAATCGTCTCAGCGTCTACTTGTATTTCCGAAGAGTCTGAATCCCGATTCATGTAATAACTAAGTGCGCCTGAAGGACATTTCTTCACCTGATCTACAATTTTAGCCGTTGTCGATTTCTCCGGGGTTATCCAAGGCAACTCCTGTGGATGAAACACTTCTCCCAACCCTTTAAAACAAATTGCTGAGTGAATGCATATGTCGGGTTTCCAAACGATGGTCACCTCGCCATTTGTATACTTCTTTGTAATGTCCTTCATAATAATTGCGTTATAATTTCAATGGGATTAGTTAACATTTTATGTACGGGGCAACCATTGGCAATTTGCAATAAACGTGTCTTTTGATCGGCTTCCAATGCGCCCTCCAGATAGATATGCCGGGTAAATACGGTTGTGTCATTTACTTTTTCGCTTGAAACCTCTACTCTTATTTTTTCAACAAGCCATTTCTTTCTATCCGCATACATGCGGAGTGTAATGGCTGTGCAAGAGGCTAAAGACATCATTAAAAAATGACCGGGTGCAGGCCCCAAATTCTTTCCCCCCATTTCATCGGGTTCATCAGCAATCAAGTGATGGCCGCTGGTCGTCAGTTCCGTTCTGAAAGCATCCTTTCCAATGATTGCAGTAACCATTTAAAATGTGTGGTTCATGACAAATTCATTTTGTGAATGACGCAACCTCGGGGAAAATTCGCGTTCCATCAATTGTAAGGGCAACTCCTTTGGGTCTCCGGGATAGCCAATAGCCATTACCACTCCTAAGTCGAACCTTTCGGGCACTTTGAGGTTATTTCTCAAAACCACCTGATCAAAACCTCCCATTTGGTGCACATTCAAACCAAGATGGGTAGCTTGTATTGAAAGGAATGCATTCGCAGCACCCACATCATATTTGGCTGATCCATTAGGTGTTTCGTTTTTCGCATAAATTCTTCGCACTAAACTAACCAGCAACAATGGAGCATTTTTTGCCCATATTTTGTTCCCCTCATTGAGCGCATCGAATATACTGTCATACAACTCAGGTTGATCCTTGGTTGCATAAATATAAGTCCAAGGTTGTTCATTGGCACTGGAAGGCGCCCAGCGTGCCGCCTCAAAAAGTGACCTGATTTTCTCAGGTTCGATTGCCCTGTCTACATAGGCTCTTCGGCTTTTTCGGTTTTTTATCAGATCGTGTATTTCGGATTCAAATTCGGATGAAATTTTCATAATCAATCTTAAAAGGGACATTTACATGTTATAACATATAAAATTGAATTCAGTTCAAATAAAAATCTGAAATCCCATAATAATTTGATTATTGCATGGCGACATTGACATGCCGCTCGGCATGGTAGGAAGACCGAACCAGTGGGCCAGCTTCTACATATTTCAGCCCCCGTTTAAGGCCTTCATCCTTATACATAACGAACATATCCGGGTGGATAAATTCGGCTACTTCCAAGTGCATTTTGGTGGGCTGCAAATATTGGCCAAGGGTTAATATCATCAGGCCATTGGCTGCTAAATCGTCCATGGCTTTAAAAACTTCTTCTTTTGTTTCTCCCACGCCAAGCATAATTCCACTCTTCGTTCGCTTCCCTGCTTCGCGGATGCGTTTAATTTGCTCCAGGCTTCTTTCGTATTTGGCTTGAGGCCGCACGACACGATAAAGGCGGCCTACCGTTTCCATATTATGGCTCACTACTTCCTGACCGCCATCAATCATTCGATAAAGGGCATCCCAATTTCCTTTGGTGTCAGGGATTAATGTTTCAATAGTCGTTGCTGGGCTTTCGATTTTGGTTTGAACAACTGTCTGATACCAAACCTCTGCTCCCCGATCTTTAAGCTCATCGCGATTTACGGAAGTGATTACTGCGTGTTTTACTCCCATCAGCTTAATGGCTTCCGCCACACGCCTTGGCTCATCTTGATCGTATTCGGTTGGACGACCTGTTGCCACCGCACAAAAAGTGCAACTTCGTGTACAGATGTTGCCGAGGATCATAAAAGTTGCCGTGCCTGCGCCCCAGCACTCGCCCATGTTGGGGCAATTTCCGCTTTCGCAAATGGTATGAAGTTTATGCTCGTCCACCAACCTTCTCACCTTGGCATACTCGGGGCCAATAGGAAGTTTTACACGAAGCCAGTCCGGCTTGCGCTTTTTTTCTTCATTTGAAATAACAGGAAGTTCGATCATGTCTCTTCGCTATCGGTTAACTGTTAATCGTTATCAGATAAAGGTTACCGCTTATCCGAAAATGTGGCTAACCTTGTCAATTAACTAATTTACTTTCCAATGAGTTCCTTGTATTGAGCGGCAGTTAAAAGGCCATCAACTTCCGATGAATTATTTATAGTCATTTTAATCATCCAACCCTCTCTGTAAGGATCGCTGTTCACTTTTTCTGGCGAAGTCTCCAGGGATTTGTTAAACTCCGTTATTTTTCCCGTAAGGGGCAAAAATAAATCAGACACTGTTTTTACAGCTTCTACCGTGCCAAATACAGCATGCTGTGAAAGCTCCTGATCTGCGGTGGAAATATCCACATAGACAATATCTCCCAACTCGCCTTGGGCAAATTCAGTAATGCCTACCGTGGCAATAGTGCCTTCAATTTTTACCCATTCGTGATCTTTGGTGTATTTCAATTCTGCGGGGATGTTCATAAAAACAACAGTTTAAATTTAATTTTTCAAAAGTAAGCGTTAATCCTGAATAGTCAATAATTGAAATCCTAAACTGACCTCAATCATTGCGACAAATTGAAGATCAACTTAACACCGCCTTGCGTAGTTGCGCGGAAATAGGAATTGGAAACTAGCGGAGTGTTGGTTGTGCGTTGGACGTAGGCTTGGACGGTTATTTTTTTATTCACCATATAGCTAATATTTGGCCTGAACTGAAAGTTAATATTACCGTTAGTTATACTACTCCCTTGATCCATCCTTCGCTGAATTGTTTGAGTGCTGGAGAGACTCACGGACATTTTAAACGTAACATCATTTTTCAAGGTGATAATTCGTCCCTGGTCGCGGAAAGGCAGCCGCATATTATTTTTGGTAAAGCCAACTTCCAACGACCAATCTTTTCCGTTCACTTCCGTGATCTGTGCATTGGGCACATTTAATGAAACATCGCGCTTGGTTTTGTAATTGAAAGACACGCTCAATTTTTTCTTTGTTTTTATATTAATCCCGATCAGCGGGGCAAACGTTTCACTGATGAGTACCTGACTGATGACAAAAATGGGAACCAACTTCTTGCTCGTTGTGTCCTGGGCATATGCAACAAAATTCGGAGTAGAATTATAATTTGAAATCGAGTTGGAAAGTCCTATTTGGGTTGGGCTATTATAGAGAAGCGAGTTGGAATAGTTCAACACTGAGTAGGAGGAGGTATACGCATGGCTTAACGTAACAGAAGAAAAAATATCTTTGAATGGATCCAATTTACTTAAGCCAGAGTAGTCCAATCGCCAATTGGGCATCGGTATTGCAGGGAAAGGCGTAAGCCCCACCGATTTTGCCGAGCGACCAGAATAAGCTGCAATGAATGCGGGAATCAACACATCCTGCGATCCAACTTCATACGAGCTTGACGAAAGAGATTTAAAGCGTTGCTGGATAATCGCTGTATTTGCTTTAAACTGGTCGAATACGGAGGAATTCAATGAGCCGTTATTTCTAAATGTTGTACCCACTGAAATAAACGAGATCTTATACGACCCGCTTCTTGAAGGGCTAAGATCAGCAAAGTCCCCTGAGCCCGTTACATCTTTAAACAAATCCTGAAAGGAAGAATTAGAGGTCTTCTTCGCATCCAATTGAATTTTAATATCCATCGAAGGTTCCAAATTAGCACGCAGGCTCAGGTCTTTTGTTTGATTTTGGGAAAATGGAGTCGTCAAGTTCTTGTTATTTGTTATCCATCCACGAGCAGCTGCATTATGTGCAATGCTTACATCTTGCCCACCTAAAATAAAATTCAAACCAGGGGCCATCCACGATTGATCCATCCCAAAAAGTTTTGGGCTTTTTGTAAAGCCTGGTAATATTGTGCCCTCCGAAACGGTATAGGTTCCGTTAATACTTCGCAGCGACATAATTAAACGAAGAAGCCCCCTGACTAATTTCAATTCAGGGGGGTGAGGCAGGGTATCCGCCTTGGCCAACTTCAATCGCTCTGCGGCATTTTTTGGTGGTGGTGGAGGTGGTGGCCTTGGGGTATTTGCGTTTTTCAAAAAACCAAGTTTGTTGTACAGCTTAACGATATCAAGCTTACCGGTATACCCTTGATTGCGGGTGTTCTGAATAATATTCCCCATTTTGAGGCTATCAATAGTTTGCAACGGTCCCGCTTTCCAATTATAACCCACATTGTAACGGTATTCGCCACCGATCCAGTTGGTAGCTGGAAACTTATCAAAGGGGAGGGTATAATTGGCCGTTACGTTTTGCTCGAAATATTTCATCCGACCAAGTCGTTTCAAGTTTCCAATAATAGAATCCCGTTTTTGTTTCGTGTTGATATCCCCCGCTGGTTCATCAATAATCGCATTGGCTGTAGCGTTGTAATCTAACTTCAAGGATTTGGTTAACGCCCAGTTCACCGAATAATATCGATTGAAAACAAAATATTTCTGCCAATTGGGTACAGAATTTGTTGCCGTTGGATCCGTATTTCGGTAGGTCATTTTGGTAAACGACCGTTGAAGTTCACCCCGCACAGAAATGCTCGTGGGCATCGGATTGAAATTAAAGTCCTTTATAAGTTGAAGGTATTTTGAATTGACAAATTTCACATTCTTAAAGGGCTGAATCCCTTTGGATTTAGATTGGTACTGCCAAGCAACTGCCCCCTTTGTATTTTTTATCGTATTCTCAACTAAATTGAAATTATGCTGTTGCGACTCAGAATAAGAATAGGTAAAAGCAAAATTCTCTACATCGTACAAATGGCTCTTGGCATCCTTTCGAACCTTCGTTTTTCGCACATTGGTAAAGTTGATACTTTTCTTTGTCGTAATGTCTTGAATTTTTTTCAAGTAGGTAGCCCGATCTGATGCCAAGTTAAAAGATTGAAGCGCGGCTCCTATTTTTAGGTCAGGGTTTGCCGGATCATATTTTGGATCGATCATGATACTTTGGTAACTGAAGTACATAGGGATTTTAAGCCCGGTATTTCTTGGTAATAACTTATCCAGATTTAAGTTGGTTGAAATTGAAAACTGATCGGTGTTGCTTCGGGCTCGTGCAGAAATTTTAGATTGCACATCACCATAACCAAAACCGATGTGGCGGTACGATCCGGTCACTGTCCCTAAGTCGGCAAGCTTTGCACTCATCACCAGGTTGGCAGCCCAACCGGCCGTCTGATTGAAATCAGTAACACGAAGTTCATCGGCCCACATGCACACATCGTACGCACGTCCGTCATCGCGGGGATTGCGGATACCGATCATGATTACTTGAAGCGCAGAAAGATCAGGGGTACCCATCACCCTTATAAAATGTTTGCCATCACCTACTGATTCAGCCCCCCCAAGTGGATAAGGAATAAATCTTGAAAAATTTTCCCTGTCGCGTTTTATCTTAAGCGCATATAAATGATCGAGAGCCAAATTAATTTGGTTTTGATCTGGCCATACTTCAGCAACCGTATTGCTGCTCTCCCCATTAGGGGTTACTTTCAGTGGCAATTCAATTTCGTAATAGTTCTGATCCTGATCGGTACCTAATCTTAAAAAACCAATCAACGCATTATCTTTTATGTTGGTGATGGCGTCCGATGCGTGAACGTTAATAAACATTTGAATGCGTCCATAATTAAAAAGATCCATGGCCACATTTTTGTACATGGCGCGGGCATCACCATCGGCCAAACCCGTTACACATATTTGCCCAGATTGCTCGTTTAGCTGACGCCTAACCACGGAAGTTACGTCATAGTCTCTTCGCAAGGGAGGCACATAAGCAGGCTTGGTCGCATCACCTTTTCCATTTTCCTCTACGTTCACGGTGGAGACACTAAAGTTATCCAGGTTAGGTTCAATGACTTGTGTGAGTGCAGACTCCTGCAGATTGCCAGCATACTGACGGTATTTCTGGCCCACAAGCCGAAAGTTAGCCATACGAATCACGACAGGCTGTGTAAAACCTGTGAGTAACATTCGAAGGTACTTGATGGTTTTAAAATCAGTGATGTTACCTACCTTGGTATCAAAGTTCCGGATGGGAATACGAAAAAGGTACCAGGTTACATTATCGGTGACACCGCCTAATGTCATTGGGTTGGAGATTTGATCCACAATATATTTTTGACCCGAGGTCAATCCCGGCTTTAGCGTAGTAGTATAGGTATAATATTGTTCAAGGTTGGTGAGGGTGTTGTCGCCATTCAAGTCTTCATTATCCGGAATTGTAGTGCCCGAAGCCGAATAGGCCGCGCCTCCTGAAACAACCGGTGAATTGTTTTCCATCCCATTAAAGTTTTTGTAACGCTGTAAAATCTGCGCTTTCTCTGCATCATAATCCGGCCCAAGATAATATTGAAAATCATCGGCAGAAGGATCCTTGGTTACCAGCGGTAAAGCCGAGGGGGTAACAGTGGTAAGGAAATTTTGAAACTTGGGATCCGTTGCCTCCTTTTCACTATTCAGACCATCTAAGCCAACATCTTGATATTGCCTCGCTGTAGTAGAGCTACTGAAAGCATTGTTAAGGTACTGTGTATTCGTCACGTAACCCCAGGCGCTATTGGTATAGACACCACCTCCCTGTAAATTTCCATCTACAGGTAACCCATTTTCAAAAGACTGGTAACCGTCTCGCCCAAGGTCTTCCGAAACACTACCTAAGTGAAAGATCAATTGCCCGCCTGTATTATTGTAAGTAGCATTAGGGCTTCCATCATCCACGATTCCATTTTTATCTTGGATAAACGGATCCATCATCCAAAATTCAATGTACTCGATGTTGGCCGCATCAAAATCGGTGTTCGTTCGGATAGCCGTAGTAACTCCTCCCCAGTTGCTGGCGGGATTTAGCAGCTTCCCGTTATTGTCCAATTCTGGGTTATAATTGTATTGTCCTCGTTCTGAAGGATAGTAAGCAAAGTTGAGTATTGGCTGGTAGAAGTTGCCGATGTAATTATTAAAATAAGGGAATATTTCTTGTGGTAGTACGGGCCGGGTATAGTGGTTACTTAAATTTATATTAGGTGGACCGTAGTTGACCCCTGTCGTGTAAAAAATATTATCAACTTGAAACCATGAGAGCTTCGCCCTTTTATAACCAGCTCTCAGGTCATTTTGATTCCCATTACTCAAATCAAAACGCGAATCCGCATTTGGAACAGAGGCTAACTTCCAGGCGGGTGTGGAAACTAAATTATAGGGTGTTGCCGCATTTTCAAAATCATCAACAAACGAAGTGCCCTTACCGCCAATTTTATTGGACGTGCCCGGAAATAATTGCGCTACTTCCGCATTGATGGTATAATTTGAAACCTCTTTTGTCTGAAGAAAAGGAAGTGCATCCACTAATTTGGTAAGAACACGGGAATTTTTCTTTGTGTTGAAATCGAAACCATATTGAAAATTGCGGGCGGGCTCGTTACCAACCTGTACGCGGGTGATCAGTGGTCGTTCATTATAATACAAAAGTGTGCCGCCAATATTGGTGTTAGCGTTTAATTTATAATCTAACCGGGTTCCCAACAGCGAGCGTGTTTGAAAGGAGAATGGATCTTGTTGCTCATAAGTAATGTCCAGGTCTTGGCCCGAACTAAGAATTCCTTCGTTGAGGATGGTCACTTTTCCAAAAGTGTAATCAACGGTATAGTCAGTTCCTTCTCGCAACGGTGTGCTTCCGGCATATACTTTTACCGAGCCGGGCGTAATGTTAAAGCCTTGGATAATAATATCCCGTCCCGAACCAGCCTTAAACGAACCGGTTAAAAAGAATTTATTTTTTGAACTTACCAAAACGGCCTGTGCCTCCGTGGTGTGGTACAGCGTATCATAAGGATACTTGTTAAGTAGGTAAGCCCTTCGGTCAAGATTGGGTTCTTGATTGAAAAGGGCGACAAATGGATCATTAAAAGGTGCTACATAGGGAATGATGATCAAACCGTTGGCCGAATTAATGGTGATGCCTTCTAAAAAGTCAAAGTTGCCATCGCCATTTACCACAGGATCATTGTAGGGATCGAGTCGATCCAGGCCCACCACATTAATCAATTGTTTGGACCCTGCAATTCCTGCTTCTTGCAATTGAGGGTTATCTACGCCAGAGTTATCATCGTGGTAAACTACGCGCAATTGAAATCCCTCCTTCTGGAGATTTGTAACGCCAAGGTTATAAATATTTTTCATCATCAAATTCCAGGAAGGATAGATCGTTCCATTTACATCGGCAATGTTAATGGCACGAGGCCGTAACATTTTCAAAAAGATAACGTCTCCGGTGGCTCTACTGGAATAGTCTTCGGTGAGTTCGCCAACTTTAAATACCTGTCCATTGTAGGTATATTCAAATGCCACTGCAAGTGCTTCATCGTTTTGTAATTTACGTTGAAGGGTAAGATAACCTAACTGTGCATTAAAGCTGTACTCAGTGGTGGCAAGCTTGCGGGCACTCGTTACCGTTTCAAAGTCCGTACCCAATACAAGGCCTTTTCCAAAGCTAGACCCCTTGAGTAAGGAGTCGATTTTTACCGCTGTAATCCCTCCTGCCGCCCCCACTCTATTCAGTTCAGCAAATAAATTATTGTTCCCATTGGATGCTGGTGCAAGCGATGCGGAAGTTTGCCGAAATACATCCTTTCGATAAATTTTATCTGACTCGCCCATGTCCATGAGGGCCACGATATCGCGAAGGGTTTGGGTATCATTTTGCCGATTGACGGAGTACACTTCGAGACGGGTAATGTTGATGCCAGAGCTTATCTGACCCGGTACAGAACTTACCCATTTCTGAAAATTGTCGCGGAAGAATTGAGCCAGAAAAAAATTTCTGTTATCATCATAGTTTGAAGCAGTAATTTGAAACGGTCTTCCCTGGTTGGAACCGCTGCCCGGCACATGCAATGTGGACTGCTTGCCTCTTTCCGTACTCGCCAGAATAGTGGTCATCAATTTCCCAAACTGCAATTGTGCTTTTACACCAAATAAATTTTGCGCTCCTTTGATCAAGCTGTTGTTCAACGGCAGACTCACATTTCCAATTTCCAGTTTTTTCAAGAGGTCTTCTTTTAATCCGGAATATTCCACCTTCATGGTATTTTGGAAATCGAAAGAGTTATTCGTGTCGAAATTGGTGCTAATCTTTAGCTTCGCGCCCACCTTTCCCGTTACACTGAGGTTGATCTGCTGATTAAAATTAAGCCCCCCATTGCGCTGTTGTCGGATGGGGATCGATGGATTTTGGATTTTTTGAAATGACCCACCAAGATCCAGGGTCACGAATCCTTTAGGGATAAGCTCCACATAGCTACCACCAAAAATCCGGTCGAGCACGGGGCTCAAATACAATTTGGGAAGTAGGTTCCGACCGCTTACTGCACTCTCCCCATCTAGTGCTAAACTTTTTCCCTTATAATAACTTTTTTGAAAGCCTCGGTCTTGTTGCTGGCTGTAGTCTTTGAAAGACATGGTAGAAATTGGCCTGAAATCGATCCCTCCCATTTTTTCAGAGATGGTGTAATGCATTCCCGTATCAAGGGAGATCTCGGTTTTAAGATTTTTCGGGTCTTTGAGACTGAAAGGCGATGAGGTGGTGTAGTTTGAAAACGGATCGCCGTGGCGGTCACTCACATGAAAGTTGGGCAAATAAGGATTAACGATTTTGTACCTGACCGAATCTTGCCGCTTTGTCTTCAACGAATCTTGGGCAACGGCCACAGTGTAGGGCAAGCATATTGCAAAGCAAATGCCCAGTCCTATTATGGCCTGTACTCTCCGTGTGAACCCGCTCAATCGTATTTAGGCTGTTTTTAAAGCTTGTTTGACAAGTTCTTCCAAGCTTATGACCCCACCTGATTTTTTCAGGATGGCATCAATACTCTTTTCCGCTGCAATCTTGCCAATGCCAAGCGTCACCAAGGCTGTTAACGCCTCAAATCGCATTGTATTGCGCATTATTCCAGGAATCCCTGGAGTTTCTTCTAAAGTTTCTTTTCTCAATTTATCTTTCAATTCCAGTATCAATCGGAGGGCAGTTTTGCCACCAATTCCCTTCACGGCTTGTAAGGCTGCCGCATTTTCATTAACAATGGCAGATTTTAGTTCTTCTGGAGGTAAATAACTCATGACAACCAAGGCCGTATTAGGCCCAACACCATTAACCGAAATCAATAATTGAAACATTTGTTTTTCGGTTTCTGAAGCAAAACCAAATAAAATATGAGCATCCTCGCGCACGTGGAGGTAGGTAAATAACTTTATTTCTTCCTTGTCTTTGATTTGAGAAAAAGTGTGCAGGGAAATACCGACCTGATAGCCAATTCCGCCCACCTCAATAAGCACATGTGTTGGCTCTTTGTGTACAAGCTTTCCTTTAAGATAACCGATCATTGCTTGAATTTGTAAACATAAAAACCTAAAAGTTAAGCAATTTCAAAATTATATCCTGAGATTCCTGAAAAATGGGTGCAATTCAAATTGTCGCGACTTAACCCTTTTGCATTTCTCTGTGCTTTGTGGTAAAAAATTAAAACTATAGAAAAACACAGGAATCGCAGAGGTGTAAACTGCTAAAATAGCGACTAAGGCTAGCACTTATTGTGATTAACAGTGCTACAATTTGAATTGCACCTGAAATTGTGACTCAACCAGTATTTATCGCGATTAGGCTCTTTATTTTTTTTAGAGATGCCCATTCTTCTCATACAACTGTGCATCTACCACCGCGATAGCCGCCATATTCACGATATCCCGAATGGAGCTCCCAAGTTGCAGCACATGCACAGGTTTTTTCATCCCCAATAAGATCGGGCCTATCGCTTCCGCACCTCCTATTTGCATCAACAATTTGTAAGCAATATTACCAGATGCAAGGTTAGGGAAAATCAATGTGTTGGCGCCTTGTTCGGCTAATTCACTGAACGGATAAATTTCCTGTTGCAACTCGGTATCAAAAGCCACGTTGGCCTGAATATCTCCATCTAAAATCAAGTCGGGATATTTTTCGTTTGCTAACCGAACCGCTTCCCTCGTCTTTTCGGGGATCTCGCCTTTGCTGGACCCAAAGTTGGAGTAAGAAAGAACAGCTACGCGTGGCTGGATGTCAAAGAACTGAACACCTTTGGAAGCCAACCCAATGATACCCACCAAATCTTCTGCTGTTGGATCGACATTCACCGTACAATCAGCAAAAAAGAACGTGCCCTTTTTATTCATGATAATGTACATCCCTGCCACGCGGCTCACGCCCGGAGCCATACCAATGATTTGGAGTGAAGGCAAAATCGTTTTTGAATAGTCTTTTGTCAAACCCGATACAAGCGCATCAGCTTCGCCAAACTCGAGCATCATAGCGCCAAAGGCATTGCGGTCGTGCATCTGCCGCATGGCATCCTGGTAGGTGATCCCTTTGCGTCCACGTCTTTCATGAAAAATGTGCGCATATTTTTCCGTCAGAGCTTTCTCTTCTCGTGGATCAACAATTTTGCAGCCACCAATTTCAAGATCATGTTCCTTCACCAAGCGATCAATCTCCACACGACTTCCAAGCAAAATTGGCTCTGCAATTTTTTCGTCTTGCAAAATTTGAGCGGCCTTCAAAATCTTAATATGATCGGCTTCAGCAAATAATATCCGCTTTGGTTTGATTTTGGCCAGATCAATGATGCGTGAGGTCAATTTTTGATCGATTCCAATCCGCTTCAAAAGTGCTTCATTGTACTTGCCCCAATCCGTAATCGGATTAGTGGCCATCCCTGAATCCATGGCAGCTTTGGCCACCGCTGGCGATACGGTAGTGATCAATCGAGGATCTAACGGCTTTGGGATTAAGTAATCTTTTCCAAACTGGATTTTGTCAACGCCATACGCTTGAAAGACAATATCTGGCACCGGCTCCTTCGCCAATTCTGATAGTGCGTGTACGGCCGCCAACTTCATGGCTTCATTAATTTCAGTAGCTCTCACATCCAATGCTCCCCGAAAAATGTAGGGAAATCCGAGCACATTATTAATTTGGTTAGGATGGTCAGACCTGCCCGTACCCATAATTATATCCGGTCTCGTTTTTTTGGCGAGATCATAATCAATTTCGGGGTTAGGGTTGGCCAGCGCAAAGACAATTGGATCTTTGGCCATCGCCAAAATATCTTCTGGCTTAAGAATATCGGCAATGGATAATCCAATAAATACATCAGCACCTTTTACCGCTTCTTGTAATGTGGTTATTTTCCGGGTCGTGGCAAATTCCAATTTGCTGACATCTAACCCTGGTCTATCCTTATGAATCACGCCTTTGCTATCGCACATGATCAGGTTCTCTTTTTTCAAACCCAATGCCAGGTACAATTTTGTGCAAGAGACTGCCGCGGCACCCGCCCCGTTAACGACCAAAACAACAGTTTCAATTTTTTTGTTGGCTACAATCAAGGCATTCAAAAGGGCGGCACTGGATATGATTGCTGTGCCGTGCTGGTCGTCATGCATGATGGGGATGTTCATCTTCTCCCGAAGCTCGGTTTCTATTTTGAAACATTCGGGAGCCTTAATGTCTTCCAAATTGATACCACCAAAAGTGGGTTCCAATGATTTGACGATGGCAATAAATTTATCCGGATCTTCTTCGTTGATCTCAATATCGAAACTATCAATACCGGCATATTTTTTAAAGAGAACGGCCTTACCTTCCATTACCGGCTTGGCGGCTTCGGGGCCAATGTTACCAAGCCCTAGCACCGCGGTTCCATTGGAAATCACAGCTACCAAATTTCCTTTGCTGGTATATTTATAAACATCTTCGCGGTTAGCCGCAATCTCTTTGCAAGGTTCTGCTACCCCCGGTGAATATGCCAAAGCCAAATCCAATTGAGAACTTAGTTCTTTGGTTGGGGTAACTTCAATTTTACCAGGCTGACCTTTCGTATGATAATCGAGGGCGTCTTGTTTGCGAATTTTAATAGACATAGTTTGTTCGTTGAAGGGGTAATTTACAACTTCTTGATTTAAGAAATATGATTTTTATCAATCGTGGTATTTCTTCTCTCCCGCCTGAACCGCGATCTTTAAGATGTTTTCTTTTGGTGGAAAAGGGCAAGAATAATTTTCTGAGTAAGCACAATAGGGATTGTACGCTTTATTGAAATCCAAGGTAATGGATGACGCTCCCGGTACTTTTTTTAAATCGAGATAGCGGCCTGCTCCATAGGTTTCATTGGCACTGGTTGAGTCGGCAAAAGCAAGGAACAAAGTACCCTGATGCTGTCCTTCGTCCATGATTTCAAGAATAAGAAGTTTGTTCGAGGTTCCTTTCAGCTCAAACTCCGCATAGCCATATTCCAAGTATTTCTTTTCCAAACCATCGCTAGCAGGAAGTGCGACCACTTTTTTATTCCTGATCGTTGTCAATTTTGCACTGATGCGAAATGACAAATCAATCGGATAATAATTTAACGCCTTAAAATCCTTTCTCGCTTCCCCAAAAGGTGAATCATCACTGGAACGCATGAAATCATTTTTGGCGGTTCGCTCCAATTTCATTTCGTCCTCATACCTCATTCCGGTGTCTTTCCCTTTGAATGAATAATAGATAATGAAACCAAAAGCTAGGGCAATAAGCGCTATAAATAAATTTCGCGATTTCATGGGTTAATTTTTATTTTCTAAAAGGCATTACCGGCTGAAGATGATTTCCCGATGCGTATTTCATAAAATAGGTTTCGGCTTCCATTGTTTGATCGAATCCAAATAACGATCATAAATCTTTAAAAACTTCGGGACACTCTGATTGGCCAGCGAGCTAGGGGCATTCACCAGCACAGCAATTGCGATTTTCTTTTTTTGATTGATCGCCACTTCGCACCGATAAGAATTGACATAACCACCATGATAGGCAATCGTGTCGTTGCTAAAAGTAATAATTCGCCATCCTAAGCCATAGTAGGATTTACGAACCCGCTTCCATTGCCAAAAATTGTGATTACGGGCAACCGCTCTAACTTGCGGCTCAAACATTTCGTCCAGGCGATTTTGCGGCAAAACATTTTGGGCATTTCCCATCATTGCTTTTAGCCATAACCCCAAATCTTGAATACTGGCATTCAACCCTCCAGCCGGTGCAACGGAATAATAAGCCGAAGAGATTGTAGTGGGTTTTGTGCCATAGTGTGGCATAGCAACATTACTGGCTTTCATTATTTTTTCATACGAAGCGGAAGCGTCTATCATTCCTAACGGCTCAAAAAGCTTTTCCATAAAAACTTGTTCTAACTTTTTCCCAGTGGCTTTCTCTATTACTTTACCAATCAAACTAAATCCTACATTTTGATAGCTGTAAATCTCACCCGGTTCTCCGATCAAATCTAAATCTTTCAAATGATCCATTAGGGTATCAAAAGGCGCATGATCTTCTACCATAATGGTGTAGGCATGATAGGGTAAGCCGATTGTATGCGAAAGCAAATGACGGAGGGTTAATTTCTTCGTTGCTTCTTCAGACTTTAATTTAAAATCAGGCAAATAGTCAATGACCGGATCATCCCAATGCAGAATACCCTCGTTCACCAAAACAGCCGTCAAACTGGCTGTCAAACTTTTTGAAACCGAACCCAAACGAAATATGGTTCGAGTGCTTACCAAATCCGGTTTGCGAGTATCACGAAGCCCATAACCTTTCAAAAAAATTATACTTGTGTCTTTCAATATCGCAACTGCGGCACCCGGAACCTGATGGTTAATGATGGCGGTATTCACAAACCCTTCAAATTCTTTTAAAGCACTACCAACAAAAGGATTAGGATCAGGGTAAACAAACGCTTCTTTTTCTGTAGCCTTGGGAATAGAGTCCTTCCTTATTGGAGTGGCCAACACCTTAGTATTTTTTTTTGAAAATATAAAGAAGCCAAGGCCAACACTAACTACTAAAATTATTCCAGCTAAAATTTTCATCCCGACTATTTTTTACATCATCGCTTCATCTGCAAAGCTAAAATAACGATCGTGCGCTATAATCAAATGATCCAGTAAGGAAATCTCAAGAAGTTTTCCTCCTTCTTTTATTTTTTTTGTCAAATTAATGTCGCTGTCACTAGGCTTTAAATTTCCTGACGGATGGTTGTGAACCACGATAATCCCACATGCCAACTCATCCAGGGCGAGTTTAAAAATTATTTTCGGGTCGGCTACCGTGCCGCTCACACCACCCTCACTAATGCGTTTCTTCTTGAACATCCGATTTGCCCGGTTGAGTAACAGCACCCAAAACTCTTCATGCGGCAAATCCATTAGATCTCCTTTGATCAAATCAAATGCTGCTTTTGAACTTTCTATTTTTGGTTTCTCATCAGGGCTGTGATCTTTGCGTCTTCGCCCCAACTCCAGCGCGGCAACAATGGTTATGGCTTTCGCTTCGCCAATGCCTTTTGCTTTCATCAATTCCTTTATGGAGAGCTTCGCCAAACTGTCAAGGTTATTTTCAGCATGCGCCAGCACTTTTTTCCCCACTTCAACGGCACTGAGCTTAGCCGTTCCCGAGCCGATGAGTATCGCGATCAACTCCGCATCAGACAGTGCTGAAGTCCCTTTCGATAACAGTTTTTCACGTGGACGATCCGCTGGAGACCAGCCCTTAATATTCAGCGGTTTGGAATCGTCTATTTTCATAAAAAATTCAAGATTCAAGAATGAAAAGTTGATAATCTTGAATTTGGATTTTTAAATTTTGAATTTCAAGTTATTGTTTTTTCTTGTGCCTCCAGCAAGAATGCTTTAATAAAATCATCGAGATCACCATCCAGCACATTTTGAGCATCGGTGCGCTCCACGCCTGTGCGCGCATCTTTTACCAATTTATAAGGGTGCAAAACATAGTTCCGGATTTGAGAGCCAAAATCAATTCTCATTTTGCCGGCTTCCACTTTGTCACGTGCCGCATTGCGCTTATCCAATTCACGTTGATACAATTTTGATTTTAACATTTGCATCGCCCGCTCACGGTTGGCATGTTGGCTGCGCTCTACCTGGCAAACTATGACAATGCCGGTAGGCTTATGCGTAAGCTGAACTTTGGTTTCCACCTTATTTACGTTCTGGCCACCAGCTCCGCCCGATCGCGAAGTCTGCAGTTCCACATCAGCCGGATTGATTTCTATTTCAATCGTGTCGTCCACTTTGGGATAAACGAAAATCGAAGCAAAAGAAGTATGCCTGCGTTGGTTAGAATCAAAAGGGGAAATCCGCACCAACCGATGCACGCCAATTTCGGATTTCAATTTTCCGTAAGCAAAAGCGCCTTCAAACTCAAGCGTTGCCGATTTGATACCGGCCACCTCGCCTGATTGATAATCGATTTGCGATACTTTATAATCGTTGTTTTCGCCCCACATGATGTACATGCGATTGAGCATATCCGCCCAATCCTGGCTTTCAGTTCCACCTGCACCCGGATTGATCTCCATCACCGCACCAAGCTGATCTTCCTCATGGCTCAGCATTTTTTTAAACTCCAACTCCTCAATGGATTTTGATGCCAACAAATACTCGCGGTCAAGCTCTTCCTCACTCACATCACCAGCCTCATGAAATTCATTCAGTACCTCCAAGTCATCCAATTGCTTGGTCACTTTTTCATAGGCATCTGTCCACACCTTTTTTGTGCGGATGTTTTTCAAAAGAACCTCAGCCTGCTTGGGGTTATTCCAAAAATCATTTTGATGGCTGATGCGTTCCTCATCTTGTATTTCTTCAATCTTGCGATCGTAGTCAAAGATACCTCCTCAGTGCCACAATGCGGGCTCTCAAGTCTCTCAACTTGTCTATAGTCATAAATTATTGATTTATTAATTTTGGCGAAGGTAAGCAGGCAGGGGGAGAAAATAAATTATTGCCGTAGATAATACGGAGAAGTATAATCTACCGTGTGCAGAAATACGCCTGTATTGACCCGCGTGTAACGTGGCCGGATAAAAATCATAGCCGCTCCTACCCCGGTTAAAATCGATGAGGTAACCCAGACGTATTGCGGCAGATCCGAACTATTAACGCCAATGGCAGCATTTGCCCGATCGATGCCGAAATACAATATCCCGCTAATAAACAACAAGCCACCTACTCCACTATTCCAACGAAAGGGTCGGTGTTTATGAATGTCTACTTTCAAAATATCCTGAAATTTTATGGTGTCGCTGGAAGTGATCATCGAAAAGTCATGAAGTTCAATGATGTGCCCTTCCGTGTGGCGGTGATTTTTTTTGAGAACGCATCGAAAATATTGGCCTTCCGAATACCGCCCCACCACGTTGCCGCTTTCAAGCATCACTAGCTGCTTTTGGGAAAGGCCTGGTAATAAAAAATAAAACAAACCCGCTATCGTCAAAATTCCGTTCTTCATAAAATGAAGGTCGCTAAAAAGAATGAATATTTCTTCGCTGTTTTAAAATTTAATAATTTCTAAAAAAGCCACGATAAATGGTGCGGAGATAAACAGTCCATCAAAGCGATCGAGGAAACCACCGTGACCGGGCAAACTGTCGCCACTATCTTTGATCTCGATGCTGCGCTTGAGCAACGATTCTACTAAATCGCCATACGTGCCGCCAATAATGATGATCCAGCCGATACAAAGCCACTGCCATGGCGCCAAGGAGGTAAAATAAAGCGAGGCCCCATAGGCGAAGACCATTGCAAAAATGGCGCCTCCTACAAAACCCTCCCATGACTTTTTGGGTGAAATCCGCTCAAATAATTTTCGCTTGCCAAAAAAAGTGCCTGCAAAATATGCCCCTGTGTCTGTAGCCCAAAGGATCAGCAAACAACCCAAAATAATTTCGAAATTATAAACCCCTTTATCAAAGACCGCCACATTTAAAAGAGCAAAGGGAACGGCTGTATAAAAAATCCCCAGAAAGGTAATGGCAATGTTTGTAAATGGCTTCCGTTCAAACTGTTTGTACAACTTTAAAATGAATAAGAACGATATAAATGGAAAAAATAAAAAGTAATACCGTGGAGGTAATGTTCCGCGTTCAATAAAAAAAGAAAGGCAATAAATAATCAATCCGCTGGCAACGCCAAATGTTTTTTGAGGAAGCAGTCCATCAATACCGGAAAGTTTATAAAATTCGAGAAGTGAAAATAAAACGATAATAAAAAACACAGCAAAGTAGAGCCACTCACTATAAACCACGCCAAAAATAATTCCAGCCGAACCGAGAATTCCAGTAATAAGCCGAGGAACTAAGTTGGTAAATTTTTTAGTGGCCATCTGGCTGTTCGTGGATTTTATCGTAGAAATTTTTATAGTAAAAAAGAAAAGCGCCTCCGAGCACTGTAAAAATAATCACAGCCGGCCACGGTGCTGTTTCAGTGGAGTTCATATCAATTCCTACCAAGCCAAGTTGATTTAAATATAGTACAAGAACTGAAAAGCCGTTGTTAACAAAATGACCAAAAATTGGCATCAGCAAATTGCCAGACCAATAATACAGGTAGCCGAACAAGGCCCCGAGTAGCATACGGGGAATGAACCCAAAGAACTGGAGATGAAACGCACTAAATAAAATGGCCGATGTCCAGATGGCCAGATGAATATTCTTTGTGATCCGGAATAATTGCGGTTGCAACATGCCACGGAAAATCAACTCTTCGGCAAAGGCAGGTAATACAGCAATAACAAAAAAAGCAAGCACAAATTCCCCCGTTGAGGAGAACTGAGTTAAATATTTTGTAATCTCTTCAGCCCGATCTTCAGATGCGCGTGCCCAGGACTCAAATCCTTTCATAAATTCTGGAAAAACAAAATGGGCGTTCCAATCGATAAACACAGAGTTGGTAGCCATAAAAGCAATGGTCATCACCAGAATCGCCATCAACATTAAGCCGTAAACTTTCCCACCAACAAACCAGCTTGTAATCCCCTTGCGAACGGCTGAAAACCAAAACAGAGACGGCAAAACTGCCAATCCAAAAAGTGTGGCACTGCCTTGCATAATATACAAAGGGATTTTGAATTCAGGGTGACCGACAGGGTCGATTACCATGACTTTAAGTTGACCTATAATGTTCCCTTCGATAAACGGGATTGCCAGAAATACTCCGATAAGCGGACCGATGAGGACAAACCCCAATCCTGAAACAAGGATTGTTAAAGCAACCAGCACTGGCGGTGAAAATTTGGATTCGTAGGTCAATTCCGGCATGTCGGGAAAAACAATTAATTTTGCCGCAAACAACGGAGTTTTCACTGAATTTACCAACGTGGCAAAGATTGGCAACATTGAATTAGGCGATTTCCCTCTCCTCCTTGCTCCTATGGAGGATGTGAGCGATCCGCCTTTCCGTGCAGTCTGTAAAGAGGGTGGTGCGGATTTGATGTACACGGAATTTATTTCCTCAGAAGGGCTGATCCGCCATGCGGCCAAAAGCAAACAGAAACTGGACATCTTTGAATATGAAAGGCCAATTGGCATTCAGTTGTTTGGTGGCGACATCGGTAACATGGCCGAATCGGCTCGGATTGCCACCGAAGTAAGCCCCGATTTAATTGACATTAACTACGGGTGCCCGGTAAAGGCAGTAGCTTGTCGCGGAGCGGGAGCCGCTTTACTTCAAGATATTCCAAAGATGGTGAGGATGACCGAAGAAGTGGTGAAAGCAACTCACCTGCCGGTCACCGTAAAGACGCGGCTGGGCTGGGATGAAAGCACAAAAAATATTATCGAAGTGGCAGAGCGTTTGCAAGACATAGGCATTCAAGCGCTGACGGTTCATGGTCGCACACGCGTGCAGATGTACAAAGGCGAGGCCAACTGGGAATTGATCGGAAAGATCAAAGAAAACCCGCGCATGCACATTCCGATTTTTGGCAATGGCGACATTGACTCACCTGAAAAAGCAGCTTCATACAAAAACCAATTCGGTGTAGATGGCGCTATGATCGGACGTGCCGCCATTGGCTATCCGTGGATATTCCGTGAGGTCAAACATTTTATGGCCACAGGAGAACACCTTCCACCACCAGAACTTTATGAGCGTGTTGAAACTGTCCGAAAGCATCTGGAATTTTCAATTAAATGGAAAGGCCCCAAGCTTGGTGTTTTCGAGATGCGAAGGCACTATGCCAGTTATTTTAAATCGCTCCCCGACTTCAAACCTTTTCGCTCCCAGTTGGTGTTAGCTCCTACAGCGGACGAGGTTTACACTTTACTTGATCAGATCAGTGAAGTCTATGAGATGGCAGAAGTGTGATTTGTTCATTTGCAAATTCTTCAAAAATTCCAGCTCAATTTCTATATTAGTCCTTTTCAATATCGAAAGCCATATTGATAGCTTTATAACTACACGGAATTTTAATGGGGCAAAAAAAATTATTAAATTTTGTTTGTCATAGCCGCGATGAAGGTCTATCTTGTTCAGTCGAAATCGTTCTTAAAACTATCATTTTCCGGCCTTCCTACGCTTAGTTTAATTTGCCCTTCTGTAATGCGAAATCTTTTACTTCCAATTTTCATCTCATTAATAGTCCTGCAAGCCAATAGCCAAGGTTGGAGAGACAATTATTCAAAGTCGCAAAAAGCTTATGCGCAAGAAAATTATGACGAAGCCTATTCCGCTGCGATTGATGCGCTAAAAAAATACAAAGAAGAAGGTGGTGTCGCTAATCAAAATTATGCTTCAATTCTTCACCTGTTGTCTGTGGTTACTTTTGCACAGGGGAAATATGAAGAAGGTCTAGGTTTTGTCAATAAAGAAGTCCTGCTTTTACATCAGAAAAAGGACACTACGTATGCCACTGCTCTGACGAACCGGGTTCAGTTCTACAATCTTTTAGGAAAGTACGATAGTGCCGTCTCCTCCCTATTAGAATGCCGAACAATTCTTACCGCCTACTACAATGAAAATGAAAGGCGGCTTATCGAAAATGGATTGAGTTTAGGGGTTTGCTATTATCTCATGGACGATGGAGACCACGCAACCGATTGGCTTTCTCGCAACATAACTTTAGCCACCCAAAATAGTATTTACCCCGACAACAGTATTGAGGCCTTCTTTTATTATGGTCAGCTGCTTTTCGAAAATGCTGAATTTCCCAAATCCATAGAAATTTTTACTTCCGCTAACCAACTTTATGAATCCGCAGGATTAATTGCCTCTAGCAGCTATGCACTAAATCTTGCTGGTTTGGCCAAAGCCTATAACAAGAACAAAGATTACAGTAAAGCAGAAAAATTCTTTTTGCAGGCCCAAACCATCTGTGAAAAGGCTGAAGACAGAAGAGATAAAGATTATTTTGAAATCATTAATTGGCGGGCATTAAATCTTGAGTTGATGAATGAGCCTGAGCAAGCGCATGAATTACTTTCCAAATTCGGAACTGGCCCCGAAGGGCAGGCAGCGTTGGCTTTGGCATTGAGTAACAAGGCAGCGATTTATCAAGCCAATGGGGATTATAACAAGGCCGAGGTTGATTATCAGGAAGCCTTGAAGAAGTTCAACCTTGAAGACAAAACTACTTTGCCTACTTACGCTGAGACGTTGAAGAATTTCGCTTTGATGTATTCAGAAAAAGGAGACCAGCAAAATGCGCTTGCAAAAATCAATGAAGCTAAAGATCTAATTGAAAAAGTTTACGGAAACAGGCATCGGAAGTATCTCAACGTTTTAAACCTTTCTGCTTTCATCCTTTTCAGAAATGGAGATATTGATCAAGCCCGCAACGCCTACACAAAAGTTTTAGTATTGATATCCACGATGTCAACCAAGCCTACCACTGAATATTTTGCTGCACTGAATGGCATAGCTGCGCTACTGCAACACGAAGGAAATTTCTCAAAAGCGGATTCAATTTATACTTCCTTGCTTGATGGGTATGCCGCTGGAAAAAATACACAAGATTCCTATTACCTCACCACGCTCAATAATTTTGCCGTCAGCAAACAGTTGCAAGGGAACCTGATTGACGCCCTACAGCTACTTTTAAGATTATCGAATACCACAGCGAAGATTTATGGCAAAGAAGGGGTAGCGTTTGCGCACACGCTTGACAACGTGGCAATACTCTACCTAAAAATCGGTGATCTCAATAAGGCTAAGTCCGCCATTGACTCCGCCATTCAAATTTTTGAAAGTAAGGGAAATGATGCGTCCCTCGATTATGCGAGCAGCCTCACAAATCTTGGTCACTATTATCAGTTAACTGGCGATTACACCAAAGCCGAGCCTTTTCTCAAAAAAGCGCGTGATCTTGTGCGCTCCGCCAAAGGCAAAGAAAGTAATGAGTATGCTGGAGCTCTCAACGAATTGGCACTTCTCTATCAAAAGTTGGGCAACTACACCGATGCGGGCAACTTATTTAGAGAATCAAAAGGTATTATGGAGAAAAATGGAGGTAAGTCGGGCACGGAATATTCGACTTCACTCCAAAATATGGCGACCCTTTATCAGTTACAGGGAAAATATGCAGAAGCAGAGCCTTTGCTGAAAGAAGCCTTGGAAATTGATGTGCGCTTGTTAGGCGAAAAGAGCCCTCAATATGCTATTACCCTCCAAAACCTTGCAACGCTTTACCAAAAGTTAGGAAAACAGGATGAAGCAGAGAACCTTTTGGAGAAGGTGCTTTCCCTTACGGGGAAAACCCTTGGAGAGGAACATCCGTCTTATATCACCACCCTTAGCAATTTGGCCGCACTTTATCAAGACAAAGAAAATTTTGATAAGGCCGAAGCAACTTGGGAAAAAAGTTTAGCACTAAGAAAAAAAGTTTTAGGAGAAAGTCATCCTGACTATGCCCGATCGCTATATGGATTGGCCGGGGTGTATCATGCCAAAGGTCAACTTGAGGAAGCAAAAAAATATTATGACCCTGTTATCGCGCTATACCAGAATCAAATTGACAACTTCTTCTCCACCTTAAGTGACAAGGAAAAAAGTGCTTTTTATGCGAAGATTAAACCGGTGTTTGACGCCTATCAGGATTTTAGTTTTGAATATTTAATTCGCTCTACGGACCGTAAATCCGAGGCGTTGAAACAACTTTACAACTTACAGCTTTCTACAAAGGCCATCTTACTGGAAGCCAGTAGCAAAGTGCGCAAGCGGATTTTGTCAAGCAATAACGCCCAGCTAATAGCTCAGTTCAAAAAATGGCTGGACACCAAACAAGAGATGGTTCGTTATTATAATTATACACAAGCCGAACGTGAGCAGTTAAATATCAATCTCGCTGCAATCGAAACGGAAGCTAACGATTTAGAAAAAAAACTTGCTGAACAATCGGATGCCTTCCGCTCCCAATTTGATAAAACAACGATTGCTTGGGAAGGGGTTCGAAACGGATTGAAGGAAAATGAGGTTGCCCTTGAAATTATTAGGGTCAAAAAGAAGTTTCTTAAAGACTCTATCTATTATGCGGCTTTGCTGATCCAGAAAAACAGTGAATCTCCTGAATTGGTACTTTGGAACAAAGGCAAAAGTTTAGAAAACCGGTGGTTTAAATTCCATCGGAATGCCATAAAGTTTCAGCTGCCTGACGCTATCTCCTACGGAAATTTCTGGATGCCCTTAGAAAAAAAAATCGCTGGTGCGACTACCATTTACATCAGCTGCGATGGGGTATTTAACAAGGTGAACTTTAATTCGCTAATTAATCCCACTACGAAAAAGTGGATTATTGATGACTTTACCGTTAGGCAAGTGAGCAGTACCCGGGAACTCATTGAACGGCAAGCGGTACCCAAGGAAAATTTGACAGCTTCACTTTTCGGTTTCGCAGATTTTAATTTGGGCCTTCCTAATACAGAAACTTCTTCTAAACGCACTACCGGTCGGTCTTACGGATTTGAAGGAGGCGAAATACCTATGCTGCCGGCCACAGAAAAAGAGTTGGAAGGAATTCATTCTGTTCTCGAATCAAAAAATTGGAACGTTCAATCCTATGAAAAAAATGAGGCTACGGAAGAAAACATAAAGAAGTTAGAAAATCCAAAATTAATTCACATTGCAACGCATGGTTTTTTTCTTAGCGATGTGGAAATCACTGAAAACGAGGAGGACTTTAGCAATCCATTATTTCGATCCGGGGTTTTGTTGGCCGGTGCGGGACTAGTTCATGATATTTCTCAACAACGCGATGATGGCGTGCTAACTGCGTATGAAGCCATGAATCTTAACCTCGATCAAACAGAGCTTGTCGTATTATCGGCCTGTGAAACCGGGTTAGGGGAAATTCGGAACGGGGAAGGCGTTTATGGATTGCAACGCTCATTTATTGTCGCTGGCGCACAGTCCGTGTTGATGAGTTTATGGCAAGTGGATGATGTGGCCACGCAAGAACTGATGAATACGTTCTATTCGTTTTGGATTGCCGGAGCGGAAAGGCATCAGGCCTTCAGAGAAGCCCAATTAAAACTTAAGGATAAATATCCGGATCCTTATTATTGGGGTGCATTTGTAATGGTGGGAAACTAAATTTATTCCTTGATAAGATTTATGAAATCTTTGATACCTCTTATTTTATTTACCAGTTTCCATTTATCAACCCACGGACAAGCACAGACGGCTACTCCACAGCCCTTTGATTCTATGGCCTACTATAACAATACCAAAAAACCGGCTATTGGCAAGCCCGACTATACCGAGTACGCTCCCACCATTCAAGCAGATGGAAAAACTATGATTTTTGAGCAAAGTTCTGGAAGTAAATACTCGTTATACATTTCTTATCTGGAAAATGGAACATGGGGAACCGCTCAACCCATCGACCAAATAAATTCTGCCAATGATGGGTCTGGAATAATCGGGGGGCCGAGCCTAAGCTTTGACGGAAACCTTCTTTATTTTTTTCGATCCCTCGACAGAGGTAATCACGACATTTACTTTAGCGAACGGAATAAAGATGGTTGGGGTGAACCCAAGAGCGTAGGAGCACCAATAAATACCCAACCCTATGTCAATAGCGACAAAGAAACCGTTGGCGGGTATGAAGCATTCCCTTCTGTAAGTGCTGATGGAAAGACGCTTTTCTTTGTTCGTCAAAATGTGGAAGGTCCGCGCGATAAAGAGTTAAAAAAAGAAAAATCCTTCTGTACCTGCATTTATAAATCAGAAAAGGGAAAAGATGGTTCTTGGTCTAAGCCCGAAAAATTGCCCTGGCCCATCAATCAGGAATGCGAAAAAGCTCCGCGTATTATGGCAGACGGAAAAACGTTAATTTTTTCATCCAATAGACCTGGCGGGAAAGGGGGCTATGATATGTACCAATCCAAACTTAATGCGCTTGGTGAATGGACCACTCCCGAACCCTTAAATTATGTGAACACAGAAAAAGATGACCAACTGCCGTGTATATCCGCTCAAGGGGATTTAATGTATTACACCTACAACAATGAAGATATCTATTCCGTAGTAATCCCACCAAAATTAAGGCAGTTTGTTAATAACATTGTGCAAGGCTATATCACTGACTTTGATACCCAAGCCGGCATTGGTGCCCAAGTCATTGCTACCGATGCATTAACCTCTGAGGTGGTTATGCAGCTCGAAAACAATCCATCGGATGGTCGTTATACGTTAGTACTTCCTGCTGGGCACAGCTTTAATATTGAGTATAAGAAAGAAGGGTTCTCTTCCTTTACTTATTCGATCGATTTAAGGCATGTCAGCACGTATGAGGAGAAATCAGTAAATGTTCAGTTGTACAAAAGCGCTAAATTGAATCTAACGGTGAGTGACAAAGAAATTTTTGAACCGATTGTCGCTGACATCAAAATAAAACGAAAAGGGCAGGATGTATTTTTAACGGACGCAAAGAACAATCCCAGAGATGGACGGCTAGTTGTAGATCTTCCACTGGGCAGCGATTATGAAATTATTATCAGCTCGCCTCATTTTAAAAGTGAGATCCTCAATTTTGACCTAGCTGGCTTGGTAATCTATCACACGTTTGAAAAATACGTTGAGCTGGTACCCGACAAAGTGGAGGTCATGCTCAACGTTGCTGATTTGGTTAACAATTCAAAAATAAAAGCTAGGATCGTTTTAAGAAATAAAAACCGGGACGAAGTCATTGAAGTGGACGGAAACCAAATGGTATCGCTACGATCAGGAGATCGCTACGAGATGGAAGTCACAAGCGACCAGGGCTATGCCTTTAACTCTGGGGAAATCGATCCTTCTCAAAGTAAAAATGCACCCATTACAGTGAAGCTTTTAAAGCTGGAAAAGGATGCTAAACTAACGTTAAGGGATATCAATTTCGAGTCCAACTCCGTAAAGCTTTCAGACATTTCTTTTTCAGAACTCAATCGGGTAGTTCAATTGATGACTGAAAACCCAACGCTTAAAGTGGAAGTAGCCGCCCATACTGATGACGTAGGAGCAGATTCCTTTAATCAAGCTCTCTCTGAGAAACGGGCAAAGAGCGTGGCCGATTTTCTGCTGGAAAGTAAAATTAATCCGGATCGTTTTGTGCCAAAAGGATACGGAGAATCACAAAGCAAAGTCCCCAACGACAGCGAACCAAATAGAGCGATAAACAGAAGGGTAGAATTAAAAATCATTAGCATCTAAAAACTATAAAATGAAATTTTTCACCGCTCTTCTCTTCGTTCTACTAACCGCTTGGGATGGGCTTGCACAACATTTACGCTACAAAGACATTTTTCCGCAGTTTCCTACCATGTCCAATGATGAAATAAAGAATACCCTGAAAGAATATATTTCAACGGACTTGGATCATCCAAATGCGAATTTTCGTTTAGCCCTTGCGTACGAAAAAAGTTACAAGACTGCAGATCCGCTCACCGACACGGAATATTTGCTCGCCAATGCCGCTCAGGCTAAAATCAGATTTTTTAAAGCCAAACAGTTAGTCGATGAACGGGAAGTGCGGAAGAATGACGATTACTATTTTCAAATCTTTAAGTTAGTTGACAGCCAAGGAAAACCATTTGTTTCTTTTTCTGTTGTTTCAAACAAAATTACGAAGGGCTACGATTCCGCTGAAATGTACTTGAACAAAGTACCCGCCATCCAAAAGAAATTTTCAAAAAGTGTAGACTTTTATGATCAAGCTGTAAAATTATTTGCAGCAATCAACGATCAGTATTTAACACGTAACGATTTATTCATGAGCTGCAATGATGAAACAATTCAGTATCTTAATGCTTTGGAAGCTGCTTATGACTCAGCCACATTCAACTTTGACCAATACCTAGTTTTATCATCGCAATTCCCAGTTACCCAGCACAAAGAAAAATATAGTGTGCGCCCAATAAATACCTATCGACTTGACGGCCTTCTCACTAATATAAATTTTTTAACCCCCAAAGTGGAATTTTGGGATTATGCTTCCTGGGCAATCCAAATAAAATCCTTTGTGAATGCAGACGTGCAATCATTGAGAAAAAGAATTGCCCAAGAGGAAGAAAAACTTGATCAATCACTCAAAAAAATTGAAGAATCAACAGGGACGGGGGTTGACCCGATTACGCTAGAAAAACAACTGACCTACAACTTAAATAATTTAGACAGGCAATCGCTGGTTTTGTCATTGTTCAATTACAAAGCTTTTAAACAGCAATGGCTAATAAAAGGAAAGGTATTTGTGCCCGATACGATTTTAAGTTTTCGCAACGCGGAAAATTATAGTGCCCTGTTCTATTTTAATCGATCTACAGATACACTTCTCCGCACAGTGAAATCAAGACTTTTGCCAGAAAAGATTCTTAAACACCCAGAATTTCTTACTAAATATTATGGAAATAAAAGTGGGTTGGATGCCTATGTTGCTAAAGAGAATGAATTCATCGAAAATACTTTTAAAGATTACACGCTTCACCTCCGCCACGAGGTGATTGGCTTAATCACTCAACCTGTCAATCCCGAGTCTGATAAAACTATAAAGTTCGGCAAATGGAATATTCCCACTAAGGTTTCTCCAATGACACAAGAATTAATCGACAAGGGTGATCCGATAACCCTTCGAAGCATAAAAAGTTTTGACGGGAGTGTCTATTTATCAGGAATTTACAAAGCGGATAAAAAATTAAGCAATGTCTCCTCCTTCGTAATACATATTAATGCTGACGGAAAAGCTTCCTGGGTAAAAAACTTTGAGTACAAAATTGATAGCCTTAGCAAATTAGCCGATGCCAATAATTTTTGCGCCTCCCTTGAACTAACCAAAGAAGGTTGTGCTGTGGTGATCCATACCGTGGGCACTTTATCCGAAAGTCCTTATAATACGTTTGTCTATTTAGGCGATAAAGGGGAAGAAAAACTAAAAATAAAACTTAAAGAAACGGCTTATCCTCGTCAACTTAGCTACAGCGAAAAAAGCAATTCCTTTATCTTGGTAATGAAAGGGATAGAAGAAAAAAATAATTATTCCTCTAGTGAACCGCTCACCATTTTGGGGATCAATATTTTAGGAGATGCGATGTGGACAAGATCGATTGAATTAACCGGGGATTTTACACAGCTGATTAATCTCGAAGGGGGTCACATGGTCATCGGAAATTATATGATTATTAATGACCTGAATAAACGTGAGCACCGTACAAAAATCGCTTCTTTTGAATCCAATCCTTTCATCATAAAATTTGATAATCAAGGTGACGTGAAAAACATAATTCCAATTACTGTTTCTCGCTCAGCAAGAATTATAAAAATTTTAAAGGTCAATGATAACTCCATCCATTTAATTGGCAAAGAGGAGGCGTTGAACTCCACTGGAGATAATGTCATTTCACCTGAAGAAAAATTAGTTCATATTATGGTTAACCGATATGGGCAAACGGTTTATTCAAATCAATAAGGAGGAAAGGTTATCTCTTTCTCTTCGAAATATCAGATTCACTGTGCGCTATCACGCCATGAACTATTAAATAAACTGCAGTGATGTAGGTAACCATAATCCAGACACCTGCATTCACCATGGGCTGATAGAATTTATTGATGGCCAAGACGGAATCCGAAAACATAAAAAAAATAGCACCGCTAAAAACCATCCAAAAACTTTTTGTGGAAGTTCTGCCAAGCCGAAAGATGGATTGCAAAACCATCAGCGCAAGCACCAAGGCATAAACCATTACTGGAATTTTTAATTCGCCCAACCCAGGATACAAAACCACTACCAGTCCCGAGGCCGCTAACACAATTGGAAAAGCAAGACGAACCTTTTGAGTCCCTTCAAATGCAACACTAGCAAACCGAGACTGTCGGTAGCTGATAATCAAAAGCAGGTGTGTCACTAAAAAGGCCGCAAGACCCCCAATGAAAAAATTGAATAGAAGGAGATTATCCCCAAGCCAACAGAAAACCAACGCAGCTAAAAAAACTTTGTTCAATGAAGATGTCTTTTGAAGATAAAAGCCGATGAGAAGAATCAGGAGCATTGGTTTTGCTACCCATCTCAAATTAGAATAGTTTAAGAATTCGGCAGCGAGCTCCAATCCTCCAAAGACAAAAAACAAAATCTGTAACCAGCGACTTGACAAAGGATTTTTTTTCAATTTAGGAATATATACTGTAAAAGATTTAACAAAATTTACGCTGTGCTGGAAGTAGAACTGTGTCGCCTTTTCGCAAAAAGGTAAATCAAAGCAATTGCGGCCAATACACTGCAAATGGCAAAACTGATAAAAAAGTTTGCCGAAGAATTTCCATATACCCAACCGGAAATCAGCGCGCCCATTCCAATTCCAAACTCCATTGAAATATAAAGGGAGGCAATTCCGCGACCGCGATGCTCATCCGTACTCAAGTCCGTAACCCACGCTAGCAAAGTTGGCGAAGTTGATCCTTGCGCCAATCCATAAATGCATATCCCCATAATCAGCATCCAACCAGCGCTCGATAGGCTGATGATTGCCATCGAAACAACAATGAACAAAACGGATATTTTTAAGACTGGAACACGACCAAAAATATCGGACGCTTTTCCGGCCAACAATCTCACTAGCAAAGAGGCAATAGTAAGGTAACTGAACAGTATCCCTTTGTTGTTGATTCCTAAATGATGACCCAAGTCAGGGAGCAAGGTGTACATGGCACCATAGGCGTAGGCTGCAAGGAGCATCACTATGCACGGTGCAATCACCAACGGCTCAAAAAGATCCTCCTTTTTTAATTTAAAAAGGGCGAAGGATACCTTATGACGTTGTGTTAAGGTTTCTTTTAAGGTCAAGGCTATTAGGATCGAAACAAAAGCAAAAAAGGAAGATAGATAAAACATGGTAGTTAGCCCAAATTGGTTGGCCACCAAACCACCGATAGCAGGGCCTGAAGCCATGCCAATTGCTCCGGCAGTACCAATGAAACCCATTGCCTCCCCTCGCCTTTCAACAGGAATCACATCTGAAACATAAGCGGATGTGCCGGTGGGTGAAAAACCAGTAGAAAACCCGTGAAAAAAACGAAGCAAGAAAAACCCAAAAAGCGTGGTGAGGAAGGGATAAAACAAACTGCATATCAAGCAAACCAGGCCACCAAAAATAATCACGGGTTTGCGTCCAAGCCGATCGGCCAGCTTGCCACTAAACGGACGAGAGATCATAGCAGTAAGCGTGAACAGTGAAATGATCAATCCTTTGTAATCAGCGCCTCCCAACTTGGTAAGGAAGGCTGGCAATTCGGGGATAATCATGTTGAAGCTCGCAAAAAATAATAGTGCACTCACACACAGAAGCCAGAACTGTGTGCTGTAAATCCTTTTCTTCTTCACTTTTTAGAAATAAAAAAACCCTTCCCCGCTTAACGCAAGGAAGGGAAATAAATAGATTGACACTAGTTTAGGCTAGCGCGTTTACGCGCTTGGCAAGGCGGCTTTTTTGATTCGCAGCCTTTTTCCAGTGGATAATGTTCTTTTTGGCCAGCTTATCGAGCATGGAAGCTACCTCGTTGAATAAAGGCTTTGCTTCATCTTTCTTAGCGGTTTCCAACAATTTTTTCACCTGGGTGCGGGTGGTTTTGTGTTGATAACGGTTGCGCACTCGCTTTTTTTCGTTTGCCCTAATGCGTTTCTCTGCTGATTTGTGATTTGCCATAAATGTTTCTCTAAAAAGGACTGCAAATGTAGCAGGTTAACGGAAGGAAGCAAAATTGAATTTATAAAAAGACCTCATTTCTCATGAATTTCGCCCTCAAAAAGAAGCCAAGTGTTGGGATCAAGCACAACCTGTGATGGCTTGGAGGGAAGATCAAAATGGAAGGTTTGTGATTTTCTGTCAAAAAAAGTCGTTTTTTCATCCTGAGAGCCGTCCTGCCCAAAGCCAATTTCCAGGGGAACCTTAAATAGCTGCCCACTTTGTAGCTGATTTAGCTCAATCGATAGTCTTTTTGATTTAATGTCATAATGCCAAGTTCCGCCAATTCTTGGGTGGCCTCCTTTATATATCCATTGATCGAAAAAAGTGGATAAATCTTCTCCAGAGGCTTCTTCCATCGATCGCTCAAAATCGCTGGTCAATGCGTTGCTATTCCTATATAAGGCATAATAGTGTCGGATTCCCTTCCAAAAATTCAGATCCCCAACCTGGTGGCGCAGCATGTGCAACACCCAAGCTCCTTTTTGGTAGGAGTTCGTTGAAAGCAGTTTTCCCAACTCGGTGATGGTCGTATCTAAAACAGGTGAAGGATTTTTGGAGAAAAAATCAATCACTTGCTTGCGCTGGTCAAGTTCAGCCTTTACCAAACGATCATGACCATAAACCTGTTCGAGAAATAGATTCGCAAAGTAGGTAGCAAACCCTTCGCTCAGCCATACGTGGTGCCAGTCCCGCTCGGTGGCTGAATTGCCAAACCACTGATGGGCAACTTCGTGCGCAATCAACGATTCAGCCAGCCCTTTTCCGGTAACGGAATTTTCTGAGTAAAAAATCGTGTTGGCATTCTCCAAGCCTCCCCAACGTGTTTTCGATTGAACATTTGCTAATTTCTTATAAGAATAGGCACCAATATGTGAATTGAAGAAATCCAGTACCCTTGTTGCTACAGCATAATCATGAAAACCTTCGGCTTTGTTTTGTGGAAACACCCAACTTTCCACGGGGATATCGTCCACCTTTCCAGCAAGTTCAGTTGCAAACCGGGCAATTCCAACTACCATTACCTTCGTGGGAATGGGCACTTCTTCCTGCCAACGAGTGAGTTTTCTTTTTTCATTGATGAAGCTCTCTTCAACCTTAATCCCATTCGCCACAACAGAATAGTGGAGCGGGGCCGAAACGATAAAATCCACTGACGCTTTATCGGATGGATGATCCACCACGGGTAGCCATTGATGGGCACGATCAGGCCAATTGTCTCCAAAGAACCCTCGATCACCATATTTATTTCTTCCGATAATCAATCCATCATTGGGGGTTCCTTGATATTTAATTCTAAAATTTAAAGTTTCGCTTTCCTTCGCAGGGGTCGATAGGGTTATGGCAAGCTTATCCTTGTTATGCGAAAAGCCAAGGTTATTGCCATTCAATAAAACCTCAACGGTCTCCATTCCTTTTCCCAAATCATTTTTGTTGGCCAGATCCAACTCAAAGAAGAAACTATTTTTTTTAAATAATACAGAAACTGTTGCCTCGCCATAAATCACATCCGTGCTGTCATTCACTTCCAGATAGAACTGGTAATGGATTACATCGATAAATCTATTGATGGGGTAAGGATCAGTTGCCTTTCCTGAAAAGGAAAAAAGAAGAACAACCCCTAATAAAAGAATCCTCGTTATCATTCAAATTAGATCTTATCCTAATAATAAAGTATTGTAAGCTTCATTCAACTTTTTATCAAATGTCCATAACGAGAGATTATATTTCAAAGAAGCTGATAAAATGTAGCTATCGATCAGGCCAATTCCTTTACCGAGTAATTTATAGCGAATTGAACTCTTCCCTGCATCAATAAACAATTCAGATTCATCAACCTTTAACAAGGTGTCCCAAAAGTCCAGAATTATTTTTTCTTCATTTTCATTTTTAATACCTTGAAGCAATTCGCCAAAAACGCAACTCAACGCAACTACTTCGTTGTTTTCAACCAATGTGTCTAGCTTGTCAATAAGGGGCTGGTTCGATCGTCTAAAAAAATCGATCCAGACTGAGGTGTCTACAGCGATCACAATTCACGATTTATTCTCCGGATATTTTCAGCGGTAAAATCCTTCGAAAATTCCAATGGACTTTGCTTTAATTTTTTTATAGCTTTTTTTAGCTTTTGTCGCTGAACATAATCACTTAATGCAATTTGAAGGCTTTCAGTAATATTTTTCCCTCCAGAAAATTTGCGCACCTCATTGATCATTTCCTCTGGCAGCAAGGCAGTTACTTTCATATCAGTGATTTTGGTAATTAAAAATACGATTAAGTATCGTATAAAAAAATCATATTCAAAAAATTCAATCAATTTAAAAAATCGAATTGCTCAATTTTTAATTTGCACTATCTTGCGCCCAATGGACAATTTTGTAGTTTCTGCACGTAAGTATCGCCCGCTTGGCTTTGATGAGGTGGTAGGGCAAGAACACATCACGACCACGCTCAAAAATGCCATTGACAATAATAAACTTGCACAAGCGCTGCTATTTTGTGGCCCTCGTGGTGTAGGGAAAACCACCTGCGCGCGCATTGTGGCCCGGCTCATCAACGGTTTTGAAGAAAAGGCGGAAGTCAATTCACTAAATATTTTTGAACTTGATGCAGCTTCCAACAACTCTGTAGAAGATATTCGAAGTCTGATAGACCAGGTGAGATACCCACCTCAGTTTGGTAAATTCAAAGTCTATATCATTGACGAGGTACACATGCTATCCAATGCAGCTTTCAATGCGTTTCTGAAGACACTGGAAGAACCGCCTTCGTATGCCATATTTATTTTGGCGACCACCGAAAAACACAAAGTAATTCCCACTATTTTATCCCGTTGCCAAATTTTTGATTTCAATCGGATTCAAGTATCCGACATTGCAAAACAGCTCAAAAAAATAGCCGACCGGGAAGGCGTTCAGGCAGAAGAAGAAGCTTTGCACCTAATCGCCCAAAAAGCCGATGGTGCCTTGCGCGATGGGCTTTCTATTTTCGATTTGATGGTGACCTTCTCCTCCAACCACAAAGTCACTTTCAATGATGTGCTTAATAATTTACACATCCTCGACTACGATTATTATTTTAAAATGGTCGATGGCCTGTTGGCCGAAAATACAAGCGGTCCGCTTTTGCTATTGGATGAGATCCTGAAAAAAGGATTTGACGGACAGAATTTTATCACAGGTTTGGGTGAGCATTTCCGCAATCTTCTGGTCTCACAAGATGCCCGAACGGTCACGCTGATGGAAGTCCCTGACAACATCAAACAAAAATATTTAACACAGGCTCAGGCTGCGTCACCTTCGCTCCTTCTTTCGTGGCTTAACATTGCAAGCACCTGCGACATCAATTATAAAGCCAGTCGGAACCAGCGGCTCCTGGTCGAACTGGGCTTGATGAAAATGGCTCATGTCAACTCCATTTTTAATCTCAACAGCAACTCTTCCTCTGGAGCAGGCTTAAAAAAAAAATTAATTTAGAGACGGCTGCCCCACAGTCGCCTGCCAAAAAAGAGACACAGGAAGCCTCTGCACCTGAAAACCCTCGGGCTGTGTCCCTACAAACCGAAAACGCTCTTCCGATTTCTGCACCTCTGCCCGTGCACTCACAGACAGAAACTCCACAGATCGAAACCCCAGCCCGTTCATCTTCACCTCGGCCTGTGTCCCCACAGGCCGAAACCTCAGCTCGTTCCGCACGACCAAAATCAACGTTCAATCTCAACTCGATTTTACAAGCGAAAGAAAAGCCCCCATCAGTGATCACACCTATTGAGGAGCCAAAACAAGTAAACCCGTTGACAGATGATCAACTGCGTGAAGCGTGGGCAGATTATGCCGCGTTGCGCAAAAATCAAGTGGCTGAATTTCACCTCCTTAGTCGCGAAGTGGATTTAAAGGGTTCGGTGGTTACCGTAGCCCTAGCAAATAGTGTTGAAGAACCGCTGCTACAATCCATGATGACCGATCTGGTGGCCTACCTTCGCACCCGGCTTGGCAACTCAACCATTAAGGTAGAAAGCGTCATGCAACAATCAGACATAAAAAAAATAGCCTATACGAATAAGGAAAAATTTGATTTGCTCGCTGAAAAAAATCCCATCCTCAGAGAACTAAAAGATCGATTAGGTTTAGATCCTGATTTTTAAAATTGACCCTAAATATGGAATTGAATAAGAAATCCTAATAAAACACAACAACCGCCTTAACCAAAAATTAAAGGTCATTTTCAAATTTTGAGTTGATTATGTTTAAAATGGAACTTTTTCTGTAATTTCAATAAAGAAAGTTCGTTTAGACTAAGGTCAACAGAACAAAATCTAAATGGCACACCATAAATTTTCCATTTTTTATGTGCTCGTTTTATTCATTGGTGGATGCGCTCGTGAAAATCCTTCGCCAATTAACCCAGATCCTCTTTTTGTAAATAATATCGGGGACAACCCCACGATTTATACCACCGGGGTTAGCGAAGGAGTAGCGATTTCCTGGAAAAATGGGATTGCCGATACTTTGAATGCGAATGCCTGGACTCAATCCGTATTTGTTTCTAATGACGATATCTACGTAGCCGGTTGGATGTGGGGCTCGAATAATAGAGCCATTGCAACGTATTGGAAAAATGGAAAACCGATTTTTCTTTCTGATTCTTCAAAGAATACCTACGCACAGTCCATTGTAGTTTCGGGCAAGGATGTTTATGTTGTAGGTTATGAAATGCAATCCAATTTAGGCAGTCCCTCAATTGCAAAATGTTGGAAAAATGGAGCTGTTACCTCATTTTCAACAACCGGATCAGGCTCAGTGGCAGTGGCGGCATTTGTTGCTGGCAGTAACATTTATGTTGCCGGATGGCAATGGTTTCCAAATAAGCAAGCAGTTGCAACGTATTGGAAAAACGGCAGCCCCACATCTCTCACTGATGGAAGTAGTCCAAGTATGGCAACATCTATTTTTGTTTCCGGAAGTGATGTTTATGTGGCCGGAACAGTTAATTATGAACTTGCTAATGTTTTTCCAGTTGGAGAAATTCATGGACTTGGAAAAGAAGGAATTGCTACGTATTGGAAAAATGATAATCCCGTTGAACTATCAAATAATGGCCGCGCCCAATCCATTTTTGTAAATGGCAATGACGTGTACGTGGCTGGATCTATTTATAGCAGCACAGTAAACGATATTACGCCACTTGGAAACGTAAACGGTGATTTGGCAGTATATTGGAAAAACAGTGTCCTCGTTAATTTAATTGACAATAATTTGAATTCATTAGCAAGTTCAATTTCGGTTACCGCAAATGGTGACGTGTACACAGCCGGCACGATCGATAATCAGGCAGTGTATTGGAAAAACAACAGTGTCGCTAAAACCTTTTCTCCAACCATCACCGGAGGAGGATCTTATCTCAATTCCATTTTTCTGACAAACTAAATAAAGTACGGCTCATTTTTTAAGGGCATTCGGCCTTTGCCATCTCCCAACCAATTAAACTTTTTTTACGCGCTGCGCTCCAGCGATATTCACCCAGCACGCCATCTTTGCGAATGACACGGTGACAAGGAATCAAATAAGCTATATGATTCGAGCCTACCGCTGAACCCACGGCTTGCATTGCCTTTGGGCTGCGTATAGAGGATGCAATGGTCTGATAAGTAGTGACCCTGCCCATCGGAATTTTCAGCAAGGCTTCCCACACTTTAATCTGAAAATTTGTGCCTTTCGCAAAAACACGAAGAGGCTGTTTACTATTGGTTCTATTAAAGATTTGATTAATGAACCCTCCAGTCATCTCCAAATCTTCATTAAAAACAGAATTATGCCAATGCGTTTTCATCTTCTCAAGTTCAATACGAGGCTCCGCATCGGTATCCAAGAACGAGAGCCAGCAAATTCCACGCTCGGTTACACCGATCAGGGCAAGTCCGAAAGTAGTTTCATAAAATCCGTGGTGGATTTGAATTCCAGAACCTTGCAGTTTATATTCCTGTGGCGTTACGGCTTCAAGTGTAGTAAACAAATCGTAGATCCTCGATTGGCTGGAAAGCCCTGCTTTCTCTGCCGCATCCATCAGGTTCTTTGATTCTTTCAGTTTTTCTTTCAAAAAGCCAACTGTAAGAAACTGTAAAAACCGCTTTGGGCTAATCCCTGCCCACTCCGTAAAAATACGTTGGAAATGAAAAGGCGAGAGATGAACTTGCTTGGCTACTTCATCCAGTTCCGGCTGCCGTTGAAAATTCTCTTCGAGATAGCGGATGGCTTGCTCAATTCGTTGGTAGTTGATATTGTTTTCAGTAGTCACGATCATAAAGCTATAATTTTTTTGATAACTCAAAGTTCCAGTAGCAAACGGTTTCTTTCAACCTGTTTCTTGCTTTGTTTATGGTGCTAGATACTCGAAGCTGGATACTAGAATCAAGTATCCCGTAAATAAGTGTTAATTTTATTTTTTTTGAAACTAACAATATATGCGACAAACCCTTTTGAGTGAAAGCGCTAATGAATTGAGTTATGAGATCCGTGAGATCGTGAAGAAGGCTGATATGGTGAAAGCGGCCGGACAACCTATTTCATGGGAGAACATTGGTGATCCGATTCAAAAAAACCACATCCTTCCTGAATGGATCAGGGAAGTCATCGCGGAGCTGGCTCGTCAAAATGATTCTTACAGCTATTGTCCCTCAAAGGGGATTTTAGAAACCCGGAAATTTTTGGCGTCTCAAACCAATCAACGTAACGGAGTCCAAATCACAGCGGATGACATTTGCTTTTTCAATGGACTTGGCGATGCCATTGGCAAAGTCTATCAATACATCACGCCTACCTCGCGCGTTATCGGCCCCTCCCCGGCCTACTCAACCCATTCCAGTGCAGAGGCAGCACATGCCAGTCACGAACCGCTCACGTACCGGCTTGACCCTAACAACAAATGGTATCCTGACCTAGAGGATTTATACAACAAAATAAAATACAACCCTAACGTGGTGGGCATCTTGCTCATCAATCCTGACAATCCAACGGGCATGGTATATCCGTTTGAAACATTGAAGCGCATTGTTGCCATCGCGCGCGAATTCAAACTCTTTTTGCTTTGCGATGAGATTTATCTGAACATCACTTACAATGGAGTAAAAACATACGCACTATCTGATATCATCGAAGACATTCCTGGTATAGCAATGAAAGGCATATCAAAAGAATTACCCTGGCCGGGCGCTCGATGCGGATGGATGGAGTATTATAATCGCAAGCGGGATGAAGACTTTAGCCGTTTGTGCCAAGCGATTGATAATGCTAAGATGATCGAAGTGTGTTCAACAAAGCTTCCTCAATTGGCCATCCCTAAAATACTGGGCGATCCCCGTTTTAAAATCTATCGCGAAGAAACCAACCAAAAAATTGGAAGACGGAGTAAAATTATCGCTGAGATTTTGGGATCGGTGCCGCAGCTTATGTTCAATGAAACTTTTGGAGCATTTTACAATACCATCATTTTTAAAGAAGGTACGTTGAAGCCGAACCAAAAAATGAAAATCGAAAATCTCGTTATCAAAAATTTGGTAGAAGGATGGGTAGATGAGAAAATCCAGTTCGACAAACGTTTCGTGTACTATTTATTGGGCGCCAAAGGAGTTTGTGTGGTGCCAATTTCTTCTTTCTGTTCTGAGCTGCAAGGCTTCCGGGTAACCTTGTTGGAAGAAGATGAAAACACCTTATTAAAAACGTTTACCTCCATTCGCGATGGGATTGTGGAGTACCTGAGTTCTTGAAGTTCGTCCGGTCGAATTTCTATACGTGGTTGGCAACTCACGATCTCGCGCATGAGCATAATGCACCTGTTCATCTGACTACTTATACCATTCCTATTTATCAACAAATTCCTACAACGCCTTACAAACAATATAATTTATTTTTTGATGGCCTTCGCCTTTCGTAAGTTTTCACGTACTCGAAACTTCACAATTTTGGCAATCAATTTCAAGGGAAGCGGTTGATCGAGCGGAAATTGAACCGAACCTTTTCCCATCTTGTATTTCGATAATTCTTTCTTAAATGCTTCATGACCGGATGGGATAGCATAAAAACCAAGGTGATTTTTGTATCCAGCAAAATAAACCAGCATACCATGAAACCGGTATGCCGACATTCCATAGCTGATTGTTTCTTCTGAAGCCGGAGCCGTTTTTTTTATGGTCGTTCGTACCTGTTCCAAAAGCCGCTGCATTTCTTTTGGGAAACTTTCAATATATTCATCAACGTCTTTCGACTTTTTCATTACTTCCATTTAAGCTTTAACAAGGACGTTCACTCAAGCACCTCGCATTTGAAGCCGCTTCAACCTATTCATTCATGATCGGCTTGGTGCAAATGCTATTACCGCCTACCCTCATTATTTTATCACAATCTTTAAGATCGAAATTTATTTTGAAGGCAATTATGCGGCCGTTTGTTTCAGTTTGTGGTAAAAGATGTATGACACTATTAGTAACGCAAAAAAGATTAAGGGCTCAAATGACCCTATTATAAATCCATCGACAGCCAGATGGCCAATCGTTGCAGAAAGCACATCGATCCCAAAAGCCACATACGCCCATTCTTTTATTCGTTTAGGAATCATCGGCAAGATTAAAATAAAGCCACCAATGAATTTAGCGATTCCTAACTCAAGGTGAAACCAATAGGGCATGCCGATGTGTTTAGTACCTTCAATGGCAAATGGTTGGGTAAGAAAAAATATTCCAGGCAAAATGAACAATGTTAAAAGCCCAGTTGTAGTCCAGTAAATGATTTTGATCGTTTTTGGTTTCATGGTTTTTTATGCGTTTACTAATTTTTCAATATCAAACTTCTTCATTTTCATAAATGCTTGCATCACTTTATGAGATTTCGTTGGATCACTCATCAGTTTACCTAAGATGGTAGGAACAATTTGCCACGATACACCAAATTTGTCTTTCAGCCAACCGCATTGATCTTCTCTTCCTCCGTCTGCAGTTAGCTCGTCCCAGTAATGATCAATTTCCTCCTGCGTTTCGCAGTCCACAACAAAGGATAAACCTTCATTGAAGGAAAAATCATGATCACCGGGCCCGTCCATAACAATGAAATCGTGATTGTTCAGTTTGAATTCTGAATACAAAACCTTTCCGGGTCCGTGTTCTTTCTCATCATAATGGAGCTGCGTTGTAACAGAAGAATTTTTGAATATCGAGGTATAAAGCTTAATGGCTTCGTCTGCGCGACCGAATTGCTTTCCGGTAAATAACATTGAGGGTGTTATTTGTTCTTTTAAATCGTCTTTTTCGGCAAGCGAAATCTGCCACGATAATCCAAACTTATCCTGAAGCCATCCATACCTTTCGCTCCAAGGATAAGTGTCTATTGCCATCAGTGCCTTTCCCCCCTCAAAAAGTCTACCCCAGATATCGTTGGTTTCTTCTTTTGTTTGGCAGGTAACAAAAAATGATATGGATTGATTTATTTTAAATTTTGGTCCTCCGTTTAATCCCATAATTTTCTTTCCATTCAATTCAAAGTTCACCACCAAAGGTGTGTCAATAGAAATTTTTGAGTTTTTAAAAATGGAGCAATAAAAATCGGCAGCGTCTTTGGCTTGGCCGTCAAACCATAAGCAGGGATAAATTGGATTTTTCATTGATGGCTGGTTTTTATGTTTACTTCGTATTACAATTAACCATCCATTGCACTCCATATTTATCAGTGCAGCTTCCATAATAAGCTCCCCAAAACATGTCTTGTAACTCCATGGTGACTTTACCTTCGGCTGAAAGTGCATCAAACAATCTCTTGGTTTCCTCCCTTGTGTCAGGTTCAAGATTGATGTGAACATTGTTGCCAAAATTCACATGAAACCCAAACGACTCAGGCGCATCGGTACCCATCAATGCGTGGCCTCCCGTAATCGGCAACTCAATGTGCATAATCAAATTTTTATCCGATTCTGATAACGGAGGCATGCCCTCCTGAGGCGGGATGTCGCGAAAGCGATTGATGCCTCCGCTAAATTCACCACCGAATACTTTTTTGTAAAAATTGAATGCTTCCTCAGTGTTACGACCGAAGTTCAAGTAGGTGCTTACTCGTGCCATAATGTTATTGGTTTATGTATTCTTAATTTGATTCTGCGTATTTTTTGAAGTTATCCAAAATTGCCTGCCATCCACCTTTTTGCATTTCCACAGGATTTTCATTCTCAGCTTCAAAGGTTTCGACCACTTTTGTAATCTTACCTTGGGTTGAGAAAACAATTTTCACTTTTCTCCCATCGCCCAAGGTATAGGCAATCACTTGATGCATTTTCACCTCATCATAAAAACCAAAGAAATCAAAGCCAAAACTTCCGTCTTTGGCTTCCATACGTGACGTGAATTTTCCACCCACACGCAAATCATTTTCAGCACGAGGTGTGTGCCAGTCGGGTGAGGCGTTGTTCCATTTTGTGATGTGCGCTGGTTCAGTCCAATATTCCCATAATTTTCCTATGGGAACATTGATGGTGGCTTCAATCGTGATCTGTGTCTTGCCTGTTGCTTCCATAATGATGAGTTGATTGTCAGTTGAGATAATTATTGAAAAGTAATTTCATTTCTGATGTAGGCTTATTCCATTTCCATCCAGGTCTTTCAGCCAGCAGAACTTACCCCATGGTGTTTCGTCTACTTTCCCAAGTTCCATTCCTTTGGCTTTCACTTCTTTTATTTCTTTTTCAAGGTCTTCGGTTTCACAAATGACTCCGTGAAACGTAGAAAGGGCAATGGATGTAGGTTGGCCTGGCAACCCCAACTGAATCCAGGTTTGACCGTGTTCCGCAGGTGCTTCCATAATTATCTTAAAACCGAGGTTCAAGTAAAAACTTTTGGCTTTCTGTTGATCGGACACAGGGATCATAATGATTTCAATTGTCTTCATTTCTATCGGGTATAAAGTTCAAAAATTTATGCCTATTGTTTTAAAATAGTTTCACCATACACATCACTTCGTCACCCTGGTAACGCTCCACACAAGGAAACGTAATGTCAAAGTCCGTGCTGGTAATTTTACGAAAAGCTACACCTATTTGAGTTTCATCTTTCTTCCAATTCTTTACAGTCTCGGTCAGATACTTGCCTTTCGTCATGATAAATTCTTCACATCCTAGTTTGTTGCCTTCTCCTTCAAAAAATTCCTGAACGGCCGCCTTGTAAACAAAGGTTCCATCCCTGTCCTCATACGAAATTCCAAAAAAGCTTCTCCCTTCCGTGGAGGGCAGTTTATTAATAAGTTCGGCAAATGACTGTTTTATTTCATAAGGAAAGGATTTTGCAGTAACGCAAAAAATGGTCTTGTCCTCCGGCATAACATATGTCTCCATTGGGTTGTCCTTTTTGTTTCAGCAAACTTAGCCACCAACCTGGAATTAGAACAGGTGTAAATACGGCAATCTATGGGGTTGATTGCGACAATCTCCTTTTTTACCTTTGACGAGTAGGATTACCTCTCTACCCTTGAAGAACCAAACGCTAACATAAACAAGCATGCCATGAAACATCTATCCATACTCGTGCCTAAAGGTGCTGTCGCCTTAGGCTGCATTGAAGGTTCATTTATTTTATTCAATAAAGTGAATGATTTCCTGCAAAGCGTAGGAAAGCCCTCGCTGTTCAAAGTTCAGCTGGTCGGCTTAACGAAAAGTGCTCAAGTCTACGATAAGTTTTTTTCCGTTACACCGGATTGCAGCATCAAAGAAGTGAAAAATACTGATCTAATTATCATTCCGGTCGTAAATGGAGAAAAGGAAAAGGTGATCGCTGATAACCAAGCCTTCTTGCCCTGGATCGTCAAGCATCACAATAACGGCACCGAAGTTGCCAGCCTTTGTGTCGGGGCGTTCTTGTTGGCCGCTACGGGCATGATGAAAGGCAAGAAATGTTCGACCCATTGGGGCGCTTGTGAGGAATTTAGGAAAATGTTTCCCGATGTCGAACTAGTGTCAGATAAAATCATTACCGATCAGGATGGGCTTTATTCAAGCGGAGGAGCCAACTCCTTCTGGAATTTACTTTTGTATCTCCTCGAAAAATATACCGACCGTCAAATGGCAATTTTATTTTCAAAATATTATGCCATAGAGATTGATCGTGGCACACAATCACCTTTCACCATCTTTCAAGGACAGAAGGATCACGAAGATGATTCTATCAAAAAAGCGCAAGAATTCATTGAGAAAAATTTTCAAGAAAAAATCACGGTAGACCAATTGGCCTCCTTGCTCGCCATCGGCAGGAGAAATTTAGAACGAAGGTTTAAGAAAGCGACTTCCAACTCGGTGATCGAATACATGCAGCGAGTAAAAATTGAGGCGGCCAAAAAAACGCTTGAGTCTTCGCGCGAAAATGTGAACGAAGTGATGTATAAAGTTGGCTACACCGACACGAAAGCCTTTCGGATTACGTTCAAAAAAATTACAGGACTTTCACCTATTCAATATCGTAGCAAATATAACCGAGAGTTAATGGTTCTTAGTTAGGTGCAATTAGACCGCCATTGATTTAAAGGTTGGAGGCCTTCTATTTTTTGAAACCTGCTCATAAGCATAAGCAATCTGGATCAACGTTCCATCTGAAAAGGCTCTTCCAAAAAAGGATAATCCAATCGGTAAATCAAAAACAAAACCCATTGGCACTGTAATATGTGGATAGCCGGCTATGGCAGCTGGACCAGAAAATCCATAGCCGGTGCCGTAATCGCCATTGATCCAATCGGTGCACCACGAAGGCCCAAATGATGGGCCGCTGATCGCGTCTAATTTTCCTTTGGCCATCAAGTCATCAATCCCGTTTCGCGTAACCGTTAGAATATGATTGAGTGCGTCCTTGTATTCTTTGGAGTTGAGATCTCCTTTTTCTTCTGAACTTTCCAAAATGTCTTGTTTGAAATATGGCATCGCTTTTGGTCCATTTTGTTTGTTGAATTCAATCAACTCCTTTAATGATTTCACTTTGCCATTCGCGTTCTTTAAATAAGCATTCAAACCCTCTTTAAATTCATATTCTAAAACTTTGAATTCATCCTCGCCAATACCTTTTATCTCTTTCAGAAAATCAACCTCCACTATCTCTGCGCCTTTGCTTTTCATCTGTTCAATGGCTTTTTGCAAAAGGGCGTCCACGCCCTCATGCACTTTCAAATACGATTTTTCAATCCCAATCCGCTTGCCTTGAAGGCCACTAACTTCAAGATATTTTGAATAATCCTTTTCTGTCTTGCCTTCGCTCAATTTTGTTATTAAGTCATTCTCATCCATCCCCGTCAATGCGCCCAACAGAATAGCAGCGTCAGTGACCGTTCTTGCCATCGGTCCTGCGGTATCTTGTGTTACAGATATTGGAATAATGCCTGATCGACTCCATAGACCTACAGTTGGCTTAATGCCAACAACACCATTTATAGATGACGGGCAGATAATTGAACCGTTCGTTTCGGTGCCAATCGCTACCGCGCAGAAATTCGCAGCCACAGCTGCCCCGGAACCTGCGCTTGACCCACATGGGTTTCGTTCCAACACGTACGGATTTTTAGTCTGGCCTCCACGGCTGCTCCACCCGCTTGAGGAACGATTGGATCGAAAGTTTGCCCACTCACTCAAATTTGTTTTCCCTAGTAACACCGCACCGGCTTCGCGCAATTTTGAAATGATAAATGCATCTTTTGAAGCGCGATTACCTTCCATCGCTATTGAACCAGCGGTGGTTAGCATTTGATCAGCTGTATCAATATTGTCTTTGATAAGTACAGGAATTCCGTGGAGAGGACCGCGCACTTTATTTTCATTTCGTTCCTTATCCAATTGCTCGGCTATCGAAAGGGCATCCGGATTAAGTTCGATCACCGAATTAATTTTCGGGCCATTTTTATCAAACCGTTCAATTTTCTTTAAATAATATTCTGTCAGCGCCTTAGCTGTCAATTCCCCCGACTGCAATTTACCCTGCAAGTCTGCGATGGTCATTTCATCCAAATTGATTCCTGGAGTATTAGAAAGTGGAGTTGCCTTTTTAGTAGTACACGCATCCAATGCCCAGGGGAGCATCAAAGCGGTAATGGAGGTGTTGCGGAGGAATGTTCTTCGTTGCATAGAGTGATCTTTTGGAAATTCAAATGAAAATATTCACCAGATACTTATCACGGATGTTTCTGTAATTATACAAATCAGAATCCACGCTGGCTACTTCAGAAATGTTTCTTACTTCTGAGGCAACAATCAATGTAGCGTCTGCCAGATCCATCGGCACATCTATAAATTTTTCAGTTAATTCGATTATTCTGACGAGATGATAATGCTGCAACTCTAAAATCTCCAAGCCTCCACGATTGATCCATTTTAAAAAATTGATCTGCGTTTTCGTGCTGAACCCCAGCATGTGGGACACCTCCGTGATTACGGGCCAAGTGGTAAACAATGATCCTTCAAAATTCTTCAGAAAAGAAATCGCTCGCTTATGGTATTGATCGTTTTTATCAAACAGCGCTATTAACGGACCGGCATCAATGAGCGTTTTTCGCACGGAGTTCATTTTTCAATTTTTGCTTGTACGATACCGATAGGTCAGACGAGCTACTTCCCTCCAGCCCAAATAAATCTACACCTGCGTCATAAGCACTCTTCGATCTTCTCTTTTGTGATAAATACAAGGCTATCGCTTCTTTCACCACTGCAGATTTGGTAATCCCTTCATCCTCACAGTAACGGGCAAGTTGTTTATCTGTATCCTCAGAAAGCCTGATAGTCAACATGAGTATTAAGTAATTTGTATTACAAATGTAATACAAATTGTTTTGACTAATCAAAATTTCCGATTCATTTTTTTGCTAGCTTGGTCACTTCATTATTTCTTAAGCGCTTCAAAGTAGGAGCAACTGAATGCTGCATATTGGTTTCCCTATCCCCAGATCTTGACGCTCTCACTATAGTTATTGCAATAACTGTTGCGCTCCTCTTGGGGATGGCAAAAACTGGAGTGCACGGAGCAGGTATGCTGTCAGTCCCCCTGCTTGCCATTGCCTTTGGCGGAAAGCAATCCAGCGGTCTTATTCTGCCAATGTTACTCGTAGCGGATGTTTTCGGAGTGTGGTACTACCACCGTCATGCTTCATTCAGCCATTTGAAAATCTTATTCCCATGGGCAGCTGCTGGTGTTGTGGCTGGTAGTCTTGCCGGAAATTTTATTGATGACGAAGTCTTCAAGGTCATTATGGCGATTACGATTTTTTCAAGCCTAAGCGTTATGATCTGGATGGAGTTCGGTGGCCGTGAAAAAATTCCAGAAAGCGTTTACTTTGGAGTGATTGCAGGTTTTCTTGGGGGTTTCACCTCTATGATCGGCAACCTTGCAGGTACAGTGATGGCTGTCTATTTTTTAAGTATGAAGCTTCCAAAAAATAATTTTATTGGTACAGTCGCTTGGTTTTTTTTGGTAATGAATTGGTTTAAGGTACCCTTTCATATATGGGTTTGGCATACTATTAAACCCGACTCCTGGCTTGTTGCCCTAACGTTAACTCCAGCCATTATTCTTGGCGCATACCTCGGCATTCATTTAGTTAAAAAAATGAACGACCGCAACTATAGATGGTTTATAATCAGCATGACCTTAGTAGCTGCGATAGTTATGGTCTTGAGATGATAACTTATCAGTCTTCACTATCTCATTCGACAAAAATTAAAAAGGCTGTCAAATGACAGCCTTTTCAATAAAACAACAATTTTTAAATAACTCTAGTACGGAGTTGAAAATGAAGCAACGGGATCATAAAGACCAACTGTACCCGTTGCAATCAAAGCTGCACAATTTGGATTGGTGTTCGTTTCAATTTGAGAATACAAATACCGTCTTGGAAAGTCCGTTTTTCCGGGGGGGAGTTGTGTATTCAGGAAGTTACCAGTTCTCCTCATATCCGTATACCCTTCGATTTGCCCGATGAGGGTAAAATACCTTTCCTCTAAAATTTCTCTTAACAAAGCTTGATTTTGTGTATCCGTCCCATTATTGTCCATTCCAGCGGGTGCAAAATCTGCCAAAACATAAGGCAAATAGAACCCTCCACCCAAATCAGGGTCGCTGATATAACCAGTGCTCGTACCATATTGAGCCCCTGTATTATAGTATGCACGAAGCGAATTAAGTGCAGCTAATGCATTTGTAGGATCAGGAGCGGCCTGCTTCATGTAGGCTTCTGCTAAGATCAATTGGTTTTCCTGAAAAGTTAAAATTGGGAATGACGTTACCCCTCCAAAAAATCCATCGTACTCAATTGGGGTACCCCAATCAAAATTACACAGTACATTAGGATCGTATTTAGCGCCAGTGTTAAGACCGCCCCAATATGCTGCTGGAGCAAAATAATAATTCAGCCTTCCATTTTCATTGGTTTTTGCATTACCCCGGTAATTGGGCTCATTTACATCCAAAAAAGTGGGACAACTAGCAGCATTATCCGCCATATACCCAGGCCTGTCGTAGGTAAGAAATGAATAATAAAGATTGAAAGTTTGTCCATAGGCACTTCCGTGAGGTGCCATCATATTGCCAGACGCACTGCTAATCCCTTGATTAGCATGAATGATCGCATTAGCATAATCACGGGTATGAAGATACAAACGAGCTTTGACTGTATGAGCTGCAGCAATCCAATTCGCTGTGCTTCCCGAATACAAAAAATCAGCCGTTGAATTAATGCTTCCCGAAAGCTGCAAATTTGCAATTGCTGAATCAAGCAACACTTGTGCATCTGCATAAACTGATGCCTGCGTGTCGAATTTCGGTGTGGTTATCTTTGGATATTGTGAGATCTGGGAGTAGGGCACATCGCCCCACATATCAGCAGCCGTGCCAATACACATGCCTTCAATCACCTGTGCAAGTCCAACTACTGAATTATTATTCAACGCACGGGCTTGGCTTTTAATAATCTTGGTGTTATTAAATATAGCTGTGTAAATTGTCACCCACTGTTGATCATAGTCTTGACCGGAAGTAACAAAAGAATACAAGCCTGTGTATTGCCTGTCTTCACCATCAAAATACTGTGCCCATAAACCAGATAACCTTGCGATGTCCCCTTCGTAGACTCCCATCAAAGAAACCTCCACTCCACTGATATAATTTGCCGTGGGCACTTGCGAACCATTTGTAATGTTCACTGGATCGGTAGAAAGATTGTCAGTCAAATTTGTACAGTTGTTGGTAAGCCCAATCATTGCAATGGCGCATACCGCTGTCACTATTCTGAATTTAAATATATTTTTCATAATCATTTTCGGTTTTAGGTTAATAAGTGACCGTCAATTTGAAGATATAAGACTTCGTGTTTGGATTTTGGAAATAATCCAGTCCGCGTCCATTAGAAGCTCCGGTCAAATTCGTATCGGGATCTATTCCTTGATAAGGTGTCCACAACAACAAGTTTCTACCTGTTAGGCCAAAAGAAACTGACTGCAACTTAGTTGCCGCTTTGAACCCGGGTGAGTTTAGGCTATAAGAAAGAGTTAATTCGCGTAGCCTTGTCCACGACATATCTTGAACAAAAGGTCCATTGACATTGAACCCATTTCCACCACCTCTATACCATGCCTGATCAAGTGCTACATTTCCCTGACCAAAGTCCTTAAGCGTGCCACGGAAGGTGTAAGTACCATCTGAATTAGCCGTAGACCTCGAACTGGTAGCGATGGTAGCACCATCATAAGTTTTTATATTGGCGGCATCAGCTCCACTTACAGTAGTCGTTGAGGCGGAATATTTTGTAGTGCCAAAATTAAATAAAGCTCCCTGAGTACCATTCCACATTTGGCCACCGACCGAGGCATCAAAGAGTACATACAAGTTCAAACCCTTATACGAGATTGTATTCCCCATACTTACCCTGTAGTCAGGATTGGGGTTACCAATTGCACCCGTATTTGAGTCCACATAAGCAAAGCCTGGGGAGCTTGGATCGATATAATAACTCCCATCCGTGTTTCTTTGATACTGCGTACCCCATAAAGTTCCAAGTGCGTGCCCTTTTGCGGCTACTGAAGCACCGTCTGTAAACCCTGCCAAGTAAACATATTGTGCACCGGCAAGATTAGTCACCATGTTGCGATAAGTAAACCAAATTACATTCGTGTTCCAGGTAAGCCCATTGGCCAATTTCAGCCAGGTTGCCCCCAAAGAAAGTTCGAGTCCTTTATTTTCAATAACTCCAGCATTACTGATAAAATTTGAAAATCCGGTAGTAGGAGCTAACTGCGATTGTAGGATCGCATCCGTAGTCTGGTTGTAATAGGCAGTGGCACTGAAATTAATTCTGTCATTTAAAAACCTTAAATCTGTCCCTACTTCTACTTCATGTTTTCGCTCGGGTTTGATTTTAGGGTTGCCCGCAATAGCAGAAATAGCATAGCCCCCAATCCCATAGTTTGTTGCTTGTAAACTTGGACCCCAAGAATCATTATAAGCTTGTGTATTGTATTGAGTCAAGTTCTGATAAGGATCAGGTTGTTTCCCCACGATCCCGGCAGATGCCCGCAATTTCCCAAAGCTGAAAAAATCGCCAGTGCCCGTCATTTTAGAGAATTGCCAAGACGCGGTTGCCGAAGGGTAGAAAAACAAGCTCTGCGCCTGAGGCCCAAATGTTGAAGCCGATTCGGCACGCCCAGTAAGACTTAGGTTAATCTGATTGGCAATATCCATATTGGCTTGCATAAACCCTGCTGAAGTCCTTATAGTCTGAGCTGAATTGAATGCGACCCTATTAGAGGCAGGAGTATTACCAAGATTGGGTGGTGCCAATGGTGCTATAAAATTGGTGCCGTTTGCCCCTACATTATTATATTGTCTATTGTTATAATTAAACCCTAGTAAAAGATTGCCGGAAAAAGAATCAGAGAATTTTTTCCTCATGTTGGCATACAGATTGGTATTGAACTGTGATTCCTGAACATATTGTTCGGTATAACTTCCAGTTAGATTTGTTGCTGAACCATAAGCAATAAAGTCTGTCCTTCGGTCAGTATAGGTGTCCAATCCTGAATTTGCACGCAAAGTCAACCAGTCATTTACATCGTACGCTAGTTCGAAATTTCCTAAAAACCGGTTCACCACTGAAAAGCTTCTGTTCTTGTTGATTGTCCAAAACGGATTGTCATATCCTGGACTTGAAGATGATCCAATTGGATTTCGATAGGAGACTTGCCTACCTGCAACCACTACCCCACCGCCAGCAGGATGATAATCACCGATATATTGAGAGTTATCAAAATCAGGTGAAGTACGAAGCATACCGAGTAACAAACCGGAGGTATTGCTACCTTGTTGAATCCGATTGGATCGAGTATTAGTATAATTCATATTTACCGTGGCATGAAGTTTTTTTGTTAATTCAGTCGTGATATTGAAACGACCCACATTCTTATCATAATTACTGTTTAGCTTAATGATACCTTCCTGAGAAAGGTTTTGGTAGCTCGCTAAAAATTGAGTTTTCTCATTGCCGCTGCTGAGCTGAATTCCGTGATCAACATAATGACCCGTTTGAAAAACATCCTTAGTATGATCATAAACAGTTTGAGAGTTTTTCCCTCCATGGATGTTAGTCGCTGAACCAGAACCTATTGCTTGTCGCTTAGATCCATCTGGAAATTGAACAAAAGCCGTACTTGATGTGTTCGTATCTGTACCCCCAGTACGCCCTGCAATCGGATCTCCATAGCTTGCACTACTACCGAAACCATAGCGGCCACTGAGACCTTGTCCGAAGGTAGTTTGTAATTCAGGCATTTTGTTTACCTGATCAAAAGACACCGTTCCTGAGTAAGAAATATTGAATTTACCTTGTGTATTTTTTCCTTTTTTGGTTGTGATCACAATAACCCCGTTCGCAGCACGGCTTCCCCAAAGCGCAGCCCCCGCAGCACTTTTGATAATTTCCATGCTCGCTATGTCAGCAGGATTAATATCATTTAATCGAGACTGTTGCTGCACACCAGCCGTGTTAGACCCAAGGCTGCTGTTATACATGGGCATACCATCGATCACAATTAAGGGTTGAAGATCACCTGTAATGGTGCTTTGGCCTCTCAACTGAATGTAAGAGCCTGCACCGGGGTCACCGCCATTTCTGGTAATGATCACTCCGGCAGCCTTTCCGGCCATACCATTAATAACGCCAACTTCACCAGACTGCACTATAGCAGAACCTGTTACTGTTGATTGCGCAATTCCCAACTTATCCTTGGCGACACCTTCACCAATGGCATTGACAACAACTTCTTGCAGCTGAGTTATATCAAGGGCCATTTCCACGTCAATAATTGATCGCGCGCCAACCTCTTCTTCATGGCTGGCCATTCCGATAAAAGAAAATGACAAAAATCCGCCAGAAGCAGGAACCGTTATCTTATAATTACCTTCAGCATCGGTAACCGTTCCGTTAGTTGTTCCTTTTACAACTACGTTTACACCTGGTAAAGATGAGGCATCATCAGCTGATGTCACTTTTCCAGTTACCACCCGGTCTTGCGCCCAGACGCTAAGCACAAAGCCGAATGAGAAGCACACTAGTAAAAACTTCTTCATATTTTTTGGGTTAGGTTAAAATTTAAAAAGTAGAGATGCTAACAAATGATTCCTCAAATGTTTTCTATTCTCTTCCTTGCAAAGTTGCTCCATCAAGAATAATTTTTTATCCCACAGAATGGGGTAAATTAGATATAGCTTATTGTATATTAGGGTTACTTCATCTACTCCATCCTGTTTTGATTCGATTTATTTCCCTGTTTAATCGTAACTTAAGTTGATGCAGTTCTTTTATTATAATAAAGGACTGGCTATTTGAAAAGATGATGACTAATACTGCATTATGAGGTATCAGTCCCTATTGCAAATACCACAAAGTAGGGTTTGTTTTGAATAAGGGAATTAGTCGAGTTTTGCCCTCAATTGAATTCTTCCATAAGGTTTAGGAAGGTTAATTAAATTAAGAAAAAAACCTCGAAAGGCGTTCGAGGTTTTTTTATTGGCGCTAGTCTAATTTTTTAACTAAATGTATTTGTTGTCGGTAGCGATCTTGATGGCTTCTGATTTATTATTCACCTGGAGTTTCCCATAAATATTTCGAATGTGGGTTCGGACAGTTTCTCGGGAAATGAAGAGAACATCAGAAATTTGCGTATAGGTATTTCCTTCAGCCATCAATTGAAGAACCTCTTTTTCTCTATTGGTGAGTGGTGAGTTGACATTCAAATGAAAATTATGAATGACCATTTTAGCGATTTTTGTGCTCATTGGCGCCCCGCCTTTTGCAATCTCATCTAACGCAGTAAGCAATTCGATATAGTTAGCACTTTTTGTAATGTAACCTGATGCACCAGCCTTAAGCGCATCAAACACCAACTCATTATCTTCATAAATCGTTACCATTACAACCTCCACATGAGGGTACTTCTCCTTAATGATTTCAGTGGCTTTCACCCCATTAAGATTTGGAAGTTCAATGTCCATCAGAACAATTTCAACCTTTTTCCTAATCATCTCGGTAAGCGCATCTTCCGCAGAAGAATAACTTCCCACCACTACAAATTTATCTGAGCTGTTGACGATGTGCGTATACGATTCGAGCAAAATCTTATCATCTTCAACTATCGCTACTCTTTTTTTAAATGTCATAACGCTAAATATTAAGTAGTAAGCTAATTTTTGTTCCTTTAGAGTCTGAGTCAATGGTAAAAACACCATGTATCCTCCTACTTCTCAATGCCATATTTGAAATACCCCCACGGCTATTATTTAGCGTTTCGGGCGAAATACCTACACCATCGTCCGTCAAAGTTATACTAAGTAGCGAATTTATTTTTTCAAATCGCAAAACCACTTGGGTTGAAGTTGAATATTTAAACGCATTGGTCAAGGCTTCTTTAAAAATAAAATTGACTTGTCTCCCCACACCTACGGATAAAATGACGTCTTCTTGAAACTGATAAAAGGCGCGGAATTCAATATTCTTCTCATGCAAAAGTCGATCACCGAAATCCTTCAAGTGAATATACAAATTTTGAGCAGTATCGTTTTGTCTATCCAAGGACCAGATAAAATCCTTTGTTCCACTTATTAAATTTTTTGTCGTCTCCTCAATCCTTACCAAGAACAGATTTGCATTGGATGGATCCATTTTTATTAAACTAATAAAATTAATAATTCGAGCCAATTGATTTCCGAGCTCGTCATGAAAATCAATTCCAATCTCCTTCCTTACGTTAATTAAAATGTCTTGTTTTATTTTCTCTTGCTGCATCAAGTTGGCCACTCTAAATTTTACGTTGTAATAAAAGGCTCCTCCAATCGCCACGATTGCTAAAAAGAATATGACTACAATAAATAGCGGGGTTAAATAAAAAGGCGGTGAAATAGTAAAGGGGTACTCTAAAGGTGTTGTGATCCATTGCCCATTATGATCTCTGGCTAATACTTTAAACTTGTAATTTCCAGGCTTTAAATTTAGATAGGTCACTTCCGGCACTCTGGTAGACTGTGACCACTGTTTATCTTGTCCTGTTAAAAGGTATTTATAAGAGGTTGTGGTCGGATATTTTTTTGATACCTTGGCAAAAGAGAATTTAACTGAATTCTTATCAAATGGCAATTTGGGATACAATGGAATATGGAAAAGACCGCTGTTTCCTTTTGCATACATTTCCAAAGTAAATTGAGCGTTTACCAATTCAACCTTCGTGAAGTGCAATGGGTACTCAGGAAGTACATCAAGGTCAATTTCTGAAAATCCATACAAACCATCAACCATTCCAAAATATTCTTTTCCGTTATTGAAAAACCCAATGTTGGATTCAAGTCCTTCTAACCCATGATCCTGAGTGAAATGCAAGTATTCCTGAAGATCAAAATCCTTATTAAATCCGATCCGTTCAATTCCTTTATCGCTTCCAATCCACAACAAATTTTCTTTATCAACAATTAAAAAGAAAATAATATCCGAGGCCAATCCGTTATTTTTTGAATAATATTTAGTTGAATTGTTTTCAAGATTGTAAATACATATGCCCATGCCTTCAGAGCCTATAATCAAGTATTTGTCTTTATACAGAACCATGGAGTAAATAGCTGTACTGTCAAATTTAGGAACGATCTTGGTAATCTTACCATCTTGAATTTCACTAACGCCAGAAGTTGTACCAATCATTATTCGATTCCATTGGGGGAGTCTCTTAATATTCAAAACCCATTCCAAAAATAAATCCGAGTCGTTAACTATGGCCTTGCCCCGAGCAAATTCTATGGATGAAAGTCCGGCCTTCGAGCCAATCCAAAGTCTATTTTTTACTTCATCGAACTCTATATCCTCCACTGAGCCAACTCGATTTGCATCAACTACCGAAAATAATCTTTTGTTGGAATCAATTCTTACAATCCCAAAATCCCCAGATACCCATACCTCCTTGTTATTTGTTTTTTTTATAGCGGAAACTTTAACATGCTTTCCCAAATTGAAACGATTTACAACCCTACCATTCCGTAGCACTTCAAGACCGTGCTCACGCGTAGCAAGCCATAATTCTCTTTCCTTTCCTGAAATGGCTGTCACCACGCCATTCCTCACCAGTTCAAAAATATTTCTGGAGTACTTTATCAACCCTTTTCCTTCCGTGCCAAACCAAATGTTACCTTCAGAATCTGTAAGGCAATCAAGAACCCTTACATTCACGGAAAGTGTATCTGTGACGGAGAGGATGGCATTTCTATCAATCTTTGTAAGGTTGTGGTGATTGGAAACCCATGAGCTTTTAAATTCTTGATCGGTAAGAACTATTGGATAGTTAAGTTTCGGCTCAATTAACTTCAACTCCGTAAGCGACCAAATATAAGCCCCCTTAGAGGAAATGATGTTGATCTGGTTTTGGAATGGGAACAAATTATAAATCTCACCTAATGGAGTTAGGTTGACATAATCAACACTGTTAATACCCCTTCGGATAAGAATGTTGTTGGAATTAAGTTGGTAATACCATTGATAAGAATCGGAAAAAATATTCTGAATTTGTATTTGATTGTGTGTCGAAGAAATTGAAGGATAAAGAGTATCATGAACTACCCTCACTAACTTATGGTTTTTGTCCAGCGAAAAAATCGTGTCATTAAATTCCACAATGTTCACAGAGGCACCACTGGAACTATAAAAGTTCTTAAATTTTTGCCCATCAAATTTTGAAAGACCCTTTCGCGTTCCGGCCCAGACATTTCCCTTTTTATCGACAAAGACTTTTGAAATGGTATTACTTGACAGTCCATCTTCGAGGTTGTACGTAACAAATGTTTTACCATCAAATCGGGCAAGTCCACCACCCCGCGTGCCTATCCATAAATATCCATTTATCTTATCCTCAGAAATACTGGTCACTTCAGATTGTGGCAGACCTTTACTTACTGTAAAGAAGGTTTTAGAATATTTCTGACCGAAGAGGTGAGGAACCTGGATGCTAAGAAGCACTAAAATAAAAACAATTATTTTGGTCACATTCAAATTTAGTCAGATATAATGATAGTTAAAAAATACACCAAAATTGACTTTGCTAATCCATCATGACAAACTGTAAATCTCCGATAATATAAAATCAGTTTTAGAAGTGCCGTTTTTTATCGATCTTTATTTTGATCATTTATTCTCAAAAAACGCATGAAAAGGAGAAAATTCATTTTTAATAATCTTGCAGCTTTTGGCGCTTCATTAGCGTGGTCAGCGAGTACGGCCCATGAACTGGGCATGCCTGCTAGCCAACCCTTCAAACTCAACTATGCTCCACATGATGGCATGTTTAAAACTTCAGCGGGTACTGACTTTGTGGAACAAGTCAAATTCATGGCCGATCAAGGATTTCGATCTGTAGAAGACAACGGAATGCTATCCAGAAGTAATACTGAGCAAGAAAAAATCGGCAAAACATTGACCGAACTGAAAATGACAATGGGCGTCTTTGTGGTTGATGGCGGAGACAATTGGAAAACTTCATTAACAACTGGGAAGCAAGAATTCAAAGACAACTTTTTAAAGACATGTCAACAGTGTGTGGAGGTGGCTAAACGGGTGAATGCAAAGTGGATGACAGTAGTTCCTGGTTTTTATGAGAACCATCTTCCACATGAAATGCAAACAGCCAACGTTATTGATGCACTTAGGCGGGCCGCTGATATCTTTGAACCACACGGACTCGTTATGGTGCTTGAACCATTAAGTGATACACCCGAATTATTTTTGCGACATTCCTACCAAACCTTTATGATTTGCAAGGCCGTTAACAGCCCGTCATGCAAAATTTTGTTTGACATGTTCCATATGCAGCGCAACGAAGGGAATATTATGAATAACATCGATTTATGCTGGGACGAAATTGGTTACCTCCAAATTGGTGACAATCCCGGTAGAAATGAGCCAACGACTGGTGAGATGAATTATAAAAATATCTTCAAGCACATTTACGAAAAAGGGTACAAAGGCATATTAGGAATGGAGCACGGCAATTCAAAAAAAGACAAAGAAGGTGAGGCATCCGTTATCGCTGCCTACCGACTGTGCGATAGTTTTTAACACGCTAAAATATTTCTTCATTTTAATTTCTAAAATAAACCAATATGGGCATTCATAAAAAATCACGCAGGGAGTTTGTAAAACAATCTTCCCTATTAGCTGGAAGTTTAGCTACTATGCCGATGATAGCAAACGCTAATTTCTTCAACACCGAATTTGATGATACCATTAAGGTGGCTTTGGTAGGTTGCGGTGGTCGTGGAACAGGCGCTGCCCGACAAGCCTTGCTTACGAAGCAAAATGTAAAACTCGTTGCTATGGCTGATGCCTTTAAAGATCGCTTAGATGATTCGTTTAAAAATCTAACCGCAGCAGACGCAAAAGGTAGTGCAAAGGATCGAGTTGCTGTGCCTGAAGAAAATAAATTTGTAGGATTTGATGCTTATAAAAAAGCTATTGCCTTATCCGATGTGGTTATACTCACTACACCTCCAGGATTCCGACCCATTCATTTTGAAGAAGCCGTAAAGCAAGGCAAGCAAATTTTTATGGAGAAGCCGGTTGCCACTGACCCAGCAGGAATAAAGAGAATTCTGGAAACCGCTGAAATTGCTAAGAAGAAAAAATTGAATGTGGTTGTCGGACTGCAACGGCATTACCAAAATTCATATCGAGAGTTATATAAAAAGTTTAAGGAAGGAGTGATTGGAGATATTGTTTCTGCTCAAGCTTGGTGGAATGACAGCGGAGTTTGGGTAAATCCAAAAAAGCCTGGCCAAACAGAAATGGAATACCAAATGCGTAATTGGTATTATTTCAATTGGCTTTGCGGGGATCATATTGTAGAACAACATATTCATAACCTTGATGTGATCAATTGGTTCAAAGGAAGCTACCCGGTGCAAGCTCAAGGTATGGGCGGACGTGAAGTAAGAAAGGGAAAAGAGTTTGGTGAAATTTTTGACCATCATTATGTAGAATTTCAATATGCAGATGGCACACTATTGAACAGCCAATGCCGTCATATTAAAGGAACATTCACCAAAGTAGACGAGCAATTGGTAGGAACAAAAGGAAGCATTTACTGCGGAGCTAAAAATATTACCGATCGTTCAGGTAAAATTGTATATCAATTTGACAAAGAGAAAGAAAATAATCCTTACCAAACAGAGCACGATGAGCTCTTTGAAGTTATAGCGAAGGGAGAATACAAATTTGCCGATGCTGAAAATGCTGCTAAAACCACTATGACTGGAATCTTAGGAAGAATGGCAACCTATTCTGGAGAATTAATAAAGTTTGATAAAGCGATTGATTCTGGACTAAGTATAGCGCCTACTGTTTTTGATTGGAACGCACAACCTCCCGTGGTTCCCGATAAAGAAGGGTGGTATCCTATAGCGATACCGGGCGTCACTAAATTCTTTTCTTGATAGCCAAGAGACGAATTAGCCAAAATATTCCTTCATTCTTTCGAAGAAACCTTTTTCGTTATGATCGGGCTGAGGTTGGAAATTGGGTGAACTTCTGAAAGCTTCCAACTTATTCTTTTCATCAGCGCTTAATTTCTTTGGTGTCCACACATTAATGTAAATGAGTTGATCACCCGATCCGTAACCGTTAATGTCTTTAACACCCTTTCCGCGTAAGCGTAATATTTTGCCACTTTGTGTGCCTGCTTCAATTTTCAAGCGCACTTTGCCACCTACTGAAGGGACCTCCACAGAAGTACCTAATGCAGCATCAATAAAACTGATGTGAAGATCGTAAACCAAATTATTTCCATCACGTTTCAGCTCTTTGTCTTCAATTTCCTCAATCACAATTAACAAATCACCAGGAATTCCACCACCTGGCGCTTCGTTACCTTTACCCGACATAGACAATTGCATGCCATCGGCAACACCGGCTGGAATTTTTACAGAAATCAGATCTTCTTTCGAAACTAAACCTGAACTATCCACGCCCGAAGGTCTCTTATCAATTAATTGTCCTGCTCCATTGCAAGTGGGACAAGTGGTGGTGGATACCATTTGCCCTAACATTGTATTTACCACTTTGCGCACCTGACCTTGACCATTGCAAGTAGTACAGTTCTTAAAGGTTACACCATCGGCATGGATGAGACGATTTACTTTTATTTTCTTCTCAACACCATGTGAGATTTCTTCCAGGTTCAATTTTAATTTAATGCGTAGATTAGAACCTTTACGCTGACGGGAACGACCACCACCTCCAAAGAAACTATCGAATCCACCGCCTCCACCGCCTCCAAAAATATCTCCAAACTGACTGAAAATATCTTCCATGTTCATGTCATGCCCTTGAAAACCACCACCACCTGAACGCGAATGACCAAAGCGATCATATTGCGCTCGCTTATTTTCATCGCTTAGTACTTCATAGGCTTCGGCCGCCTCTTTAAATTTTTCCTCCGCTTCCTTATTGCCGTGATTTTTATCGGGATGAAATTGAATAGCGGTTTTCCTATAGGCTTTTTTTATTTCTTCCGCAGTAGCCGATTTGGATACACCTAAAATTTCGTAATAATCTCTTTTTGTAGACATGCTAAAGGCGTGATATGGTATTAGTAATTGGTATTATATCCCAGGCGATTTGAAAGAAAGGTTTAACTTCCGGTAACAACTTTGGCAAACCGAATAACCTTGTCATTGAGGAGGTACCCCTTCTCCACTATATCAACTATTTTTCCTTTCAACTTTTCAGATGGAGCAGGTATTTGGGTAATCGCTTCATGGAGGTCTGGATTAAAATCAGAGCCTGCGTGTACATTCATCGGCTTTACGTTATACTGTTCCAATATCTTTTTAAATTTATTTTGGATGAGGAAAAAGCCTTCCGTTTCCTTATCAGCCTTATCCTTGAATGATTTTTCTGCCCGTTCAAAATCATCAATCACTGAAATCAATTCTTTCAACAATTGCTCATTGGCCGATTGAATCATTTCCAATTTTTCTTTAGCAGAACGCCTTCTGAAATTGTCAAACTCGGCATAAAGGCGCAAATACTTATCCTTCGATTCTGCCAATTCGTCTTGAAGTTTCACTACAGTATCTCCCTGATTCTGTTTTCCCTCTGTCTCAACTGCTTCATCGCTCTGTAGCTGAGTGCCTTCAGGCATACTATCGTCATGTTTTCCTAATTCGGGTTCTTGTTCCACGGTATTTTCCATCATTTTATAATTGAGTAAATCTCCAAATTGACAAGAATTTTGCCAATAATGGAACTGTGACAGGTTGACGTTTCAATGCAGCTCTTTCCAGATCATATCCTTCAATTCAATGATACCCTGGTTGGTGAGTGCTGAAATAAATATGGCGGGTATTCCGCTGGGAAGATCCTTCTTAATTTCGCTTTTTAATTCGTCATCAAGCATATCCGCTTTTGAAATAGTCAGTAATCTTTTTTTATCGAGCAATTCTGGGTTGTACTTTCGAAGTTCATTCAGCAGTATTTCAAACTCACTCTTTATGTCTTTTGAATCTGCTGGCACCATAAAAAGAAGCACCGAATTTCTTTCAATGTGTTTTAAGAACCGAATTCCCAATCCCCTGCCTTCAGCCGCGCCTTCAATGATCCCTGGTATATCGGCCATGACAAACGATTTCTCATTGCGGTAAGAGACCACTCCAAGATTTGGTACAAGCGTAGTGAATTGGTAGTCGGCTATTTTTGGTTTTGCTGCTGAAACAACCGAGAGCAAAGTGGATTTCCCAGCATTAGGAAAGCCAACAAGGCCTACATCAGCCAATAATTTTAATTCCAATATTATCCACTCCTCCACTCCGGGTTCGCCGGGTTGAGCATGTTGTGGAGCCTGATTGGTTGACGTAGCAAAATATGCATTCCCTTTTCCGCCACGACCTCCTGGAGTTAGTATCACTTCCTGTCCGTCTTGATTAATTTCGCAAAGAAGCTCATTTGTTTCAAACCTACGGGCAACTGTACCCAGCGGCACCTCCAAAGTTACATCTTTACCAAAGGCTCCAGTCATGTTTTGCCCCTCACCAGCCGTACCATTTTCAGCGATAACATGCTTCCTGTATTTCAAATGGAGAAGTGTCCAAAGCTGTGAATTACCTTTTAAAATGATATGGCCACCGCGACCACCATCTCCCCCATCGGGTCCACCCTTTTCTATAAATTTTTCACGATGAAAATGGCGGCTTCCAGCGCCCCCATGCCCTGAACGAGAATTGAATTTGATGTAATCGATAAAATTGGGGGACATTTTTTTAAATTAAAATTTCAAATTCAAGATCCAGATGGCTGGAATTTATAACTCGAACTTATTTATCGATTACTTTACAAATTGATTCGAAAATTTCTCCAATGTCTCCAATACCATGAACGGTATTCAATCGATTTTGACTTTCGTAATAGGGTAATACATGAATTGTTTTGGTGAAATATTCAGTGATGCGTTTATTTAGTTTTTCTTCTTCATCATCCACTCTGCTCTCGGTTTCCCTTCGCTTAGCGATACGCGTACGCACCTCGGCTTCGGTTACGTCAAGGGCCACCACAAAGTGAATGGCAGATCCATTGTCTTTCATGAATTTATCCAGTGCCTCTGCTTGGGGTACTGTGCGGGGAAATCCATCGAACAAAAAACCTCTGGCTTTCGGGTTTTTATCGAGTTCTTCTTTGAGCATCGCGATGGTGATTTCATCGGGCACCAACGCTCCGCTGTTCATGATTTCTTTTACCCGTTTTCCAAGTGCCGTGTCATTTTTGGTATGCCAGCGAAATAAATCTCCGGTGGAGATATGAACAAAACCGTATTTTTTGATAAGCTTTTCGCTCTGAGTTCCTTTGCCTGCCCCCGGAGGGCCAAAGAGTACAAGATTGATCATGTTTGCTCGACTTAGTAAATAAAAAGATCAGCAAGATACGGATCAATTCGTCAATATTAAAATTTCACTAATACGAATCATCCAGCGCAAAGGTGTTCCTTCGGGTTTTCCATTGCCCATTGGTAAAATCCGGAAAGGCAACACTGGCTCCATTTTCCTGAATTGATTTTTCAGATAATGGAGTAATCGAGCTCCAGGTTACGGCATCGTAAACATCCTGTGGGGTGTTGGCTTTGGCTTTTACCGATTCGATGAACGCATTTAACACAAACCAATCCATCCCACCATGGCCAGCACCGGCAGCATCATTCCCATATTTTTTCCACAACGGATGATCATATTTATCGAGCCAAGCCTTAGCATCTTCCCATTGATGCGGTTTGGCGCTTTGTCCTTCAATATAGATCGACTTATTTACATCCATCCATATCCCGCGGGTTCCTTGCACACGGAAGCCGAGCGAATAGGGTCTTGGCAAATTGGTATCGTGCTGCAATAAAATGGTTTCGTTATTAGCAGTGTGAATCATCGTGGTGACCACATCGCCTAACTTAAAATTAATCTTTGCATTGGGGTGATTCTCTCCGCCTTCTTTTACAATGTACTCATGTAATCCACGCGACTTTGTAGCATAAGAAACTAATTGGGTAAAGCGATTGCCGCGGTTGATATTGGTCATCATGGCCAAGGGGCCAATCCCATGGGTTGGATAAAGGTCACCATTTCTGTCAACAGAATGCTGGGTTCTCCAATGGGCTTCTGAAAATCCCTTCTCACCAAACTCCGCACCATGTCCGTAGGGATTAATTCCATCGTTGAATTTCACTTCGCGTAAGTCGTGTTGGTAACCCCCTTGCAGGTGGATAAGCTCTCCAAACACATTTTGACGAACCATGTTGAGTACCGCCATCGCATCGCGTCTGTAGCAAACATTTTCAAGCATCATCAAAGGCATTCCAGTTTTTTCTGACGTATGAACCAATTCCCAGCATTCATCGACCGTCATTCCCGTGATCACTTCGCATCCTACATATTTCTTGGCATTCATCGCATCGATGCACATTACCTTATGCCATTCCCAAGGAGTGGCAATAACTACAGCATCTATATTTTTGTTCTCCAATAATTTTTTATAGCCTTGAGGGCCATCCACTATTACTTGTGGTTTTGGCTTTCCCTCTTGAGCCACTATACCCAAGCTCATATCAATCATCCGCTGCTGGATATCGCAAATCGCCACGACTTCCACATCATCCCTTTTTAGGGCCAATTCCAAATGATTTTGTCCGCGTAAACCAACACCAATTATTCCCAGGCGCACTTTGCTCTCCGGATCTTTCGAAAAAACGGTTCCCGATGGAAGAATAGAAAATGCCGCTCCGGCAAGGGCGGAAGTTTTTAAAAAATCTCTTCGTGATTTCATTAGTCTTTTGGATGGTGAACGCTAAAGTTAACTGACTAGAATTTAAATCAAAAGAAAAGGCTTTCCGAAGAGGAAAGCCTTTTGACAAGCGGTGTCCTTCGGGTTTATTGCTCAGGTCCCTTTTTAATCACAAGTTTTGAAAGCGCAGCCTCTTTAGATATTTTGCCGGAAGCATAATCCTTCAAAACCGAATTTTTAACAGAAAGCTCTAAAGTAGAAGGGATTCCGCAATGAGGACAGCGGGTAAGATTTATTTCTAACATGAGCGTTTCGTTATCATTTAGGCTTTTAATCGTGCGGCCGTAATCCAGCATATCTTCCTTTATACTTTTTTCAAATTCGGGATAAAGTTCCTTAACCTTCTTATCGCGAGTAGCAGAATTTACCCCTTGAAGTCGGGCGGTTGGCATATCAAAAAGATCTTCGCTTGTCTGCGTGCTGGCATATACCTGAATGTGATACATCGCACCATAATCCTTCAAACGCTCATAATAAATATTCCCGTCAGAGAAAAAAGTCTTTGATAAATCATGACTATACAGTCGATTTAGAATACTTGAAAGCAACTCAAGGTCCGGTTGCAATTCATCACTGATTTCGCTGTTTACAATTTTCAATTTCTTCAACAATTGATCGCGAGTCATTTTACCAAGGCGAAATTGATTCACATCTGCTTTAGTGCCTTCTACGGTAATCAGGCTTTGCCGCTGCGTCCTTTCAAATGATCCGGCCCAAGCCATTTGAAAATTTGGCCCGTCCGTTTTATTGGTTACCACTATTTTTTCATTTGGTTGCAGTTGACTGAGCAAGTCGCCATAATCAGCGATGAAATTCTGAGCAGCTTCGAGCGTCTTTTCCTGATAGGATGAGCGGGAACTATCTACGCTGATCTTATTCTTAGTGGATTGACCTTTTACATTATCCTTGGTCGCTTTTAGGTAATTACTTTCCGCCTGATTTCGATCTATCGATTCATTGGTGCTGTAGGAATAACTGACTGCGCCAGGAGCATTCATGGGATTCATGGGCATAGGAGGTGGTGCCATATCCCATACCTCATCACCGCCTTGCATGAAAAACATATTACCAAACATTTCAGAAGGAACTCGAAATGTTACTCCATAGCCGGGAAGGTAGCTACCTTGTACTTCTATCGGAAAAAATTGCCGTCTTCCATACTGTTGCTTAATCAATGTACCCAATATATTTTCGGCTACTTCCACATCTCGTTGCATGCGTTCTTCATCTATTTTGTTCTGCGCGAACGACACGGTGCTTACCGCCATTATCCAAATCATCAACACTTTTTTCATATTTCTTTTCTTTAAGAATTTTTAATAAACGTTCTTTTTACTGCCAGCATTCGATATTAACCCGGTAAGAATTTGCTCCGTTTCCTGTTTAAATTGATTGTTGTTTCTTTCCAGGTAATTCACTTTGCTTTGCACAAATTGCAGATCCTGTTTGCGTTGTTCTTGCAAATACCCAGAAAAATCGACCAACAAATTCTCCATGTATTTTTTTTGATCTGCCGTAGAGAGTTGAAAATAGTCCTTCATCAATTTTAAATTTTGTTCTTGAAGGTTGGAAACAAAAGAGCGCACTTGCTCCTGACTGGCTTGCGATACGTTTTTGGTCATTGCGTCAATTTTTTTAGAATTAAAATCAACAAGGGTTTGCATCAATTTCTTCTGATCCTCCGACCGGGTGGCAGCGAGTTCTTCATTGCTTTTCGATAAGGAAGAAGAAATCATTTCTCTTACCTGATTCTCTGTAAGATTGGGTGGCACTACTTTTTCAACTTTCTTTCCAAAGCTTATCCTTAATTCACCGTTGGCATAATTAATTTCTGGCCCTAAAATTTTTCCCGCCACCAAAAGAAACAAAATGGAAGCCGCTATTCCCATGGCAAACTTTACATAAGGCGATCGCCAAAGTGGTTTAATGCTAGCGTCATCCACAAAAACAGGTGGGGCAATTACTTCTTTATCTTGCACATGGCTAATTAGTTCGTGTACTTCACCCAATCCATGCAATTTTACCAACTCATCAGGGTATTGGGCGAAATAGCGTTCCAATTTTTCCGTTTCTTTTTCATTGAGCTCACCATACAGGTAAGCGATCAACATACTTTCATCCGGTTTATAGTTCATAACCAATTGTATCTTTTGTGATTTTCTGCTGTTCGAATATTTTTTTTAGACTATTTAATCCATAGTACATTCTCGACTTGACGGTGTTCTCAGAAACATTTAAGGCCGTGGCTATTTCCCTAAACTTCAGCCCTTCGTACTCCTTCATAATCACTACTTCGCGCTGTTCAGGACTTAACTGCATCAAACACGATTGCAACAAATCTGAAAGTTCACTTTGTCTCATCACGCGTTCCGGATTTTCATTACGATGATGGCTTTCCTCCCACCGATAACTTTCCTCTCTTTCCTGATTTAGGTCATTCAACGAAAAGGAGCGCATAGTTTTCTTTTTCCGAACTTCTTCTCGACAACAATTAACCGCGATGGTGTAAAGCCAGGATTTAAAGCGTTCGATTTCTTGTAGCCCGGACAAATTCTTGTGCATACTGATGAACGTTTTCTGCGACACTTCCATGGCCATGTCGTGATCAAAGAAAAATTTGTAACTAAAATTATAGATGCGCTTGTACCAGAGTTGCACCAGTTTGCCTTGGGCATTCTTATCCCCTTCTCGGGCTCGAGCGATTAAGGTGTCAGAATGCATCATTGCAATGTCAAGTAGAGTTTCGGCCACAAAATCCCAGTTTCAGGTTATTCTGATATAAAGATGAAGGTGAAGTTGAAAAAGTTTTAATTGGAAAATACTTTTTGCCATTTTCTTAGTTTATTTCTATTCCAGCGATTTTAGTGAGTTTCCGCATGAAATTACGCGATTTCGAGCTATGTAAGAACAGAAGTGTCCATAAAACCAACCAAACAGAAACCAGCTGAGACATCGTCACGCCCGGCACAACCTCGCTTCAATCGCTTTTTTGGCTTCAAGATCATGCGGCCCGTGCCAGAATCGAATTTACCATAATTCAATTAGGAATACCAGATACGCCTATGGTACTAACTAATCGCCCGATTATCTTTGCGCCAAATGAAAAAAATAATTTCGCTTCTGGTTCGATTTGTTCCTCGTAAATACCTTCAGCTTTTTAGTGGTATTGGCCTAAAAACGGTTGGGTTATTTTACTTTGGAAATAACGTGGAATGTGCCGTTTGTAATCACCACTACAAGAAATTTCTTCCTTACGGCCGGATCAACTCAAGGGAAAATGCGCTTTGCCCCAATTGCCTGAGTTTAGAGCGTCACCGTTTGATCTGGCTTTACTTAAAAGAGAAAACGGATTTCTTTACAAAAAAATTGAATGTATTGCATATCGCACCCGAATATTGCTATATGAAACCTTTTGAAGCCCAACATGGTGAAAACTACATCACTGCCGACATTGAGTCTCCGCTTGCAAAAGTCAAGATGGATATTCATCAGATCCCCTTTCCTGAAAATCATTTTGACGTTGTGCTGTGCAACCATGTATTAGAGCATGTCGATGATGATATCAAAGCTATGAATGAAATTCACCGAGTTCTCAAACCAGGCGGATGGGCCATCTTACAGGTACCCTTCTTCAATCCCATTCCCGATCAAACCTTTGAAGACAACTCTATCACGGATCCTCGCGAACGTGAAAAGATTTTTGGCCAGAATGATCACGTGAGAAAGTATGGGAAAGACTACGTTGTGCGGATAGAACGTTCCGGACTAAAGGCCTTTGAGGAAAATTTCAGTCAAAAATTCTTAGCGGAGCAAGCCTATTATTTTGGAATTGTGAGAAACGAGACAATTTACAAAGGTGAAAAATCCTGACCTGCTTATTGAGGCACCTAAAAAATTGGGTACGTTTTATAACACATGTCTTTCTAAAAAATGCTCGGCCGTCAGCACTGGTATTTTTGAAAAATAAAAGTCGTCAATATCCTCTGTGACCAGGCATTTGCAACCGGCTTTGATAGCCGCATAGTATTCTAATCCATCTTCAAAGTCGTCAATGGATTTGTCTTGAACGGCCTTCATTACAGTCGATTTATCGGAATCAGCAATTTCAATTTTGGAGGTTAGAAGTTGAATTTTTTCTTTCGCTTTTAGGCGTCCACTTTTCTTTTCGGCAAAATAAAATGCAATCGCCAGACAAATCGGTGAAGTGTAGATTTCAAATTTGCTGTTGCCCATTAAGCTAAGTACACGAGCCGAATAAGTATATAAGGGAAACTCCTTATTCAGCACCGATACCAAAATGTTGGCATCCAGAAAAACTTTCATTTGCGCGATTTATAATAATCACTTTTGAATGCTTTGCGACTGCGTGATTTGGTTTTGTATTCGGCCGCGCCTTCGGCCACCAAGCTTACCCAATCAGCCACAGGCAAAGCTTCCAGATTTTTATAATTACCACTCACCATGCGGCTGTATAAAAACTCAGTGAGCCTTGACAGGCTGATATTTTGGTCATCGGCAAATTTTTTGGCTTTCCCAATGATGTTTTCATCAAAGCTAAGTGTGATTTTCGCATCCATAACCCTATCATTTATACGACAAAAATATAATATTTATACGTATAAACCAAAAGGTTAAAAAAAGGCCGCAATGCGGCCTTTTTTTAAAATTCAGAAGTCAACTACTCAAATTCAGGTTTCCTTGATTTTGAATAAGTAATTTTTAATTATTTAATTATTTAAGCTTATCAAGCACATCCATTACTTCTTTCACGTGCTTGCGGCTGGTCTCCAGCAAGGCTTTCTCACTGGCATTCAATTCCAGTTCGAGCACTTTTTCAATTCCATTTTTTCCTAACACGACTGGCACACCCAAGTAGCAATTTTTAATTCCATACTCTCCATCTAGTTGCATGCATACCGGCAAAACGCGGTTTTGATCTTTAACAATGGCTTCCACCATTTGAGCGGCTGCCGCTCCTGGAGCATACCAGGCAGAAGTACCCATTAATTTCACCAATTCACCACCACCTACTTTTGTGCGTTCAATAATAGCATTGAGTTTATCGGTTGCGATCATTTCAGTTACCGGAATTCCGGCAACCGTGGTGTAGCGTGGCAGTGGCACCATGGTGTCACCATGGCCACCTAAAATCATCGCCTGAATATCTTTTGGAGAAACATTCAGGGCTTCAGCCAAAAATGCTTTATACCTCGCTGTATCCAAAATTCCTGCCATGCCCATTACGCGGGTGCGTGGAAGTTTTGAAATCAAATGAGCCTGGTAGGTCATTACATCAAGCGGGTTGCTTACTATGATAATGATGGCATTGGGCGAATGTTTCACTACATTTTCGGTCACCGTTTTCACAATACCGGCATTGGTACTAATTAAATCATCGCGGGTCATGCCTGGTTTTCTTGGCAACCCGGAAGTTATCACTACCACGTCTGAGCCAGCACTTTTTGAATAATCATTGGTTGAACCAATCGTTCGGCTGTCGTAAAGATTGATGGCAGCCTTTTGCCAAATGTCAAGCGCTTTGCCTTCTGCCAGCCCTTCTTTAATGTCAACTAATACGATTTCGTTGGCTACTTCACGGTAGGCCAATACATCGGCACAAGTGGCTCCCACATTGCCTGCCCCAACAACAGTTATTTTCATAGAAATTAATTTTAGTTATCCCGATAATTTAAGGACGGCAAGTTATCACTAGCAGCCAAGAAAAAGAAAATTATCACTGGATAAATAATTGCGTCTTCATTTCGTATTAATTCTCATTAAGAGCAATAAATTTGGGGTTCAAAAATAAACAACATGCTGATAGTCAAATTTGGAGGCACTTCGGTGGGAAAACCGGAAAGGATGAAAAAAATAGCCAACCTGGTGCTCAATATGCCGGGAAAGAAAATTGTAGTGCTTTCGGCACTTAGCGGCACAACCAACGCCCTGGTGCGCATTGGTGAACACTTACTGGCTCATCAAATACCCGAGGCCAACAATGAAATTGACACGTTGGAGAAACATTACCTGGCTTTCATAAGCGACCTGTACGAATCATCCTCCTTTCGGGCAATTGGCGAGGAATTGGTAAGTCGATATTTTAGTCTGTTTCGCCTCCTGGCGGCCGGAAAATTTGATGATCGCAGCTATCGCGAATTATTGGCGCAAGGAGAATTGATCTCCACCGAGTTATTTTACCATCATTGCCAGGAAAGAAAAATCAATGCCCGGCTTTTGCCTGCCCTGCACTTCATGTCGATTGATGAGAATCACGAACCAGAATTGGATAAGATCAGCGAACGAATCAATCCTATTTTGGAAACCATGACCAATGCGGAAATGTTGATCACCCAAGGTTACATCTGCCGAAACCACAAAAATGAAATTGATAATTTAAAACGTGGCGGGAGCGATTACACCGCATCGTTGATTGGAGCTGCCGTAAGGGCTGAGGAAATTCAGATTTGGACTGACATTGACGGGATGCACAACAACGATCCTCGGATAGTAAAGAAGACTTTACCCATAGCCGAACTGACTTTTGATGAAGCTTCCGAGTTGGCCTACTTTGGCGCAAAGATTCTTCATCCTTCTACCATTGTTCCGGCACAGAAATACAGTGTGCCCGTAAGGTTGAAAAATACAATGGATGAAAAAGCGGCCGGCACATTGATTAGCGAAAAAGGAAGCCGGGGACAATTCAAAGCTATTGCTGCAAAGGATGGCATCACTGCCATTAAAATTAAGTCTTCACGAATGCTGCTGGCCTACGGTTTTCTAAGGCAAGTCTTTGGCATATTTGAAAAATACAAAACCTCCATTGACATGATCTCAACTTCGGAAGTAGCCGTTTCGGTTACCATTGATGACCACCACTACCTGGATGAAATCGTTGGTGAGCTTAAAGGTTTCGGCTCTATTGAAGTAGATAAAAACCTAACCATTATTTGCATTGTTGGCAATATGCTGGCCGAAAAAGAAGGCGTATTGAACGAAGTATTTCTTTCACTGGTTTCTGTGCCCATCCGAATGGTCAGTTATGGAGGAAGCAATAATAACATCTCGTTACTCGTTGAGACAACACAAAAAGAAATGGCACTCAACCTCTTGAACGAAGGGCTTTTTGGCCTTTAAGTTGACAGGGCAACTATTTTGATGACTTTCCGTTTTTAGCTTACTTTTACACCTGTGTCAAAAAAGACAGTTATAAAATCCATCTTTTTTCGTTACCCAGCCATATTATTTATGGCTTTTGTTTCGGGCGTATTTTTAACCCCCGATTTGGGCAGCTATTCTGTGGACACAACTTTTATTCGCTCTCACAATCCAAGCGAGGAAGGCTATGTGTTTTCAATTACTTCTGATGACCGGGAAGATTCGGATGAAGACCAATCCCCCGAAGTTGAAATCTCCACCGACTTTCTAGCTGAATCGTTTTCCTTTAATTCTAACGGTGGTCAGCCTTCAAAAAAAATTGATTTAAGATTAGAAATGACCACTGGCAAAGTCTACGTCATCAATCATCAATTTTTGATTTAGGCTATTATTCAAGTGGCATACTGCCCCTGGCTCAATTTTTATTATTTTCACAGTCTTAGTATATGAATAAAAAGTCCTTTATCGGCTGCCTTATTTTTTTTGGATTAGTTGCACCCAACCTTTTTGGGCAATCGCAAGACACCGTTCTCACCTTAGTGAAGGCCAAAGAGCGATTGCTAAAAAAGAATTTTTATTTGCTGGCCGCCTACTATGAAATCAGCCAGGCGGAAGCCCAAGTAATCCAGGCACGTTTATGGTATAATCCTACTGTTATCTGGAATCAAGAGGCCTACAACTCAGCAGAGAATAAATATTTACAGGCTCGGAACCAGTTTGAGGCCCAAATCAATCAAACCATTTCTATTGCAGGCAAGCACACCAACACTGTTAAACTTGCGAAGATTAATCTAGAGATTAATAAAATGCAATTCACCGATGTGATACGCAGCCTACTTTACGATTTAGGTAATAATTATAATAATCTGGCGGCACTAGAGGCTAAAGAAAAATTATATAATGCGGTATTGGCAAGTTATGAGCGTCTTATCTTGGCCAGCCGAAAAGAATTGCAAGTGGGCGAAATATCAGTGACCGAAGACCTGCGTATTAAATCGGAATACATTGGCGTGAAGACACAGGCATTAGACAATGCCATTCAAAAAGAACAATACTTATCACAAGTGCGCACTTTACTTCAATATCCAAAAGACTCAGTAATCAGGGTAACACAGAAAATTCCAATTTACAACAACAACTTAGAGCTCGATAGTTTAATCACTCGGTCTTTATTCGTTAGACCCGATCTAAAAGTTTCCAATTTAATGCGAGAATATCAAGAACAGAACCTCAAATTGCAACGCTCTCTTGCAGTGCCAGACGTCTCAATAGGATATGATTATGATAAAGGCGGCAACTATACCCGAAACTACCAAGGGCTTGTACTACAGATGCCCTTCCCTGTTTTCAACCGCAACCAAGGGAGTATTAAAGAGGCACAATACAATATCAAACAATCACAATTGCACAGGGATTACCTTAAAATAAACATTACTAATCAAGTTATCTCCGCCTTCAATCAATACAAGAAAAATTTTGAAGGACTTGCAAGTTATACTAGCGAATATCTTGGAAGTCTAAAGCAATTGAATATCAATACAAATACTTATTTTCAAAAAAGAGACATTAGTTTATTGGAGTTCATCGACTATCAGCGAATTTACATCAGCACGAACATCCAATTGATTGAACTACGTCAACAGTTTTTGAACAGTGTCAACAATTTAAATTTTAGTGTAGGAGAAACCGTCATTGAATATTAATCCTGTAACAACATGAAGAAAATCCATTTCATATTTTTTCTTTCTTTAATCATTTCTTGTGGAAAAGAGAAAAAAGCATTGAAACAAGTGGCGCAATCCGTGGAAACCAAACTGCAATTAAGTGAAAGTCAAATGGCCCATATCAAAATTATTAGCATTCAACAGCAATCATTAGCTGAGCAGTTGACAGCTGTTGGAGAAGTTAGTTTTGCCGAAGACAACGTAGTACGCATCTACCCGGTTGTAAGTGGTACGGTAGAAAAGATTTTTGTTTCCTTAGGCGACTATGTAGAAAAAGGGCAGCCATTGGCTACGCTACTAAGTATGGATATGAGTCAGATTCAACGCGATTATAATGTGGCTAAATCCAATTTTTCTGTGGAAGAGAAAAATCTGGCACGTGCACAGGAGCTTTTTTCCGCAGGAATGATGAGCGAAAAAGAATTCGCCAACGCTAAAAAAGATTACAACAACGCCTTATCAGAATTAAATGAACGTACTCAAATCTTAAAATTGTATGGAGGTTCGTCCAGTGATTTGGATGCTATCTATAACGTATCCGCTCCACGTTCCGGCTATATTGTGGAACGAAGTATTACCGAAGGAACACAAATCCGAAACGATAACAACACAAATATATTTACAATCTCTGACTTAAAAACCGTCTGGGTTTGGGCCAACATTCATGAGAGTGATCTTTCGAAAGTGTCGGAAGGTGATGAAGTTGAAGTAAAAACAATTGCTTATCCCAATCGGGTATTTAAGGGAAGTATTAAAAAAATAGGGACCATGCTTGATCCCGATTCTCGGGTGATAAAGGTGCGTACCGAACTCAATAACAGTGAAGGACTTTTAAAGCCAGAAATGTTTGCCTCGATTATAGTTACTTCGAAGAACCGACTCTCAATTAGAGCCGTTCCGCTAAATGCGGTCATTTTGGAAAACAATCGTTACTACGTGATGCAAGAGACTGCAAAGGGTCAATTTGAAAAAGTAGCCATAAGCATAGGCAAAACCTTCAAGGATTTCTACGAAGTGCAGAGCGGATTAGCTATCGGAGATAAAGTTGTCTCTGACGGGTCCCTTTTTGTGCTTGCCGCATTCGACAGACTTTAAATCCTACATTCAAAATGAATAATTTTATAAAAGGGATCATTAGCTTTTCGTTAAGGAATACTTTGATGATTTTCCTTTTTACGCTCATCATCATCATTGCTGGTGTGCGTAGTTTTATGGCAACGCCCATAGAAGCGTTTCCAGATGTGATTAACACCCGGGTCGTAATCATCACGCAATGGCCAGGCCGCAGCGCGGAAGAATTGGAAAAATTTGTAACCATTCCTATTGAAACCGAAATGAACGTTGTGCCTCGTAAAACGAGCTTGCGCTCTGTATCCCTATTCGGCCTTTCAGTAGTAACTCTGATCTTTGAAGACGAGGTGGATGATTTTCGTGCTCGTCAGATGGTGAACAATCAGATCGTAAACGTTGACCTTCCCGATGGTGCCGTGTCTGAAGTACAACCTCCGTCAGGCCCTACCGGTGAAATTTATCGCTACACGTTGGAAGGTAAAGAACGCACTGTACGTGAATTAAAAGAGATTCAAGATTGGGTAATAGACAAAAGGTTAAAAGCAGTTCAAGGCGTGGCCGATGTTGTGAGTTTTGGTGGCGAAGTAAAAACATACGAAGTCACTCTTGAACCCAATAAACTTGCTGCGTTTGGCTTTACCGCTGAAGACGTTTTTAATGCGATTAAAGCCAACAATGACAATGTAGGCGGAGATGTAGTTGAAAAGGGAATGCAAGCTTATCTCGTTCGTGGCTTAGGGTTAATTAATGATATGGGTGACATCGAAAATGTCATTATAAAAAATATCAATGGCACACCAATTTTTGTTCGTGAAGTTGGCAAAGTGAGCGAATCGTTCAAACCACGTCTAGGCAAAGTAGGCCGAGGCGATGAAAAAGATGTGGTAGAGGGAATCGTTTTATTGAGAAAAGGTGAAAATCCAAGTCAGGTTTTAAAAGATTTGAACACTACCATTGACGACATCAATAGCCGTGTGCTGCCTACTGGTGTAAAAATAAAAGTTTTCTATGATCGCACCACGCTGGTAAACCTTACAATAGGCACTGTGATGGAAAATTTGGTGATCGGAATGTTGCTGGTCACTTTTATCTTATCCGTCTTTCTCCTCGACTGGCGGGCTACGCTGATTGTGGCAATTATAATTCCACTGGCGTTATTATTCGCATTCATTTGCATGCGGATAAAAGGAATGTCCGCTAATTTGCTTTCCATTGGAGCTATTGATTTTGGCATTATCATCGATGGTGCTGTGGTTATGGTGGAGGGTGTTTTTGTTTTCCTCGCGCATAAACAACACGAGTTGGGTGTGCAGCGATTTAAAAATATTTCTAAAATGGGTTTTGTTAAAAAAATTGCCATTGAGATGGGCAAACCTATTTTCTTCAGCAAACTGATTATCATCACAGCCCTCATCCCCATTTTTGCCTTTCAAAAGGTGGAAGGCAAAATGTTTTCGCCCTTGGCCTACACGATGGGTTTTGCTTTGATGGGCGCACTAATCTTTACCCTTACCCTTGTTCCTCTATTATGTAAAATTCTTTTAGGTAAAAACGTAAGAGAGCGCGACAACCCTATTGTAAAAGGGTTAGAAAAGAAATACAAACCAGCGGTTTTCTGGACATTGCAACACCCCGGATTAAGCATAGCATTTTCAATTGCCTTGCTTTCGGTGAGTTTACTTGTTGCTTCCGGTCTGGGTTCTGAATTTTTGCCTCAATTGAATGAAGGCTCAATTTACGTAAGAGCAAGTATGCCGCAAAGCATCGCGTTCTCCTCCGCCAACGAAATGTCTGAGGATATGCGCCACATTTTTCAAGGATATCCTGAAGTCAAAGGAGTGATCTCACAAAACGGAAGGCCAAACGATGGAACGGATCCTACTGGATTTTTCAATGTCGAGTTCTTTGTTGATTTGCTACCCAAAGAGGAGTGGAAAAGAGGGGTATCAAAAGATGAAATCATTAGCGACATGCAATCCAAATTAGATGCCGAATTCCCCGGTGTTGTTTTTGGATTTTCTCAGCCCATATCGGACAATGTTCAGGAAGCGGTCTCTGGTGTAAAGGGAGAGATGGCGATAAAGATTTTTGGAGACAACTTGGTAAAGCTTGAAGATATTGCCGATAGCGTCAATAGCATCATGGCCAACGTGGAAGGGGTTGAAGACCTTGGTATTTTCAAAAGCTTAGGTCAACCAGAATTACGCGTTGAGATTGACCGGGTAAAATTGGCACGTTATGGAGCAAACATCGCTGAAGCCAATGATATTCTTGAGATGGCAGTAGGGGGAAAGCAAGCCTCTACCCTGTATGAAGGACAACGCAAATTTGATATTCGCTTGCGGTTCTCCCCTGAATACCGTCAAGATGAAAAAGCGATCGGGAAACTGCTGGTGCCATGCACTAACGGCACTAAAATCCCTATGAACGAAATTGCAGACATTAAATTACAAACCGGGCCTGCCTTTCTCTACCGAGAAAGTAATCTTCGATTTATCCCCATAAAATTTTCTGTCCGTGGCCGCGACTTAGGAAGCACCATTGCCGAAGCCCAAGCTCGCGTGAACAGAGCAATCAAATTAGGCAAAGGATATTCGATGAGTTGGAATGGTGAATTTGAAAACCAGGTAAGAGCAACCAACCAACTAAAAATTGTTGTTCCCATTTCGATCGTACTGATTTACATGTGGCTATTTTTCATGTTCAATTCTGCTAAGTTTGCCGGAATTGTATTGATGAATGTACCCTTTGCATTAATTGGAGGAATTATGGGTTTGTATTTCACTGGTATTAATTTTAGCATCTCTGCAGGCGTTGGGTTCATTGCATTATTTGGAGTCTGTGTGCAAAACGGTGTTATTCTAGTGTCGGTGTTCAACAAAAATGTCGACTTAGGTATGCACCTCGATGACGCAATATTAAACGGTGCATTGTCACGCGTTCGTCCAGTTGTAATGACAGCATTGATGGCAGGGCTTGGGCTTCTTCCCGCGGCACTGTCTACAGGTATAGGTTCCGAAACTCAACGGCCATTGGCAGTGGTAGTAATTTGCGGGCTAGTGTCGGCAACCATACTTACCTTGCTTATTCTTCCCGCCATTTATAAATTGATTAATCAGCGCAAATTCAAACACTATAGCCCATCCCCAAATAAAATTGCATGAAACGGACTATTTTAATACCCTTTCTTTTTGTTGTTGGAACATTGTTGGGGCAGGAATTTGCCAAACCAAAAGATAATTTGAGAAAAAGTGCTTTCGATAAAAAGTTTCTATGGGGACTTACCTACACACAAAGCTGGTCAACGATAAAGGGCAGCGCATTGCCGGCAAGCTATTTCACCAAGCAATCCATTGGCCTTCAGGTCTCGGCTGAATATTATCTTTTACCCTTTCTTGGGGTTTCTTTGGGAGCTGGATATCAGCAGCGCGGAGCTGGCATTAAAAATCCAAACATTGGTCCGGTTGACTCCACTTTTCGCGATCGCCTGCGTTTTAACTCCTTTGAATTACCTATCTCAATTATTTTACGAACACCGAAAGACATAATACAAGGATTGCGCTTTAGCGGATCACTTGGTGTGGTGCCGATCATCAATCGGAACAGCCGAGACGTTAAATTATCGTTGGAACCCAACCTTGCTGATCTGGATGTAACCAAAGATGTTTCGAACAAATATTTTAAAAACGATTTTGCGGTTCAATTCACTGCAGGGCCTGAGATTGACATGGCCGCCAGCCAAGTGATCAAAATACAATTTTATTATTCCATGGGCACAGCCAATGTATTTTCAGCCGGTCAAGGCACAGGACATAACCAGAATGTGGGGATACGGTTAGCCTGGATGTTTTAGGTCGGACAATTTCTAAATACCCAGAACGCTTTTCAATTTAGAATAACCCGCCTGGCTTAACGGAACTTTTGTTCCGTTTTTTAATAAAGCCACGTGATTGTCTTTTTCCATCGGCTCTATTCGCGTTAGCTCTTGTACGTTCAAAAGATACGAGCGATGAACCCTTACAAACTGCGAAGCATCCAAGGTTTTTTCAAAATAGGTCATCGTCTTTTTCTTCAAATAGAATCCCTCAGTTGCATGAATTTTAACGTAGTCGTCAAAGGCTTCAAAATAATGAATACGATAAACTGGCAACACTACAATGTTTTGTCCTTTTTTCACCACCACCCGATTTTGACTCTCCGGAGATGCAGCTTCGTCTTGTAGCGACTCCGGCAAACTTACATTCTTCCGGTTCATCCACTTATTTATCGCCTTGTCAAATCGTTCCTGACTAAAGGGCTTCAGCAAATAGTCGATGGCATGTGCTTCAAAAGCTTTGATGGCATATTCATCAAACGCGGTTGTAAAAATTACTGCGGGCGGATGATCCAATAATTCCAGCATTTCGAAACCGTTAATCTTCGGCATCTGGATGTCCAGAAAAATTAAATCCGGTTGATGTTGCGCAATTGCCTTTACGCCCTCAAAACCATCGCCACACTCTGCCACAACTTGTGCCGATGCAAAAGAGGTCAGATATTCTTTTATGATTCCTCGCGCCAGCGGTTCATCATCAATGATAATGATTTTCATTGTTGCGGAATTTTTATGGTAGTCGTGAATATATTTTCATTTTGTTGGGTGATCAACAAATCGTTGCGATAAAAGAGTAAGGAAAGCCTACGCTGAATTGAATTGAGCCCAAAACCTATGCCCGCTTTTGGTTTTGCAGAGGCAGGATCAAATGGATTTTGAACTTCCACTACTAAATTAAATTGTTCCACCCTTGCTGTAACCGTAATCACTACTTCGCCAACGGTATCATACAACCCAAATTTAATGGCATTTTCCAACACCGGTTGCAACAATAGTGAAGGCAGCTTCATCTCCAGGGCACGATCATCCGCAGTGACTTTGGTTTCGAGACGATGGCCAAACCTCACTTTTTCTATATCCAGGTAAAGTTGCAAATGGCGAAACTCATCACGCAAAGAAACCAACTGATGGCTGTCTTTTTTGATTGTACCGCGCAAAAAATCGGAGAGCTGCTCGATCATCTTTCGAGCCAAAGTCGGATTCGTGCCCGCTAACGCGCTAATCGAGTTGAGGCTGTTGAAAATAAAATGCGGTTGGATCTGTTGTTTCAATCCCGAGAGCTCTGCTTCCCGCATAAGTTTTTCGGCCTCTTTGTCGCGCAATTCCTGAAGCTGCTGATCTTTGACATAAGCCCAAACCCATCCTTGCACGGCAGTCATCAAAATCATTAACCAAACAAATACAAACCGTAATTTCATTGTAGAGCCAATCATTAATCCGTATTCCTGGTTTGAAGAATATTTCTTTAATATGAAAAGCAATAGCAAACAACATAACCCGGCAAGAACCAAGCTTTCAACCAAAATGTAAAAAGCATTCTTTGCGGACGGTCGAAAATATTTAACAGCAGTGGTCATCACATAACCGACAAGGCCAAGTAATACGGCAGTAGTTGCGGAATCCAAAATTGATTCAAAGATTGGAGCCCCATAACTAACCATCACATAAAATTGAACGCACGACCAAAACAGCCACCAACCGGAGGCAAAAACAACCATCCAATGCCTGAAAAGGAATTTTTTCATTTACTTAAAAAACAGGTTGTTGCCGCAGTTGCATACAAGCCGCCTGGTTGTGCACAAAATTAATGTAGTTGGCCGCTTCTTCCATTTCGCGCACTTGCGAGTGCAGTTCGATCCCATGCTTCAATTCTTTCATTTCATTCAATTCCATCACATTCACGAACTCCCATTTCAGCGGGCCATGATTGTTATTGAATACTGAATCTTCAGAACGGATGCCGAGCATGCGGGCTTTCAAAAAAGCTTCCTCAAAATGCGTTGCTTCAATCAGGCGAAGGTGCTCATCAAACTGTGACTTATGCATCCCGTTGCCCTTGATTTGAAAAATGAGTTTAGCAATGTACCAGTTCATATCTATTCATGATTTAGATTTACAGTTAATAATTCCAATTGGCCAACTCAGGGTTAGTTTTGAATCTTGGATTTTGGATTTTGAATTCAGTAGCTTTTTATTTCAATGGAGCCAAACACCACGCCTCCCTTTAGCACCAATATTTTATTTTCATCGGCCGTGTTAGAGTCGCGCCTTTTATCTTCTACGGAACCAAAAACGCAGTCCACTTCAGATTTAATAATCCAGTGTGCAGGAACAATCAATTTGACACCCCCAAATACGATGTTTAATTCCATTACTGCTTTTCCATTGATATCCGCTTGTGAAAAATCCAGATCGTTTCCCCCGAAAACCGTATTGACTTCGCCTCCTTTAAAATCTTTCGTCACTATTTTTTTTTTCGAACCGCCAAACACCGAATTTACATCTATGGAATTATCAGAAGTGTTGGATTCATTCACCCACCCATCCCAATTGCGTTTGCTCCTTCGAGGCCTAACGATCATCCACAATCCGAACAGGATGATGGCAATGGGCCAGATATATTGCCAAACAATTATTTCCGGATAAAAATCCTTCATTAAGAAAACAGTGCCAACAAGGATAAGAACCAACCACCTGCCTGGCTGAAACGACTTCCGGGCACCAAAAAAAATACCTAAAGCAATGAGGAGCATCTGCCAAGTAATGATCCATTCGGGAAAATCAAAACCTAATTGGCGGCTTAACAATACACCACCGACTAATACAAGAATCAATCCTGCAAAAGCACGACCCGATCTTGATGCCCTAAACCGCTCACGACCTGAATTTCCATTATCTGTTTCCATACTTGGTTATTTATTTTGAATTTATACCCAAATCAACGCAAGAAAACGATTCTAGACTATAGAAAATAGGCAATCGCTAGGCTAACGTAGGTGAATGCAGGAATGGCGTAGGTGAATGAAGCTGGCTAAATTAATAACTACTCTGCTGATCCGCTCCTATCGTGAATCTTGATTTTGGCAAGGTCGATATCAACATCTTCTTGTTCCCCATAAAATCCAGGATCAATCTCATCGATCAATAATTTTTCGCCTTTTGATTTCTTTGGCTTATCAAAAGTCATGATCAAGGCAGGCAGGAGAATCAAATTGGTAAACATGGAGATCACCAGGGTGGTAGACGTTAACACCCCTAAAGCGATGGTGCCCCCAAAGGAAGAAAATGCAAAAATGATGAAGCCTGCAAACAGCACGATCGAAGTATAGATGATGCTCTTGCCCGTTTCCAAAATACTTTCACTTACTGACCGTGGCACAAAAAACGAGTTGATTAATTGCTCTTGTCGATACTTGGCCAAGAACCGGATAGAATTATCAACTGAAATACCAAAGGTGATGCTGAAGATTAATGCAGTACTTGCCTTCAACGGAATGCCGAAATAACCCATCAGTCCGGCCGTGATCATCAGCGCCAGCAAATTGGGTATCAAAGAAATGGCAATCATCCGCACATTGGCGAACAACAACGCCATGGACAGCGTAATGAGAATAGAAGCATAAAGCAAACTTTCTTTCAAATTATCGATAAGATTCTTATTACCCTTGATAAAGAGTTTCGTAGTGCCTGTAACATTTGTGGTGATGTTGGTACCGGCAAAAATTTTGTTCATGCGCGGTTCAATCACATTGTTTACAAGCGCGTCCATCTTGGTTGAACCAATGTCCGCGATCTGCATGGAGATGCGCATTTTGGTGTAGGTTGAATCTACAAAGGATTTAAGCAGTCCACTATTTTCCGTCTGTCCCTGGTTTTTCATGTACCGTAAAATGTAAATGCTTTCCGCTTTGGTAGGCAGTTCATATCGCTTAGGGTCATTCCAGTAAAAAGCCTGTTTCGATAATTTCACTAAACCAATAATTGAAACAGGACGCGAAACTTCAGGTAGCGAATCGAGGAATGTCTCGAATTCATCCACTTTTTTTAAGTTATTGAGGTTCAACACGCCTCGCCTTTTTCCTGTATTCACTTCAATCTCCAAGGGCATGATGCCACTGAAATTGGATTCGAAGAATCTCAAATCTTTTCGGATGTCGCTGTTTTCTGGAACTTCATCTGCCATAAAGGATACCGATTTCAACTTCATCATTCCCAGGACAGAAAAAATAACAAGCGCAAGTGAAGAGAGATAGATTGCCGGCCGATAACGATGAACCGAAATATCCACCAGCTCTAAAAATTTACCTAAGATTTTAAAATCCAGATGCCTGAGGTGTTTGGGTTTTGGCTCCGGTAGCCACGAGAATACAGCGGGGATCATGATCAGGCTCACCATAAACAAGGCCATGATGTTGAGGCCGGCCACGATCCCGAATTCCCGCAACAATAAAATATCGGTAGAGAGCAAGGTGAGAAAGCCGATCGCTACCGTAAGGTTGGTAAGAAACATGGCCAATCCCATTTTGCGCACCACGATAGCAATAGCCTCCGGTTTATTTTTGCATTTAAAATATTCGAGATGGTATTTATTCAGTAAATAAATTGCATTGGTGATGCCGATGGTTACAATAACCGGAGGGATAAGCCCGCTAAGCAATGTTATCTTAAAACCAAAAAGAGCAAGCGTACCCATCACCCAAACCACGACAATACCAATAATAATCATGGAGAATAAAACCGCACGCACCGAACGGAAAAATACGAACATAATTATCCCTGTAACGAGTGCAGAGAGGATAAGAAAAAACTGCAACTCCTGCCTCACTCTGGTGGCCATGAGCGTGCGGATAAAAGGTAGCCCCGCGTAATGCAGTTTTATACCCGTTGATTTTGAGAATGCGTCCCCAGCTTTTACCAATTCATTAGTTAACTCAACCCGCTTTGCTGAATTCATAATCTCTTTCTGCACAGAAATAAGCATAGCCGTTGCTCCGTTTTGCTCGTTCACCAACTGACCCATATAAGCTGGCTGGTTTCGCAGAACCCCTAACAGACTGTCTAGTTCGTGTTGACTTTTGATATTTTTAGGAAAAAGTGCATCGAACTGAAAACGTGTGTGAGCTGTATCTTTACGGAGAATCTTTAACTCCGTAAGACTATACAAATTATTAACCCCTGAAATACTTTTGATCGTTTTATTCAGTTCACGAAAATGGTTAAAATTCTCTAAGGTATAAATCGCGCTGTCGCGAAGCCCCACACCAATGATATTGGCATCTTCTCCAAACTGCTGTTTGAACTGTTGCAGGAAAACCATCTCCGGGTCATCGGCAGGCACCGTGCGGGCTAGGTCGTAACTCATCTCCACTTTTGTGGCGAAGTATCCCATCACCCCTGTAATGAGAAGAATTACTACAATTAAAGATAAACGAAACCGGATGATGAATGAGGCTATTTTATCCCACATAAAGCTCAAATTTTAAACAATCGGTAAAGCTAAGGAATTTTGGTATTTGATTGCCCCTAAGATTATGCGGCAGATTCGAGGATAGAGGTGACAGAATCCTGGCCGTGCTTGTACACCCACCATGCGCAGATGGCGGTGGCGATGATGAAGTAAGCCACCAAAAAATATTGGCTGCCGGGAAGGACAGCGCTTATCCCAAACCAATCTTTTTGTAAATAGATTAAAGATAAGCCAAGGCCGTTCTTCAATAATTCCCATACCAAAGCATACTTGCTTCGATCGAGAAGTTCGGTGTAGGCGTAGATGGATAAAAAAATAAACCCACCGTACCAAAACATAGCCGGTGTGCCAATCCGAGCAATATTTCCATAGAGGTAGCTTGCCAGCAAAAACAACATGATCATTTGAATCCAACTCCACGCGATTAATCCCTTTGCGACCTCAGGATTGTATTTCTTAAAAGTGCGGACATCTTCAACTTTATAAACAGGAAATTTACCGACCACATCTGCAGGCCGCCAGCCTAAGGGCATAAACCAAATCCTAAATTTATCTTTCAATCTTTCGGTATGCCAAGCGTCTTTTATTAAGAGCCACAAATGCATAAAATTTATTTTGATAGGATTCCAGGTACGCACTGGTCTCGTGACGCCATAAACTGGTGGAACCGCAGGCATCTCTTCTTGAAACGTGCCAAAAAGCTTGTCCCAAAAAATGAAAATCTGCCCGTAATTTTTGTCCAAATATTCGGGGTTGATGGCGTGATGCACCCGATGGTGCGAAGGTGTAACGATAATCTTTTCTAAAAATCCCATCCGCCCAATATGTTGCGTGTGGTACCAAAACTGGGCAAATAAATGCAACGGAGCCACGATGGCAATCACCTCGCCTGGCACGCCAAACAAAGCGGCTGGTAACAAAAACAACGCAAAGATTTTCACAAAAACCGATACGCTCTGGCGCAAGGCGCACGCTAGGTTAAATTCCTCGCTGCTGTGGTGAATGATGTGGTTATTCCAAAACAGGTTGTATTCGTGTGAGATGCGGTGCACCCAATAGCCCGCAAAGTCAAGCGCCATGAAAGCGATCAGGTAAACGAGCCAAGTGGCCTGCACATGGACAAGGGCAATTTTATCAACCAGCCATGTGTATGAAATAATTGCCACACTTAACCCCAGGACGTCTTTGGTGGCATTGGTAACGCCAGAACTCAAACTCGAAATCATATCACTATTCGGCACCGTATCGTGGCCTTTGTACCAGCCATACCATTTCTCGAAAAGCACCAGTATCAAAAACGAGGGAGTAGCGATCAGCAGTATTTTTCCGTAAGTTTCCATACATCAACAAATTCCAAACAAAAATAACAAATCTTATGCGCTTTGATTGTAGATTATTGAAGTAATTTGAACCCAAAATCAATCACAGAAGAGCGACATGAAAATATTCAATTACGTATTTACCGCAATTTTTTTAAGTTTTGCCGGACTACAATACAACGATCCAGATGCATTGCTCTGGATTGCGATATACCTGGCAATGGTTGCTTTCTGCATTTTGGCAAGCATGCAGCGATACTATTTGAAATTCACGCTGTTTCTCGTCATCATTTATGTTGGTTATGCCGCAATTTTATCTCCTTCCCTAATCACCTGGTTCCAATCTTCAGATAGGAGTTTGCTTTTTGATGACTTGGCAAAAATGCAATTTCCCTTTATTGAAGAATCGCGCGAGCTTTTGGGGTTGATGATTTGTCTTGTAGTGGTGGGGTTGAATTATGTTTTGAAGAAGAAATTATGAATTCAACGTTCAAAATTGAAAATATAAAAAATTGCTTTCTTTGAATTTTAAATAGATAAGCCTTTAATCTTCCTGAAAAGACTCAACGCATGGCGATCAGTCAAACCCGAAATAAAATCCACAATTAGTCGAAGCATTTCATAGGTATTTTCAGGGTGCTTCATCAACGCCCAACGAATTTCTTCCGGTAACATCAACTGAAGGTTTTTGTATTTCCTTGAGGCGTCCTGCTGAAAAGATTGACCCGTTGTTACAAATTCCTCCAGCAAACCGGGTAATACGGCATGGCCACTCGCCTCAATTTCTACTACAGAATGTGCCTGATAAATTTTCTCGACCGACATCATCGAGATCTTTCGTAGGGCATCTTTCGATGGAATTGAATCCGTCAACGCCTGATCAAATTTTCCTTCTAAAATGGAAGATTCTAGATCAAGAAATAGGGAAGTACATTCCTCCACCAACCTATTTATGGTTAGCGCCCGCAATACGCCTAGTTTCTCCGTCTTCCCCACGATGCCTTTCAACTTCACGGCATTGAATTGTTCTTTTAAAATCGCGGCCATCAATTCGACTGTCTCTTCAAGACTAACCAACCCAAGGCGGCAGCCGTCTTCAAGGTCGATGATGCCATAACAAATATCATCGGCCGCTTCAACCAAATAAGCCAATGGATGCCGGCTCCACACATTAGGATGAGTACCTATTAAACCGAGTTGTTCGGCCACTCCGTTAAAAATTTCCTTCTCTGACTCGAAGAAGCCAAATTTCTTCTGGCTTTTTTTTGATCTATCGCGTTCAGGAAAAAATGCGGGACAAGGATATTTTGTAAAAGCCCCAAGTGTAGCAGCCGTTAATTTTAGTCCATATTGTTTTTGATTCAGCAACCGGAAACCTTGCGCGTTGCCTTCAAATTGTGTGAGGTCTTCCCATTCGCTTTCAGAAACAAAAGGTTTTAATGATTGTCCCTTTGGATGATGGAGAAAAAAATCAGAGATCGCATCTTCGCCTGCATGGCCAAACGGTGGATTGCCCAGGTCATGCGCTAAGGAAGCGGCTGCAACAATCGCCCCAAAATCAAACAACGAAAAATTATTAGCTAATTCCGAATGACGTTTCAGAATTTGGTCTCCTACCTTTTTTCCCAACGAACGTCCTACACTGGAAACCTCAAGACTATGCGTCAATCGGGTATGCACAAAATCCTCAACAGGCAGTGGATGAACTTGCGTTTTGTCTTGCAGCCTGCGAAAGGGATGCGAAAAAATAATGCGGTCATAGTCTTGCTCAAACGCGCTGCGCGATTGATCGTGCACGTCTTGTTTTTGACCGAGGCGGTGAGAAGAAAGGAATTGGCGCCAGTTCATTGGATTAATCTTATTCCTTCAATAAAAGAATAATCTTTTCGATTAAGTGTATAAAGAAAATAATTGTGCTTCAATGAAGTGGCCGCAACAATTGCATCTTGAATCCCAAGTCCGTGACTAAGGGAGTAACGATTGATTAAACTTCTAAGGATGGAATCAATGATTGGATCAATATCAACCAATACAAAGCTCTCCAATCCATTGATTAATTTTTTTTGATGGAGCTTGCTGAACGAACCAAAAATTATCTCAGAATGTGTTATTGAGCCAATACAAAGTCGCTGCCTGCCAAGTTCAACAAGTCGATTTTCAATCACCTTATTAGCACGATCTAAAAATTCGATCAATACATCAGAGTCGCAGATTATCAAACCCTCTTCTTCCATGATAAATTTCTCAGGTGCTCTTTACTGATCAGTCGACCTTTCGCAATCCCAGCCAAAGCACGAAATTCTTTTTCAGATTTAAGCTTACTTTTTGGCAAAGTCTTTCTTTTGGCTTCTACAAACAATCCTTCCGTTTTATCTTCTAAAGCAGAAGCCAATTCCTTGATCAGCTTATAATTTTTTTTGCTTTTGAATCTTAACACTAAAGTTTCCATATTCAAAGGTACATAATTATCGTTTTCAGCCGCCAAACCATTAACGCGATCGAAAAAAACAAATACCTACCCTCAACCTTACTAGCATTGAAAATGTCCGGTTATTTTAAAGTCACCGTAAACGAATTGTTTCAACTTGAAAAAGAGGACTTGAAGTAACTCTATTAATTCATGGCAATTGGATCTTGCTTAAATAAATCAGTGCATACTTCGTAGAAGTGCGGCATTACTTCCTTGAATTGTTGTGGTCTTTCAAAAAAGTTCTCTACGGCCACAGCAAAAAATTCTTCAATATTTTCAAAAGCATACCTTCTAAAAAAATGATTTTCCTCGTTAACCATCTTTTTCATTTCAGCATAGGCTAAGCCTTCAAACTGTTGAATGGCAAATGAATCAAAAATAGCATAATGATCAGCCTGTAGTTTATTCTCCAACCAAAGTGCATGGGCAAATTCATGCAACAATAAATTGATTCCTTCGTCCCTACTCAATCCCTCTACCACTCCTTTCCAACTAAATACAATTAGCCTAAGGCCTGGATTGACTTCTCCGCGATGCAGTCTCTTCGTGATTTGCGACCGATAGTTATCGGGATAAACTAAAATCCGCTCGTAATAAGTGAGTGACTCTTCCGGGAGATTGTAGGCAAGGTGAGCAGCACCAGCCGAAATAACGGCCTTTACCGCTCTGGTCAATTTGAAGTTTTCGCGGGGAACAAATTCAAAATAATCATAATGATCGCCAACAAGCCTCAAGAATTTTTTCTTCCTGATCTCGCTTAGCGATTTATAAAAAGGATATTGAAGAACTAGAACGCGATGAAAAAATGGTTTATAGTAAAAGTGAAACCGTAGTTCTTTTAATATCCAGTGAATAAATTCAACAATATACTTTGAGGATCGCATCCTCCGATCAAATCGCTCCAAGCAATTTTGTTAAGGAAACCGCTTCGCCTATTTTTTCCTTTAGATCTTGAATTCCTACCCGTTCCTGTTTCATCGTATCACGATCACGAAGGGTAACCGTATTGTCTTGCAACGTCTGATGATCAATAGTTATACAGTAAGGCGTGCCAATGGCGTCCATTCTTCTGTATCGTCTCCCGATGGTGTCTTTCTCTTCATAATAACAACGGAAGTTATTCTTCAATTGATTGAGAACAGATTTCGCTTTTTCGTCCAGCCCATCCTTTTTTACCAACGGCAACACCGCTATTTTATAAGGGGCTAAGGCAGGAGGAAGTGAAAGTACCACACGCTCGTTGCCTTCTTCCCCATCGGCCGAGGCCACTTTCTCTTCTTTGTACGAGTTCGACAGAATAGAAAGGAACAGCCGATCTAACCCCACAGAAGTTTCAACCACATACGGCACATAACTTTGGTTCGACTCCGTATCGAAATATTGCAGCTTCTTGCCTGAAAATTTCTCGTGGCTCTTCAAATCAAAATCCGTGCGACTGTGGATCCCTTCCAACTCTTTAAAGCCCATCGGGAAATTAAACTGAATGTCGCAAGCCGCATTGGCATAGTGCGCCAAATTCAAGTGGTCGTGAAAGCGATAGTTTTCGGCACCGAGACCCAGCGCCTGATGCCACTTCATCCGTGTTTCCTTCCAATGCTCATACCATTCCATTTCTGTTCCCGGCTTCACAAAAAATTGCATTTCCATCTGCTCAAATTCCCGCATGCGGAAGATAAACTGCCGCGCCACAATCTCATTTCTAAAAGCCTTACCTATCTGCGCTATTCCAAAAGGGATTTTCATCCTCCCCGTTTTTTGCACGTTCAAGAAATTGACAAAAATTCCCTGAGCGGTCTCAGGACGCAAATAAATTTTATTGGAATCATCGGCTATCGAGCCCATCTCGGTAGAGAACATCAAATTAAACTGCCTTACCTCTGTCCAATTCTTTGTGCCGCTGATGGGGTCATTGATTTCCAAGTCGTCAATCAGTTGTTTCAAGGCCGCCATGTCATTGTTCGTCATGGCGTTCTTCAATCGCTCGTTGGCTTCGTCAATTTTCTTTTGGTATTCCACCACCCGTGGATTGGTTTGCAAAAACATGGTTTTATCAAACGACTCGCCAAACCGTTTTCCGGCCTTCTCCACCTCCTTTTGAATCTTCTCTTCCATTTTGCCGATGGCATCCTCCACCAACACATCGGCCCGGTAGCGTTTCTTCGAGTCCTTGTTGTCGATCATCGGGTCGTTGAAGGCATCCACGTGGCCGCTTGCCTTCCACACCGTGGGGTGCATGAAGATGGCCGCATCAATGCCCACAATGTTGTCGTGCATTTGGGTCATAAATTTCCACCAATATTCTTTGATGTTATTTTTTAGCTCTGCCCCGTTCTGCCCGTAGTCATAGACTGCACTGAGGCCGTCATAAATTTCGCTGGAAGGGAATACAAACCCATACTCCTTGGCATGGGAAATCACTTTTTTCAACTGGTTGTCTTGCTCGTTTGCCATAAGGGTGCAAAAATAGGTTAGAAGTTTGAAGTTGAAAGTTAAAAGTTGAAAACTAAAAGTAATAAGTTGAAAGTTTTGGTGTCCCGACCGAAGCTTTAGCGAAAGATGGCGGCCTGGCGCGAGGCGCAAGGCCACCGGGCTATCCGCTTCAAGTCCAGCCATCGCACAAGCCAACCACTTCCGGCTTGCAGTTTACCAAGCGTTTCGCATGGCTACTATCCCTGGCCGAAAAGAAATTTAAAATGGATGATTAACTTTATAACCGAAATCACATAATCGCTACAGAATGAAAGAAGTTGATCTTATCAAAAGCATTGTTGACTATTTTGAGAAAAATATTTTCGAAAAGCATATCGATTCTGCTTTAAGAGTCCATTCAAAATTAAAGTCATACAGCATTAATCCAATTGTAGTGAAATATTTATCCAAAGTGCTTGATGATAAATATAGCGCTGAAGGGGTCGCGAAGGCGCTTTATTACCCTAGAGTTTTAGGAACATCGATCAATACTTCTTTTGGGACACAAATTCAAAAAATGTTTGTTGAACTTGGGATTGCCAGTGGATCATTAATTACCCAAATTTAGCCCCTATTTTATACACTACACTTTAAATTTTTCAAAA